>Ga0134126_10002845_pt1 | contig 21770 bp, 15 predicted proteins | sample KB31752_FD_96881 | JGI IMG/M metagenome (GOLD analysis project Ga0134126, IMG submission 96881) | Terrestrial soil microbial communities with excess Nitrogen fertilizer from Kellogg Biological Station, Michigan, USA - KB3-175-2 | ecosystem: Environmental > Terrestrial > Soil > Unclassified ... | reverse complement strand
GGGGTAAGCATACGCCGGAATGACATCGTCCTGGCCAAATAGGGGGGTAACCATGTGCCGGAATGACTCGCTATCCAAATCTGAATAGCGGGATCGATGGCTCATTATTGCCCTATGACAAGGGGGAAAGCATGGTCCGGAACAGGGGGGAAAGGTTGCTCCGGTACGAGGGGGTAACATTCATCCGGTACGTACACGCGTAGCTGGAAAAGAGCCCGAGTTCTGGCATCCGGAGACAGGAGAAATTGAGCCCGCCATCTATACCATAGCACAATTTGTAACTCGTGTTTGCCATTTTTCTTGGACCGCTTCCCCTGATCCTGGAGTTCGTTATTTTTCAGGTACGGCGGCATATAGTCGAAGGTTCAATCTACCTAATGCAGTCACCAGACAAAAGGCAAGCATCATCCTGGACCTGGGCCGGGTAAGAGAGATCACCGAAGTGTGGGTCAACGGACAGTCAATGGGTATTTATTGGAAACCTCCTTTCCGGATCGATATAACCCACGCGGTTAAACCCGCCGAAAATCAGTTGGATATTAAGCTCACAAATCTTTGGCCAAACCGGCTTATCGGCGACGAACAGCCGTATGCCAAACATTATACGTTTTCCTTGACCATCCATTTACAAAGGATTCGCTATTGCTCGAATCAGGATTTCTGGGTCCAGTTCACATCTTTGCTCGCGAAAAATAGATACGATCCATCAATCCAAGCGTAACAGGACCCACCATTTCACCGCCCAATCTGGTCGCCAGAAATCTTCAGACCAATGTGACATCTATACGTGTACCCAACTCGGCCATAACACATTCAGCACAAAAGTTGATATCTCCATTCAAAAGCCGCTGCTAGGCCTATGCATGGCGTGAACACCGTAGCCATACCCCACTGGGCGCCATGCAGCGTCTCGCGTTGCTGCGGCACAGAGATTCCAGATCGACTACCTGATGTTGAACGCCTAGTATCCTCCTTGGTGCCGACGGCCAGGCCGAGGCGCCCACGGTCCCCTGTTCATGCATGCAATGAGCTATTTTCCGGAAATGGCCGATCTTGTAATTCTTGTGTGTATCGTAATCAGGCAAAAAGAGCGATTGCGCTTGGATCTGCTCGATTTTTTTTGCTCCATGGTCATTCGCCTCATTAAATCCTCAACCGGAAAACTCACCGATTTGGACGAACCCTCTATAAAGCTTATAGGGTCGCTGGGCCATAGCTCCCACGGTGTGTACTGGCATGAATATCCAAATAATCGACCTGACTATAAGTCTGGGTTTGCGCGAAATAACGAACAACCTGCCAGAATAACCATATTGTCCACTAAAACAACTCCCGTTTTAATCACAGCTTTATCCAATTCCGAAATACTAACTGCACTAATTTACAATCCCCCCGGTCTGATAAAAACTACTCATGGAAAAACTCAACAAACAACCGCCTTCCGGCAGTAAATTTTCCGCCTTCGCTTTTAGGGAAAACAAAGTCTATTGCGCGGTCATCCTGGGCTTGATGCTTTTGCAGTTTGTTGCGTTCAAGCTATGTTATCCGTTTCCCGACTTTTTCTCCGACAGCTATAGTTACATCATGGCCGCCGCACTTCACCTCGATGTCAACATTTGGCCAATCGGCTATTCGTGGTTTCTAAGGGACTTCCATCATCTGAGTCACTCTGGGCTCGCGCTGATAAGCTTTCAGTATGTATGCTGGGCATTTGCAGCGCTATATTTCTATTTGACGATTACCTATTTATATACAACGGGTAGAACTACCAGGACATTCTTGTGCCTGTTTCTATTTTTTAACCCGCTTTTTCTTTACGTGGCCAATTATGTCACCAGTGATATACTGTTTATCAGCATGAGCACAGTCTGGTTAACGCAGCTGCTTTGGATACTCCATCGCCCGAGATTATACCAGGTCTTCACACAAGCCATCCTTATATTCATTATGTTCACCTTTAGATACAATGCGATGATTTATCCCCTGATCGCGGCAGGAGTCTTCTTGCTCTCAAAACAACGATTGTGGTTCAAGTTTATCGGCATCTTATCCGCCCCTGTGCTCATCGTGCCATTCGTCATCTTTTCCAGTCAAGCTGCAAAGAAAATGACCGGTACCGCCCAATTCCCACCAATCCTCGGGGGGTGGCAGTGGGCCAATAATGCCCTCTATATGCGGGCCTATATAGAAGAGGATAGCAATGCCTTTCCCAATTCCCAAACCCGCGAAGTAGATCGCCTCGCACGCCAATACTTTAGCCAACCAAGCCGGCCGCAGGATCTACTTTTTTCTGAAGTGGCAAACTTTTTTATTCGCCATCCGGATGCACCGCTAAAACAATATATGAGGCGCCACTTTCAACCAACCGATCTCTACAGAGATGTCCAGGCCTGGGGGAAATCAGCGGTAGTATTCGACCAATATGGTAAATTTCTAATTAGGCGGCATCTGCTAGCCTATGCCCGTTACTACCTGCTGATCAATACAAAGAATTATTTGATTCCTCCATTGGAAAAATTAGAAATTTATAATCTCGGGTCCGACGAAATGTGGCAACCGGCTCAATTTTGGTTTCACTATTCAAGTCCCAAGGTATGGTCGGTCTCCAAAGTGCTGCAAGGAAGTCTCCTGGCTCCTTTCCCCCCCCTCTTCGCTTTCCTAAATCTCTATTTTGCTACAGAATTACTAATCTTTATACGACGCCGGGGGTTTAAGAAAACCGGCCAATCCGTACAATACACCATAATCACAATAGCATCTTTTCTGGCATTGAACGCTGCCTTCAGCATCTTCGCGAACATCATTGTCATCAGGTACGAGATATTTCCAATGCTGGTGTTTCTATGCTTCGCGATGTTGTTAACCGACTATAACGAGCTATTGTCTCGCTCGCAAGATCCAACTCGTACGCGGAGCAGCCTCCGCTGGGAAAGTGCAGTGAATTAAACCTAATTGCCAGCCTTTATTGTCAATTTGTGCCATTTGTCAAACCTCTTATCTTCTTATTATCGCTTTGCCTTTCATTTGATCTGGTGAACGGGCAAGAGAAGACCCCTGGACAAAAGTTGACCGACAGTGTACTATCCAAAGTTGATAGCCTGAAACCCGCGATGGTGACTGCCAATTTACGGCCCCGTATGAAAGGCTCGGATACAGTGGAATATAACACGTCATCGATTTTGCTGCAGCACAACGCTGAAGTAGAAGACCTTTTAAAACGCTTACCCGGACTGCGAATAGACCCCGATGGATCTATTTACTATAACGGAGACAAAATCCAACATCTGTATGTAGATGGCGAAGATATTTTTGGTAATGATCCAACGGTAGTAACGCGCAATTTCGATGCCACTAAGATCGCCCGTGTACAAATCATAAATAGCAAAAGTGATCAGGCGGTATTTACGGGATTTGACGACGGTGCTCGAACAAAAACGATTAATTTGATAATGAAAGATAGCGCAAAAAATGGCTATTTTGGCAAGGTAGATGGCGGCGGCGATACGGAAAATTACTACGATACGCATGGATTCCTTGCCGGATTTCGACAAAAGGAGCAGGTAATGCTGCTGGGGATAGCGGCAAACACGGGTAAGCAAGCCTTCAGCGACAATGGCGGTGCGTCCCTGCTCGGTCTCGGCGGCAGCCAGGATCCGTTAGACGCCTCTGCAGGGGCCGGAATTCCCAGGACCGATGGCATAGCAACACATTTCTCAAATACATGGCCCGCCCCCGCTATTCATCTCTCTGCCAATTATCAATATAGCAACTACTACACGAAACCGCTAAGCGAAATACAAACGGTCCAAACCCAACCCGACAGCATTTACTCACAAAATCAATCCAGCCAATCAATAAACCGCCAGTATGTCCACTGGATTTACGGCGCTTTCGATTGGACACCAAACAAACGATCAACCATTAATATCCTTTTCCATGTAGGCAATTCGGCTGGATCAAACCAGCTATCCTCATCGACTACCAGCAATTTCAATGAAATACAAGTAAACAACACACAACGAGCCATTCGAGACCAAGTATCTAGGTTGAGCACAGGAGTAGACTTTTCCGGGCGAAAACAACTGGGAAATCGCGCAGGAGGCAATGTCTGGATAAACGTCGGCATCAACGAAATCAAAAAAATCACAGCTGGCTACGTCTACTCCAGGAATACGTTTTATCAGCCTACTGGCTTCTTGGAGTCTTTAGACACGGTCGATCAGCGTCAACAAATCAATTATGCCAATTTGAACATAGGTGCGACGATCGGCTACAATCAACCACTCTGGAAAAACAATCTCATCGGGTTCAGTTATGGCTGGCAATTCACACAAATCGATGCTCTACAATATACCTATAACTGGGGAAATGGCAAGTATCAAAGCCTTGTGGATAGCTTGAGTACGCATGATAAAAATGGAATATCAACTCAAAACATCGCTACAAATTTATCCGGCAAATTTGGCCCTCTGAATTACTTGTTAGCTGTCACCTGGAGTGTATGCGATTTCAAACAAAACGACATAAAGGTGGATTCAACTTCAAAAATCTCCTACACCGCCTTGGCGCCTGTTATTTCGCTCACCTACAACCCCAATTCCACTGCCTCCTGGGCCTTCTTCTATACAGCCTCCAGCCGACAACCGAGCCCAGATCAACTAATTACCGTAAAAAACAATAGCAATCCATTAAACCTTACACTTGGCAACCCCAATCTCAAACCGGAATTCGATCAAAAACTAAAATTGAATTTTCATCGGTTCAAGTCGTGGATACTGAATTTCAGATTGGATATGACATTGACTCAAAATACCATTGGATCAAGAACCACGACGGACAGTCTCGGCCGGCAGGTAACACAACCCGAAAATACGGCTGGAGGCAAAACTATATCGACCAATCTTTCCTTTGACCATTCCCTCACCGCCTTCGACCTCGGGTTGCACACAGCAGGAACTTACAACGACGCCTCGAATTATTTGAATACGGATTTCAATCTAAGCCGAAACTATTCGGGGACAGAAGGAATAAGTCTGCGGAGATTTGTGAAAAACGCATACTCGATCCAGCTCGATGCCGAATACACTTATATCCAACAGCTCAACAGCGTCAATGCCGCCAGTCCGGTTCGATATTGGTCCCACGGTGAAAGAGGCGATATCAGGCTATACTGGCTGCCAAATTCCGAAATTGGCACAAATGCCGTGCATACCTGGCAACAAAAAGCAAGCACGTTTGACAAAAACGTTTCAATTCTCATGTGGAATGCCTATATAACGCGAAACCTTTTCCATGATAACCTGGTAGTCAAATTTCAGTTCAACAACATAACAGATGCAAATTCCGGCATTAGTCGCAGTAGTACCGGAAATGTAAACACTCAAGCTTATAACAACATTCTCAGGCGAAATTGGATGTTAAGCCTCATTTACCGCTTCGATAAGCAATTCAAAAAGAAATCATGAATTCACCTATTTCAACAGACTTCTGACACTTTCATACTTTTTGCAAACATGGCATATCTTACCTTTATCGTGTGTTAGGCAGCTACTTCAGACCTTTTTTACAAACAAACCCATCCGATGAAATATCCCGAATCAATTCCAATCTTTGAACTGTCGCCGAGCCGGGAGTCAATCTTTTACAATTGGGTTCTCGAGGAATTTAGATTGTATATAAAACCAAGAGTTCTAGTTTTAGGAGATCGTACTGACGTTCTGGTCAATCAATTAATAAAACATAAATTAGAAATGCATTTGGCATTTCTGGATTACAGCTTATTGAACACTATGTCAAAAAACCCAAGTTCAGCGGCGAAAATCAAGACGCGAACACACCTGAACCTATTTGAAAGCAATTTTAAGGAAAACTACGCCAAAATGTTGGGCATGTTTGGCACTATAATCTCGCTTGAAACAGCGGATTACAGCGCAGATTACAAAACGTTTTTAACGCATATAACATTATTGCTTCGCCCGGGCGGCCATCTTCTCTCAGCCCCCCCCTCCTTTACTGCTTTTTTTTCTGGCTCTATATTATCCGAAGAAGAATGGGGAGAATGGGAGAGGAAGTCGCTACAAAATATATTGCATGGTTATCAACTATTAAAGCTACGTCATTTTATTTCGGATAATCTGCGCCCACAAGTAGTGAATGTTGCAAAAAAAATATGATTAGCCCCCCTTTTAGAAACTCATATCCTCCACACATTTTTTTTGAAATCACTTTTACTACTCGAATCACGAAATTTAATCACACGTTAAGCATAGACTTGTATCAAAATATTGTGTGCACAATCAGGGGAAACCGAAAACCTGTAAAAAGAGTAGGCATTTTCAGTATTCAAAACTTTAGCCTTTTTTAAAAAAAGGACAATTTTATGAAACGTTCAAAACTTTTCCTGGGCATCACCGCAGGCATTTTGGCAGTTGTTGGCTTTGTTAGCGCCAAGTCAAGAAGTATCTCAACCTTATGCTACATTACCACGGCTGCGAATACAGTCTTACAGGATCATAGCCAACTCGGTAGTGCTCTTGGCGCCGGCCCCCAGTTGCAAACAACTTTTAACTCAGGTGTGTATGATCTTTTTACGTACACAAATGCCCCAAATTGTAATGTGCCTGCATTTGCAGAATAGTCAGATTTAAAAAGAGAGCGCGCTGCATTAGGCAAGCGCTCTCCGTTTTTACTAACGATTAACATTATGCTAGCTAAGAACCCTTCTGACACCCAAGAATCTCACCTAAGAGCCGAACATACATCAACATTTAATGATTTTTCCGAATTGCTCAAAAAATATAGTTTGTATTTTTTCCAATCGGACTTCTACTGGCAGGTTGGCGAACCAAATAGGAACCAGGGATGGATATTACATCTTTCTGTAATTCAAAGTCAGTTGAGAAATTTATTTTATTTGATCATCCCTGAACTCATTAAACGAGGCATTGCCTTCAAAGTTGTAAAAGATATGCCGACAGCGAACAATCTTCTAGGTGGGAATTTGGGATATGCCAATTTAGGAAAACTGATAACTATTTATCCAAATACAGATGAGGAGGCATCAGAAATCGCACAGAAACTCATCTGCCTGACACAAGACTTCAAAGGGCCGGCAATTCCAACCGATGCACACCTGGGCTCAATAGTATACGCCAGATATGGCTCATTCAAATCCTTTGCAATCTCAAAGTTTGATGGCTCGCCCGCTAAATTAATTTCGGCACCTGACGGCAGGCAATTGATAGATCCGTATACAATTCCATTTGCTCTTGCTAATGGCATATCGTGGCCTTTCAAGAATATTGCACCCCCTGAATCCAGAGCTCGTTTCAAGCTATTAGACGGCAAATATTATCCATTACAAACCATCAAATCTGACCCAAAAGGCGATGTAATAAAAGCCCTATATTTTAAAAAACCCTGGAAAATTGAAGCTTGTATCATCAAACAAGGACGCGCTGGGATGAACGCCAATGAAAAGGGTAAAGATATGATCGATAGGTTGAAATGGCAATTTGCCATCTTCCAAAAGCTCAACAAAAAAATCCCAGTACCCAAAATATTAAGCCTTTTCGAGGATGCAAGTTCTTTTTATTTTGCCATGGAATACGTCAAGGGAATCTCGTTACAGAAATGGCTCATTAATGCCTATCATTTAAGTGCATGGATCGACTTGCCACAGGCAACAAAAATAAAACTGGTAGAACTCTTGTTAAAAGTGATAGAAGTTGTAAAAAAACTCCATAGTTATGGATACATACACAGGGATATAACTCCCGAAAATTTCTTGCTGGACAAAACCGGTAGATTAGTATTAATCGATTTTGAATTGGCCTGGTCAATTCAAACGAACTATCCGTTGCCTCCTTTTGGGGTAGGAACCCCTGGCTTCATGTCGCCGGAACAAATTCGAGGTGATACACCAACTGAAAAAGAAGATATATATGCAATAGGAAGCTTTATGCTCAGCTTCTTTTCAAACCTTCTTGCCAATAAATGGAATGCCTCGTCTCGTGTTACACTAACCAATAAGCTAACGGATATGATCGGCGATGAGACGTTAAGCAGGCTGATAACCGGTTGCGTGGATCCATTACCCAAGCAAAGACCTACTCTTGATTCCGTCAGTGAACTTTTGTCGGACTTTCGGAATAAATTAGTTGTAAACTGTGCAGTCTCGCCGCAAGCAAAAATAATCGAAGTAGAAGACAACTGTGATTTACAACATATGATCGAAATGGCCGTAAATGGCCTTGCCAACCCGACAATACTTAACAGCAAGGGTTGTTGGCTATCAAAGTTAACAAATACAGCCAACGAAATTGTTACGGAGCAAGTTGGCATGAAAATCATACCCGGTTGGTATAAGGGACTAGCCGGACCGCTATGGGTGCTCACCATAGCGCAAAAGGTTCAAATTAACATCAATAGCTGTCTTGATATCTATAACCGAAATCTCGAATTAGTCAGAGAAATAGCTCTAAATCAGGATGAACCATCGTTCGGTCTTTTTCAAGGCAGTGCAGGCCGCGCATTGGCAATTGCTGAACGATTATCCAGTAACGTCATCGATGACGTATTTTTCGATGAAGGACATCTTCTCTCCTCCCTTTCCTCTTGGTCTAAAGACCTAAGCCTGGCCGAAGGAATTAGCGGTCAAGGACTCGCTCTCTTGTCCTTAGAAAAATGTTGTAAATCGCCAAAAATCCATAACCTGTTACAAGTCTATACCACAAATATACTACGCGAACAAGAAAAAGCAGGCTATTGGAAGACGACACCGCCTGGCGCACTATTCGACTTTCATCATGGCAATATAGGGATCATCTGGTTTCTTTTGGCCTATCTAAATCGCTATGCGGACGCACCGGTGAAATTAGCTGTCCAAAAGGCTATAGAGTGGCTCATTGAAAAAACGCTCACAAAAACGGGAACTATAAAAAAAAGCATCGCAAACTCCAATACCAATAAAATAGGCATAGTGCTGTGTCTGATTCACTCCTATCAAGTGTTAAAAGAAGACAAATTCAAGCGTTTGGCAGAGATCAACCTTCATGCCATTCCCGAGCGGATGGTCTCCTCGGATTTTACCCTACAAACCGGGCTATCAGCATTTGGTCACCTTTTTTTAGACGCTTATGAAGTTTTCAATGATGAACAATGGAAAATAAGGGCCGATTGGATTCTAAAGATCCTTTCGCTCACGTTCCAAAATTATACACCTGCCTCGGGATTTTGGGTGGTAGAACAAAGCAATATAATTACTGCAGATCTCTTCGAAGGTGTTTCCGGAATAATCCATTTCCTTTTACGCTGTTACAAACCTCACTCGGTTACCCATCCCTTATGGCCTTCGGGTTTAAGTCAATAACCATTATTTTGCACAAGATTCACATCCTTCCCGATATCTAAAATGGGTATTGGATAAAGCAGCTGATGTTCATCTGTACTCCATGTTCCACCTTTCAATGGTGTTACCCGGCTCATAACAGAGTCCGCACTGCCGGTCCGAATTAAATCAAACCACCGATGCCCCCATTCTGTAAATAGTTCAACCCTCCTCTCCTGCAGAATAGCCAATAATAGATTTTGTTTTGAACTAGCGATTGAATCCGAAATATTCGGTAGCCCTGCTCTGTTTCGAACGACATTCAGATCAGCACTACTTCCCGCGAGATTGCCTTGGCTGGCTCTGGCTTCTGCTCGAATTAGGTATTGCTCAGCCAGTCGCAAAACCATGACATCCTCTAGTACAGGCGGCCCGATAATAACCTTGTACTTATAAGGAAAATAATACGTAGTGTTGTTTTTTACAATTGAATCGATCCAATTTGCTCTTCGCCTGTCTCCACTTTCAAAACTATTTACCAGATCCTGCGAAATGGCACAACAATTAACTCCGCCAGGTGCAGAAGTAAGAACAAAACTCTGGGCATCAGGAGTATTAATGGTAGATGGTTGCGGTATACCAAGCTGCCAAATAGCTTCGTGGCTGTCGGCTAAAAAAACACTATCCAAATTAGGGATCAGACTATACAAGGAATTCCCAATCACACTATCTGCCTCCAATTCAGCATGTTGATAGTCTCCTGAATAGAGATAAGCTCTGGCCAACATTGCGCCCGCGGCTCCTTCATTTGGCCGGGTTCGATCGGTTAACGTAACGGCGGTATCACTGCCGTCAACATAGCTCTTATTCAATAGAGCCTTGGCATCTTTAAGATCCAGAATAATCTGCTGGTATACTTTCGACCTCGCTGCCTTCGAAAGCACCGCGTTTATGGTATAATCGGTGGTTATAACCAAGGGTATATCGCCATATAAATTGGTTAAGTAAAACAGCCAAAAAGCTCTAACAAACTTGGATTCTCCCAACAATTGTTTAGAAATGTTTGGCGTTAAAGAAGACCCGCCCTCAATCGCGGCAATAATGGCATTCGCCTGATAAATATAATTATAAGCGTTACTCCAGGGACCAGGGTTATTAACAGCAAGCATCGCATTTTGATAAAACTGCAAATATGTTAAGCCGAGGTTATAAGTCTGCAACTCGTCGCTTAACAATCCCGTTTGAATCTCAAGGTTCGTAGATTCCCCATTGAAAGCCATATTCGAGTAGATGGCCACCTGCGTAGCGGTGGCAGCGGCATCATTGTCAAAAACACTTGCGGCAACCAGCTGAGTAGTCGGCGGGTCGATTTGCACAAACTTCTTACAGCCAATTTCCCCAAAACTAACGGTGAAGACAATGACGATAATTAACTTATTTTTCAAAATAAAATATTTAGTGGTACTATAATATAATTTGTAGTCCCCCCGTAATAATCCGTAGGGGAGGAAGAGACACCCCACCATTTTCCGGATCATATCCCAAATAGTTGTGCGTAATCGTAAAGACATTTTGACACTGCAAATAAAGTTTACAACCCTGAATGCCAATTCGTCCATCGATATTTTTAGGCAAAGTATAGGCAATAGCTAGATTCTTCAACCGAGCAAAAGACGCGTTACAAATTATAAAATCCGAGGATCTTAGGCCTCCATATAAATCGGCGGCGCCTTTCTGCGAATACTTGCCATAATGTCCTGGATTATTAAGGCCTTTCCAATGGTCAAGCACCGCGGTAGGATAATTTTGATTAAAGCGTCCGGCAGTATATCCTGATGAAAGGTAATTAGTTCCGAGCTGATCCACAAACTGCAAAAGAAAACTTAACTGAAAATTTTTATACCCAACAGCATTTTCAAATCCCCCATAATATTTTTGGGTGATAGGTCGGGTAATCATAAGATCCGCTGGAAAAGTTGGATGATATCCTACCCCTTTCCCAACAGCATATTGATAGCTTCCTGTGGTATCGTTGATACCTTCCGAATGATACAACTTTCTGGCAAATAGCGATGCACCCACCGCATACATATAAGAATAGGGGGTTCTCGTCAAATTCGGAAAGGCAATCAATTTGCTGTTAGGAATCGTCAAATTAATACTGCTTGTCCAGGAAAATGCAGCAGATTTAAAATTCACAGTATTTAATGTCAACTCGATCCCCGAATTCTGAAGCACCGCGGGCAAGTTGCCCTGCACTGAACCAAAACCTGCTATGAAAGGTAGGCTATACCCAACAAGTTGATTGATCGTTCTATTTCTATATAAACTTGCACTTATCAATATTCTATCCTTCAAAAAGCCCAGATCGACACCTCCTTCGATCTTCTTTACCTGCTCCCACGCGAAGTATGGATTGGTGAGACCGGTAGGATTTAGACCGGTTATACCTTGATAAATTTGCCCTCGAGGTTGGTAGGTACTCAAATACTGATAGTTCGGCAATTGGTCGTTCCCTGTAACCCCATAACTTGCTCGTAGTTTTCCAAAACTCAAAAAAGACATCCTTTCTTGCACGAAGTTTTCTTTCGAGAAGATCCATGCAGCACCGGCTGCGCCAAAATCCCCAAATTGCTTACCTGGACCAAAACGACTGCTGCCATCTCTTCTTCCCGTAAGGTTAATCAAAAACTTATCCTCCCAATTATAGCTAATACGAGCGAATCCGGCAGAATAATGATATAGAGCAGAATTATATGCCGACAGCGTTACGCTCGAAGCAGCCCGAGGATCGTTAATTAGCGCGTCACTAGCGTATCCCGAAGTAATAGTCCCATTGGAAAATTCAGAATTTTCTTGAAAGGTGGTTCCAATCAAAGCGCTGAATTTTCCCCGCCATATATTCCTTTCATATTCGATTTGCGGTTCGATGATCCACGTCTTAAAGTCGGAGGTTCCGAAATAATTTCGTCTAGCCGCAGCTGGGTTCGCCTGGGGAGGAGCAGAAGCAGCCAAAAAGAATAGCTGTTCCTGATTATTTTGCATATGAGTAAACCCAAAATTACTTTTTACTTGCAAACCCGGAAGAATAAGATAGCTCAAATTCAAACTGCTTACCATATTCTCGACTTTCGAATTCGTGGGCTTATACGTTGTTGCCAGCGGATTAATCCAACTGGCATTTCCATTAATAAGTTGCCAATTGATATTTCCAAAGGCATCGTATAGAGTTGGCGCGTTTGGCGCCAGGTTGACCATCGAGGTAAAATCTCCAATAGGAAGCCTATTATTATCATAGACATAGCTTGCTGAAAATTGCGTATGCAGTCGCTGATTCGCTGAATTATGCGTGACATTTACGTCGAACATTGCTTTGCGGTCCGAAAAACTGCCGGGAAAAACAGTTCCTTGATCGCTATACCCTGCGCTTAACCTGAATTGAGTATTCATATCGCCACCCGACAAAGCACCTTGAAGATTAGCGAAATTTGCAGCATTCCCGATCAATACTTTTTGCCAATTGGTATATCGGGTGGTATCCCAAGCGGTAAGATCATAGTCGAAGGTCGGCTTAGGCGTTGCAACATCATTGATAAAAGCTTCTCGCCGCATACTTAAATACTGGGGCGTATTCATAAAATGCATAAAATGTGCAACCTCTTCTGTTCCGGCAGACCCGCTTACATCGAATGAAGTTTTACCCGATTTCCCTTTTTTGGTTGAAATTAGAATCACTCCATTCGCGCCCCGGGAACCATAGATAGCTGTTGCATCGGCATCTTTGAGGACTTCGATACTCTCGATATCAGCAGGATTTAAATCGTTAAACGGGCTCAAACCTACCCCATTTGAAAAATCATTAGGAGTACCTAACATTCCACCGATAGCAATTCCTTGGTCAGTGGGCGACGTCGAATTATAGGGAACGCCATCGATAATATAAAGCGGATTAGTGCCATTCGCAAGGCTATTTTTTCCCCTCAACAAAATCGACGCATACGCACCAGGCACGCCGCTCGTCTGCGCAATATAAAGCCCCGGCACCCTTCCGTCAAGCGCCAGCAAAGGATCAGTCACCGGCTGTTTCGCAATATCCGCCCCCTTCACCGTCGTGACATCTCCCGTGTTCAACCGGTTGGTAGTGCTGTAATACCCTTTAACGACGGTCTCGTCCAGTTGGCTCATCGACATTGCCAAGTCGGTAACCAGCCACGCCCGGTGATCCGCGATAAGCACCTTGACTTTCTTTGATTGATAACCTACAAAGGAAAGCTCTACCTCGTATTCGCCGTCCGGCAAGTTATTGAACGCAAATGCTCCGTCTTTATCCGTGACCGCCGACTTCTTTAGCTTCACGATATAAACGGTAGCCCCTGCCAATGGAGTGCCCGATTCAGCCCTGATAATTCCACCGAAGGTCTGCGGAGCCGGTCCGGAGGAGCCGCTCAGTGGCAACGGCTCCGCTTTTGGCGCTTCTTTTTTTACGAATACCGTTTTGTCCTGAATCGTGAATTGCAGCGGCAACCCCTTCAAACATTGGTGCAACACATCATCGATCGTCGCATCATGTACCTGGAACGAGATCAACGAGGTCGCGGACTTCAGCACGTCGGTGTTATAGAAAACACTATATCCCGATCTTTTCTCGATCTCTGCAAACGCCTTCTCCAGCGTCACCCCTTTGAGCGAAAGCGAGATCCGCGTCTGAGCCACCGTGCGCGCGCTTACTTGCAGCAAGCCCGCGAGTAAAAGAAAACATGTCAATTTCACGCTAAGTATCAGTTGTTTATAAGCGTTATTGATTTCGGGTTTACGGGTCGCGACCGCCGGAGGCTGGGCAAACAACTGCCACTCCCCCTGGCGGAGCACGCCAAATGGAATATACATACCTTTGTATTGGTTATTTTTTAAAAGATGATTTAGATCGTCGGGAGGGCTATTAACGGTAGCCCTCTTTTTGCAATCTTAAATTCGGTGGGACGGCAAGGCGGGAGGACTGCCGTGGAGGATGTGTACTAATCTGAGCATATTGGGGTCGTTTTGGTGGAAAATAGATACTTTATGATGACTCGGGCGAATCGCCCTTGCTTAACCTCAATTTGATTGGATAGGAGATTTAATGGTCAACAGGATGTTGGCTTCAGCATTGTTGACATATGGCGAGCAAGAACACAGTTTAGCTTTTGAGTGGTACCTGGCAAATGCTAAGGGCTGTCAATTAAATCGACGGGATTCGCATGGTTTTAACTATCCCTTTTAAACTATTTCCGGAATCTTTCAAGAATGCGGTCTTTTTTTTATTCATATCGACATAACCTTCCATGCGAATCGCGGTATACGGCTGCAGCGCAGCAGAGATCGCCGTGAGCACAGTAGTAAGATAAGAAAAAAGCGGGTCAATCTATAGTAAAAACAACGACTCGATTTGTAACTGCAAGAAGAGGTAGCACAAACAAAAACCGGCACTCTTTCAAATGCCGGTTAAAATGTCTAATAGGTGTTCTGGCCTGACGGTTGATGGCTGATTCAAAGCTTATTTCAAAGGCAAGACATATATCGTATCGCCGTGTAGTCTTAATCGAACACGATTCATTTCGATCGAGTCGAGCGCAGAGACCAGGTCCGGTAGCGGTATCGAATGCTCGAACTGTCCTGTGATCCCCGCTCCTCTCAATCTATAGCGATTCACCACTTGTACCCGGTACCATGCGCCGATCTCCGGCAACAGCGTCAGCAGATCGGCATTCCTCGCGTCGAAATAGGTTTTCCCACCCGCCGGCCGCAGCCAATCCAATACCACGTTACTGTCCGGTGCCGGCTTCACCTCCACCCCCCGCTCGCCGGCAATCGCCTGCGAGCCCGGCTTGAGCAAAACGCCCGCTCCATTTTTGACGACCCGGACCACCCCGGAAAAAAGCGCCACGCGGCTGCTGCCCCCACCGCCGGCACTCCGGATATCGAAACTCGTTCCCAGCACCTGGGTCTTGACCCCATCCGGCATCCCGATGGTCACCGGCCTCCCCGGATCATGCGCCACCCGGAACCAAGCTTCGCCGTCGAGCCTCGCCTCGGCCGCCCGCAGATCCACCGGGTAGTCGATCGACGTTCCTGGCTTCAACCAGGCCGAACTCCCATCCGGCCACTGAACACGCTGGACACCCGCCTCTTTTGCGATCATCAGCCGGTGCCGGCGCGAAGCATCGATGGCTCCACGAGCAAAATAAACATAGCTGTTGGGGTCCGCCTTCGTTAGCCAAAAGCTGTCTTCCACCAGCATCGCGCCTTTTCTTAGCGTATCCAGGTCGATTGCCCTGCCGTTATCCAGGATCAGCAAGACCCCGTAGTGTACAGGCAGCGCGGCGGCGGCAACGACATCGACTCTTGGCTTTACCTGCCGGAACCATTGCACACCACCCCAGATCAGCAGACCGATAAGTCCAGCAACCAGCGCGACCGGACCATAACTCAACCTCCGCCTGGCCGGCAACTCCGGCGGCCGCTCCCGCGTGGCCTCGATATATTGCCGCACCTCGGTCCACATCTCCTGTGTGGGCGGCGTATGCAGCTGTCTGCGCTGCTCCTCCACCCAACGTTTGTCCAGGAACTTATCCGGCAAGGCATCATGCGCCGCCGATCTCGACCGCCATTCCTCCAGTACACGGGCCTCCCCTTCATCCAGCGGCTGTCGCAGGGCGTATTTCAACAGAATATCTACAATATCGAGTCGTTCGTCGGCCATAACGCTGGGTGTTAGGAGAACCCGGGGGATAATGGTCAGACCAGCGTCTTCAACTAGTCCGGATTAATGATCTTTTTATTGTACGTCAAAGCACCGCAGGAATACCGGCAATAGATCCGGCAACACGAGATCCCTGTCCGACAACCGCTTACGGAGAAATTCCATTGCCTTTGCTTTGGTATTGTACACGGTCTGTGGCGATAATAGCAGCTGCCGGGCTATCGTGGGTACGTCCAATCTTTCGATATACAGCAGCCTGAGCACACGCTTCCGTTGAGGGCTGAGATCTTTAACGGCGCGCTCGATCTCCCTCAGCACCTGCCGGCAAATGAGTTCCAGCTCCTTTTCCCGGCCATCCTCCCGCCTGGCATCCAGGGCTATCTTACCCAAACGAAGTTCATCGAGATATCGGTGCCTGGCCATCACGTACACATAGGCCGCCAGCTGTTTTGCGTTCTTAAAGGTACCATGTACGTCCCATAGCCGTTTAAAGACATCCTGGCTCAGGATCCGGGCAAGTTGCTTGTCCGCACCCAGGTCGCAGAAATATTTGTAAACGCCTGCATTATGCTGCCTAAAGACATACTCGAAAGCATCGATATCGCCTCTTTTCAACAGTTCGAATAGCTGTTGTTCAGTCAAGACACAGTTCATAATAATTTGAATGGTTTCGTTAGTAAATGAGAATTCTATTCATGCAGGATAAGGCTTCTATTGTTCTTCTGCGTAGCGTAACAGGATGCTCAAACTCAGCGGCATCACCAGGTCGCTGTCCAATATTTTCTCCCGCAGGAAAGCAATGGCCTGCGCCTTATGATTACGCACAGTCTGGGGCGAAAGCTCCAGCATCACCGCCACCGTGCTCACATCCAGGTTCCTGATAAAAAGCAGGTGAAGGACCAGCCGGCGTTTGGCGGACAGTGATTCCATGGCGGCTTTCATCTCCGCCAGCACCCGGTGACACACGACCTCGAGGTCGCTGTTCACAATCTCGCCGGAAGAATAAGCCGGTTCGCCGCCCACGTCGGATACGACATTAAGGCTCCGTAACTGACCCACGAATAAATGTCTGGCGATCACATAGATGTAGGCCCCTAATTGCTGGCTGCTGTCGATGTTGACCCGCAGATCCCAAAGCCGTTTGAAGGCGTCCTGGCTGAGATCCTTGGCTATTACGGCATCCGCAGCCATGTTTTGGATATAGTCGTAGACACCCTCGTGATGCCGCGCGAAAAACCACGCATAGGCATCCTTGTCCCCCTCCTTGAACAGCGCGAACTGTTCGCGTTCCATCGATAAAGTGTTCATAGCTAAGTTTAGTTTGGTTAGTGGTCACACGGATCCCCGCGTTCCCGCAATAGTCCTACGCCGGGATCGTCAAAACACCTACCCGGCCGGATAAAATACCTGAAATCGGGAGCGATGGTTCCTACGGAAATACTTGTATTATTTTATCGCACCCCTAGTAAATCTCCGGGTAAATGATTAGTTTTATAACCAAGATTCTGGATGAAACGCAATATTTATTACGCGAAATCCCGAAAAAAAGATTTCTTTGCATCGCATGGGGCATTCCTTTCCCTGCATGAGTAAATTCAATATAATCCAAAGTGTCTTATAGCCTTTAAACTTATCCTGCACTGAAGTAGCAACGTTTTAAAACAACGAGGTCAAATCCGTATTAAAAGGCATGCAGGCTAATTTACCAGAACGACAGCCCCTCCACAACAACGATGAGGCCATTATGCTCTCCTTCCGGGAAGGCAATAAAGAGGCGTTCAGATGGGTGTATGACCGGATGGTCCGGCCCCTCACCTATTTCGTGGAGAATATCATCCACTCCCCCGTGGATGCAGAGGATATTGTTGCCAATGCCTTCTATAAGCTTTTCCACGCCCGCGCCAATATGCGTTCCTTCGAACACGTCAAACGCTGGCTCTATGTCATCGTCCGCAACGAGTCTATCGATTATCTCCGGGCAAAGACCCGCCAGAAAGAAAGCCAGTACGATCTCGCCTACCTGGAGACCGGCGTAGAAGAACAGGCCGAGACGGAAAGGATCCGCACCGTCCTCCTCCAGGACATCCACAAGGAGATCGAACGCCTGCCAAAACAACGCAAAACCATCCTCCGTCTTTACTTCTTCGAACAAAAGAACACCTCGGAGATCGCGGAGATCCTGCAGCTGAGTCCTCAGACCGTCCTTAACCATAAAACCAAGGCCCTCGACGCGTTGCGGAAAAGCGGCCTGCGCCTCAAATGGCTGCTCGATGGAGTCCCCGGCTTCGTCGTGGCCGCCGCCTTTTACCTATTGAATTAGAATTAATGAAAGCTTAATGAATGCGGGGTGGTTAAAAATGCAGCCATCGCGTGTAGCTCTTATGCCAGGGTATTATAATTTTTGAATGTTATGGACCAACCACTCGAGATCGATCCTATTGTAACCAAATATATCCGGGATGAATACCTCTCGTCCGAGGAACAGGCTGTCCTGAGCAATTGGCTTGCCAATGGACAGGGTCGCCGCGAACTGCTCGACAAGCTCCGCAACGATCCCGCCTGGACCAAAGAAAACCTTATCCGCATCGAAAACCTCTCCGATCACCGTATTTGGGCCCAGCTCGAAGCCCGGCTGCAGGCTGAAGGATTTTGGCTCTATCAACCCGAAACCACCGCGGCCATTCCAGTTATCCCCGTTACCAAGTCTACTGCTAAACATATCTGGCGCTATCTCGCCGCCGCCTCCGTGGTTACTGCCACAATCGGCGTCACCCTCTGGGCCCTAAACCGGCATCGGGCTCAGCCCGCCAACACTATCGCTACGGCGCCCGTCACCAACGATGTCCAGCCCGGCGGTAACAAAGCCACCCTCACGCTAGCCGACGGCCGGACCATCGATCTCGACTCCAGCGCTAACGGCGTTCTTGCAAACCAGGGCAATACCTTCGTTGCAAAACAGGATGGCCTGCTGGCTTACAACAAAGCTGCCTCCGAAGCGCCTGTAACTCCGACTTATAACCTCCTGACCACGCCCCGCGCCGGTCAGTTCACCCTGATCCTCCCGGACGGCACCCGCGCCTGGCTCAACAATGCGTCTTCGCTGCGCTATCCCGTTTGGTTCACCGGCCCCACGCGGGAAGTAGAACTCACCGGCGAAGCCTATTTCGAAGTGGCCAAAGATGCCGCTCATCCCTTTAAGGTACACATCCACGACGGCCCCGTCGGCGCCGATGGCGGCACCATCGATGTCCTCGGCACATCATTTAATATCATGGCGTATTCCGACGAGACCGCGGAACGCGCAACCCTCGTCGACGGCAGTATCCGTTATTCGCATGGCGGCAACAGTGCCGTGCTAAAGCCGGAAGAGCAATCCGTCCTCGACGCACAGGGCGATCTCAAAACCCTGCATCATGTAAATGTCGACGAGATCACCGCCTGGAAGAATGGCTATTTCCATTTCGAACACTCCAGCCTCGAGACCACCATGCGACAGCTGGCCCGGTGGTACGATGTCACCGTTGAATACCAGGGCAAGATCCCGCCGCAGGAATTCATGGGCAAGATCCAGCGCAGCATGTCGCTTTCGTCTGTATTAAAAGGCCTGGAAGGCGAAAGTGTTCATTTCAAGCTGGAAGGCAAAAAGGTGATCGTCACCCCCTAGCTTCTCCCCCACGCGTCGCAGGATTTCAGAGATGATAGTTCTTATATTTCCCACCTCCAGCCCCAGGAGTTCGCCGATGGCATGCATCGGGAATTCTTGAAAAAAATACAACTCGGCAACCTCCCGCTTCATCGGCGGTAGCTTTTGCACAACGTCCTCGAGGGCCAGCAGTGTCTCATTTTTGGCTACCTCGGGATCGTCCATGATACTCGAATCCTTCTCTAGATAGTTCTCTACTTCTTTTTCGAGATCCGGGATGGATCGGTTGTCCTTTAACCGTAGCAGATACGCCACCTTTGCGTTTAGATATAAGCGTCGGAGCAGATGGTCTTCGTCCTGAATTTGATCTTTATGACGAAAAAGGATGATGAAGGCATGTCTGGTCGTTTCCTTTGCCTGCGCCTGGTCCCGAAGAAGCCGAAGCAAATAGTAGTAGATGCGGGAATTATGCAGATTAAAATAGTGCAGGAAGGCTATCGACCGCCCTTGTTTAAAGGATTCCCACGGGCCGAGCGGTTCATCCAGTTCTTTCATGGCAAGGTTGATTTTAGGTTTGGTTAATGGGACAAACTAACGTTTGTTATCTCTTGTTCACGCCGGTTGTCGTCTTTTAACTACCCGCTATTGAAAAAAACCTCACGAGAATTGTAAGGAATACAAAATGGTTACGTAACCACTTAGCCCGTAATAGGTTCAAACAATCGTCAAGACATGAAAAAGTTTCTCTTTGCCCTTTTGGGTTGCTTCCTGGCCGTTACAGTTACTTATGCGCAGGCCGATCACAAGCTCGACTCGCAAACCGTCGCCAATGACAAAGTCATCATGCACGAGATCCTGAGCCCCGCCCTCAAGACCGCCCGCGCCCAAAACCAGGAGCCGGATTGGAATGTGCTTCGCACTACCATCACCACCCGCTTCGACGCCAGCTATGCGGACCGGAATATCGCGAAGAGTAAGATCTTCTTTTTCTACGGCCGCGACTGGGCGCAGTTCTCCACCGCACTCGTCAATTACACCCGGCAATACGAATGGCGCGACAGCCTCTCCCTCATGAACATGAATGCAAAGATGGTCCTCGACCATAGCACCAATCCCGCGGACTGGAAAGCCGCACAATCCTGGGCAAAATATGCCTCCGACAAGAATCCGTCAAACGATACTTACCGGGCCACCTATGACGCGCTGACGGCCAAGATCTCGGGCAACTAAGGCTCAGCATTATCCAAAAACAAAAAACCCCGCCAGGGTCTTGACGAGGTAATTCATTCACTGTTTAGGTCTTCAACAAGCAATGGTAAGCACAGGCGTGGATACGGATTTAGCGGATACTGGATTAACGACTTGCGACAGGCGTCTTAAGGGCCGCTACAGGCTCAGGGGTACGATCTGGGTTAGGTAAGGGGCACAATTGGGGTTAGGTAAGGGGCACGATCTCGGGCGAAAAGGGGATCAAAAAGGGTGCATTCAGCTTTTACAGGATCTTAGCAATCGGCCTTGCGATAGAGGTTCAAGTTGGCTTTAGGACTTGGAATTCGGATTAGGATTTCAAAACGGGTAAGGATATTGGCGATCTGTATATGTTGTGTTTGGTGATGTAAAGATGCATCCGAAAAAGCCCCGTTCAAAGGATTTCCCCAGGCTATTCCCATCTTTTCATGGTTAACTCAAAAGCCATTAGGTACATCTACCTATCGCTGGGTAGTATCCGAAACCAATCACGTAGATCTACGAGGGGCGGCACTACGTAGGTAATCCGTATAACGTATGCCAAGAACCGGCTTTCACGCGGGATTTAGACCATTTTCCCGTGTTTATACGCTACCGCCTTACGTATGATTCCGCTAACTTGCGGCCCAATAGTTTCACATTAACCACTAAACACAATTCTCATGAAATCGAGCCACCTAAACCTCAATCACCGCTGCCGGCGAGATTCCGGCCGACCATTAAAAAATCTTCAACTCCGGGCGAACCGAACCATCCTCGCCGGCGCGCTGGCCCTACTCAGCGTTGCCTTCTTCTCCTGTTCAAACGGCGGC
>Ga0134126_10002844_pt1 | contig 21774 bp, 23 predicted proteins | sample KB31752_FD_96881 | JGI IMG/M metagenome (GOLD analysis project Ga0134126, IMG submission 96881) | Terrestrial soil microbial communities with excess Nitrogen fertilizer from Kellogg Biological Station, Michigan, USA - KB3-175-2 | ecosystem: Environmental > Terrestrial > Soil > Unclassified ... | reverse complement strand
CCGCATCGGGATGCAGCGGATAATAGCGGCGCAGGTCGGCGCCCTGCATCAGCTTCTCGCGCGAGAACACTTCCCATTCCGCGTGTCGCCGGGAGTCCTCGATAACCCGTTCTGCCATCGATTGCGGCAGCACCACGATGCCGTCGTCGTCGGCCATGATGATGTCACCTGGGATGACCATGACGCCGCCGCAGGCTATCGGCACGTTGACCGCGGATGGGAAGATGCTGACCTGCACATGATAGTTCGGCGTCCAGCCGCGCATCCAGATCGCCAGATCGAGCTTTTCGACGTTCGGCCGGTCGCGCATGACGCCATCGATCACGATGCCGGCGCCGCCGCGGCCCTTGAAGTAAGTCGACATCATATCGCCGAACACGCCCGAGCTCATGTCGCCGCGCGCGTCGACGACGACTACATCGCCTTCCTCGACCTGATACAGCACATGGCGATGCAACTGGGCTTCGGGATCGGCGTACTCTCCCTCGCTAAACAGGTCCGGTCGCTGCGGCATGAACTGCAGCGTGAGGGCCGGCCCGACGATCGACTTGCCGGCACGCTGCGTCACTGGCCCGAGCATGTGGGGATTCCGGAAACCGGCGTGGCCGAGCGAGCCGGCCACCGTGGCCGTGCCGATGTCCTTGAGCGCGGCAATGGTGTCCTTCGACGGGCGCTTGAACTCAGGTATGTTTGTCATCTCTTCCTCGAAAGCATTCGGCAGCTATCCTTTGGTGGGCCTGCCATCGCCGCTTCAGTCGGTGGCGTCCCGGAAACGGCAGTCGTCGGTAGTGGGCAACGCCTCATTCACCTCAATACCCAGGCTCGGATTGCCGGGCCCCCGGAACGGCGGCTGCAACCGGACGCCCGTTCGAGTTGCCAGCATATAAGTCGGCAGCGCCGGCGCCAGTCCAGAGCCGGGAAAAACGCGCCACGGCGCCAAAAAATGATAGTCGCTGCGGCGCCGATTGGCCCACGCCAAGCCCTGCATTCCCAGGACACGACCGAAACTGCCCTGCGGCGACCTCGGGGCGCGCAGGCCGCGTCAGACCGCGGATGGCCGCCCGAGCAGCGTCGGCACCGAGCCGATCAAGGTCTGCGTATAGGGATGCTGTGGGGATTTGACGATCGCGTCGGCATCGTTGAACTCGACGATGCGGCCCCGGTGCATCACGGCGATCGAGACGCAGAGCCGGCGCGTGACTGCCAGGTTATGCGAGACGAACAGGATCGCCATCCCCAGCTCCGTCCGCAGCCGGTGCAACAGCTCGATCACCTGCTCCTGCACCAGCACGTCGAGCGCCGAGGTCGCCTCGTCGGCGACGATCAGCTTCGGCTTCAGCGCCAGCGCCCGCGCGATGCTGACGCGCTGGCATTGCCCGCCGCTCAATTGTCCCGGATAGCGCTGCGCCGCGGCCGCCGGCAGGCCGACGAGTTCGAGCAGCCGCGCTACCTCGGCCTCGCGTTCCCGGCGCGAGGCGGTCGTATGCACCGCCATCGGGTCGGCGATGCTGTCGCCGACGCGGCGGCGCGGATTGAGCGAGGACATCGGGTTCTGGAACACCGGCTGGATCTGCCCGCGATGGGCCACCGAGCGGCGCCGCCCGTCGATGCGCTGCCCCTCGAACCAGACCTCGCCGGCGCTCGGTCGTTCAAGCCCGAGAACGCATTTGACCAGTGTCGACTTGCCGGACCCGGACTCGCCGACGATGCCGACGCAGCCGCCGCGCGGCACCGCAAGGTCGATGTTGCTCAGCGCCGCGGTATGTTCCGGACCGCGAAACATCGAGCGGCTGGTGAAGCGCTTGCCGAGCCCGACGAGCTGCAACAGCGCGGGATCGTGGCCCGTCGCGGCGGCCGCGCCGGTCAATTCGCCCCTCCCGTCCTGGTAGACTGTGTCCGCTGCGCGTAAGGCAGGTCATCGAGGGTTGGAGTCGCTGCCAGCAGGGCACGAGTATAATCGTGCTGAGGCGCTTCGATCAGCCGGGCGGTCTCGCCCTCTTCGACAACCGCCCCCCGGTAGAGCACAACGATGCGCCTGCAGATCATGCTGACCAGCGCCAGATCATGGCTGATCAGCAGCAGGGCCATGCCGCTGCGGTGCTGGATCTGGCGCAGCAGGGCGATGATGCCCGCCTGGCTGGTAACATCGAGCGCCGTGGTCGGTTCGTCGGCGATGAGCAGCGGCGGCATCAGCGACACCGCCGAGGCGATCAGGCCGCGCTGCAGCATGCCGCCCGACAATTCGTGCGGATATTGCCGCGCCCGGCGCTCCGGTGCGTCAATGCCAACACTGTCGAGCATTTCGGCCGGCGTCTGGCGCCGCGCGCCGGGTCGGGACGGATGAAACTCATTCGGCTCGTTGATCTGCCGCCCCACGGTCAGGGTCGGATTGTAGGCCGCCGCCGGGTCTTGCGGCACATAGCCGATGTCGCGCCCGCGCAGCCGGCGATAGGCCGGCTCATCGAGGCCCAGCAGGTTTTGCCCGCCATATTCGATCGTCCCTCTTGGAATCGCGCTGGCCGGCTGCAGGCCGAGCACGGTGCGGGCCAGCATCGACTTGCCCGACCCCGATTCGCCAATCAGGCCGACCGATTCCCCTGCCCCGACCGTCAGCGACACGTCGGCGAGAATCGGCCGTGAGCCGATATCGAGTGATAGCTTGCGGATCGACAGCAGGGGATCGGTGGGCGTGGTCATGTCGCGGTCGCACTCACCCGCTGGGCTTCGCGGGCGAGCAGTCGCGCCCCGACCTCGCCGGTGTGCAGGTCCGCCGCCGGCAGCGCCAATAGCTGGCGCGACAGTTCCACCACCTCGTTGACCGCTGCCTCGACGATACGACGCCCCTTGTCGGTATTGGCGCGCGTCGGATCGCCCATGGCGCCGGTCTTGCTGTCGCGCATGAAGTCCCACGGCATCATCACCGGCCCCGGATTGCGAAAATCGACGCACGAATAGCTGGTCAACTCGCGCGGCATGTCGAGGGCGGCGGTGTTCATCGCCACCAGTTCCTCCCGCAGATAGAGCTGCATCGAGGTTTCCATCTCGCAGGCATGGCCCATGCCGCCATTGGCGGATTCCCCGATGTCGCGCAGCGCGTCGCGGATCAGCGACCAGTAGGAGACAACGGCCGGCGAGATGCCGACCTCCTCGCTGACGCGCAGCGCCGTGGCATTGAGTACGCCGCCATTGCCGCCATGGCCGTTGAGCCACAGCATCCGGTAAAAGCCGTGCCGGGCGAAGGAAGCGGCGATATCGACGAGCAGCGCGCTCATCGTCTCCATGCGCAGCGACACGGTGCCGGGATAGGCCAGATGATGCGGCGAGGTACCCCACCAGATCGGCGGCGCAAGCATGACTGAGCCGACGCCGAGCGCCTGCGCCTTCTCCGCCGCCCGCAGCGCGATCTGGCTCGAATTGAAGATGTCGGTATCGAGCGGCAGATGGTGCCCGTGTTGCTCGATGGCACCGGTGGGCAGGATGATCAGCGTCTTGTCACGATCAAGCGCCGCCACCTCGTTCCACCGCAGTTCCCAGAATCGGGTCGTCGCACTGCCGGTCATGGCTCAGAAGGCTCCTTTGGACTGGTTGCCGTTGCGTCGGATCTGCAGGCCATCGGCGAGCAGGTTGGTCGCGAGGACCACGAAGAAAATGGCGACGGCTGGGGCGATGACCATCAGCGGCTGCCTCGACATGTAGCCGCGCCCCGCATCGATCATGTTGCCCCAGGTCGGGGTGGGCGGCTGCGTGCCGAGCCCCAGAAAGCTGAGCCCCGCCTCGAGGGTGACGGCGTACCCCACCGCCAGCATGGCCTGCACGATGAGCCCGGGAAGCACGTTGGGCAGCACGTCGCGGCCCAGCACGCGCAGGAACGGCATGCCGGTACTTTTCGCATATGCGATGAATTGCTCGACCATTACCGAGCGGGTCAGCGCGCGGGAAAACCGCGCAAAGCCGGGAATGAAGATGATGCCGATGGCGATCATGGCGTTCTGCGTGCTGGACCCGAGCGTCGCCATGATGACGATGGCCAGCAGCACCGCGGGGAAGGAGAATACCAAGTCCATCGCCCGCATCAGCAGCGCATCGACCCAGCCGCCGCGATAGCCGGCGGCCATGCCGATGAAGCCGCCGCCGATGACCCCGATGCCGACCGACAGCGTCGAGACCAGCAGCGAGATCCGGCCGCCGTGCAGCAGCCGCGACAGCGTATCGCGCCCGTATTCGTCGGTGCCCAGCAGGTGTGCAGCGCTCCAGCTCATTAGGCGGCTCTTCACCTGCATGGCCTCGGGCGAGTAGGGCGCCAGCCACGGCGCCGCCAGTGCGGAGGCGACGAAGATCGCCACCCCCGCCGCGCCGATGACCAGCGGCAGGTTGAGGCCGAGGGAGCGGCGCACCCCGGCGGCGGCGATGGTGTCGGATTCGCTCATTGCGCCGAGAGCCTCCTGAGCCGCGGATCGATCCAGGCCGCCACCACGTCGACCAGCAGGTTGACCACCATGACGAAGGCGGCGATGAGCAGCGCCGCCGCCTGCAGGGTGCGGAAGTCGCGGGATTCGATGCTGAGCAGCACCAGGCTGCCGAGGCCTGGCAGCTGGAAGATGCGCTCGACGATCAGCGCGCCGCCGAAGATCGCACCCAGTTCCATGGCGCTGAAGGTCATGAACGGCACCACCGCGACAGGCACCGCGTGGCGCACCAGCACGCGCCCGGTGGAGGCGCCGCGGCTGCGGCTGATCATCGCAAACCCCTGTTCCATGGCGCTGGCGAGCGAGGCCCTGAAGATGCGCATCATGACCCCGCCCGAAACCACGCCGAGCGAAATCGCCGGCATGATCATCAGGCGCAAATTCTGCACCGGATCGGTGAGCAGCGGCCGGTAGCCGCCGGGCGGCAGCCAGTGCAGTTGCAGCGACACCACCAGCACGAGCGCGGTGGCGACGGCAAAGGCCGGCATCGACAGGCCGACCAGCGCCAGCCCGGAGAGCGCGAAATCGAGCGTGCCATTGGCGCGGCGCGACGCCAGCAAAGCCAGGGGCACGGAGATGGCGAGGGCAACGAGAATGGCGAGCAGCGTTAGCTCGAGGGTGATCGGAAAGCGCTTGGCGATCTCGGCGCTGATGCTGACATCGCTTTGCACCGAGCGGCCGAAATCCCCCTGCAGCACGCCCCCCAGCCAGTCCGCGTACTGGACGTAGAGCGGCTGGTCGAGTCCGTAGCGGGCGTTGAAGGCGGCAATGGCTTCGGGCGTGGGGGTGGTGCCGAGGGCCGCCGTGCTGGCCTTGCCGGGGATGACGCTGAGCGACACGAACAGGACGATCGATACCACCAGCAGCGACACGACAAGACCGACGATCCGCTTGGCGATATAGGAGAACACGTGCCGCTCCTGGCCCGGGGACCGCTGGGAAGACTGGTGGGGTCGGCGCTGTGCGCGCCAACCCCGAAGGGCGAACTAGTTCGCCAGGCTGACCGCACCGAGATTGCGGTACATGCCGGTACGCATCGGCTCCCAGCCGACAACCTTGTCCGAGAAGGCATCGAGGATCGCCGCGTTGACCGTCGGGATCAACGGCAGTTCTTCATCGAGGATCCTGGTGGCTTCGGTATAGAGCGCCTTGCGGGCGGCCTTGTCGCTGGTATAACGCGCCTGCTCCACCAGATCGTCGAACTTGGCGTTGCAGTAGCGCTGGGCGTTCATGCCGCTCTTGCACTTGTAGCTGAGGTAGATGAAGTCGTCGGGATCGGCGAGTGGCGACAGCCAGTAATTGTTCGCCACCTGGTACTTGCCGCCGACCCACACTTCTTCCACCCAGCGCGGGTTTTCCATCGACAGCAGATTGACCCGGATGTTGGCCTTGGCCAGCATTTCCTTGAGCAGTGGGCCCTGCTCGAGCAGGTTCCGCCACGAACTCGACAGCGTCACGTCGATATCGATGCCGTCGGGATAGCCCGCTTCGGCGAGCAGCGCCTTGGCCTTTTCGACATCGCCCGTCGGGGGCACCATGTCGGTGGCCGGATCATAGGCCCAGCTCCAGTTCGGGATCGGTCCGCCCAGCATCGGCTCGGCATGTCCGAAGAACAGTACGTCCACCATCGCCTGGCGATCCACCGCAAATGAGATCGCCTTGCGCACCAGCGGGTTGTCGACCAGCTTGCCCTCGACGTTGGTCAGCAGCGAGTACCAGCGGCCGCCAATCGTCTCCGATCCCTTGAAGCCCGGCGTGCCGACGATCTGGTCGAAATCCTTGGGCGCGACCCGCGAGGCGAAATCGATGGTGCCGCCGAGCAGGGCATTGGTCCGCTCGGTGTCGTCAGGGATATATTTGATGTCGAGGTCAAGTTTGGGATACCCGGCGACATAGTAGTCGGGATTCCGCTTGAGGATCATTTCCTGGTTGGGGCTATACGACACGAAGACATACGGCCCGGTGCCCACCGGCTTGGTGGTGAGCCCGTCGCCGGCCGCCCCGATATGCTTGGGCACGATGAAATTGCCCGGAAACGCCAGGAACGTCAGCAGCGGCCCGGTCGGCTTGCTGAGGGTGATCTCGACCGTCTGCGGGTCGACGGCGCGGACGGCCTTGAAGCTCTCCACCTGGGTGGCATAGGCATACCCGGTCTTGGGGTCCATCAGCCGCTCGAAGGTGAACACTACGTCGTCGGCCGTCAGCGGCTGGCCGTCGTGGAATTTCACGCCCGAACGCAGCTTGAACGTGTAGACGGTGCCGGTCTCGTCGGTGGTCCAGGATTCCGCCAGGTCCGGCTGCGGATCGGAATTGTTGTCGAGCCGGGTCAGTCCGGAAAAGATCAGGTCGATGGCCTGGTGCGAGGCGCCCACCACGGCGAGGGCCGGATCGAACCCCTGCGGTGAATCGACCAGCGCAACGCGCAGTGGTGCGTCCTCGGCCTGCGCGCCCATGATCGGAAACAGGCCGAGTGCCAGTCCGATCAAGATTGCGAATGCGCCTAGAAATGCTCTCATCCCTCTGACTCCTGCCTGTTTCAGTATTTGCCTCACCAGATGAGGACAATCCTGCACTCTTGAAGCAAGCGTATTTCGGTTAAGCCGTCCCATCTGTTTTTTCGATAGGGGAATGGAGAGGTAGAAACTGGCAGCAGGCTGCCCCATACTGGACCGATCTGCGCGCTGGTCATGGCCGCATGAATAGCAAAGGAACTTACGCTTGCGACTGAAGCAGATCACTACCTTCTACTGGGCCGCCAAGCTTGGCAGTTTCGTCAAGGCTGCCCATCATTTGAATGCCACCCAATCGGCGGTGTCGGTCCGCATCCAGCAACTGGAATCGCGGCTGGGCACGACCCTGTTTCACCGCGCCCAGGGGGCGGCCCGGCTGACTTCGGAAGGTGAACTGCTGCTGCCGCTCGCGGAAGAAGTGATCGCCGCGACCGAGCGGCTGCTCAACGCTGCACGCCACAAGGAGCCGGTCGAGGGCTATGTGAAGCTGGGCGTGGCCGAGGTGGTGGCGCTGACCTGGCTGCCGGAGTTCCTCGATGCCCTGCGGATACAATATCCCCTCGTGCAGCCGGATGTGGAGGTCGGCCTCTCCTATGTGCTGGAGCAGAAGGTCGACGCCGGGGAGATCGACCTTGCGGTATTGCCGTGCCAGTTGTCGGCTTCCCGGTTCGCCCACTCCTCGCTGGGACGAGTCCCGTTCCGCTGGATGTGCGCCGCCTCACGCACCGATATTCCCCATACCGTTTCGGCGGCGGAGTTCATGGATCTGCCGATCATCGCCACCTCGCGCGAATTGCAGTTGCGCAGTTCTGCCCTGACCTGGATCCGCGACAACCAGATCGTCTTCCGTGCCCCTACCATCTGCAACACCTTCACCATTGTCGCGAAAATGGCTGCCGCCGGGCTGGGCGTGGCGCTGCTGCCCGTGTCGCTCTATCGTGAAGCCATCGAGCAGGGCGAGTTGCGCATGGTCAACTGCGTCCCCGAAATGCAGCCCTTCGAGATGTTCGTCATTCGTCCGCTGAGTTCGATCCGGCCGGTCGATCTCGCCGTGGAAGCACTCGCCGTGGAAATCGGCCGGCCGTACACGGCTCGCACCGCCGGCGAAACGCCTCGCCCCATCGAAAATCGCGAAGTCGGGACGTGAGGTTTATGCGCTTGCAGCTTCGCCCGGGATCGGCCTTGCTGGGCTGAGCGACCAACCGAGGGAGGCTGCATGTCCGCACCCGTCAGCGCACCGGCAACGATTGCCACCCTGCTCGAGCGAGCCGGCGTCCCGCCTGACCGCCTCGATCTTGACTGGCTGCAGGTTACCACCGCCGATGCCGAGAGTGCCATCGTGGCGCTGCGGACCGATCCCCGCTTCGCCGCTGCCCGCCCGGCCTTCTCGACCTGGCCGGAGCTGGCTTGGTCGAGCCCGAAGGCCGGCCAATGACCGGCGGGCTGGAGACGAGCCTCGCCGAACTGACGCGCGACGGCGCCGCCAGTCGCGTGCGCGCCGCGCGCCAGCGTATTGCCAGCCATCCGCGGCGTAGGCACGCCTTCATCAGTCTCGATCCGACGCCCGCGGAGGTCGCACCGCCCGCCTCCGGCCCGCTGGCCGGAGCGGTCTTTTCGGTCAAGGACAACATCGACGTTGCCGGCGTGACCACCACCTGTGGGTCCCGGGTGCTGGAGCACGCCTCGCCCGCCAGGGACGATGCGGCCATTACCGCCAGCCTGCGGGCGCTGGGCGGCACCTGCGTCGGCAAGAACAACATGCACGAGTTTGCCCTCGGTGCGACCGGCACCAATGATCGCTTCGGCCCAATGCCCAACCCGTGGGATATTTCGCGCCACGTCGGCGGTTCGAGCGGCGGCTCGGTGATCGCGGTTGCCGACGGCATGGTCGACCTCGCGGTCGGCACCGACAGCGGCGGTTCGGTGCGCATGCCAGCTTCGTTCGGCGGCATTGTCGGCTTCAAACCAACCTCCGGCGTACTGCCGATGGACGGCGTCGTCGGCGCCTCCTGGAGCATCGACTGCCTCGGGCTGATGACGCGCACCGCGGCAGACATGGCCTTTGTCTGGCAGGCACTGGGGCCGCCCCCGAGCCGCCCTTCCCGGGCACGGCCGCGCATCGCCTATCTGATGGACGAGAGCATGGGGCGCGTGGCGCCAAAGGTGTGGGAGGGCTACCTCGCGGCCATCGCGAGGCTGCGCGCTGCCGACTTCGACCTCACCGGCGTCTCGCTGCCCGGCCTTGAGCCCTGCCCGCGGCTCTGCATCAGCATCGTCTATCCGGAAGTGGCTTCTTCCCAGTACGAGATGATGCGCACCTCGCCCCACCTCTACGAGCCCGACGTGCGCGCGCTGGTCGCCCTCGGCGAGATCTGGTCGGCCCGCAACTACGTCGACGCACAGCGCGCCCGCACCGTGATGCGCGACCGGGTGGAAGAGGTTATCGCGCCCTTCGACCTGCTGCTGACGCCCACCGTGGCATTGCAGGCCCCGCATTTCGGCGAAACGCCCCGAATCGAGGGGGACCCGCCCGGTTCGGCGCTGTTCCCGATCATGCGCTTCACCGTGCCGTTCAACGTCATCAGCTACCCCGGCCTGTCGGTGCCCGCCGGGCTCGACAGCGACGGTCTGCCCGTCGGCCTGCAGGTCGTGGGCCGGCCGAATGACGATGCGGCGGTCGTCCAGACCGCGGTGGCCATCGAACGCGTGCTGGGCCGGCTGACGCTGCCGGGTGCCGTCGCGGTCCCCTGAGGCGCCCCGTGCCGCTGGTCGCGGCCGCCAACCAATGAGGGCGAAGCATGGACGAGGATGCAAGATTTGCCGCCGCCGAACTGCGGCTGGCCGCCACGCAGTTGCTGGGTGCCGCCGGCCTGCCCCAAGCCATGGCCGCGACGGTGGCCGATGCGCTGCTCGAAGCCGACCTGATGGGCCACACTACCCACGGGCTGGCGCTCCTGCCAGACTATCTCGGCGAACTCGACCGCGGGGGGATGGCCAAGAGCGGCGAGCCGACAATCGTTGCTACCGCGCCGGCCGCCACGGTGTGGGACGGCAATCGACTGCCCGGGCCGTGGCTCGTGAAGCGGGCCATCGAGCATGCCGTCGAACGCGCAGCCGAAACCGGCAGTCACGCCGTGACCGTGCGCCGCAGCCACCATATCGCGTGCCTCGCCGCCTACCTCAAGCCGGTCACCGACCGCGGCCTGGTGATCGTGCTCGCGAGTTCCGACCCCAATACCGCCTCGGTGGCGCCGTTTGGCGGCACCGTGCGGCTGATCACGCCAAATCCGCTCGCCGCTGGCATTCCCACGGGCGGCGATCCGATCCTCATCGATGTCAGCATGTCAACCACCACCAATGCCATGACGGCTCGTGCCCGTACCACCGGGCAGCGCCTGCCGCAGGAGTGGATCCTCGATGCGCAGGGCCGTCCGACCAGCGATCCGGAAGCTTTTTTCGCGGATCCTCCGGGCAGCATCCTGCCGCTCGGCGGGACCGAACTCGGCTACAAGGGATTCGCCCTCGGGCTGTTGATCGAGGCGCTGACCGGGGGGCTTGCCGGCCACGGCCGCGCTGATCCCGGCGAAGGCTGGGGCGCTTCCTTCTTCCTGCAGATACACGATCCGGCGCGCTTTGCCGGGCGCGCCGCCTTCGAGCGCCAGATGGCAGCGCTTGCCGCCGCGGCCCGGACCTGCCCGCCCGCTCCGGGCCACGAGCGCGTCCGCCTGCCCGGGCAGCGCGCCCTCGCCCGACGTGCCGGCCAGCTGGCGCAGGGCGTGGCGCTCGATCCCTCGATCCTGCCGCGTCTCAGGCCATGGGCAGAACGCTACGCTGTCCCCTTGCCATCCGGCTGGAGAGAATAAGGCCGTCCTCGAGCCTTCGAGGATAAAGTGCGCGGCCGTGTTTTTGAGACTCTACCCCTGGGGCACAAAACCGTCCTTGCCCACCGTCAAATAGACGGCGGTCAGCTTTCCATCGCTGCCCTTGAGGGCCCGCACCACCACGTGCGCGCCGGCGACAAGCGCCGTCTTGTCGGCGTTGGCGAAGGTGGTGATGGGTGTGCCCGGCGGAATGGTGACCGCCTGCTGGCCGCCCTTGTAGGTGACGGTGACGGTGCGGTGGTCGGTGCCCAGCACCTCGGCCACCGTACCGTTGGTCATGGTCGAATTCGGCCCCTGGTCCCATTTGTGGAACCCTTCGCCGAGGCCTCGCGCCGATTCCGGGAAGACCGTGATCTCGACCGCGGTATTGCCGCCCTTGCCGTCCGCCATGGCGCCGGCGCCAATGAAACTGCCGGGTTTGATGTCTTCCATCTGCATCGGGCTCGACAGCGCGATGCGGGTCTTGTCGCCCAGCATCACCACGGCCTTGCTGCCGTCGGTTGCGGTAACGTCGAGTTCGTTGCCGCTGACCGCGGCAACCACGCCAGCGAGCTTGGCGGTCGGTGGCCGTTGTGTCTGGGCCGCTACGGGAGTGGCGAGCAACAGGCCGGCCAACACCAGCCACGCGAGTTTCTTCATGGATCAGTCCTCCGCGCCGGGCCAACCGCGCGGCGGCTGAACCTAGACCCACCAACACCGGGCTCGGCGTCCTCGACACAACAACTTTTCGAGATCGCCCTAGTGATCCGGCGTCAGTGCCAGCACCACAAGGCCGAACACCGTCACCACGGCCCCGGCCAGCACCGACAGCGCCGGCCAGCCATGCCCGGCAAAGCCTTCGAACAGGATGACGAAGGCCGGCGTCAGATAGCCATAGGCAATCACTTTGGCCGACGGCAGGCGCAAGGCCGCATACTGCACGAGGAAGAACGTGACGGCGGTGGGAAAGATCGACAGATAGACGATCACCCACCAGACCAGCGCCGGCAGATGCAGCCAGTCGGTCGTGAACAGGTCGCCGACGCCGTAGAGCGACACCCAGATGGTGGTCATCAGCAGCGTCCAGAAGCTCGCCACCAGCGACGGCTCGCCGCGGTTGAGGCGCCGCAGCAGCACCGTATAGAGCGCATAGCTGACGCAGCCGCCGAGAAACACGATCTCGCCCCGCCCGACATCGAAGGCGAGCATCGCGGCGACCGAGCCGTGAAAGATCACCCAGATCGAGCCGAGCCCGGCCAGCACCAGGCTGACCAGCACCACCGGTCCCGCCTTCTGGCGCATCAGCACATAGGCGATTCCTGCCGCCATGAGTGGAATCAGCGTGAACTCGGCGCTGATGGCAATCGGCGGCGACAGCGTCAGCGCAATGAAATTGGTGATGAAATAAACCGCGCTCAGCAGCCCCAGCACCACGAAACGCCAGATACCCACCGGCAGTGCCGCCTTGTGGTGCGCCCCGAAGAACGCCGCGCCCCCCATGATCAGCGTGCCGAACAGGAACCGGCTGGCATTGAGCGGCACCGTGGTGATGTCGGTCTTGATCAGCGCAGCGAGGGAAAAACCCAAGGCAATGAAGGCCGCGAACAGCAGCATGGCGAAGTGCGCGAGCACGCGGTCGCGACGCGTCGGGATGAGCATCAATAGCTCGCAGCGGCGCGGTATTTGGGCGTGAACACCACGCACTGGCTCTTCATCGCATGGACAAAGACGTGCCCCGTCTCCTGTCGCAAGGTGAGGAACCGCTCGATAGTCTGTCGCTCGCCCGGGCGCTCGGCATCGTCGAACACCACCACGAATTCGTCGGCAAGGTGACGGTCGAGCACCGCCAGCGCTCCCCAGCGCGAGTGGTCGGGCGTGCCCACCGGCCCGTCGACGAGGACAAGATCGAAGCGGCGGCCGAGCGCTACATCATAAACCTGGGTATCGATGCCATGCAGCCGCGCCGGCCGCAGCGGCGCGACCAGCACCTCGTGCGCGATCCTTCCCCCGATGCGCGCCGCCCAGTCCGCATCATGCTCGAGCGTGGTGGTCGAGGCCACCCGTCCTGCCCGCGCCAGGGCGTCGAGCAGCAGGCTCGATTGGCCGGCACCGAGTTCGAGCCAGGCGAGCCCCGGAAACTCCTCGGCGAGGCGGAACAGGAGGTAGAGCAGGCCGCTATTGGCGGCGCTGCCAACTGGGTAGAGCGGTGGCACGGCGAGGCCCGAGCGGGCCACGGCGCTGTCGAACAGCCGCTGGTAGAACAGTTCCGCGACCGGCATTTCGCCTGCCGCCCACAGCGCGCGATTGCGCCGATAGACGGCCTCCAGTCGCCGCCGCTCCTTGCCCGTCATCGCCCCCATTTTGCCCCCCGATCTGGCCGGGGAGCTTTCGTCGGAATGCGCGTCGATGGCAAGGGGGTGTCGCGAACAAGCGCCGGCCTGGAGTTGACCGCCCCACTTGCCCGCGGCTCAGGCTGCCGCCTGCACCGGCTTGTCGATCGGGTGCTGCGAGCGGAAGCCGACGGCGAGCCGGTTCCACACATTGATCAGCCCGATGGCGACCGAGATCTTGGCGATGTCCTCGCCGGAAAAGAACTGCCCCAGCGCCTCGTAGTCGGCATCCGGCGCCCGCGATTCGGACACCAGCGTCAGCGCCTCGGTCCACCCCAGCACCGCGCGCTCCGCGTCGGTGAAGATCGGCGACTCGCGCCAGACGCTGATGAGATCGAGCCATTGCTGGCTGGCGCCATGCGCCCGCGCTTCCTTGGAATGCATGTCGACGCAATAGGCGCAGCCATTGATCTGGCTGGCGCGCAGCTTGATCAGGTCGATCAGCAGCGGCGGCAGGCCCGACTGCTGCACCACGTAGCGGTTGAGATTGACCACCGCCTGGTAGGCGTCGGGCGCGGCTTTGGCGTAATCGAGACGAGCTTTCATTTGGCTTCTCCTTGCATGAGGGTAGCGCGTGCCGCCGGACGGCGTTCGCGCCGGTCGAGGAAGGCGCAGCGGCGCGCGGCCACCCGCCCATCCTGATCGTGTGCGGCGACCTGTGCGGCGATCGCGGCGACGCTGACCTCCGCCAGTTCGCTCCGCCAGGCGCGCTCGGCGCGCAACATGACGGCGTTGATTTCGCAGGGCATGGTGGGCACGCCCGGAAGCGGATCGGGCCCGCGCTGGCGAATTTCGGCGCAGCGGAAGGCGGGTTCGCGTCCTTCGATCGCCAGCACGATGTCGAGCACCGAAATTTTCTCGGCCGGTCGCGCCAGCCGATACCCTCCAGCCGGGCCCGACAGCGACACCAGCAGGCCCGCGCCGACAAGGCTTTGCAGATGCTTCAACAGATAGCTCGGCGACACGCCGTGAAACTCCGCGAGCGCCGCAGCCGGCAATGCCGCATCGGCCGACAGCGCACTCAGCATCACCACACTGTGAATCGCCTGCTCGACCCCGTCCCCAAACCGCATCGCCCACTCCAATCATGGATATGAGGTATCATGGATAAAATCCATCGACAATAGACAGATAAGTCCAAGGTGCTGACCTTGCGTCACCCCAGCGCCGCTAGGGGGCCTTCTCCGGCACCGTTCCCGTGGCAGCCCACCCCTCCCCCCGCAAGGGGGGCGGGAGACGAAAGCGGTGAGGCCAGATTCCCTCCCCCTTGCGGGGAGGGTGGCGGCAGCCGGGTGGGGGTCGGCCCGCAGGCACTATGCCAGCGGCAGGACGTCCACCCTTGATCCCTCCCCGCAAGGAGGAGGGAGACGATGGAGCCGCAAGCTCTCTTGCCGCTCCGCCCTACACCCGTTCGAAGCTGAAATAAAAACTCGGCACCCGCCCTTCGGCCCGCGCCTTCTGCTCGTAGCGCGTCGGCTGCCACTCCGGAAACGGCACATGCCAGCTTCCCGCCCCGGCGGGCCGGAAGCGGAACGCCGGCTGCCGCAGCACATGGGCCAGCGTCCAGTTGGCGTAGTCCTCGATGTCGGTGGCAAAGTTGAACCGCGCGCCCGGCTTCAGCACGCGCGCCAGTTCGCCGAGCGTCGTCGCCGAAACGAAACGGCGCTTGTGGTGCCGCGTCTTCGGCCAGGGATCGGGATAGATCAGGAACGCCTCGTCGAGCGTCGCATTGCCGAGCTTCAGCAGCAGTTTCAGGGCATCGTCGGTGTAGAGGCGAATATTGCCGATGGCGTCGGCATCGATCGCCTCCACCATCTTGGCGATGCCGCCTGAAAACACCTCGCAGCCGAGAAATCCGGTCTCGGGAAACCGCAACGCCTGTCGCGCCAGGTGCTCGCCGCCGCCATAGCCGATCTCGAGGGCAAACCGGGCCTTGCCTGGAAACAGCGTCGCAAGGTCGAGCGCCGCCGCCTCGAGCCTGATCTCAAGGCTCGGCAGCAGGTCGCGGAATAGCTGATCCTGTCCCTTGTGCAGGCGCTTGCCCGAGCGTCGCCCAAAAAACGCCCTCGGCTGCCCATCGACGGTTTTGGGAAGTTCGGCCATCCGGCTCCATCGTCTCCCTCCCTCTTGCGGGGAGAGATCAAGGGTGGGGGTCGGGCCATTCGCAGCTGCCGGCGGCGCGCCCCCACCCGGCTGCCGTCACCCTCCCCTCAAGGGGGAGGGGGGCATTGTACCTAACGTCCTGCCGAACCTACTTCACCGCCGCCTTGATGGCACTGACGAGGTCGGTCCTTTCCCAGCTGAACGAACCGTCGCGGCCCGGCTTGCGGCCGAAATGGCCATAGGCCGAGGTCTTGGCATAGATCGGCTTGTTGAGGTCGAGATGCCGGCGGATGCCTGACGGCGACAGGTCCATCACCTCGCGCAGCGCGACCTCCAGCACATCGTCGCCGACCGTGCCGGTCCCGTGCGTATCGACATAGAGCGACAGCGGCTGCGCCACCCCGATGGCATAGGCGAGCTGGATGGTGCAACGGTCGGCGAGCTTGGCCGCCACCACGTTCTTGGCGAGGTAGCGCGCCGCATAGGCCGCCGAACGGTCGACCTTGGTGGTGTCCTTGCCGGAGAAGGCGCCACCGCCATGCGGGGCCGCGCCGCCATAGGTATCCACGATGATCTTGCGCCCGGTGAGCCCGGCGTCGCCGTCCGGCCCCCCGATGACGAAAGCCCCGGTCGGATTGATGTACCACTTGCAATCCTTGGCGACCGGCAGTTCGCCCAAAGCCTCCCGCACATACGGCTCGACGATCTTGCGCACATCCTTGGAGGTCAGGCTGGCATCGAGATGCTGGGTCGAGACGACGATCTGCGTCACTTCGGCCGGCACGCCGTCTTCGTAGCGCACCGTGACCTGGCTCTTGGCGTCCGGGCCGAGCACCGCCGCGCCGTTGACGCCGGCCTTGCGGGCGATCGACAGCAGTTCGAGGATCTTGTGGGCGTAGTAGATTGGCGCCGGCATCAATTCCGGCGTCTCGCGCACCGCATAGCCGAACATGATGCCCTGGTCGCCGGCGCCCTCGGTATTGGCGCCCTCGGCGCTGTCGACACCGCGCCCGATATCGGCCGACTGGCCGTGCAGCAGCACGTCGATCTTGGATTTCTTCCAGTGAAAGCCCGCCTGCTCGTAGCCGATCGCCTTGATCGCCTTGCGCGCCACCGATTTGAACTTGCTCGGATTGATCACCGGGCTGCCGGCCGCGTCGTGGATGAGCTGGCCGTCCTTGTCCTTCTTCAGCAGGGAATCAGGCACCCGCACTTCGCCCGCGATGATCACGCGGTTGGTCGTCGCCAGCACCTCGCAGCCGACGCGGACCTTCCAGGGGTCCATGCCGGTCTTCTTGGCCTCGCGATAGATCATGTCGACGATTTCGTCGGAGATGCGGTCGCAGACCTTGTCGGGATGACCCTCGGCCACCGATTCGGAGGTGAAGAGATAGGAGGTGCGTGACAATTTCTGCCCCAATGCTCGCAACAATTGGCCCAAAATGAGCCTTTCGGCCCGGTTTCTGACAGCGATGCGGGCGCCGGTCAAGCGGGATATAAAGAAAGCTTGATATCCCGGACGGGGCGCGACTGGAAAGTCATACCCCTGTTGCCGCACCCTAATCGCGGCGCTGGAAGTAAAAGCTCGCAAGGTAGGCGGTCTTTGCCGGCAGGCTGAGGGCCGCGCAGCGGGCTACCCGCTCCGGCGTATAATAGCCCTCCTCGTGCAACAGATTGACGGTGCCCACCATTTCGCCGGCGACCTCGATCGGCTGGTTCACCACCGAAGCGCAGCCCAGCGCGGCGATGACGTCGCGGTCGAAAAAGTGGTCGCTCATTTCCGCCAGCGAATTGGCGACATAGGTCTGGCGCTGCTTATGCACGATCTCGAACCAGTCGTCGTAGTGGATCGGCTTGGTCCCGGCGACCGGATAGGCTTCCGGATGGCTGGTGAACACCCGTCCGGCGCGCTCATTGGCCCAGTCGACCACCGACACGGTGAACAGCTTTGCCCCCACCAGCCGCTCCGCCAGCACCCTGAGCGCCTGCCAGCCGGCGTCGCCGTCGCGCATCGTTGCAATGACGCGCTCGAACTCGGCGAACGCTGCAACATCGTTATCATGCATGAAATTCTGTCCTCAAACTGTTGCCAGCGCCGCCCCGCCGCTCAGGGCGGCCAACTCGCGCGAATAAGGGTCCTGCAGCGCGCCGCGCTTCAACTGCTCGACACTCGCCACCTCGACGATGCGGCCGCGGCGCATCACCGCCAGCCGGTCGCACAGGAACGACACCACCGGCAAATTGTGCGTCACCAACAGGAATGTGAGATGCTGCTCGGCCCTCAGCCGCTTCAGCAGGTTGAGAATTTCCGCCTGCACCGAAACGTCCAGCGCCGAGGTCGGCTCGTCCAGCAGCAGGATTTTTGGCTCGAGCATCAGCGCGCGGGCGATGGCGACGCGCTGCCGCTGCCCGCCCGACATCTGGTGCGGAAACCGGAAGCGGAAGCGCCGGTCGAGCCCGACCGCCGCCAGCATCGCCTCGACCCGCTGCGATTCGTCGCCGACCCTGTGGATGCGCAACGGCTCGCTCAGCGTCTGGTCGACCGTCTTACGCGGATGCAGCGACCCGTAGGGGTCCTGGAACACCATCTGGGTGGCCCGCGCCGTCGCCCGGTCGACGCCGTGCCGACGCGGCTGGCCCAGCACAGAGATGCCGCCGCGCCATTCCGGCGCCAGCCCGGCGATGGCCTTCAGCACGGTGGACTTGCCCGACCCCGATTCGCCCACCAGCGCAAAGCTTTCGCCCTCGGCGATGGCGAGGTTGAGCCCGAACGTCACCTGCGTCGTACCATAAGAAATGTCGAGATTGGTGAGCTCGATGGCGTTCATGCCAAGCGCTCCAGCACCGGTAGTTCCGCCCGGCTCTCATCGATTCGCGGCACCGCCGCCAACAGGCCCCGCGTATAGGGGTGACGGGCCTGGGCCAGGTCACGCGCCGCGCACTCCTCGACCACCTCGCCGTTGCGCATGACGAGGATGCGGTCGCAATAGCCGGCGACGAGGTCGAGGTCGTGGCTGATGAAGATCAGCCCCATGCCGGTGCGCTTGACCAGATCGTCGATGATCTCGAGCACCTGCCGCTGCACCGACACATCGAGCGCCGAGGTCGGCTCGTCGGCGATCAGCAGGTCCGGCTCCGGGATCAGCATCATGGCGATCATCACCCGCTGCCCCATGCCGCCCGACACCTCGTGCGGATAGAGTTTGGCCACCCGCGCCGGCTCGTCGATGCGCACCGACACCAGCATGTCGAGTACGCGCTGGCGCAGCGCCGCCCGCGGCATCCGCCGGTGCGCCTTGACCGCCTCGGCGATCTGGTCGCCGATGGTCATCACCGGATTGAGCGAGAACTTTGGGTCCTGCATCACCATGGAGATGCGGGCGCCGCGGATCTTGCGCATCGCGGTCTCGGATTGCGCCAAAAGATCGATGCCGTCGAACACCAGTCGCCGTGCCACGACCCTGCCTGGCGGCCGGATCAGCCCGAGGATGGCGCGGCCGGTCATCGACTTGCCCGAACCGCTCTCCCCGACAATGCCGAGCCGCTCGCGGCCGAGCGTGAAGGAGACCCCGCTCACCACCTCGACCGGTCCGCGCGGCGTCGGAAAGCTGACCCGCAGGTCCTCGACCTCGAGCAGGCTCATCGCCGCTCTCCGCTGCGCGGATCGAGCACGTCCCGGAGGCCGTCGCCCAGAAAGCAGAAGCCGAGGCTGACAATGACGATGGCAAAGCCCGGCATGGTCGCCACCCACCACTGGTTGAGGATGAAGGAGCGGCCGGCCGAAATCATCGCCCCCCATTCGGGCTGCGGCGGCTGCGCCCCGACGCCGAGAAAGCCGAGCCCCGCCGCCGTGAGGATGATCCCCGCCATGTCGAGCGTCACTCGCACGATCAGCGAGGAGGTGAGCAGCGGCAGGATGTGGGAGACGATGATGCGGGTGTTGGAGGCGCCCTGCAACTGCACCGCCGAGACGAACTCCGAGCGGCGGATGGTCAGCGTCTCGGCCCGCGCGATGCGCGCATAGCCGGGCCACGAGGCAATGGCGATGGCGATGATCGCGTGCTCGATGCCCGGCCCCAGCGCCGCCGTGAAGGCCAGCGCCAGGATCAGCTTCGGCATGGCGAGGAAGATGTCGGTCACCCCCATCAGCAACCGGTCGGCCCAGCCGCCGAAATAGCCGGCCACGGCGCCCACCAGTAGCCCGACGGGCGCCGCGATGATGGCCACCAGCACGACGATCTCGAGCGTAATGCGGGTGCCGAAGATCACCCGCGCCCAGATGTCGCGTCCGAGCTCGTCGGTGCCCATCCAGTGCCCGGCACCCGGCGGCTTGAGGCGGTTGGGCAAATCCTGCGCGATCGGATCGGCGCCGGCGATGAACGGCGCCAGCGCCGCCAGCAGCAGCAGGATGAGGATGATCAGCGCCCCGATCACCGTCAGCGGGTTGCGCCGCAGCGTCAGATAGGCCCGATACGCCGACCCCAGCCGCGCCTGCGCCCGCGACGCCGGACTGTCGGCCAGCAGCCAGTCGCGGGTGGATATTGTCGTGACGGTGGTGTCGGTCATGCGGCGCTTCCCCCTCGGAGCGGCAACCCCTCCCCTCGGAGCCTCATGGTGAGCCTGTCGAACCACGAGGCGGGCCCGGCGTCCGCGGCCCATCCTTCGACAAGCTCAGGATGAGGGCAACGTTCGCTGCTCGAATCTAGAAGCCGGCGCTCGCTGCTCACCCCCCTCCCGGCCTGCCTCCCAAGGGGGGAGGTGTCGGGCTGTGCCTGAGGCAGGGCCACGCCAAACACACCACCCGGCACCCTCCCCCTCGCGGGGAGGGTTAGGGAGGGGGCGGCCCCCGCACCGGCGACCGCTGCGGGCAAATCGGCGCAAAACCTCGCCCTCATCATCGCGCCCTCGGATCGACGAGCCGGTAGAGCACGTCCGACCCTTTGTTGATCAGCACGAACACCGCCCCGATCACCAGCGTCGCACCGAGCACGGCGTTCATGTCGGCATTGAGCAGCGCCGTGGTCAGGTAGTTGCCGATGCCGGGCCAGGAAAAGATCGTCTCGATCATCACCGAGCCTTCGAGCAGCCCGGCATAGGAGAGGCCGATGACCGTGATCAGCGGCACCAGCACCGGCCGGAGGGCGTGCCGCCAGATCACGATCCGCTCCGGCAGGCCCTTGACCCGCGCCGTGGTGACGTATTCCTGCGCCAACTGGTCCAGCATGAACGAGCGCGTCATGCGCGCGATGTAGGCGAGCGAGAAGAAGCCGAGGATCGACGCCGGCAGCATGAGGTGCCGCACGGCATTCCAGAACACCTCGAAATTGCCCTCGATCAGGCTGTCGACCAGCATCAGCCCGGTGTGCTGGCCGACGAGGCCATCGTAAGCGATGTCGACGCGGCCGGGTCCCGCCACCCACCGGAGACGGGCGTAAAACAACGCCAGCCCGACTAGCCCAAGCCAGAACGCCGGCACCGAATAGCCCAGCAGTCCGACCACCCGGATGGTCTGGTCCACCGCCCCGCCCTGCCGTGTCGCGGCGGTGACGCCCATCGGCACGCCGAGTGCCACCCCGATCAGGATGCCGAGCGTCGCCATTTCGAGCGTCGCCGGAAACACCCGCAGCAGATCGCTGGCCACCGGCTGGCCGGTCGAAACGGAGATGCCGAAATTGCCGTGCAGCACCGCGAGCACATAATTCACGAATTGCAGCGGCAGCGGCTGGTCGAGTCCCATGGCGCTGCGGGCGGCTTCATAGACCGACTTGCTGGCCCGATCCCCAACCGCTGCCAGCACCGGATCGATCGGCACCACGCGGCCGATGAAGAAGGTGATGGCCAACAGGCCGAGAAAGGTCAGGGCGATGGTGGCGATGAAGGCGCCGATGCCGAAGACGATGCGCGCCCCCCGGGAGCGCGGCGCCCGGGTGGAGGTGACCTCATCGAGCGAGGCGGCAGTGGCGGTTTCGGGTTCAAATCCCACGCTCGGCATCGTCCTTTCGTTGGGCAAAGCCTAGCGGTGCGCCACGCTCCGGGCTACCCCTCACCCGGCCCGCCCTCACCCGGCCCTTCCGGGCCACCCTCTCCCGCTCGCGGGAGAGGGGAAGGCCGGTCGGCACAGCCTTGCCGCTTCGTCCCCTCTCCCGCGAGCGGGAGAGGGTGCCGGCAGGCGGATGAGGGATCTTGGCCCCGCCACACACCCCCAGATTTCCCTTTCACACTACAAGGATTTTTGCTTAGATCAAAAAAATTTTACTCTGGGAGGAACAGTCGGGGTGGGCATCTTGGCGAGCAAGCCGCTGCAGGCGGGGCAACCGCATGTCGGGCCGCTGATCCGCGCCCGTCGCCGGCAACTGCACCTGACGCTGCAGAGCCTTGCCGATGCCGCCGGCATCTCGGTCGGCTATGTCAGCCAGGTCGAGCGCGACCTCGCCACGCCCTCGCT
>Ga0134126_10002840_pt1 | contig 21795 bp, 18 predicted proteins | sample KB31752_FD_96881 | JGI IMG/M metagenome (GOLD analysis project Ga0134126, IMG submission 96881) | Terrestrial soil microbial communities with excess Nitrogen fertilizer from Kellogg Biological Station, Michigan, USA - KB3-175-2 | ecosystem: Environmental > Terrestrial > Soil > Unclassified ... | reverse complement strand
GCTGCCGCCGCGGTCGCGCGAGGCGGTGTGCGAGGCGATTGCGAGCAGCAGCGCAAGCGGACCGGCGACGATCGGCCAGGTGAGATAGCGAAGCTCGGCGGCGGGTGCCAGCACCACGAGCGGAAGCGCATAGGCGATCGCGCTCGCTGCCGCGGCGGCTGCGACACGCCCCGCCGGCGATCGCCGAGCGGACGCGGCGAGCGCGAGCAGCGACGCCGCGAGATACGGCAGCCCGGCGAACCACCAGGTCGGGGCGAGCTTCGCAGCGGCCGCGTAGACGCGGTGCTGCAACCCGGGAGCCACCGGCACCGGCAGCGGCGGGTTGTCGCGATACGCGATGCGCGCTTCGAAATACGCGACTCCTTGCGCGCGACCGCGGTGCGGCCCGATCAGCAGCCACAGCGTGCGCAGCCGATGCGCGACGTAGGCCCGCGGATGGGCGGCGATCGCATCCCACCACGCGCGGCGCAGCGCAACGAGCTGCTGCGCCGAGTATGGCTCGCCGAGCCCGTCGCGGACTCCTGACCGCGATCGCTGAAAGAGCAGCGTGTTGCTCGCCGGATCGAAGGCTCCGGTCGCGACGAGCTCGGCCGGTGTCAGCGCAGGACCACGGGTGAACGGCGGCAGCAGCATCGTTCCACTCGCGACCGATAGCGCGGCGAGATCCCACAGCGCGAGTGACGGCCACACGGTCGCGTGCTCACGCACGAGCGAGCGGTCGATCGCGAGGGAGAGCGCAACCGAGACGGCGCAAAGCGCCACGGCAGCGGTTCCGATGGCCAACCAGCGGCGCGCCCCCGCCGGCGGCGAACCCGCGCGACCGCGCGAGAGCGCCTGCGCGGCAATGCCTCCGAACGGCAGCAGGGCGATCGGAGCGTTGTGCCGGATGCAGCCGGCCCAGATCAATGCGACGCAGGCCGCAACGAGCGGCGCGCGGCGGCGTTTGGCGATACCACGCGCGGCGAGGCCGGTCGCCAGCGTCATCACCGCGGCGAAATGTGCGTCCGACAGTAACTGCGCCATCTCGACGAGCGCGAGCGGCGAGAAGCCGAGAACGGCGAGGACTGCGACCCTCCAACGCGGCGATCGCACCACCGCCGCGACGCAAAGCGCGAGTCCGGTCCAATACATCGCGAGATCGATCCACAGCAACGCCGAAGGACCCGCGCCGATTCCCAGCAGCACCCGCCAGAGCGCGGTCATCGCAACCGGCGACGTATCGTCGAACGCGCCGGTTCGAGCCTGCCAGAGCTGGTAGGCCGAATCGAACGGAAACTGGCCCGGGTGCAGCACGAGCGCCGTCACGACCACCCCGGCGACAGGAGCGACGAGCGCGATCGTTCGGTCCGCTTTCATCGCGGCTGAGTATAATTCGTCGCCCCGACGCGATGATCGATGCTTCGCCAATTCCTCCGCTATGCGGCGGCCGGCGCAATCGGCACCGCCGTGCAGTACGCTATCCTCGTCGCACTCGTGCAGACCCTGCAGATGCACGCGGTCGCGGCGTCGACGGTCGGAGCCATCGCGGGCGCACTCGTCAACTACGGACTCAACCATCGCTACACGTTCGGTAGCGGCATGCCCCACGTGCGCGCGCTTCCCCGGTTCGCCGCGACCGCGCTTGCGGGAATCGCCCTCAATGCGGCGGTCGTCGCGCTGCTCGTGTCGACAGCGCGGGTGAATTACCTCGCCGCCCAGGTCGTCGCGACGGGCGCGGTGCTCGCCTTCACCTTTCTTGCCAACCGGCGATGGACCTTCTGAGCAACACCGTGTCCTCCGGGGCTTCGCCGGCGCCGGCCGACACCGCCTGGCTTGCGGTGCCGGTGCGGACGCTCTCGATCGTCGTGCCGGTCCACGACGAGGCGGAAGCGCTGCCCGAGTTCGCCCGCCGGCTCGGCGCGGTCCTCGCGGAGCTCGACGCCGACTGCGAGATTATCTACGTCAACGACGGCAGCCACGATCGGTCGCTCGAGCTTCTATGCGTGCTTCGCGACGCCGATCCGCACGTCGGCGTCATCGACCTGTCGCGCAACTTCGGCAAGGAGATCGCGATGAGCGCGGGCCTCGATGCCGCGCGCGGCGACGCCGTCATCGTGATCGACGCCGATCTCCAGGATCCTCCCGAGTGCATCCCCGCGATGGTCGCCGCGTGGCGCGAGGGTTGCGACGTGGTGCTGATGCGCAGGCGCAGCCGAGACCGCGACGGCTGGCTGAAGGCCACGACTGCGCATGCGTTCTACCGGATCATCGGCCGCATGAGCCCGATCGCCATTCCGGCCGACGTCGGCGACTTCCGCCTGCTGTCGCGGCGCGCGGTCGACGCGTTGCGCCGCCTCCCCGAGCGCAGCCGCTTCATGAAGGGACTCTTCGCGTGGATCGGCTACCCGACGCGCGAGCTCGTGTTCGACCGCGATGCGCGCCACGCGGGCCGCAGCAACTGGAACTGGTGGAGCCTGTGGAACTTCGCGCTCGAAGGCATCACGTCGTTCTCGGCGGTGCCGTTGAAGATAGCGAGCTACGTCGGCCTCGTCACCGCGCTCGCCGCGTTCGCCTACGGCGGCTACGTGATCGTCAAGACGGTCGTGTTCGGCAACCCGGTGCCGGGCTATCCGTCGCTCGTCACGCTGGTCCTCTTCCTCGGCGGCCTGCAGCTGATGGCGCTCGGCATCATCGGCGAGTACGTCGCGAGGATGTTCGTCGAGGTCAAGCAGCGCCCGCTCTACCTTGTCCAGCGCCACCTCGCGCCGCGCGAGCCGCTGCGCGGCGCGCCGCGTCAGTGAGCGGCCGGCACCGCCGACGAGTGATGGTCGACGATCAGCCAGTGCCCCCCTCGGTTCAGGAACACGATGCTGAACCGTGACGGGCGGATGACCGGCTTGTCGTCGTGCAGCTCTGAGAACGTGTAGCGGCCGGTGTCGATCGCGATGTCGCCGTAGACGCGGATTTTCTGCTCGTCGATGACGACCTTGTACGACGGCGGCACCTTATCGAGCAGCTTGAAGTAGCCACCGACGGCAGCCGGCGTGTCGCGCAGCGTCGGTGACCGCGTGCCCCACAGCACCGCTTCCTGGTCGTAAAGCGCGGCGACCTGCTTCGCGTCGTGCCGGTTCATCGCGTCGGCCCACGCCTGCGCCGCGGCCGCCACGTCGTCGCGCGCCGCCGCCCACGCACCACCTGCCGCACCCAGACAAAGCCCAACCGACACGACGACCTGAAGCATCGACCTGTTCATTGCCAACCCTCCCCTTGTGGTGGCCCTGCGGTTTCGAAGCGCCGCGCGCAATGTGCACCGCAGCCCGAAGCGTGTCAACGGGGAGCCGGTGCGGGAAGCAGGCGCGGGACACCGGTGCGGCAGCCCGCCTCCTCGCCCGCGCATTTGCGCGTAGGATTCGACGATCCCATCTTAGGACCAGGAGGTGCGATGTCCGCCGGTCGCCCAAAATGGCTCGTTATGCTGGTCATGCCGCTCGTACTCGCCGGCGCCGGCACCGTTGCTGCGGCGCAACCACGCGGACCCGGCGCGCCTCGAATCGCGTCGGGCACGCTCGCATCGGTGACCGACGCGCCGCGCTACGTCGAGCTGCTGCGCATCGCGCTCGGTCCCGGAGCTTCGGCGCATCTCGCGGTCGGTGACGGCATCGTCTACCTGCTGTCGGGCAGCGCGACGATCGCGAGCGGAGGCGTGTCGACCGAACTCGCGCCTGGCGAGGGTCGCTTCGCTGCGCGAGGCCACGACGTCACGCTGACCGGCGCGGGCCGCGGAGAGGCGGTGGTGCTCGAGTTCGTGTTGCTTCGCCGTGACGAGCTCGATCGCTCGGCCACGCAACCCGCGGTGAGCGCGACGCGGATCTTTCGCGGCGCAGCGCCGATTCCGGGCCTGTCGCCGGGCGACTACGACGTCAATCTCACCCGCGTCGTGTTTCCGGCGCACGCACCGTCGAATGCACCGCACCGGCGCACCGGAGCGGCGCTCTATTACGTGCTCAACGGCACCGGCGCGAACACGATCGGCAGGAAGGTGTACAAGCGACGGCGCGGAAGAACCGTCTACGAGCCGTCGACCCTCGTCCACCAATGGGGCAATCCGGGGGCGCGGCCGCTCGAGCTCCTGATCTTCAACATCAATCGAAGCGGAACCCCCGCAGTCGTGCCCGCCGGTTAGGGTGTCTGCGGACGCGGGAGCTGCCCGGGCTCGACCGACGCGACGATGCGCTGGAAGCTCGCATAGGCCACCGGAGCCAGCAGCCGCTTCGCGTCGCTGTCGGTCGCTTCGAGCGGCCCCGCCTGCCGGCAGTAGCGCGCGAGCGCCGCGTTGTGGAGGAGCAGGCTCGCGAGCGATTCGTTGCGCGCGCGCGGATCGAGCTTCGGGTCGCGCTCGACGCGCACGATCTCGCGCCGATTCTCCGCGAAGCGGCGCGCGTCCATGCGCCAGGTGTACGGAAGATCGACGGCGAGCTCGCCATCGCGGTCTACGAGGTAGATCCTGGACCACGGCGCACCGGCGTGCGACGTGAGATCGTTGATTTCGAGCCGATCGTAGACATCGACGAAATGACCGTTGCGATAGGCCGCCCCCGGCGCCTGGCTGCGCGTGCCGCCGATCTGCTCGCCGATCCTTTCGAGGCGCCCGCCGCGCAGCGCGAACACCAGGTCGACATCGCAGCGCCACGCGTTGCCGCCGCCGCATTCGCGACGCGCAAACAGGTAGCCGCCGCGCCAGCCGATCGTCCGGCGCAGGATCGCGATCGCCGCGGCGGCGTCGTCGACCGCGACGAGGGCCGTCCTGTACGAATACGCCTGCTGCTCGTGCGCCACGGTGATCGTGAACGGGTAGAAGTGCGGCGGCGAACCCGGGGCGAGGTCGAGCCGCGCCGACACGGCAACCGGTCGCCCGAGAATTGCGACGGCGTCGCCGGCGTAGGCCGGGGCCGCAAGCGCCGCGGCGAGCGGCGCCGCGAGGACCAGCGCAAGACTGCCGATCATCCGACGCTCACGATCAACTGCGGATCGAACATCCGGTTCTCGGCGATGCCGCCCTTCGCATAGCCGCGAGGATTGCACACGACGCGCGTCCCGTTCAGCACGTAGTCGAAGCTGTCATGCATGTGGCCGTGGACCCACAGGCGGACGCGCGAGCGGTCGAAAAGCGCGCCGAGATCGGACGCGAATGCCACGTTGACGAGCGAGCTGGCAAAGCGCGGATGGATGCTCGCCGGCGATGGCGCATGGTGGGTAATGACCACCGTGGGCCCGGCCCGCGTGTCGGCGAGACGCTCGTGCAGCCAGCGCGCGTGCGCATCGAACAGCGCCACCGAGTCGTCGACGGTGAACAGCCGCTCACCTGATTCGGACGCGCGGATGCGCGTGAAGTCGCGCACGAAGCGAGTCGCCTCGGCGACCGCGCGGTCGCGCCTGGGGCCTTCTCCGACGAGCCTGAAGTCGGTCCACAGCGTGTTGCCCAGGAAGCGCACACCGTCGATCTCGACCTCGTCGTCGTCGAGCACGCGCACCAGCGTTCCCGCAGCGAGCCGTTTCAGCTCGGCGCGGGTGCCGTCGATCGACCCGCCGTAGAACTCGTGGTTGCCGGCGACGTACAGCACCGGTCGGCCGATCCCGGTGAGCCATGCCATCGCCTCGCGCGGACGTGCGACGTCGCCCGCGACGACGACGACGTCCGCGTCGGTCGCAGGCAGCTCGAACGGCCACAGCGAAAGATGAAGATCGGAAACGATCTGAAGGTTCATCGCATCGCGGATTCCGGTGATCCGGCGTGCTCATTGCGCCGGAGCCATTCTACGTGGAGTCGAGTCGACCGATGCTCGTGCAGGCTGACGCCACCGTGCCTGACGCGGCCGCGCCGGCACCAGCCGGAACGTCGCGATCAGGCCGGCTTGCGTCCGCTGTGGTCGGGGAGCCTGCCGCCGATCGCGCGCGTGATTTCGGTCGCGCTGCGCGCCACCAGAAGGCCGAGCTCGGGCACGCGCGCATCGGGCATCCGCGATGCCGGACCGGCTATCGAGATCGCGGCGAGCGGCTCGCCGTGCTCGTCGTGGATCGTCGCCGCGAGGCAGCGCAAACCGACGGCGTGCTCGCCGTCGTCGTAGGTATAGCCGCGGCGCCTGATCTCGGCGAGCGCGTCCCATAGCCTCGCAGGCGTGTCGAGGGTGTGTTCGGTAATCCGCGGCAGACCGCGCTTGTGCAGGATGCGATCGACGGAGGCATCGGACATCGCGGCAAGCAGCGCCTTGCCGAGTCCCGAAGCGTGGAGCGGGACGCGGCTGCCGAGCTTCGCGTGCATGCGCATCAATTCGCCGCACTGCACCTGGTCGACCACCACCGCGTCGTACTCATCGAGAACGGCGAGGTTGGCGCTTTCGCCCGAGAGTTCGACGAGGCGCCGAAGGTATGGGTGCGTTCGCGCGAGAAGGTCTCGGTTGGCGAGAAACGAACTGCCCACGATGAACGCCTTGACGCCGACGTGCCACAGTCCGAGCGGCTCGGTCCGATGCACGAACCCGGTGCTTTCGAGGGTATTGAGGAGCCGATGCGTTGTCGAAGGCGACAGACCGACGCGCTGTGCGAGGTCGGTGAGCGTCACGCCACCATCGGCGTCGGCGAGCCGCTCGAGCAGCGCGAGCCCGCGCAGAAGGCTCTGGCTCTGCCCGGCAGCGCTCGCGTCACCACGTGGCGCGCCCGCACGCGGTGGATCGACGCGGGCGAAGCGGGCGCGCGGCCGTTCGCCACCAGTGGAAGCGCGTGTCGTGACCATGACGGGACGTAGGGCTGGCGAATTCAACCCGGTGATAATACTACATTCGGAATTGCGTTTCAAATGACGCGAAGTTACTCGTGTAAAAGTATGTTTTTGTTAGCTATAATTTCATATACTCTTGGCAATTGAAAAATGGAAACGATTTCTAAAAATCTTGACACCAACGACGACAAAGCCTAGGCTGGCGCCCGTTCATCGCATTCGTACGTCGCCGAGGAGAAGAGCCATGTCGAGGATGCCGGCCATCGAGGCAGCGGTCAGGGTCATGGAGCGCGAGGGTATTCACCACGTGTTCGGCGTGCCCGGCGCGGCCATCAATCCGATCTACGCGGCGATGAAGCGCCGCGGCAGCATGCAACACGTCCTGGCGCGCCACGTCGAAGGCGCGTCGCACATGGCCGAGGGCTACACGCGCGCCAGCGCCGGCAACATCGGCGTGTGCATCGGTACGTCCGGCCCCGCCGGCACCGACATGATCACCGGGCTCTACTCGGCGTGGGGCGATTCGATCCCGATCCTCTGTATCACCGGACAGGCGCCGCGAGCACGGCTCTACAAGGAAGACTTCCAGGCCGTCGACATCGAGTCGATCGCCAAGCCGGTCACCAAATGGGCGGTCACCGTGCGCGAGCCGGCGCTGGTGCCGCGCGCATTCCAGCAGGCGTTCCACCTGATGCGCTCGGGGCGGCCGGGCCCGGTGCTGATCGACCTGCCGTTCGACGTGCAGATGGCCGAAATCGAATTCGACGACGAGACCTACGCACCGCTTCCCGTTTACCGTCCGGCAGCGACGCGCGCCCAGATCGAGAAGGCGCTCGCGATGCTGAACGAGTCCGAGCGGCCGCTGATCGTCGCCGGCGGCGGCATCATCAACGCCGACGCGTCGGCGCAACTCGTCGCGTTCGCCGAGACCGTCGACGTTCCGGTGGTTCCGACGCTGATGGGCTGGGGAACGATCCCCGACGACCACTCGCTGATGGCGGGAATGGTCGGACTGCAAACATCGCACCGCTACGGCAACGCGACGATGCTCGCCGCCGATTTCGTGCTCGGCATCGGCAACCGCTGGGCGAACCGTCACACCGGCGGCATCGAGACCTACACGAAGGGCCGCAAGTTCGTGCACGTCGACATCGAACCGACGCAGATCGGGCGCGTCTTCATGCCCGACTACGGCATCGTGTCGGACGCCGGCGTGGCGCTCGACCTATTCGTCGAGGTGGCGAAGGCGTGGAAGGCCGCGGGCAGGTTGCGCGACCGGTCGAAATGGACCGCCGAGTGCCGCGAGCGCAAGCGCACGATGCTGCGCAAGACCAACTTCGACAACGTGCCGATGAAGCCGCAGCGCGTCTACCAGTGCCTCAATCGCGCGTTCGACGACCACGACACCTGCTACGTGACGACGATCGGGCTGTCGCAGATCTCGGCGGCGCAGTTCCTGCACGTCTACAAGCCGCGGCACTGGATCAATGCCGGGCAGGCCGGACCGCTCGGCTGGACGCTCCCCGCCGCGCTCGGCGTGCGCGTCGCCGATCCGAAACGCCGGATCATCGCGCTCTCCGGCGATTACGACTTCCAGTTCATGATCGAGGAGCTCGCAGTCGGCGCACAGTTCAAGCTTCCGTACATCCACATCGTCGTCAACAATTCCTACCTCGGACTCATTCGCCAGTCGCAGCGCGCGTTCAACATGGACTACTGCGTATCGCTCGCGTTCGAGAACATCAACGCCCCCGAGACCGACGGCTACGGGGTCGACCACCTCAAGGTGGCCGAGGGTCTCGGCTGCAAGGCGATCCGCGTGCATCGGCAGGAGGAGATCGACCCGGCGATCGCGCAGGCCGAGAAGTGGATGGAGAAGTATCGTGTGCCGGTGGTGATCGAAGTCGTGCTCGAGCGCGTGACCAACGTCTCGATGGGCAGCGAGATCGACAACGTCACCGAGTTCGAGGAGCTCGCGAAGAGCCGCGAGGACGCGCCGACCGCCGTCGCGGTGCAGGAAGCACCCGACGTCGCGCTTCTCGACTGAGTACAGAGACCCCCGATGCCGAAGTTTGCCGCCAACCTGTCGATGCTCTATACCGAGCTCGACTTTCCCGACCGCTTCGACGCCGCGGCGCGGGCCGGCTTCAAGGGCGTCGAGTACCTGTTTCCCTACGCGTACGACAAGGCGCTCCTCGCCGACAAGCTCGCAAGGAACGGGCTCGCGCAGGTGCTGCACAACCTCCCCGCCGGAGACTGGGCTGCAGGGGAACGCGGGATCGCCGTGCTTCCCGACCGCGTCGGCGAGTTCCAGGATGGCGTCGGCAAGGCGATCGAGTACGCGACCGCGCTCGGCTGCAGGCAGCTCAACGTACTGGCCGGCATCGCTCCGGCCGGCGCCGATCCCGAACGACTGCGCGAGACGTTCGTCGCGAACGTCCGCTTCGCCGCGCAGAAGCTCGAAGCAGCCGGGATCCGCCTCCTGATCGAGGCGATCAACACGTTCGACATTCCCGGCTTCTACGTCAGGGGCACGCAGCAGACGCTCGACCTGATCGCCGCGAGCGGCAGCCGCAACGTGTTCGTGCAGTACGACATCTATCACATGCAGAGGATGGAAGGCGAGCTCGCCGCGACGATCAGGAAGCACCTCGCGCAGATCGCGCACCTGCAGCTCGCCGACAACCCGGGACGCAACGAGCCGGGGACCGGTGAGATCAACTATCCGTTCCTGTTCCGGTGGCTCGACGAGATCGGCTATGCGGGCTGGATCGGCTGCGAATACAAGCCGAAGGCGACCACCGACGCCGGGCTCGCCTGGATCAGGCCGTGGCTCGGCTGACCCAATCGGACACGCGACAGGAGAGCGGCATGAGCAAGATCGGATTCATCGGCCTCGGCATCATGGGCGCCCCCATGGCGGGGCACCTGCTTGCGGCAGGACACGAGCTTCACGTCAACACGATCGGCGCAGTTCCCGAAGCGCTGGCCAAAGCCGGCGCGAAGGCTTGCGCCAACGGCCGCGAAGTGGCGAAAGCGAGCGAGATCGTCATTGTCATGGTTCCCGACACCCCTGACGTCGAGAAGGTGCTGTTCGGCAAGGACGGCGTCGCGGAGGGACTCTCGAAGGGCAAGATCGTTGTCGACATGAGTTCGATCTCGCCGGTCGAGACGAAGGAGTTCGCAAAGCAGATCAACGCGCTAGGTTGCGAGTACCTCGACGCGCCGGTCTCGGGTGGCGACGTCGGCGCGAAGAATGCGACGCTCTCGATCATGGTGGGCGGCAGTCAGGAGACCTTCGACCGCGTGAAGCCGGTGTTCGAGAAGATGGGCAAGAACATCACGCGTGTCGGCGAAAACGGCGACGGACAGACCTGCAAGGTCGCGAACCAGATCGTCGTCGCGCTGACGATCGGTGCGGTCGCCGAAGGTCTCGTGTTCGCCGCCAAGGCGGGTGCCGATCCGGCGAAGGTCCGCCAGGCGCTACTGGGTGGGCTTGCGACGTCGCGCATCCTCGACATCCTCGGCGAACGGATGATCAAGCGCACGTTCGACCCCGGCTTTCGCATCGCGCTGCACCAGAAGGATCTCAATCTCGCACTGTCGGCGGCGCGCAAGCTCGGCGTCAGCCTTCCCAACACGGCGACCTGCCAGGAACTCTTCAACGCGTGCGCCGCGCACGGCGGTGCGGCCTGGGATCACTCGGCGATGGTGCGCACGATCGAAGGAATATCGAACTTCGAAATCGGCCAGAAGGCCGGCTGATTCGGCGCACCCGGCAGCACGCCGTCGCGGTCACGCGCCGGCGCCGGCCGCGATCTTACGGGGTCGCGAGTCCCGCTTCGACGGCATCGCGCAGGTGTGCGGCGCGGCCCATCACGTACGTGGCCGCGATCGCGCGATCGTCGCCGAGCATCATCAGCACGCCCAGTTTCTCGGCCACGCTTTCGGCCGTCGCCGTGCGATGCTCGAGCAGCGGCGTCGCACCCGGGTCGAGCACGACGAAATCGGCTTCGCGCCCCGGCTCGAAGCTGCCGATCCGCGTATCGAGTCCGAGCGCCTTCGCCCCGCCGAGCGTCGCGAGGTAGAACGCGCGCAGCGGCGAGAGCCTCTGCCCGGCGAGCCGGGCCACCTTGTACGCCTCGTTCATCGTCTGCAGCATGCCGAGGCTGGTGCCGGCACCGACGTCGGTCCCGAACGACACCTGCGTGCCTGCGGCGGATGCAGCATCGATGTCGAAGAGCCCGCTGCCGAGGAACAGGTTCGACGTCGGGCAGAACGACATTGCAGCCCCCGCCTCGGCCATCCGCTCGCGGTCGGCGCGGTCGAGGTGGATGCAGTGCGCGTAGATCGAGCGCGGCCCGACGAGACCGAAGCGGTCGTAGACGTCGAGATAGCTGCGGCTTCGCGGAAAGAGCTCGGCGACCCAGCGCACCTCCGCGCGGTTCTCGGCTACGTGCGACTGCAGCCACACGCCCCGATGCTCGCGCAGCAGCGCTCCTGCCGCCTCGAGCTGGGCGTCGGTCGATGTCGGCGCGAAGCGCGGCGTCACCGCGTAGCCGAGCCTCCCACGTCCGTGCCACTTCGCGATCAGCGCCTTGCTGTCGTCGTAGGACGACTGCGCGGTGTCGCGCAGCGCCTCCGGGCAGTTGCGGTCCATCATCACCTTGCCGGCGACGAGGCAGAGGTCGCGCGCCGCCGCGGCCTCGAAGATCGCGTCGGCCGACGCGGCGTGCGTCGTCGCGAAGACCAGCGCGGTCGTCGTGCCGTTGCGCAGAAGCTCGTTGCAGAAGAACCCGGCCTCGGCCCGCGCATGCGCGGAAACATCGAAGCGCGCCTCGGCAGGGAACGTGTAACGCTGGAGCCACTCGAGGAGCTCGTCGCCGCACGAGGCGATGATGCGGGTCTGCGCGTAGTGGACGTGGGTGTCGACGAATCCGGGCAGCAGCAGGCAGCCGCGACGATCGGCAACCTCGGTCCCCGCGGGAAGTCGATCGAGCAGATCGGTCGCCGCGCCCGCGGCTTCGACACGGCCGTCGCGCACGAGCAGGACGCCGTCGGTCTCGTGCCGCCAGGCCGCAGGGTCGCCGGCCCCTGAACCGGGGTCGGCGACGAACCACATGAGCTCGCCGCGCCAGGCCCGGCGCTGCGTCGGGCCGGTGGCCGGCGTCGCGACGATCACGCCTTCGGCAACTTTCCTGCGATCCCCTCAACGTAGTAGTCCATCTTCGACAGCGCGTCGTCGGTGATCGTCTGGCCCGCGGCGACTCGCGTCTTGCCGTCCTGGTCGACGACCGGGCCCGCGAACGGGTGAAGCATTCCCGACGCAATCCCCTCCTTCGCCTTCATCACCTGCGCCTTTGCGTCGGCAGGCATCGCGTCGTTGAGCGGCGCGATGTCGATCATCCCATCCTTGATTCCGCCCCAGACGTTGTCCGGCTTCCACGAGCCGTCGACGACGCGCCCGACGGTCTTCGTGTAGTAGCCGCCCCAGATCTCCTCGCTCGCCGTCAACTGGCGGGTCGGCGCGTACTTGCTCATGTTCGAGTGATACGCGCACACCCACACCTTCTTCTCCTCGGCGGTCTGCGCGACGACGGTCGAGTCGGTATGGTGGGTCAGCACGTCGGCGCCCTGCGCGACCAGCGTGTTGGCGGCCGCGCGCTCCTTGCCCGGGTCGTACCAGGTGTTCGCCCAGATCACTCGCATCTCGGCCTTCGGGTTGACGCTGCGCGCGCCGCGGATGAACGAGTTGATCGCCATCACGACCTCGGGGATCGGGAACGCGGCAACGAAGCCGATGATGTTGGTCTTCGTCATCCTTCCGGCGGCGATCCCGCAGAGGTAGCGGCCTTCGTAGAAGCGGCCGTTGTAGATGCCGAGGTTCTTGCCGGTCTTGTAGCCGGTGCAGTGCTCGAAATCGTTGTTCGGGAACTGCCGCGCGACCTTCACCATGTAGTTCATGTAGCCAAAACTCGTGCCGAACACCAGCTTGTGGCCATCCATGGCGAGCTCGCGGAACACGCGCTCGGCATCGGGCCCCTCGGGAACGTTCTCGACGATCTTCGTCTGCACCTTGCCCGCGAGCGCCTTCTCCATCTCCTTGCGGCCGAGGTCGTGCTGGTACGTCCACCCGGCATCACTGATCGGACTGATGTAGACGAAGCCGACCTTGACCGGCTCGGCCGCGAGTGCGCGGCGCACGATGGCGAACGGCAGCGCGGCCGTGCCGAGCGCAGCGCCCATGGTCCTGATGACTGTTCTCCTTGACGTCATTCGAAATGCTCCTCTGGCGGTTGGAAGGGCACTACGCGTCCGGGCGATACGACTGGCCCAGCGAAACCGGCGAATTGAGACGGATCGTATTGAGGTTGCGCGAGATGATCACCAGCACGACCACCGTCGCCACGTACGGAAGCGATGACAGGAGCTGTGCGGGTATCTCGAGTGGAAGGCCCGAGCCCTGGACGAAGAGCTGCGCGATCAGCACGCCGCCGAACAGGTAGGCGCCGATCAGCACGCGCAGCGGTCGCCAGGTGCCGAAGACGACGAGCGCAAGAGCGATCCAGCCGCGCCCGGCGACCATTCCCTCGGACCACATCGGCGTGTAGAACAGCGACAGGAATGCGCCGGCGATGCCCGCCATCGCGCCGCCAAACATCGTCGCGAGATAGCGGATGCCGATCGCGCTGTATCCGACCGCGTGCGCCGATGCCGGCGATTCGCCGACCGCGCGCAGCACGAGCCCCGGCCGGCTGCGGTAGAGAAACCAGATGACACCGGCGCACAACGCCCACGAGAAGTAGACGAGCCACTGCTGGTCGAACAGCGCGGGGCCGAGCACCGGGATATCGGCGAGCACGGGGATGCGCAGCGCGTGGATCGGCGGCAGCGCGACCGACTCGTAGGGCTTGCCGGCGAACGCCGACAGACCAACGCCGAAAATCGCGAGCGCGAGGCCGGACGCCACCTGGTTCGCGGTGAGGTTCAGCACGAGGACCGCGAACACCAGCGCCGAGGCGATACCGGCGATCATCGCGGCCAACACGCCGGCGAACGCGCTGCCGCTGTGCTGGGCGACGACGAAACCGGTGACGGCACCGATCGCCATCATCCCCTCGACGCCGAGGTTGAGCACGCCCGACTTCTCGGTGACGAGCTCGCCCAGCGCGGCGATGATGAGCGGAGTGCCGGCGACGATGCTGGCCGAGACGATCGCAGTGACGAGGGTCGCGTCCATCGCGGACCTCAGTGCGCGGCACGCGCGCTGCGCAGCCGGTAGTTGATGAAGACGTCGGCGCCGAGCAGGAAGAACAGCAGCATCCCCTGGAACACCTGGCCGATCGCCGGCGGCAGGTTGAGGTGCTGCTGCGCCTGCTCGCCGCCCATGTACAGAAGCGCCATCAGGAGGCTCGCGAAGAAGATGCCGAGCGGGGAAAGGCGCCCGACGAACGCGACGATGATCGCCGCGAAGCCGTAGCCGCTCGACGCGTGGTCGGTGAGCTGTCCCATCGGGCCTGCCACTTCGGCCATGCCTGCGACACCGGCAAGCGCTCCGCCGGCGACCAGGCCGATCCACACGGTGCGCACACCCGAGAAGCCGGCATAGCGCGCCGCCGCCTCGGCCTGACCGGTCACCTGCATGCGGAATCCGGCATAGCTGCGCTTCATGAAGAAATGCCCCGCGACGAGCACTGCGATCGCGATCACGAACGCCACGGTAAGGCGGGTTCCCGGGATCAGCGCCGGCAGGAGCGCGCTTTCCGAGAACATCACCGTCTGCGGAAAATTGAAGCCCTGCGGATCCTTCCACGGCCCGAACACGACCCACGACACGGCGAACTGCGCGATGTAGACGAGCATCAGCGACACCAGGATCTCGTTGGTGGCGAAGCGCGTCTTGAGAAACGCCGGGATGGCCGCCCACAGCGCGCCGCCGATCGCGCCGGCGACGAACATCGCCGGCAACACCAGCACGCTCGCACTGTCGTGGAACGCGAGGGCGATCCCGGTTGCCGCGACCGCACCCATCAGGAACTGGCCCTCGGCACCGATATTCCACACGTTGGCGCGAAAGCCGATGGCGAGTCCGGTCGCGATCAGCATCAGCGGCGTCGCCTTGAGCAGGAGCTCGGAGATGCCGTAGAGGTCCTTGATGGGGTCGTAGAAGAACACGCGAAAGCCGTGCAGCGGGTTGCGCCCAAGCAGGAAGAACAGCACGAGCCCGCCCGCGACGGTCAGCAGCACCGCCACGAGCGGCGATCCGTAGCGCATGCGCGCCGAGGCTTCGGCACGCGCTTCGAATCTAAGCTGCATGCCGTATCTCCCCGGTGGTTTCGGTCGGCCACATGCCGCTCATCCACACGCCGATCTCCTCGACGCTGGTCGACGAAGCGGGCTTTGCCGGCGACAGGCGGCCGGCGGCGATCACCGCAATCCGGTCGCAGATTTCGAACAGCTCGTCGAGCTCCTCCGAGATCACCAGCACCGCGCCGCCGCGATTGCGCAGGTCGATGATCGACTGCCGGATGAACGCCGCCGCGCCGACGTCGACGCCCCAGGTAGGCTGCGCAACGACGAGCAGGTTCGGCTGCTGCATGATCTCGCGGCCCACGATGAACTTCTGCAGATTGCCGCCGGACAGCGACTTCGCTGCGGCGCCGGGCCCGCCCGCCTTGACGCCGAAACGCTCGATGCACTCGACGGCGAAGCGACGCGCGGCGGCGAAATCGATGAGACCCCGGCGAATCAGACGCATCGTGCGCGCGGCGGTCAGCAGCGCGTTCTCGGTGAGACTCATCCGCGGCACCGCACCGCGGCCGAGCCGCTCTTCGGGGACGAAGCACATGCCGAGGCGCCGCCGCCGGCCGGGAGTGAGGCGACCGGCAGCGACGCCGCCGATCTCGACCTGCGCGGCGTCGGCGACCAGCCGCTCGCCGGAGATCGCGCGCAGCAGCTCCTGCTGCCCATTGCCCGAAACGCCGGCGATGCCGACGATCTCGCCCGAGTGAACGGTGAGCCGCAGGTCCGCGAGATCGGTTCCAAACGGATCGTCGGAAGCTTGCGAGAGGCCGACAAGGCGGAGTCGCGCCTCACCGCCTGCGGCCGCTGCGCCGTGCTCGCACACCGGCAGGTCCTTGCCGATCATCATCCGTGCCATCGATTTGGCTGTCTCGCGCGACGGAATGCAGGTGCCGGTGACCTTCCCCCCACGAAGGACGGTTGCCGTGTGGCAGAGCTCCTGGATCTCGTCGAGCTTGTGGCTGATGTAGAGGATGCTGCAGCCTTCGGCGGCGATCTGGCGCAGCGTCTCGAAGAGCTTGCGCACAGCCTGCGGCGTCAGCACCGACGTGGGCTCGTCCATGATGAGGAGCTTCGGGTTCTGCAGCAGGCAGCGGATGATCTCGACGCGCTGGCGCTCGCCGACCGACAGCGCATGCACGAGCCTGCGCGGATCGACGGGCAGGCCGTAGCGCCCCGAGACCGCTTCGATCCGCCGCGCGAGCTCGCGCAGGTCGGGGCGCCCGGGAAGTGCCAGCGCGACGTTCTCGACGACCGTCAGCGTCTCGAACAGCGCGAAGTGCTGGAACACCATGCCGATGCCGAGGCTGCGCGCGTGCGCCGGGTTCTCGGGCTCGACGGGCTCGCCTTCCCAGTACATCTCGCCTTCGGTGCGACGGGTGACTCCGTAGATGATCTTCATCAGCGTCGACTTGCCCGCGCCATTCTCGCCCAGCACCGCGTGGATCTCGCCCGGATAAACCGCGAGATCGATGCCGTCGTTGGCGATCACCGCCGGATAGACCTTGCGGATGCCGCGCAGATCGAGCCGCGGCACACCCGCCCTCGGGCCGGTTACGACCTCTTCCATCGTTGCTCCCCGGTCCGCGCCGCCGGCGCTCCCGTCGCCGGCACTGCGGCGCGCTGCGCACGCTCGCGGGACTGCAGTACCTGCGCGGCGACGGCGATCGCAATCGCCGCCGGCTCCTTGCTCGAGATGCCGGCGATGCCGATCGGACAGGTCATCCGTGCGAAACGGCGCGGATCGACGCCGAGAAGCCGCAGGCGCCGCTCGAACTGCCGCCGCTTGGAGACCGATCCGATGAGGCCGAACCAGGCGAAATCGTCACGCTGCAGGATCGCTTCGGTCAGCGCCTGATCGAGCGGGTGGCTGTGTGTCATGACGAGGAAATGCGCACCGGCCGGTGCCGCTGCGACCTCGGTTTCGGGCGCATCGGTGCCGACGCACTCGACGTTGGGTGGAACCGTGGCGGGAAAGGCGTCGTCGCGCGTGTCGACCCAGACGATGCGGCCGTCGCAACCGGCCAGCGTGCGCACGAGCGCGCGGCCGACGTGGCCCGCGCCGAACAGCACGATGTGCAGCGCAGGCGGGCGAACGACGTCGAACAGACACTCGTCGTCGTCGCCGACGCTGGCGAGCCCGGTCGGCGCGCCGCTTGCAAGCATCCGCCGCGCGATTGCGCTCGCCCGGGCGTCTCGCTCCTCCGCACCGAGCGAACCTTCGATCGCGCCGGCATCGACGACGAGCCGGCGCTCCTGCGCATCGCCGCGCGATGGCGTGGCGACGACGCACGCGACGCCTGCGCGATAACGAACCGCGAGCGCGTCGACCCAGCGCGCGCCGGCGGCGACCGGATCGAAAAAAAGCGTCGCCACGCCGCCGCAGCATTGACCGAGGCTCGCAGCGAGCGGAAAGCGCCGCAAGTCGCCTGCACTGCCGGAGGCGAGCACGTCGCGGGCGATGGCGATCGCCTTGTACTCGAGTTGTCCGCCGCCGATCGTACCGGTCACCGCGTCATCGGCGACCAGCATCCGCGCGCCCGGCTCGCGCGGCGCCGACCCCTTCACTGAAGCGACGGTGACGAGCACCGCCGTGCGACCGCCGCGCGTCGTCGCAACGAGCGCGTCGAGCCAATCGCGCGTGCTCGTCATGCCGGAGCCGCCTGGCTCGCCCGGCCCGCCTGCGTGCGCACGGCGGCGATCGCCTTCATGATCGACTCTCCGGTCGCCGGCGCGTCGAGTGGCGGATTGATCCGGTAGCCAGCCGTGCTGGCGATCGCGTCGCGAATCGCGAACAGCACCGAGAACGGCAGCAGCAGCGGCGGCTCACCGACTGCCTTCGACCGCAGGATGCTGTCGGCGACGTTCGCGTTGTCGAACAGCTTGACGCGAAAATCCGCCGGGCAGTCGTTGACCGCCGGAATCTTGTAGGTCGACGGTGCATGCGTCATCAGCCTGCCGTCGCGGTCCCACCACAGCTCCTCGGTGGTGAGCCAGCCCATGCCCTGGATGAAACCGCCTTCGACCTGGCCGATGTCGATCGCCGGATTGATCGGGTTGCCGGCGTCGTGCAGCACGTCCGCACGCAGGAGCTTCCACTCACCGGTCAGCGTGTCGACGAGCACCTCGGAGACCGCAGCGCCGTAGGCGAAGTAGAAGAACGGCTTGCCGGTCATCGTCGCCGCATCCCAGTGCAGTCCGGGCGTCGCGTAGAAGCCGTCGGACCAGAGCTGGACGCGCTCGCGATACGCGTTCGCGACGAGCTCGGCGAAACCGATCGAATGCGCGCCGAGCGACGCGCGCCCGGCGGCGAAGACGACGTCTGACGCGTCCCCGCCGAGCAGGTTCGCGGCGACCGCCGCGAGCCGCCTGCGCAACGTCAGCGCGGCGTCTTCCGCGGCCTTGCCGTTGAGGTCGCTGCCGGTCGACGCCGCCGTCGCCGACGTGTTCGGAACCTTGCTCGTGTCGGTCGCGGTGGCGCGCACGCGGTCGATGCCGATGCCGAGCACGTGCGCGACGACCTGCGCGACCTTGGTGTGCAGTCCCTGCCCCATCTCGGTCCCGCCATGGTTCACGAGCACCGAGCCGTCTGTGTAGATCTGCACCAGTGCACCGGCCTGGTTGAAATGGACGACATTGAACGAGATCCCGAACTTGACCGGAGTGAGCGCGATGCCCTTCTTCAGCACCGGGCTCGACGCGTTGAACGAACGCGTCGCTGCACGCCGATCCCGGTAATCGCTCGACGCCTCGAGCTCGGCGACGAGTTCGTCGATGACGTTGTCCTCGACGACCTGCCGGTACGGGGTCACGTTGCGCTCGGTCGTGCCGTAGAAGTTGCGCTTGCGAACGTCGAGCGGGTCGAGGCCGAGCTCGCGGGCGACGCCGTCGAGAATGTACTCGATGGCAATCGCCCCCTGCGGGCCGCCAAACCCCCTGAACGCGGTGTTCGACTGCGTGTTGGTCTTGCCGCAGAGCGCGACGATGTCGACGTCGGAGAGGTAGTAGGCGTTGTCGAAGTGGCAGACGGCGCGCGTCGCGACGGCACCCGAAAGGTCTGCGGAGAACCCTGCGCGGAGCGTCATCACGACCTTCGCCGCGCGGATGCGCCCGTCGTCGTCGAATCCGGCCTCGTACTCGTAGTGGAAGCAGTGACGCTTGCCAGTCGCCAGCATGTCGTCGTCGCGGTCGAGGCGAAGCTTGACCGGGTGCCCGGTGTGTCGGGCGGCGACCGCCGCCACGCAGGCGAAGAGCGCAGATTGCGACTCCTTGCCGCCGAAGCCACCGCCCATTCTTCGAACCTCGACCTGCACGCGATTGGCCGGAACCTCGAGCGCGTGCGCAACGACGTGCTGCATCTCGGTTGGGTGTTGCGTCGAGCAGTAGACGAGCATGCCGCCGTCTTCACCCGGGAGAGCGTAGGAGATCTGGCCCTCGAGGTAGAACTGCTCCTGCCCGCCGACGTAGAGCTCGCCGCGGATGCGGTGCGGCGCCGCGGCGAGCGCACGCTCGGCGTCACCCTGGGCGAGGCGCATCGGCGGCAGCACGTACGAAGCGCGCTGCTTCGCCTCCTGCGGCGTCAGGATCGCCGGCAGATCTTCGCACGCGCATTCGGCAAGTCGCGCCGCGTGGCGCGCGACTTCGCGCGTCGTCGCGAGCACCGCGAACATCGGCTGGCCGACGTACTGGACGAAACCGTCGGCGAATATGGGATCGTCGTGGATGACCGGGCCGCAGTCGTTCTCGCCCGGGATGTCGGCGGCGGTCAGCACCGCGACGACGCCCGGCGCGGCACGCACCGGATCGAGGTCGAGCTTCGTGATGCGCGCGTGCGCCCGCGGGCTCAAGCCCAGCGCCGCGTGCAGGGTCCCGCGGGCTTCGCGGATGTCGTCGGTGTAGGTCGCCTCGCCCGACACGTGGAGCTCGGCCGATTCGTGCGGAAGCGCAGCGCCGCCGGCGTCGACGACGCCCCCCGCAAGATTGCCAAACGCTGCGGAATTGCCAGGCACCGCGGAATTGCCAGGCAGGGCGTTGTCGGCAGGCGACGCCGACGGGTCGTTCAGGAACGCTTCGAACCGGATGTTCATCGCGCCTCCTCGGCAATCGACGCCGCGCGGCCTTGCCGCGCCGCGCGTTCCGCATCGAACACGGAGAGCGCTGCCGCCGGCAGCGCATCGGCGGGCCGCGTTTCGAGATGGAAACGCCAGAGGAGATTTTGCGCCGTTTCCAGGCGGTAGGCGCTGCTCGCGCGCATGTCGGATAGCGGCGTGAAGTCGGACGCGAGTGCCGCCATCGCAGCGTGCGCGGCAGATTCGTCCCATGGTCGCCCGGCGAGTGCGGTCTCGGCGCTGCGCGCGCGCTGCGGCACTGCGGCCATCCCGCCGTAGGCGATGCGCGCGCCGGCGATCCTGCCCGATTCGAGCTTGAGCGCGAACGCCGCGCACACCGCGGAAATGTCCGAGTCGTAGCGCTTCGAGACCTTGTAGGTGCGAAAGGCGAGGCCGTCGACGGGCAGCGGGATGTCGATCGCCTCGACGATCTCGTCCGGACGCAGATCGTTCTTCATGTAGGCGAGGTAGAAATCGTCGAGCGCGACGCTGCGCGCACCCGCTCCACTGCGCACGACGACGCTCGCTCCGACGGCAATTAGCCACGGCATCGAGTCGCCGATCGGCGAACCGTTGGCGACGTTGCCGCCAAGGGTCCCGGCGTTGCGGATCGGTACCGAAGCGAAGCGCTCCCACATCTCGGTCACCTGCGGATAGTGCGAAGCGAGCGCCCGGTACGCGTCCTCGAGCGTCACCGCGGCGCCGACGCGCAGCATGTCTCCTTCACGCCGGATCGCGTGCAGTTCCCGCACGTCGCCAACGTAGATGACCGTGCCGAGCTCGCGAAAGGCCTTGTTGACCCAGAGTCCGACGTCGGTGCACCCGGCGACGATCGTCGCATCGGGATGCGCGGCGCGCATTGAGACGAGCTCGCCGAGGGTCTTCGGTGCGTGGAAGTCGCCGGTCGCGTGGCGGTAGTGGAAGCCCTCCTTGCGCGCAATCCCGGTCATCGCCTGCATCAGCGCGCCGCGATCGAGCTCGACCGCCGGCAGGTCGAACATCCGCGCGCCCGCCTCGAGGATCGGCCGGTAGCCGGTGCAGCGACAGAGGTTGCCCGAGATCGCGGTGCGCAAGTCAGCGTCGGCGGGTCGTCGGCCGCGCTCCTCGGCGTCGAGGTAGACGCTCCAGAGCGACATCACGAAGCCCGGCGTGCAGAACCCGCATTGCGAGCCGTGACAGTCGACCATCGCCTGCTGGACCGGGTGCAGCGCGCCGTCGCCGCGGCGCAGGTCTTCGACCGTGAAGAGCGCCTTCCCGTCGAGGGTCGGCAGCAACTGGATGCAGGCGTTGACCGCCTTCAAGCGAAGCCCACCCTCGACGAGTTCGCCGACGACGACCGTGCAGGCCCCGCAGTCGCCCTCGGCGCAGCCCTCCTTGGTGCCGGTGCGGCCGGCTTGCTCGCGCAGCCACCGCAGTACCGAGCAGGTCGGCTCGACCCCGGTCACGGCGACCGGCCTGCCGCCGAGCAGAAAACGAATCGCATCGTCTGGCGAACGATGCGTGGGCTTCGGCTCGTGCATGATCTCTCCGTCGGGAACACCGGCGCGACATACGCGCGGCGCGGTGATCATCGAGGCACGATTGTAAATCATGATTCGATGGTCTTGTACACTATTTTTGCATACAATTTAT
>Ga0134126_10002839_pt1 | contig 21797 bp, 14 predicted proteins | sample KB31752_FD_96881 | JGI IMG/M metagenome (GOLD analysis project Ga0134126, IMG submission 96881) | Terrestrial soil microbial communities with excess Nitrogen fertilizer from Kellogg Biological Station, Michigan, USA - KB3-175-2 | ecosystem: Environmental > Terrestrial > Soil > Unclassified ... | reverse complement strand
TGGTGCCGACGCGCGGGTTCGAACCGCGGACCTACTGATTACGAAGGCGTTGCGGGGTTATAAAATCCGCAGGAATCCACACTCATTTGGTCCCGGCCCGTCCACAATCATCCACGATTTTCTGCGGTTGTCCAGAGACGCGGACCAAACGTGAGGCGGTTATATTAGGTAGGCGGCAGGGAAGGCCTCGATGCCTGTGTCCAACATGCCCAACAGCGCGTCGGCCGTCTCTTCGAGTCTGGCGACCAGCATGAGGGCCTCTTCGATCTTATTTTCCTTGATCTTCTTCGCCAAGATTCCGCGCAGCAGGCCGAGAGTCTGCAGCGGCTGTCGCAGGTCATGACTAGCGGCGGCAAGGAAGCGTGATTTGCTGAGATTGGCGCGCTCTGCGTGCCACTTGGCGCTCTTCAACGTCGTCGCCGCATGCTTGTGCTCGGTGACGTCATCGATCATCACCACGACCTCCCGGGCAGTCTCAGGTTCTCCGCGGGTCTTCTCGGCACTCAGCAGCAACACGCGTCTGCCGAGCGCTGGTAATTCGATCTCGATCTCATAGTCCTCTAGGGCGGCGTCCTCGGCTTGGGACAGATCGAGGAAGCCGCGGAGCGCCGGCACATCCAGCCGGTGGTCGCCGATCTCAACCAAGCGCTGGCCGATCGTCTCCTGCGGCATCACAGCGAAGGCGCGATAGCAAACACGGTTGGCGGCGATGACGCGCAGTTTCCCATCGAGCACGACCAAGGCTTGGCGAATGGTATCGATGATGCGGTCCCGGCTCGAATTGGCGCGATACCGGGATCTTCGAATGAGTGAGCACCTTGACGTCTCGCTCCCCAGGACGATCGCGGAGATCCGGCCCCCGTCATTTATCCTCGGGATGAACTTTGTACCAAGCCTCCGCCAGGCTGTGGGACGCCGTCTCGAAATCGGCTTTGGCGCTCTCCCAGCCTTCGGCGCCGGCAGTCTGCAACTTGCGCGATGCGGCCTGGCACTGAGCCCACGCCGTGTTCAGATCGCTCCCGGCCACGTCGCCCGCGCCTTTTCCCTTTGCCTCCGCCGTCTCGCGGAGGTCATGCAGCTTGTGTTGCCATTCCTTCATCTTGTCCTGCGCCTCGCGAACATAGGTGTCCTGGTCGGCTGTCGAATCGCCGCCGGCGGCCAACCTGAAAGGCGCGCCCGAGCCGGGGGCGAGAACCGACTGACCGGCGGCGAACGGCACGGCGCCGATCAGCATGAGGGAGCCAATGACGCTCGCAGCCGTGAGAATCCTCATGACAGCCTCCTGTGTCTTAGTGTCAGGCTCCCGCGGCTTGTCCCGTATTGACCGCGCCCGTCAGCCGCCCGCAGGGACGAGCTGATCCGTCGCTCCTGCCGCTTTCACGCCTGAAACCACATCGAGGCGCGAGGGCGCGACCGTACCGAGGATCGCCTTGGCGCGAGCCATTTCCTCGGCCGGACCGTGTGCCATGACCAGAAATCCGTCGGCCTTCACCGCGGTCTCGTACTGGAGTGCAGTGTCCTTTGGAATGCCGATGCTGTAGAGCGCCGCGCCCAGCGCGCTCAGACCGCCTACGGCGACCGCGCTCTCAATGCCGGAGATAATCATGGCCGCCAGGTATCCGAGCACCACGATATGGCCCACGACGGGGATGGTCATGAAAAGGCCGCCGAAGAACAGGCCCCAGAGGCCGCCCCAGAAGGCGCCTCGCTTGCCCCAGAACTTGATCCGGTCACCGGCGTTATAGAAGCCGACGACTTTCTCTTCGCTGTGGTATCCCTGACCAACAATGCTGAGATGCTTCATGTCAAAGCCGGCGTCGGACAGCGTCTTCACCGCTGCTTCGGCCTTCTGGTGATCGGGAAAAACCGCGATCACCGTGTCGAGTTGCGCCATCTTGAACTCCCTTGAGGATTGAGTGGCTTGGGCGGATCCGGCCGACGCCACATACCCCGAGACCGCATGCTTTCGCCTCGGTCGGGAGCAACCGCTGACTTTCCGGCCGGATTTTTTGAGCCAACCACGCAGACTGTCGGGTCGGAATGTATCGGGTGGCGGGCCGGCCGGGGTAGACTCGGAAACTACTCAGTTCTCGTCCGGCGCCGCTTGTGGAGACCTTTTCTCGGATGAGAGTTTCGGTGGAATTTGCAAAGATCGGTGGTCGGTTAGGGCTGCTGGATGGTGGCTTGGGCTGGCGGCGAGGGTTTTGAGGGTATCGAGGGGGGGCCTCACCCCGTGCACACGCTCCATCGCCGCAGATCGTTGCATTTGCGGAGGGCTTCTCGTCGGCCGCCTCCCGGCCAGAACTGGGGCCGAATGGGTCTTGAGATTAGTATAATTTAGATTATACTAATCAGGATTATCCTAACAGAGAACCCATGGCACCCCACGGATTCATTGGTAGAGAGCTGGAGCTCTCCGCGCTTCGGCGGGAACTGAACCGTAAGCGACCGTCTCTACTCGTCGTTCTCGGCCGACGCCGGGTCGGAAAGTCTCGCCTCCTGCTGGAGGCCGTCGCGGAGCAGCCGGCGATCTACTATCAGGCAACAAAGATCGCAAGCTCCATGAGCCTTACGCTTTTCAAGTCGGAGGCCGCCAAGCTTTTGGGGGTCGATCCCGTGCTCGATGGCATTTCCGACTGGCATGCTGCGCTCGTCCACATCTACCGCGCGGCCGAGACACGGCACGGTCTGACTGTCATCCTCGACGAGTTCCCGTATCTCTGCGAAGTCGATAATTCATTGCCCTCAGTCATCCAGAAATTTTGGGACGAGGTGCGTGCGAAAAGTCACCCGTTCAACCTGGTCTTGTGCGGGTCGAAGATATCGTTCATGGAGAATCTCCTGGCGGAGAAAAATCCGCTGCACGGCCGCCAGAACCTGAAGCTGGACGTAGGGCCGCTGCCCTATCGGGATGCCGCGCGGTTTTTTCCGCGTTGGTCCGCGGAAGACAGGCTTCGTGCCTGGGCCGTGTTCGGCGGAATCCCATTCTACCTCAGCCTATGCGACGCAAAGGCGTCTCTTAACGAGAACGTGCACGACCTCGTGCTGGCGAAAGGCGCGCCGCTCGCGGATGAGCCGGAGCATCTGCTGCAGGCCGAGTTGCGCGACGTATCGCGTTACGCGACCATCTTGCGCGCTATCGCCGAAGGATGCACGAAGTCGGGCGAGATTGTCGGCCGGGTGAAAGAATTCACGAGCGGAGCGGCGTTGACGCCGTATCTTGAAAAGCTTTCTGAGCTGCGACTGATACGGACCGTGCGCTCCCTAGACGCGACGGAGCGTGAGCGCGATCGGCGCTACTTCCTGGACGATCCATTCTTGGCCTTCTGGTTCCGCTTCTGCTTGCCGAACATCTCTGCACTCGCCTCTGGTCACGCGGAGCAAGTGCTGCGTCATGCAGTCATCCCGAAACTGGACGAGTACATGGGCGACCTGTTCGAATGGATTTGTCGCGACCATGCTCGCCTCTATTTGCAGGAGATCCTGCCCGCCGCGGCCAAGACGGTCGGACAAATCTGGGCAGCTGACTTCGACATTGATGTCGCGGGGGCTTTGCTGGACGGAACGGCGATCTATGGTGAATGCAAGTGGTGGAAGGATGCGGTCGGCGAAAACGTGCTCGACCATCTCATTGAATGTTCCACGGCAACATCATATGGCCGTGATGCCAAACGTTTTTATCTCGTTTATTCGCGCAGCGGATTCACGCGCGATCTCTCTCGTCGAGCAGCATCCGATCCGTCCATTCGCCTGCTCACCTCCGCGCAGCTTCTGAAATGAATGAGGCAATACTGGCCGGAGGCGCCATTCTGGGACGAGCAGCCGCCGGCTGCCGAGCCGCTGCCCACGATCTCGGCGACCTCATCCGCTTCGCGGTCGAGCGCTGCGGCACTCAGACGATGTGGAACATGGACCGGCGGCGGGCAGTCTCCGCCCCGCAAGAGAGCTGGAAGCGCGTTGTCGACGCGCTGCGGAAGTACGGCGGCCCGATCCCCAGCCATTCTGGCTCGCAGACGCGATCGAGGCAGCGGCAACGGCGTAATGGCTGCCGGAGATTTCTCCGACAGCCAAAGCACCGATTTGACACCGAGAACCTGGCGGTCCTCGCAGCAGTGCCCCGATTTTCAACACCTTTGCCTACAGGCTAGGATCGAGAGGGTTTGTAGCTTTCGAGCGTTTGCTCGGCCCCACGGTACTCATGGTGCGACAGCATTCCGAAGATACGAAGAGATCTGACAAATATTGCGAAGACTCTGAGCGCCTCAATGTCCGCAGGTACGTTCTCTTGCGCCGCGGATCGGCTGAGGCCTGCTAACAAGCAAAGCTCTGGAAATGTCAATGGCGGTGTGGCGCCAGCGGCACTCAGGAGATCTGCCAAATCGATGTGCCAGTTCATGTCGCAGCGATCAAAGACATTCAGTCGGCCATTCAACCAGGTGTGCAGCCCGCTGAGCGGTATTTCCTTTGCGAACGCACGATACCGCACGAAGGGAAGTCCATCGCCCTGCCGCCGACTGTAACTATCAACGGCTTCTCTAACCGGCCGATCTAATCTGCAAAGCCGTGGAGGAGCACGGCTTCCTGTTCCTCAGCTTTCGATACGGCGGCGGGGCAGGGCGATCTGTCAATCGGCATTGAAAAGGGACCCCGGATCGGCGCCGAAAAGGGACCCCGGTGTAGGGCTTGTCCAGGTAGTCCACAGAGGGGACCCGCGCGCGACGCGGAGTGCCATCACGAGCGACGGAGCGGCGCGCGTGGGGAGTAGCTGTGGACCCACCTGGTCAAGCCCGGGGGTGGGGTTCGGGGAGGAGGTGTTTTAGGCGCGGTTTTTGAAGCGCCAGCTTTCGTTGCCGGTCTCGACGATGTCGCAGTGATGGGTGAGGCGGTCGAGGAGCGCAGCGGTCATCTTGGCGTCGCCGAAGACGGACCGCCATTCGCCGAAGGCGAGATTGGTTGTGACGATCACCGACGTCTGCTCGTAGAGGCGGCTGACGAGATGGAACAGGAGCTGGCCCCCGGAATGAGCGAAGGGGAGATAGCCGAGCTCGTCGAGGACGACGAAGTCCATGCGAGTGAGGTAATCGGCGATGCGGCCGGGGCGACCGGCGCGGTTTTCGGCCTCTAGCTTATTGACGAGATCGACGACATTGAAGAAGCGGCCGCGCGTGCCGCTACGGATGCAGGCACGGGCGATCGCAATGCCGAGATGCGTCTTGCCGGTGCCGGTTCCGCCGATCAGCACGACGTTGCGCTGGTGGGCGAGGAACTCGCCGCCGGCGAGATCGCGCACCAGCGTCTCGTTGATGGGTGCGTCGTCGAAGATGAAGTCATCGATGTCCTTGGCGAGGGGCAGCTTGGCGATGGTGATCTGGTACTTGATCGAGCGTGCCTGCTTATCGACGATCTCGGCGGTAAGCAGGTCACCGATGATGTGCTGCGGCTCGTGCTGTCGCTTGACGGCGGTGGCGATGATCTCGTCGAACGCCGCCTTCATGCCGTAGAGCTTGAGTTCGCCCATGGCGGCGAGAATCTCCGAACGCTCCATTACAAGGTTCTCCTCAGGCTGTCATAGCGGGCACAATCGGCTTCCGGCTCGTGTCTCAGGCGCAACGCATCCGGCGCCATGATGGTGAGCGGGGCGGCGGGCTCTCGGAGGCGGGCAAGGATGTTGAGTATGACGCCGGCGGAATGGACGCCGTCGCGCAGCGCCTCGCTGCAGGCCGCCTCGACGGCCGGCAGCCCGTCGCTCAGCACGGTGGCGAGGATATCGACCATCTGCCGGTCGCCGTCTTCGGCACCGGCGAGCTTGCGCCGGACACGCTCCAGGCTCGCCGGCAGGATCCAGTCCTTGAAGGGAGCACCGTTCCGCAGCGCGCCAGGCTTGCGCGCCAGCACCGGAACGTAATGCCACGGGTCGAAGACCGTCTGATCGCGCCCGAAGCAGCGGCGATGCTCGCCGACAAGCCGCCCGTCCTGGCGCAGCTCGATGCGATCGGCATAGGCTCGAATCTCGACCGGCCGCCCAACGGCGCTCGCCTGGACCGAGTACTTGTTGTTGTCGAAACGCACGAGGCAGGTCTTCGAGACCGCGGCCGGGACCGCATGGAACCCGTCGAAACGGCCGGCGTAGCGGACGAGGCTCGGCCGCTCCGCTTCGAACGCTTCCCAGATCGTCTGCTCGCGCAGCTCCGGATGCCGTTGCGCCTGGGCATAGGCGATGCACTGGTCGACAAGCCAGGCGTTCAACTCGTCATAGCTCTTCACCCGCAGCCGCGGCGTGAAGAAGCGCTCACGCACCAGCCCGACCTGGTTCTCGACCTGACCCTTCTCCCAGCCCGACGCCGGGGTACAGGCGACTGGCTCGACCAGGTAATCGCCACACATCTGGAGGAAGCGACGGTTGTAGGCGCGCTCCTTGCCGACGAATATGGTCTCCACCGCAGTCTTCATGTTGTCGTAGATGCCGCGCGTACAGGCGCCCTTGCAGAAGCCAAACGCCCGGTCATGGGCGTCAAACACCATCTCCTGCGTCTCGCGCGGATAGGCGCGCACGAACAGCATGCGGCTGTGGCAGAGCCGGACGTGCGCCACCTTCACGGTGACCGTCGTGCCGTTGATCAGCACGACCTCATGGCTCCAGTCGAACTGGTAGGCCCCGCCGGGCGCGAAGCTCAGCGGCACATAGGCGGCCGCCATCGCGGCGCCTCGCGCCTTGTGCCAGACCCTGGCGTAGCGCCGAACCGCGTCGTAGCTGCCGTCATACCCGGCGCCCTGCATGGCCTCGAACACGCGAATCAGCGTCAGTCGCTCGCGTTGCGTCTTGGCTTCATTGGCGAGCAGGAGCGCGTCGAGCGTCTCCCGCCAGGGACCGATCTTCGGCAAAGGCTGGGTACGGCGCGAATAGCGGAACTCGGTCGCCCCCGACCGGAGCACCTTCCTCACGACCTTCCGCGACAGCCCAAGCTCCCGGCAGATCGCCTTAATCGACTTCTTTTGGACGAAATACGCCCGGCGAATCTTCGCAATCGTCTCCACCACCAGCATCCCGAACCAGGCCCCCATGTGCTTCCTTCACGAGGGCCAATCTGGACCATCCGTCCCCGGGGTCCCGATTGGATGCCGATCACCCCGAAAACGGGGTCCTTATTCCATGCCTAATCACAACCAGGCACGGTACTCGCCGTACGCAGCAACGCCCGGCGCGCGCGGCGCGCCGCCCCAGATACGCTCCGCACGGCATTGGCGCGCAGGATTCGCCCGGTGTTGTCGGCCACGAACACCCCCACCGGCAATGCCTCGAGCAACGCGCCCATGGACAGGCGGTCGAACTCGGCGAGCGCATTGTCCTGCGATAGCGCCTCGATCGAGCGGGCGTGACGGCCGATGACACGGCGACGTGCTGCCGCGACGACGGCGAGTGCCAGCACTGCGGTTGATGCGAATGCCAGGGCGGCCAGGCCGGTGATCAAGGTCGTTCGCGCGTTCCGCTGGTATTCGGTCGCTAGCTCGCGGCGAATATGGCCTTTCAGTGCCGTGGCTTCCATCCGGATCGCGTCCATCGCGCGCTTGCCCTCGCCCGTCCGGACGTTATCGAGCGCTCTGCATTCAGCCCTGACCCGCGGCGAAGCTCGATGCCACGGCGCAGGTGCGCGAGCCTGTCCTGTACCAAAGTTTCGATCCGGGCGACTGTCCCAGCGCGGACCGGGTCGGAGTCCGCAAATGCGGCTGCCGCTGCCATCTCGCCAGGCAGGACGGAAAGGGCGCGCTCGTAGGGTTCGAGATAGGCGTCTTCGCCCGTCAGGAGGAACCCGCGCTCCCCCGTCTCCGCATCCTTCAGCGTGGATACCAGAATCTCGATCTGCGAGAGCGCGTTGCTGGCCTCCTCGGCCTTGTGGCGATACACGCTCATGGCTGAGAAGTTGAAGTACAGCGCCGTTGCCGCGCCGAGCAGCAACGCCGGAATGGACCACGTCAGAAAGGACGGTGGGACCCGATGCAGCATAGCGGCGAGCATCGGTCGAGCTAAACGGTGCCTTAAACCATGATTGGGAAAGTCAGCCATTGGCCGAACCGGCTACGAACCCGCGTTCTCTTCAGAAATGAAGGAACCAAGAATTCACCTTGGGCGCATTCATCACAATGATGTGGATCATTGCCGGCCTGATCTCGCTCCTGTCCGAGCCCCCGGCATTGCCGTACTGCCACGATATTCTGCCGTTTATCGCCCTGTTTCTGCTTCGGGCGTTTCGGGTCAAAGGCCGTCCTGATCTCTGTCAGAGCAGAAGGTCTGAAGACGGCATTTCCGGACTAGACTCAGCACGAACGAAGGACGCAATCATTATAGGAGACGCGGAGCCCGGTGCGGTCGGAGGGGGCCAGGGAGCGCTTGCTCCGCCTTGTGTTCGAGTTCAGCTTCGTGGTGGCGAACCACGAAGCCGGCGAACACCAGTACCGCGATAGCGAATGCGCCGATGCCGATGCCGATAGGTGCTGCGAGTCCACTGATCGCCTTGCCAATATAATAGGCGCCGATGCCATAGGCAGCCGCCCAGAGACACCCACCGGCCGCGTTGAAGAAGAGGAAGCGTCGCCATCCCATGCGATTGGCTCCGGCAAGAAACGCGGCAAGCGCCCTGAGCACGGCGACGAAGCGGCCGAAGAAAACGACGGCACCGCCATGGCGCAGGAAGAGATACTGCCCGAGCTTGATCCGGGGCTCGGTCAGATGGACATGGCGCCCGAAGCGCAACAGGAGCCAATACCCGACCTCCCGGCCGATCCAGAAGCCGATATTATCGCCGAAGATCGCGCCCGCTGCCGCCGCCGCGATGACCAATATGATGTTCAGTTCGTGGCTCGTGCCGGCGACGATGGCGGCCGCGACGAGCGTCGTCTCGCCGGGCAGAGGCAAGCCCATGCTCTCGAGCGCGACGACCCCGCCGACGGCCCAATAGCCGTATGCATGGAGGAGATGCGGCACGTCGCCGTGCGAGAGAAAAGAAATCATGATAACCGCTGATTCCTACCAACGTCGGCCCACCCGCAACTATTCCGCCAATCTACCGCTGAGGTCGCGATGACGATTTCGTAATCCGAGCGTCATCGCAGCTTCAGGCGCGCCCTATGCTCATCCCGTCGAGCGACATAAGCCGAGATGTGAATAGCACGATGACGCGCGCTTCCGCTTGGCGGGCCAGCTTTACGGGTCCGTTTCGCGGCATCGTGCCATCATCTTTATCCGCGTCGATCCAGTCTTTCAGGCATTCCGGAAAAAGTGCCCGATCCACCCCTTCAACAAAGCGCTTCATCCGGTGATCCCCCGCATATCTCACGGGAATCACATTGCAAGAGTCAGATTAAGAGCGTTTTTACACAGCCAGGGTCAAACTGCGAAGTGAAGACAGCGCGGTAACGTCCGCATTTCTCCCAATCGCAGACAAAGGTACGAGTGCGCACATGAGCGTTGTACTGCTTTGGCGGTCTGCGTCGGTAGTCTTGGCAATCGGAGGAGATGCCGGCTGGCAGGATCGCGCGGGCAAGCCGAGTTGCGTCGTAGATTCGAGGATTTTAGTGCCTTTTTCTGTTCGGTGCCGCGGAGCCGTCCAGACGCGGCGCGCACAGAAAATATGGTTCGAATCCTGGACGAGATATCTTCTCATCGTTGTCGATTGGTCCTAGACAGGAATTATCTACCCGAAACCGCTCGCTCGAGTGAGCGGCCAACATCTCGGCACCGCCCCCAATGCGAACAAACGCTTGTCGCGACGTCAATCCGGACCGGCCACAAACACTGCCGCGATAGCCGCTTTCGCCGCTTGCTGGATCTCGCGCAAATGATCGTCGCTCAGGAAGCTCTCGGCATAGATCTTATAGACATCCTCGGTGCCTGATGGCCGCGCCGCGAACCATCCGCTTTTGGCGATCACCTTGATGCCGCCAAATGGCGTGCCGTTACCCGGGGCCGTCGTAAGCTTCGCCGCGATCGGCTCGCCCGCAAGGTCCGATATGTGGAGATCATCAGGCATGAGTTTAGCCAGCCGCTTTTTCTGGTCGGTCGTCGCGGGCGCATCGATCCTCGCGTAAAACGGCCGCCCTAATTCGGCGGTCAGGCGATCATAAGATTCGCCGGGATCGCGGCCGGTTTGGGCGATCATTTCGGCGGCTAGCAGCCCCAGGATGATGCCATCCTTGTCCGTGGTCCAAGGCATCCCGTCGCGACGGAGAAAGGTCGCGCCGGCGCTCTCCTCGCCAGCAAAGCCGAGCAAGCTGTGCAATAACCCGTCGACGAACCATTTGAATCCGACCGGCACTTCAACCAGCTTGCGTCCCTGCCTCGCCGCAACGCGGTCGATGATGCTGCTGCTCACCATGGTCTTGCCGATGGCAGCATCGCCGCGCCACCCGGGACGATGGCCGTAGAGATGGGAGATTGCCGCCGCGAGATAGTGGTTGGGATTCATCAGCCCGCTCGAGCGCGTGACGATGCCATGCCGGTCGGCATCGGTGTCGTTGGCGAAAGCGACATCGAAACGGTCGCGCATGTCGATCAGCCGCGTCATGGCATAGGGCGAGGAACAATCCATGCGTATCTTGCCATCCCAATCGGCGGTCATGAAGCGAAAGGTCGAGTCGATCGCATCGTTCACGAGCGTCGCCGCGATGCCGTAGTGCTCGATGATCGGTCGCCAAAAATGAACGCTCGCACCGCCCAGCGGGTCGATCCCGATCTTCACGCCGGAAGAGCGGATCGCCTCCATGTCGACGACCTGCGCGAGATCGTCGACGTAGGGACCGATATAATCATAGCGGTGGATCGAGGTAGATTGCCGGGCGCGCTCGTACGGAATGCGGCGCAGGCCGGCGAGATCCTGCTCGAGCAGCGCGTTGGCGGCATCTTGAATCGAATTCGTCACGTCGGTATCGGCCGGGCCGCCATTCGGCGGATTGTATTTGTAGCCGCCATCCTGAGGCGGATTGTGCGATGGAGTGATGACAACCCCATCGGCGAGGCCGCTGGTACGATTTTTATTGTAGGTCAGGATAGCGTGCGAGATGACCGGCGTCGGCGTGTATCCCCCGTGTGCGTCGATGCGTAGATAGACGTCGTTTGCGGCAAATACCTCCATTGCACTTGTCAGAGCGGGCTCGGATAGCGCGTGAGTATCGATACCGATGAACAACGGTCCGGTGATGCCGCGCCGGCTGCGGTGGTAACAGATCGCTTGGCTGATCGCGAGGATGTGCGCCTCGTTGAAGGCGTTTTCGAACGCCGAGCCGCGATGGCCTGAGGTGCCGAATGCTACACGTTGCGACGGTACTTTCGGGTCCGGCTTGCCGGCAAAATACGCCGTCACCAGTCGGGCGACATTGACCAGCATCGACTGCTCGACCGGCTTGCCCGCCAAAGGGCTCACATCATCCGGCATGACGTTCCTCGTTTAATGACCCGGCACGAGTTCATCCGAGTACCACGCGCACTCGATGGGTTGCGCCATCATCCGTCAAGAGAATAAGCGCCTCGTTTCCAGGTAGCGCAACCCCGTCGAGCTCGGCGCGGACGATGCCGCGGCTGACACCGTCGGGATTCGAGACGGCGATATCGTAGCGGCTGGAGCGATATCGGAAACTCACGCTGAAGTCTGGCCATGTCTTCGGTATGCACGGATCCATCAGTAACGACGCTCCCTGTAGGCGAAATCCCAAAATCCATTCGAGACCGGCCCGGTACATCCACCCGGCCGAGCCCGTGTACCAGGTCCATCCGCCGCGCCCGACATGGGGCGGCATGGAATAGACGTCGGCACAGGCGACATAAGGCTCAACCTTGTAACGATGGGCCGCATCGGTTGTCCGCGCGTGGTTGATCGGGTTCAGCATCGAGAACAGCTCTCCCGCCTTGTCGCCGTCGCCGAGCATCGCAAAAGCGATCACCGACCAGAGGGCGCCATGCGTGTACTGGCCGCCATTCTCGCGAATGCCCGGCGGATAACCTTTGATATAGCCGGGGTCGCTTGGTGTCTGGTCGAAAGGCGGCGCGAATAGCAAAGCCAGGGCATCATCGCGGCGGACAAGCTGCTGTTCCGCGGCGGCCATGGCTTGCGCCGCGCGACCGGGGTCGGCGGCGCCCGAGACCACGCTCCACGATTGCGCGATCGAGTCGATGCGGCATTCATCGTTCGTGGCCGAGCCGAGCGGCGTGCCGTCATCGAAATAAGCCCGGCGATACCAGGCTCCATCCCAACCCTCGCGCGCGAGGGATTCTTGCAGCGCGAGGCTATGGCTCCGCCAAGCGTTGGCACGGGCCACCTCATTGCGCCTATCCGCGAGCGGCGCAAAGGCGGTGAGCGCCGCATGGAGAAACCAGCCCAGCCAGACGCTTTCGCCCTTTCCCTGCTCGCCGACGCGATTCATGCCGTCATTCCAGTCGCCGGTACCCATCAACGGCAAGCCATGGCTGCCGACGGCGAGACTATGATCGAGGCCGCGGGCGCAATGTTCGAAGAGGGTGGCTTGCTTGTCGGACGGCGTCGGCTGAAAGAACGCGTCGACCTCGCCCTCACGCAACGCCGGGCCTTCGAGGAATGGCACCTCTTCATCCAGCACAGCGAGATCGCCGGTCACGGCGATATAATGGGCGACGACATAAGCCAGCCAGATCGGATCGTCGGCCACACGGGTGCGGATGCCTTTTCCCGATTCCGGCAGCCACCAATGCTGCACATCGCCGGCGAGGAACTGCCGCGCCGCGGCGCGCAGGAGGTGCTCACGCGCCACCTCTGGCCTTGCGATGCACAGCGCCATCGCGTCTTGGAGTTGGTCGCGAAAGCCGTAAGCGCCGCTGGCCTGATAAAAGGCAGCGCGCGCCCAGACGCGGCACGCGAGCGTCTGGTAGAGCAACCAGCCATTCAACAGAATGTCCATCGCGCGATCCGGCGTCATCACTTGAACCGCGCCCAGCGTCTCGTCCCAGAAATCGACAACCGCAGCAAGCACGGCGTCTAGATCGGCGGCCCGGTATTTTTTCACCAAGGATTGCGCTTCGGCTGCCGTGGCAGCTTCGCCTAGCAGGAAGACGATTTCGGTCGATCCGTTCGCCTTCAGGTCGAGCCGTGTTTGTAGTGCGCCACAGGGATCGAGGCCGGCGCCGGTGCGCTGGGAGAGCGGCGTCGCGCCGGCGAGGACGGCTGGGTGATCGAGGGTGCCGTTGCGGCCGAGGAAGACGGTCCGGTCGCCGGTCCAGGACATTTGCTTTCCGGCAAGATCGACAAACGCGACGCGTTGTCCGAACTCGGCGTTACAGGGATTACGCGCGAACATTGCACCGGTTTCTGGATCGATCTCGGTGACGATGAACGGGGCGGACGCGCCGCGGGATGTGCCCAGGACCCACTCGACATAGGCCGTGACCGAAAGATGCCGCGCACGTCCCGACAGGTCCGTAATTTTGAGCCGTGATAGCTTGATCGAATCGTCGAGCGGCACGTATTGTAGGAGCTCGAGCGAAATGCCGTGAGAAATATGCTCGAAACGGCTATGGCCGCGGCCGTGCCGAGCCACATAGGAGGATTCGCTCACGGAAATGGGAAGCGCGCTTGGCCCCCATAAATCGCCATTATCCTCGTCGCGAAGATAGAGCACCTCGCCCGGCGCATCGGTCACCGGATCGTTGCTCCACGGAGTAATCTGATTCTGCTGGCTGTTGAGTGACCACGTATAGCCGCTGCCATCAGCCGAGCTTTGAAAGCCAAACGAACGGTTGCAGATGACGTTGATCCAGGGCGCCGGCGTCGACTGGCCCGCGTCCAAAACCGTCCTGTATTCTCGTCCATTATCGGCGAAACCGCCGAACCCGTTGAAAAACTCCAGCACCGGTTGCGGCGGCAACGGTCGCGATGCGGTATTTACGGCTGAGCGTCCTGGCGGCGCGATAGACGGTTGCGGCTCGGCCACGCGTGTCACCTGGACGTCTAAGCTTCCGCGCGACGCGACGAGCACGACACGGGCCACCGTGTGAAGAATGTGGCGCAGCCCCGGCGCGATCCGATCGCTCCTTAAGATAAATACGGCGCCCGGGATGCCGTCTCCCCCAACCATCGGCCGCGCCTGAACCGCACGAACGAGTGCCTCGAGCGCAATTTGAAGATCCTGAACATAGGACGCCGACCGATCGTTCAAGATCACGAGATCGACCGACAGGAGCTTCATCCGCCAATATTCGTGCGCGAGCAGCAATTGGCGGACGATATCGATATCCGCGATTTCGTCGATACGGACCAGGAGAATCGGCCGGTCGCCGGATATACCCTGCGGCCAGAGCATCGGTACCGCTCCCCCACCCCGCTTGAGTGTGTCGGAAGGCGGTCGCAGCGTCGGGTCCGCATACAGCACCCGATTGGCGAGACGCTGAAAGACATGCGCTTGGCCGGCTGTGATCCCCAGATGATGAAGCTGCACTTGTGCCTGGGTCCAGGACAGCATGCCGGCGCGCTCGAACGCCGTGGCCTCGTGGTGCTTGTCGACAAGATCGAGCGCTTCGGTGCGCGACGATGCGACCAAGGTCCAAAACGCGACGCGCGCGGTCGCCTGCGGCTGAATGCGAACGCGGCGGCGAAGGCTGATGACGGGATCGAGCACTGTGCCGGCGGTATTCGAGAGCGGCGTGCGGCCGGCCATGGAAAGCGGCCTGCGAATTCCGTGACCTCGACCGAGGAAGCGAGCGCGGTCGGTCTCGAATTGCCCAGTGCCCACGGTTTCGCCTTCCGCAACCGCAAGATGCGCCACCCAGATTCGGCCCTCGCCGGGCGACCGCAGCCGCCGCGTCGCGAGGATCGCGCCGAACTCGGCGACGAACTCGGTTTCGACAAACAGCTTGGAGAAGGCCGGATGCGCATCGTCGTCGGCCCGCGGCGCCAACACGATCTCGGCATAGGATGTCAGCTCGACCTCCCGAACATGGCTTCCTCGATTGGTGATCGAGACGCGGCGGACTTCGGCATCGACTTCCGACGAGACCAACACCTCCAACGTCGTGGTGAATACCCCGTCGTGCCGCACGATTTCGGCGCGGCCTTCCGAGAACGCGACATTGTAGCGATCCGGTGCGGCGCCGCTCGGCTGATAGCCCGCCGACCAGAGCGCCCCGCTGCGCGTATCGCGAAGGAAGACATAGGTCCCCCAACTGTCGCAGGTGACGTCCTCGCGCCATCGCGTGACCGCAAAATTGCCCCACCGGCTGTATCCCGACCCCGCTGCCGTCATCATCACCGAATAACGGCCGTTCGATAGCAGATGCGTGCGCGGCGTGAGGTCGTGCGGCGACGTGAAGCAGCGTTGCGTCGCCGATACCGGCTCGACCACACCGCCTTCCATTGGTGCTATCCGCGGCTGGAATATCGCGACATCGCCAGGCATTCGCTCCTGTAGCAAGAGCTCGGCCGCCTGGATGATCGGTTCGGCATGAAAGCGCCTGCGCATCGCCCCGCCGTGAAGCGTGTCGGCAATCGCGATCACGCTCATTCCCTGGTGATGCGCCATATAGGCGCGAACGATCGCGACATCCACGCCTTCGGGAAGACGCGTTTTGGTGTAATCGAGCGCGTCATACCAACCATAACGCCCCCTGGCGCCGATCTCGGCCAAACGCTCGAAATTTTGGAGAGCGGCAGCCGGATCGACCATCGCTGCCAGCGCTGTTGCGTAGGGCGCGATAACGATGTTATCGCCCAATCCACGTTTGAGGCCTAAATCCGGAATGCCAAAGCTCGAATACTGATAAGTGAACTCGAGATCGCGCGCATTGAAAGCAGATTCCGAAACGCCCCAAGGCACACCGCGCGCGGCGCCATAGGCGATTTGTCGTTTTACAACTTGGCGGCTCGTCTGCTCGAGCAGGCTGCCGGCAGCTGCCCGCATCACCAAAGAGGGCATGAGATATTCGAACATCGACCCGGACCAAGAAACCAGCGCCGACCGGCTACCGACAGGTGCCAGGGCACGCCCGAGCCGAAACCAATGCCGTGTCGGTATGTCGCCTTTGGCGATCGCAACGAAGCTCGCGAGACGGGCTTCGGAGGCGAGCAGATCGTAATCGCTGGGATCGAGACAACCCTCGGCGACTTGATATCCGATCGACAGCAGCTCGCGCTTGCGATCGAAAAGGAAGTCGAATTCCATCGGAAAGAAAATCCGCCGGGCAAGTTCGCCCAAGGCGGCGAAATGGGCGGTCAGTGCTGCGGCTGCATCCGCCGATCGCTGGAATGCATCGATCAGAGCACCGCGCGTCGATGACACGGGTCCTGTCCCTTCCCTTTGCGGGCGCGTGAGAAGGTCGACGGCCGCCTCACAGAGGCGCGGCAAATCCGCCAGGGTTGGCATTCCCGCCAACAGAATGCCGAGATTTTCGCCGGCAAGCAGCGTCCCTTCGCATGCAACCGCGGCACCGTCATGAGCAAAGAGCTCGGCCCAAGGCATCAGGAGGCGGAGATCTTCCTGATGGCTGCGAATCGTGGCGTCGATCGCGTTCGCCCAGACCAGCAACGCGTCGTCGGCAGCAACGCTCTCGCCGCGGCTGTCCAACAGAGTCCGCGTGCGATCGGCCACGTCCCGCGCTGCTGCCGCGAGCTCGTTCAATCGCCTCGCCAACCCCGTCGCGGTCGCGGGAGGATCTCGAAGCACGGCAGACAAAACGTCGAGCGCCTCGTTCAACGGCTTTCGCAGCAACATTTCGGACTCGTCGGCTACCGCGGATAGGGACTGCCGCAGCAGATCGAGCGCATCTTTGATGCCATGAAGACATTCCGGTCCGGTGATGGGACGCGTCGCCATTTCCCCGCACGCATTCCAAAGCGCGATCAAATGTCCGGCGAGATTGCCGCTATCAACCGACGAGATGTATTTCGGTTCGAGCGGGCGCAGATCGAGTGTGCCGTACCAATTGTAGAAATGGCCGCGGAAACGCTCGAGCGTATTCATCGATTCGAGTGTCGATTCGAGACGCGTGGTCGTTTCAACCGTTCCGATCCAGCCGAAATCCCGCGCCGCCACCACCGATAAAAGATAGAGGCCGAGATTGGTCGGCGATGTCCGATGCGCCAGCACCGGGGCGGGATCTTCCTGGAAATTATCGGGCGGAAGCATGTGATCGGCTGGAGTCACGAAGGTATCGAAAAAGCCCCAGGTCCGGCGCGCGATCGAACGCAACATCTGTTGCTGCGGGTCGGCAAGCCGTTCTCCGATCGATGCGATCGGCGGTAGGCTGACCCAACGCGCGATCGCCGGCGACAACAACCAGGCAGCGACGAAAGGCAGCGCGAGCGGCCATGAACTCGGCCGAGCCCAAGCGACGAGCAGCATCGCGCCACAAGCGAGCACGATCGCGCCAGCCATTTGCCGATAGAATCCGAGGAGATCAAGCCGCGGACCGATTTTCGCCTGCGCCGCTGTGGTCCATTCGAGCAGCATTCGATGCGAGACGAATAGCCGAAACAATGTGCGCAGGATAGCGTCGGCAACCAGCCAAGCCTGATGCGGCAGCAGCGCGATGGCCAGCTCGACCTGCAGCGATGCGGCCTTGACGTCCAAAGCGATCGTACGCACCCGCGACCAACGCGAAATTCCGGCGCTTCGATGCACGATGCCAATGAAGAACGGAAGGAGCGCAGGAGCCGCGAACGCCAGCAGCGCGAAGCTGCTCCAGACCTCCGCCGCGGCGAGAGGCAGCGTCCAACCCGCCAGCAAAGCGACAAACGTCGCCGGTGGCGAGAGCGACCGGCGCAAATTGTCGATCATCTTCCAGCGCCCGATCACGGGCATCTCCGGGTGACGCGATTTTCCGACCGTCGGGCGTCGGCGTCCAAAAATCCACGGCAGCAACTGCCAATCGCCGCGGGTCCAGCGATGCTGACGCGCCGCGGCCACGTCGTAACGCGCCGGAAATTCCTCCACGACTTCGATATCGGAAGCCAATCCGGCGCGCGCGAAGATGCCCTCGAGCAGATCGTGGCTGAGGACACTGTCCGATGGAATGCGTGCTTCGAGCGCCGCTTCGAAGAAATCGATATCGTAGATACCCTTGCCGGAATAGGAGCCTTCGTCGAACAGATCCTGATAAACGTCGGAAACCGCGAACGCGTAGGGATCCAGCCCGCTCGCATTCGAAAAGACGCGTTGGTAAAGCGAGCCCTCGTGGCCGATTGGCATTGACGGCGTGACGCGCGGCTGCAGCACAGCATGTCCGTCCACCACCCATCCAGCATTCGGATCGAAAACCGGACGGTTCAGCGGATGAGCCATCTTGCCGATCAGTCTCTTGGCGCCGCCGCGCGGCAGCCGCGTATCGGCATCAAGCGTGATGACGTACCGGACGTCCGCCGGTATGGCCGGCGAATGGTTGTCGATCGACACGAACGTCGTATCGGTTGCGCCGCGCAAGAGGCGATTGAGCTCGTGCAGCTTTCCCCTCTTGCGTTCCCAACCCATCCAGCATTGCTGTGTTTCGTCCCAGACGCGTCGGCGATGCAGCAAGAAAAAGCGATCACCCTGCGTCGTCGCGCCGCGGAGGCGATTCAGCCTGGCTATTCCCGCTACGGCCGCATCGAGAAGATCGGCATCATCCGGCGTACGCTCGGTGGCGGCGTCCACCCAATCGGAAAGCAGCGCGAAGCATAGATCGCCATCGACATTCGCCAGATGGTGGACCAGCAGCCTCTCGACCTGCTCCGCGATCACGGCACGCGACGTCAGCAGCGTCGGGATGACGATCATCGTGCGGAGATGCGATGGCACTCCATCGGCGAGCTCTAGCCCTGGAAGAATGATCGCCCCGAAGCGCCGGATGACATAGTTGTTCACCAGCGCGACCGCGGCGTCGAGGCTCGGCAACAGGGCGACCAACGCAAATCCGCAAAGGACGCCGTAACCGCCGGGTATGGTTATCCGACTGAGCAGAATCGCTATAAGGGCGATGACCACGGCCGCGATAATTGCGAGATAACCCGAAATCCCGGCCCGTGCGTTTGCACGCGCGAGCCATTCGCGGACCGGGACGCGAAATCCCAAGCCGCGCTCGAACGCGGGGCGTCCCTTACCAATGAGGTAATGTCCTGGGTCTTGCTCTCGCGCGACATCGGTGCCTTTGCCCGAGGCACCACCCGCTTCTTTTGCTGCGGCCAAAGCGCGCCGTGCAACTTCGATCTCGGAATGGGTTGAGCCTCTCGCCAGCTCTTCGACGGCGCGGCGATAGAGATCGCGCGTCGAGAAATCAAGCGCGGCAAAATCGCTCGCGTCACGCAAGATCCCATCGACAAGGCTGACGCTTTCGAACACCTCTTTCCAATCGATACCGGACATCAAGCGCATGCTGGTGATGACGTTGCGCACGGTCACGTTGGTCGCGCCCTGTCGCTGATGCTCCTCTTGGACGATATCGTCGGCCGTCCTCCCTTGGGCCGCCAAACGCTCATCCAACCAGCGCAGCGCCGGCATGACCCTCGGATCCTGATCGCGCAGCCGTCGCACCAACTGAACGACGAAGGCCGTCGGCAGGACGACCCCGTCGAGAGGTCGCAGGACGACGCTGGCGGGCTCGGCGTCTCGGGCGCCGATCCCCAGCAATCGGTTCGCCAGCGCATCAGCGGCCTCGCGTGCCGCGCGTCTTGCGACGATGCCTTCAGCCAGCCGCCGAAGATTCTCCACGAGCACGACCCGCAAAGTGATCGCGACGGCCCAAAGCTCGCCGATCGTCAGGGGCTCGACACGTTGATACGCACGAATGAAGCTGCACAGCATTTGCGGATCGAAGCGGCTGTCGGTATGGGCGACGAATGCCCAGGCCAACCCAAAGACGCGCGGATATCCTTTGAGCGGACCATCGGCTAATTTGGGCAGTTGTCGATAGAAGCCTATCGGCAGATCTCGCTGAATCTCGTAGACCTGTTCATCGACCAAATGAAAATTGTCCGCCAGCCAATCGGCGGCGGGTGTGATGGTGCGTTCCTCTTGAACCGCCAGCGCGATCGAACGATAGGCGGCGCGCAATACGCGATCATTGTCGCGAAGGCGGCGCGTCAAGCGCCGATCTGCCCAACGCATCGGTGCAATGCGCTGAGCGGCGGCAAGACTCTCGCCGTGTTGCTCGAGCCGCTCGACGCTGAAGAGCTCGGCCCGAATCGGCTCCTCAGGAGTATCCGGGAAGATGACCGTACCGCGCCTCAAGGCGCGGGCGAGAAAATGAGTCAATAATGAGATAGCTTTTTTTTCCAATCCAGGATTCTGGCCTCGGCGCATCTCCCCGTCCATGTCATACGCCTCCAGCGGAAAAACACAGGAAGCGAGCATCAGTCCATGCCGAATTTAGGTCCGGCGGCTCGGTGCATCCCACTATCGGCGCAATCGAGAGGCGAGCGGCCTTATCGGTGCGGGAATCGGTCGCCACGTCGCGACCAACACCGATCAGCACCGCTCTACCAATGCCCAATCTCGGTCGCGTCCGTCAAGGTTCTCTAATCGCGCATGTCAACGTCCTTCTCGTTTTTTTGTGTATCTGCCGGGATCGAGGTTCTCTCCGAAAGCCATGATGCGGCAGCCCTGGAGCTTGACCGTTCGAAGGCGCAAGCGATCCAATGTGGTGTGCGCGATCACCCTTGGGGCGCCGCATTCTTGTGATCGGACTCGCTTTCGCCGTCGTCGCGGCAGGGACGCTCTGATAGTGGCTGGGTTGAGAACAGGCTCAGATCGCAGTTACCCGCTCCATTTGGCGCCACCGGAACTCAGTGCCATCGACCCACATGCGATGCAGGATCACGGCGAGCTTGCGTGCTACAGCCACCTTGGCTTTCTTGAAGCCGCTGCGTTTCGCGATAGACAGGCCCCATGCTCGTAGGCTCGACCATTGCCGCACACGTGTCAGCAGCACATTGGCAGCTTTGAAAAGGTGCGTCCGGAGGGCTTCGGTGCGGTCTATCTCGCCTGCAGGTCTTGCGTCGGTCCATTTGGATGCTGCGTTTTCCCATGCTGTCATGACGCGCTCCCTGAGAACCGATAGGGTTTGCTGAACAAGCGCGGAACTACAAGACAAGTTGGGAGCGGTGAGTGTGAGCGATAGGATCGGAAACTACTCAGAGCGCACGCCGTCGCGCGGAGCGCCTGAGTGCCGTGACGCCCGATCGCGATTCCCGCCGAAGCTGTAGATTCGACGCGGGCGCGCTAGGGCGAGGCGAGCGCCAGGCGCACCAGCGCCGGGAGCGACTTCGAGCCGGTCTTGTGCATGATCGCGTTGCGATGGTTCTCCACGGTCCGTTGGCTGATGCCGAGATCGGCGGCGATGTTCTTGCTGGGGTGCCCCGCGAGCACTAGATCCAGGATCTGACGCTGGCGCGCGGTAAGACCGGCGAGGCGTGCCGCTGCTGCCTCACGCCACGCCGACAGCTTGGCCGAATCGCGCACCTGCTCCAATGCATGATCGATGCTGGCGAGCAGCTCGTCGTTGCCGACCGGCTTCTCGATGAAATCCACCGCCCCCGCTTGCATCGCCCGCACCGCCATGTGCACGTCGCCATTGCCGGTGATCATGATCGCCGGCAGCCGGCTGCCTTTGTCCTTCAGGCGTTGCAGCAGCGCGAATCCGCTCATGCCGGGCGTGACGGCATCGACCAGCAGGCATCCCTGGGGGCGCCGGGGCGATAGGCGTCGAGGAAGGCCTCGGCGCTGGCGTAGACTTCCACCGTCCGGCCATTTTCCCTGAGCAGATCGTTCATCGACTGGCGTACGGCTTTGTCATCATCGACCACGAAGATGACGGG
>Ga0134126_10002838_pt1 | contig 21799 bp, 19 predicted proteins | sample KB31752_FD_96881 | JGI IMG/M metagenome (GOLD analysis project Ga0134126, IMG submission 96881) | Terrestrial soil microbial communities with excess Nitrogen fertilizer from Kellogg Biological Station, Michigan, USA - KB3-175-2 | ecosystem: Environmental > Terrestrial > Soil > Unclassified ... | reverse complement strand
GGGACGCGAGAAGCGCCGATCACGCCTGGCCTAAGTCAATCAACTCAGCGCTTCATCTTGGTCGTAGGTGTTCACACGCGCTCTACGCGAGGAGTTTCGTCCAACTTCTTGCTGGCGAGTCCGCTGCCGACGTGTTAGAATGCTTAGTGTAGAGTGCGAAATCGAACGCACCCGCGGTTCCTTCCAAAAGTGCGGTCGGGCATCTTACGATCGACGGGAGGTGGCCCACCCAGAGTCGTCACACAATCATTCTCCAGTTGCCAGCTTGCGTTGAGAAGCAATCAAATCCCCGGTACACATCCGGGAAGGGGTGAAGCTATGCGGAATCCTCCCCGCTTCCCGCCCTGACGGCGGTAGTCGCCGACACGGCCTTTACAGGCTCTCCCCAGAACCGCGCAGGCGACCAGCGCTGACTTCATCGTTGGGCCGAGCGGGTCTCCGTCAAACGGCAACAACTTGGAGCAACCGAAAATGAAATCCATCAAGTTTGTTCGAATCTTTTCCGTTGGCATGGGTTTGGCGCTGGCAAGCGGTCTCGCCCTGGCAGACAGCCCACATTTTCTGTTTGCAAACTCCAGCATCAGCAGTGCTACCGGCGCCCTGACGGTAGCGTTCAAGGAAGTCGGTCTGGGAACGACGGTTACCACCGAGAGCGTCACCCTTACTGTGGATACCGCCTCCGGTACCTATCAGTGCTTCAATCGCGGAGGTAACCACCCCAAAGCCGGAAACAAGGCGACCGTGTCGACGTCCTTGACCACGACGGGCACCTTCCCTGTGAGGAACGGCCAGACGACCGGAGCAACCACGGCCGGTCCCCCGGGGCCGGGCGCCTTCTCTTGTCCGTCGGGACAGGATCTGTTTCTGGTTGCCGTTACGTACACCGGCATTACCGTGGCGGGCGCGGCGGGCGATTCGTTAGGCGCAACGCCTGATCCGATTAGCACAGGCCCGATCATGGTTACCATCCCGTAGGCAAGCGACCCGGAACAACGGGTGATGGGAAATCGAAGAAACGGACCCGCAGGGATGCAGCGCCGGCCCCGCCGGTGAAGAGCGCGAGATGCCGTGCGTGGTTCTACGCACGGCATCTTTTGCAATGTGCTTGAAGTTACGTTTCCCACGATGTGCGGACAGCACATTGGTGTCCAGCTTTCGGGGGTCAGTCCAAAGAGAGATGGACGCGAGCGCATCGCAAAATCATCACTGATACCGTGGGCCGCCGCAGCGGTTCACGATCGTCGAAGCGGCCCCGGAGCCAGGCCCCTCGGCCCCATGCACATTGGCCGGACTGGAAAGCTAACGCGAGTGGCAGCCGTGCGAACCGCTTCCTCATACCAGCGGTTCCCGAAGCCCAAGACCGCCTTGTCCGCCGGCATCACGTCAAGGAGGGCGCGACCCGCCAGCCAGCGGCATACGGGTGCATCTGCGCTGCAATCGTGACGCAATCCAGCTTGCTCGAGTTGGCGCTCCAGCGCGTGGTATTCGCCCAGTGAGGCGACCTCGACAACGGCGTCGACATCGTGCGTGGGACGTAACGAAGTGCCGCCTGAAAAACCCGAGGACCGCGTCGTCGCGCCACTCTTCTGGGAGCGTAGTCGTCATAGCTTCGGTCTCACCTGCACATCGAGAGCTGTTTCTGTGGGATGGCCGCGCGGGCCGACTGGCAAAGGCTCATGCTGCCGATCCATACCGCGACAACATTCTACGATGACAACACGTCTGAATGTTACGCCGATCAGGGGGTCCGAGAAAGACCTGGAAGCGATAACTGGGAGTTAACGCTTACCTCAAGTGAAGATCATTTTCAATTCATCCGTTGGGGTTCTCCGGCCATCCTTGACAACACAAAGCTGAAAGCCATCAGAAAAAGTGCCATGACGGGTGCGCTGATGAAGTGTCCGAATGTTTGCTCACACATGGGTCAGGGATGCAACGTTGTAGATCGCGTTAACTGGTATGGCGCGATGATCGTCATAGGTGCCAAAGGCTCTGACTTCCGCGACCTCGCCATCCGTGATCCAAGCCATCGCCATTGAAGGAATATTGTGCTGATGCATCAGCGCAATGATCTTGTCTCGATTGTCGAATAGGGGGGGCAGGGTACACGGCATCGAATTTGTCAGCGGGTCGCAGTTCATGATGGTCGTAACTCAGGCTCTCGCTGAGCTTCCATCCGGTCTTTGCGAGCAGCCACACATTGGAAAAGCGGCCTGCGTCGGTCTTGTAGAGCGCCTTGCCGGGCTCCTTGATGTAAAATCATGCTCGCCGGTCTCAATGGCGCCGTAGAGCCTGCCCTCGTTGTACAAAGCAAAGACCTGGATGGTGCCAGGGACGGCCTTCCGGATCGGCTTGCGCGCCGGGGTGCTGCAAATGCTGTCCTTGAATCCTTTCAGGAATTCCGGACCTCGACTGCGAGCCGTTCTGATCATGGATGAAGTGGAAATTGTCGCTGATCAGCGTGTCTAGTTCATCGAGTTTGCAGTTGTTGAACCGGTCATGGAACAGCTTCCCGTCTGCACGCATGATCTGCTTGTAGAGGCCGGAGGTCTCTGCGACTTGTGCAATAGTCACGGACCGTACCGCCAACATCGTAATACAATGATTTCGCACGGCCTGATCTCCAGAGTTCCGTCCCGAGATGGGCGGAAGCGATTTCTGGAGACTATTGGCCGGATGGAGGCACAACGGCCGGGGAGCTCGAAAAAAAAGACGATGATTTCTATGAGGGAAAGTTTAGAGTCCGTCGTAAGAGATCCGTAAACTCCGTAAATGGGTCGCCTTTAGGCGACGAGCAAATCGGCTGGATATATCATCAGGCCGGTGAGAGGTTGCAAGGCGCCATGCGGGTGTGAACTGTAAGTACCATGTACGGTGGATGGAGATGGCGATTTGCGCCGGAGCTATCAATCGGGGCCACGTGCATATGCTCGTGTCGATAGCGACGCATGTGTCGGTTTCCCGCGCACGGGCTCACCCGGTAGGGCAGGATGGAGCGGCGGCCGGCCGAGTTCCAGCCGATCCCGGTGTCGGACATAATGGCATGCCACGCGTCTGCTGATGGGCTAGAACCACGATGACTGCCAAACCTTCCCTGAGAGGAATCAATGCCCGCTCCGGACGGAAAGCTCTGAGGATTCCCGGGGTGATCGCCCGTGACATCGGCATGCAGATCGTGTCGGGTCGCTACCGGCCGGGCGACGTCCTGCATGGCGAGATCGAGACGAGCGGGCGACTGCACGTATCACGTGCCGCGTATCGCGAGGCGGTCAGGATTCTCGCGGCCAAGGGACTGGTCAAGGCGCTGCGGAAGATCGGAACGCGCGTGACTCCCCGGGAGGAATGGCACCTGCTCGACCCGGATGTCATAGGCTGGATATTCGAATTCGAGCCCGACGACGAGACTCTCGCCAGCTTGTTCGAGCTGCGCCGGATTGTGGAGCCGGAGGCGGCCGCGTTGGCCGCGGTGCGCCGCTCGGAGGCGGATTTGCAAGCCATGGCGAGCGCGCTCACGGGCATGGCGCGTCACGGGCTGGAGTCAAAAGCCGGTCGTGGGGCCGACCAGGCGTTTCATGCCGCCTTACTGCGTGCGACCGGCAACGCATTCGTCGCATCGCTGATCGCGGGAGTGGGCGCGGCGGTCACCTGGACGACCTTTTACAAAGGCACGCACTCGCATCATCTGCGTGATTCCCTGCCCGACCATCGGCGCGTCTATGAGGCGCTCGCCAGCCGGGATCCGGCCGCTGCCCGGGCTGCCATGACGGAACTCGTGGATCTCGCGTTACGGGACACAACTGCTGCCCGCAGGCGCATGCGGAACGGGAAGAAGACGGCGAGCGCCTGAGCTGCAGACTCGGACGTCCGCGGGGGGCGGTTTAGCCGTCTTCTCAGCCCCGCTGTCTTATGTCCGACATCTTGTCAGACATAAATCGGAAGTGTATAACTGAGCCCCTGCCTGGGCCGGGTCGGCACGCCGTTTCGGTGGGGGGTCGTGATCGGCACATCGACGTGAGCGCGATCTCGGTCATCGGCGCGTTGGCGAACGCCTCGCCCTCCACCAAGAGGAGAGCAACCTCGATGAGAATGCGATGGCTCCCGGTAATCGCCGCTTGTGCCTGCGCGGCGGCAGGCATCCACCCTGCCGCCGCGGCAACGGCAATTCGGTCCGACTTCGGCCGGATGCCGGACGGCAGAGAGGTCTGGGCGGTGACGCTCCGAAACGATCATGACATTACGGTGCGCGTGATCAGTTACGGTGCGCGGGTCCAAGAGGTGTTGACGCCCGACCGCAACGGGCATCCGGCGGACATCGTGCTGGGCTTCCCCTCTCTCCAGGGTTATCTCAGCCCGTCCGATCCGTATTTCGGCGCCACGGTGGGGCGTTTTGCCAACCGGATCGCCAGTGGCCGCTTCACTCTGGGCGGCCATACCTATCAACTCCCGATCAACGATGGACCCAACTCGCTTCACGGCGGCAAGAAAGGTTTCGACCGGCAGCTCTGGACCATCGTCGTGGTCAAGCAGGGGCCCGTGTCAGCCAGCGTGAGTCTGCGGTACGTGAGCCCCAACGACGATCAGGGATATCCGGGAGCCCTCTCCACGACGGCAACCTACACGCTCGACGATCAGGATCAGCTGCGCATCGAGTACCAGGCGACGACGGAAGCGCCAACCATCGTCAACCTGAGCAACCACACGTACTGGAATCTCTCGGGCGAAGGCTCCGGCAGCATCATGGGCGAAAGGATGATGATCCCGGCCAGCGAGTTCACGCCGGTGGATGCCACGCAGATCCCGACCGGCGCCTTCAGATCGGTCGCTGGCACACCGTTCGACTTCCGCATGTCCAAGTCGATCGGCCGCGACATTCGTGACGGCCGCTCGCAACAATTGGTTTTCGGCCGGGGCTACGACCTCAACTGGGTGATCAGCCGCAGGGCCGCTGCAGTCCCGAGGCTCGTGGCGCGAGTCGATGATCCGCGCTCGGGGCGTGTGCTCGAGCTCGCTTCGAATCAGCCCGGGCTGCAGTTCTACTCAGGGAACTTCCTCGACGGTACCCTCGTGGGCACCTCCGGACACATCTATCGCCAGGGAGACGCCTTCGTACTCGAGCCGCAGATTTTTCCCGACACGCCCAACCACCCGAACTTCGGCTCCGCCGTTCTAAAGCCGGGCCAGGTGTACCGCAACGAGATCATCTACACGTTCTCGACTGCGGCGCGCCACACGGACGGAGCCGCGCAATGAGGCGTATCGCTCTTTCATCAGTGCTCGGGGCCGTGCTGCTCGTCACCTTCTTCCCCTCTCGGGCAGCCGGCCTCGAGCGCTGGTCGAAGACGAAAGCTCAGTCCTGGTATGTCGCGCAGCCCTGGATTCTGGGAAGCAACTACGTTCCCTACGACGCCATCAATCAGCTCGAGATGTGGCAGGCCGCGACCTTCGACCCCAAGCGGATCGATCTCGAGCTCGGCTGGGCGCAGAGCCTCGGTATGAACACGATGCGCGTGTTCCTGCATAATCTCCTCTGGGAACAGGATCCCAGCGGCTTCAAGCAGCGCATCCAGATCTTCCTGCGCATTGCCGCCAACCATCACATCAAGCCGATTTTCGTGCTGTTCGATTCCTGTTGGGATCCCGATCCGCGGCTCGGGCCGCAGCACCCGCCGATTCCGGGCGTTCACAACTCAGGTTGGACGCAGGCGCCGGGGGCCAAGATGCTCGACGATCCGTCTCAGTATGGACGCCTGGAAGCATACGTTAAGGGCATCGTCGGGGCGTTCGGCAAGGACCCCCGCGTGCTCGCGTGGGATGTCTGGAACGAGCCGGACAATCCAGGAGGCGGCAATTACGCGGCTGAAGAGCCGAGGGATAAGCTCCGACGCGTCGCAGCGCTGCTGCCCCAGGTGTTTGCCTGGGCACGCAGTGTCCATCCGATGCAGCCGCTGACGAGCGGACTGTGGAATGGCCCCGACTGGAGCGATCCGGCGGACCTGAATGCCGTGGAGCGGACGCAGCTTGCCGATTCCGACGTTATCACATTCCACAATTACGGCTGGCCAGAGGAGTTCTACCAGCGCGTCAAGGAGCTGGAAATCTATGGGCGGCCGATCATCTGCACGGAGTACATGGCCCGGGGCGCCGGCTCGACTTTCGACACCGTTCTGCCCATCGGCAAGCGAATGAACGTGGGAATGGTCAACTGGGGCTTCGTCAAGGGCAAGACGCAGACGAATCTGCCCTGGAGCTCGTGGCAGCAACCGTACGTGCTCAGTCAGCCAACGATCTGGTTCCACGATATCCTGCATGCTGACGGCACGCCCTACCGCGAGCGCGAAGCCGAGATCCTGCGCACGCTGAGCGCAGCGCCGAAAGGAGTCGTGCCCGGTACGTTGGACCTTGGCGGCTCGGTTGCCGTCCGCGCGCCGGTAACGCGGGCATTCTGCCGGATCTCTAAGGACCCCGGTTCCCGATCATCGAGGCGCTGCGCATGGCCAACGGCAAGTGCCAGGTCGCCGTCGGCAACGGCTGTTTGCCCGCCTGATCGTAATGACAACCCGACTGGCTGCCATTGAGAGGAGCTCGAGAGGCGTACGCTCGGGATGCGAACCGTCGCTCTCGGGGCAGATTTGCTCGAACCCGCGCTCCTGGACGAAGTCGCCTGCCAACGGGTGGCCATGTCGGCCCTGAGCGATTCGAGAAAGGTAAGTGAGTAATGCATCCGGCTGCGATCGACTGGACGATCATGGGCGTCTACTTCGCCTTCGTGCTGGGGATCGGCGCGGCACTGAAGCGCTACATGCGCACGAGCACGGACTACTTCCTCTCCGGGCGGGCGATCCCGGCTTGGATCACGGGACTCGCCTTCATCTCGGCGAACCTGGGTGCCCAGGAGGTGATCGGCATGGCGGCCTCGGGCGCCAAGTACGGAATGGCCACCAGCCATTTCTACTGGGTGGGCGCGATCCCGGCGATGGTGTTCCTCGGCATCTTCATGATGCCGTTCTACTACGGCTCGCGTGCCCGCTCGGTACCGGAATACCTCAAGCTGCGGTTCGACGAGAAGACCCGCGGGTTGAACGCGATCTCCTTCGCGGTGATGACGGTGTTCTCCTCGGGCATCTCCATGTACGCGATGGCGCTGCTGCTGAAGCTCCTCCTTGGCTGGGGTTTCACCACCAGCGTGCTGCTCTCCGCGCTCATCGTGTTGGTGTACATCCTCCTCGGCGGGCTGACCTCGGCGATCTACAACGAGGTGTTGCAGTTCTTTCTCATCGTCTTCGGCTTCGCGCCGCTCGTCTTCCTCGGGCTGAAGGATGTGGGCGGCTGGCACGGACTCGTGGCGGGCTTGAGACAGGTCGCGGTCGCGCGCGGCTTCGCGCCCGATGCCTGGACGAGCACCTGGAGCGTGATGAGTAGTCCCTCATCCAACCCCATGGGGGTGGAATGGATCAGTATCGCGATGGGCCTCGGGTTCGTGCTGTCCTTCGGCTACTGGTGCACGGATTTCCTCGTCGTGCAGCGGGCCCTGGCGGCGGACTCCATGCAGGCTGCCCGGCGCACACCGCTCATTGCCGCCGTGCCGAAGATGCTGTTCCCGTTCCTCGTCATCCTTCCGGGGATGATCGCCATAGCATCGACGCTGCACGGCGGTGCGAGCGGCCTCACGCTGCCGCACAAGGCGGACGGTGCGCTCAACTACGATATGGTGATTCCGCTCATGCTCGGGCACTACTTTCCGAACGGGCTGCTCGGGCTCGGGCTCACGGCGCTGATGGCGAGCTTCATGACGGGGATGGCGGGCAACGTGACCGCATTCAACACTGTCTGGACCTACGACATTTATCAGGCTTACATCCGGCATGGGGCGAGCGATCAGCACTATCTCAACATGGGGCGGGTCGCCACGGTCGTCGGCATCGGGCTTTCGATCGCGGCGGCGTATGCGGCCAACCGGTTCAACAACATCATGGACCTGCTGCAGCTGCTCTTCGCCTTCGTGAACGCGCCGCTCTTCGCCACCTTCCTCCTCGGGATGTTCTGGAAGCGGGCGAGCGGGCATGGAGCCTTCTTCGGGCTCCTCGCGGGCACCGGCGCCGCGGCCGTGCACCACGGGCTCACGCTGCCAGCGGGGAGCGCAACGGGCATCCAGGGAGGGTGGATCGCGGTGCTGCATCTCTACTCCAGCCAGATGGCGCAGAACTTCTGGACGGCGATCTACGCCTTCTGTGTGTGCTTCGTCGTCACGGTGGCAGTGAGCCTTGCGACGCGGCCGCGCGCGGAGCGCGATCTCAAGGGCCTCGTTTATTCGCTCACGCCGCGTCTGAGCGCGGCCGGTGAGCGGTGGTACGCGCGGCCAGCGGTATTGGGGGGCTGCGTGCTCGCGGGCGCGATCGTACTCAACTTCATTTTCCGGTGAGCGCCATGGGACTCGACATCCGCATTCCGATCGGCAGCCTCTTCGTCATCCTGGGGGCGCTCCTTGCGGGCTATGGGCTCTTGAGCAGCCCCGCCATCTATCAGCGCTCGCTCGGCATCGACGTCAATCTGTGGTGGGGACTCGCGTTGCTGGTCTTCGGGCTGGCGATGTTGGGGCTTGCGTGGGCGGCCGCAGTCAGTCGCGCGCGACGCGGGAGATAGGGAGCGCTGCGGCCCGCGACCGCCGTGTGAGACCCTAGCATGGCGCCTTACGCGGATTTGCACGACTAAGTCGTAGCATCACCTCGGCGCGCGGGGGACTCGTCTCGCCTCCCACCGATGCTGATGTGATCGCGCCCACCATCGTGCTCGGTTTGGATTGCCTGCCGGGATGCTGTCCATGCGCCGCAAGAGATGCTGCAGCATGGGATGCGCTGCGGACCGCGTGGAGCTCAGCGAGAACCGGCCCGTGGCGAGCGCGCAATGGCGCGCGCCCAGGCCTCACCTTATGTCCTACAAGAAAAGTCTTGTCGGACATGAAAACGCGGTGTATAAGGTGACTAGTTTCCGGCGCGCCCGGCGCCGCATCGTCCAGGGGGATTCATGAGTATCCAGAAAGTCAGCGTGCCTTCGCTGGCCTGCTTCTCCGCGACCTCAATCCCCCCGAGCCCAGTGTCGCGCGAGGGATAGCGCTCTCTTGGTGCTGGCTGAGTCGAAGAATCGCGGCTGCCGGCGCGGATAGTCGCCGCCCATCTTGTCGAAATTCAGAAACCGCTTGAGGGGGACATTTCCATGAGGCATTCAATCAAAGATTCCCTTGCGATCACGCTGCTCGCAAGTGCGGTCGGCATGAGTCTGCATCCGGCGCACGCTCTCGAGGCCGGTTCGGCAACGACGTCCTCGAGTGCGCAGGAGAGCGACACAGGCACAACAGGTTCCACTCCGCCTGCCGCAGATGCGACAGCGAACAGAGAAGCTAGTGCAAATTCGGAGACCCCCCCCGAATTGAGTGTCATCACGGTGACCGGCATCAGATACAGCCTGGAAAGTGCGCAGACCATCAAACAGGACTCGCAGATGATCGTCGATTCGATCGTCGCGGAAGATATCGGAAAGCTGCCGGACGTGAGCGTGGCCGATGCGCTACAGCGGATACCCGGGGTGCAGGTCGCTCAGGCGAATCAAGGTGGTGAGACCGATACGGTGCTGATCCGCGGGCTGCCGAATGTGGTAACGACCTTGAACGGCAATGAGATATTCAGCGGCATCGGACGCAGCTTCGCCTTCCAAAACATGCCCGCCACGGCGGTGAGAACGATCGAGGTGTACAAGACCAGCGACGCCAGCCTTCCGCTTGGCGGGATTGCGGGCTTGGTCGATATGCAATTGTACAAGCCGTTTGACTTCCCGGGCGCTAAAATTGCGGGAACCTTGACGGGTACGTACTCCGATTATGCCGGGCACACCGATCCCTCCGGCAGTCTGCTGTTGAGTGATCGTTGGAAGACCGGAATTGGGGATGTCGGTGCGCTGGTCAATTTTGGAGAAACCGCCCAGCACTACAACGACAGCATCGTCTGGGACTACATTCCGCAAGTAATGAATGACGCTTCCGGAAATCCAATCCGGACTGCGAGCGGAGACCTCATCGCCGCGCCGCAAAATATCGGCTCGAACTACAACATCGGCTATCGGACGCGGCCGGAGCTGAACTGGGCATTGCAATGGAGACCGAATGACAATACGGAAGCGTATCTGACCGGCGTAACGGACTGGTACGAAGACAAGTTGAACGACTCGTTCTTCTTCTCTCAACCGGTAGCGCAGAATATTCCGCCAACAACCTATACCGTCTCCAACAGCTGTTATCCCGATCAGCTTCAAGGACAGTATTACGGACAAACAATCTGCAATCTCTCCAGCGCCACCTTTGTCGGAGACAATTTTGCAGACTCGAGCCCGCACGCCATAGAAGACTGGGGATCCGACAGGCAGTACACTGCGGGAGTCAAATGGCACGAAGGTGCATTGAGGTTATCCACGGAAGTGAGCCGAACCACGTCTTCGTCAATCTATCAGGAATTGGGCATCGATACGCCCCTGAACGGGTCGGTGACCACCAACTGGAGCAGTAACGGTAAAGAGCTCACCTGGAATTTAGGCGGTGCCCCGCAGTTAAATCCAAACAGCTTCTACCTGAGCGGGTTATTCGAGCCCTGGAACCAGGCCAAAGCGACGGAAAACGCATGGCGGGGCGATGGGGTGTGGAAAATGAATCTCGGTCCGCTGAAAGACCTGCAATTCGGCGTCCGCTACGCCGATCACACGGCCGACTATATCTCGGGCAACAACGGGTACACGCAGCCCCCGAATCCCGTGCCAAACTACAATGCGGCGTTCCCAAACTCGCTGTGCACCATACCGGGAACTTCGCTGGCGCCGAAGTATCTGTCGACCTGCCTCAACTACGTTTTGAATAACGCCAATCAACTGCGCTCGTTCTACGGACTTCCCTCCGGCCTGTATCCCTTTAATCCAGTCGCCGGAAACTTCTTCGACATCGAGGAAAAGCGTCTGGCGGGCTATCTGCAGGCTTCCTATGGCGCAGATTTGTTCGGCTTGCCGATCAACGGTCTAATCGGGATTCGTGCCGAAAACCTCAAGCGCGACATTGACGCCTGGGCATATAACGGCACGACTCAATACAACCCAACGACAGGGGTAAATGCTCCATTCAGCGGCCATACGAGCGAGAATGTATATCTTCCCAATGTAAGCGCAATTTTCCACTTGACCGACACCCTGCAGGCGCGCCTGATTTGGGCTAAAACCGTAACCTATCCGGTTTTCTCCGAGCTGAACCCGTCCTTGAGCTTTACTCCTCCGCAGATCAACACGGAAGGTTTCGGCAGCAGTGGTAACATCAATCTGAAGCCCACAAAATCCGACAATACCGATGCGACGCTGGAATGGTATTTCTCCAGGGTTGGCTCCCTCACGGGGGGCGCATTTTATCGGCAGATCAACGGCTATGTGCAGCAATTCAATACAAGAGAACTGGTTGATGGCTACGAAATTACCGTGACGCAGCCTGAGAGTGCTGGCAGTGGCCATCTGGAAGGGCTGGAATTCGCGTATCAGCAAAGCTATAGCTTTCTTCCTGGCGTGTTGAACGGATTGGGTGCTGAGCTCAACTACACCTACATCACTGGGTCGACGGTGGGAGCGCAGTCGGCCGGCGGTCCGATCGTCAGCGGCCCGCTGCAGAATGTATCCAAGAACAACTACAACGTCGTACTGTTCTATGAGAAATACGGCATCGACGCGCGCCTGGCCTATGACTATCGCTCAGACTATATCGGCGGTTTCGCCACGCCGAACGTCGCGGGTATCTACGTCATAGACAGGCCCGCGAATAAGTTGGACCTGTCTGTCGGTTACGATGTCGATCAGCATTTGACCGTTGTTGTACAGGCAACAAATCTAACGGGATCGAATAATCTATCGTATTGGGGGCAAACGGATATCCCACAGAACGTGGAATTCGTCGACAAGACTTATAGCCTGGGTGTGCGATTCAGATTCTGATATGGGCCTGATCTGTCAAGCGTGGGCACGTGTCAGTCTCGCGAAATCACGAACACTGGCGGAGCTGGGATGAGCGTGCCCAGCGAACGAGCAACGCGCAATCGGTCCTGCGGGCGCGGAGGCCCGCAGGATCTGTCTTGTATACACTCTCATACTGCTCAGATGACAGCCGCGCCGCAGATGCTGAGTTGCTGGCGGCAAGGTATTTTTGGCTTGGCACGGGTCTGAGGAAAGAGTTACTCGAGATCGGCCAGGCGTCCGACGCTACCCCGCGAACCCCGCAATGTATTTCGTTACCGGCTACGAGAATAGTTCAGCATGAGAATCACGGGACTGACTACCTTTCGCGTTCCGCCGCGCTGGATGTTTCTAAAAATCGAGACCGACGAAGGTTTGGTCGGCTGGGGCGAGCCGGTGGTGGAAGGCCGCGCGCGCAGTGTCGAAGCCGCGGTGACCGAGATAGGCGAGCAACTGATCGGCAAAGATCCTGCACGCATCAACGATCATTGGCAGACCATGTATCGCGGCGCGTTCTATCGCGGCGGGCCGGTTTTCATGAGCGCGATCGCTGGCATTGACCAGGCCCTGTGGGATATCAAAGGGAAGGCCGTTGGCGTGCCGGTGTTCCAGCTGCTCGGTGGGCTGGTGCGAGACAGGCTGAAAACCTATTGCTGGGTCGGTGGCGACCGACCGACCGAGATCATCGAACAGATTCGTCGGCGCATGGTGGTCGGCTACGATACGTTCAAGCTCAATGCCTGCGAGGAAATGCGTATGCTCGACTCGAGCCGCATGATCGACGCAGCGGTGGCCAAGGTCGCCGAAATCCGCAGCGCGTTCGGTGACACCATCGAGTTCGGCCTTGATTTTCACGGCCGGGTCAGCGCGCCGATGGCGAAGATCTTGATTCGCGAATTGGAGCCGTATCGGCCACTCTTCATCGAAGAACCCGTGCTTGCCGAACAGGCCGAATATTATCCACGTCTGGCCGCGCAGACTGCGATTCCGCTTGCCGCCGGCGAACGCATGTTTTCGCGTTTCGAGTTCAAGCACGTGTTCGAGCGCGGCGGTATAGCGATCGTTCAACCCGATCTGTCGCATGCCGGCGGCATCAGTGAATGCATGAAAATTGCGGCGATGGCCGAGGCCTACGATGTCGCGCTGGCGCCGCATTGTCCGCTTGGGCCGATCGCGTTGGCGGCCTGCTTGCATGTGGATTTCGCCAGTTGGAATGCCATGTTGCAGGAACAGAGCATGGGCATCCATTACAATTCCGACGTGGAGCTGCTGGATTACGTGCTCAACAAGGAGGCGTTCGATCTCGAGCGGGGGTCGATGCTGCCCATGACTAAGCCTGGGCTTGGCGTGGAGATCGACGAAGCAAAGGTTGTGGAGCGGAGCCGCAACGCGCCGGACTGGCACAACCCGATCTGGCGTCACGGCGATGGCAGCGTGGCGGAGTGGTGAGAGTAACGAGGCGCGCACTGTTACCTCCGGAGCTGATAGCTGCCTGGATGACCGCTGCGCTGGCGCTACCGGCCCGAGGGGCACCGGCGTCGGCGCCGGTCGACGCGTTCACGAATCCGCTCTTCGCGGGCGGTGATCCATGGGTTACCCGGGTCGATGGGGTCTACTACTACTCGGCGTCCGATTGCGGTGTAGCCGACATATGTCTCAAGCGTTCGCGGAGCCTATCCGGGCTGGCGCGCGCTCCCTGGGTAGGCGTGTGGAATTCGCCGAAGAGAAGTGCACCGAATTCCAAGCAGATCTGGGCGCCGGAAATTCATTATCTCGAGGGTCGCTGGTTCATATATTACGCAGCCGACGATGGTGACAACAACCACCATCGGCTGTACGTGCTCGAATCGAATCGAGCCCAAGGCGGTTATCGGGAGGGCGATACCGGCTACGCGTACGGGCGGGTCGGGGAGTCGAGCGGTGATTGGGCCATCGATCCCGACGTGTTCGTTGCTGCTGACGGTCATCTCTATCTCGCGTGGTCCTGTACGAACTACCGAGATTCGCGTTTCCCGCAGCGGATCTGCTTGGCTCGGATGCGCGATCCTTTGCACGTGATGGGCCCGACAGTGCGTCTCTCAGCGCCGACCGAGCCGTGGGAAATGCGTGGCGAACCAATCCAAGAGGGGCCGGTCGGTTACGCCCGCGATGGTCACACGTACATCACTTACTCAGCCGGGGCGAGCTGGGTTGCCGACGATTACTCGGTGGGCCTTCTGACGCTGGCACCGGGTGCTTCGCCCATGAATCGGTCCGCGTGGAGAAAGTCCGGGCCGATCTTCGAGCATCACGGCACGGTTTACGGCCCAGGGTCCGTGGTCTTCGTGTCGTCGCCGGATGGTCGTCAGTGGTGGAACATGTACCACGCGATAGACCGGGTCAGCTGCGAACCGGCCTATCGGTGCCGTGATATTCGGATGCAGCCGATGCACTTTGACGCCGAGGGTGCACCAATATTGGGTGTTCCTCTCGACGCGGGCGTGTCGTTGTCGCTGCCATCCGGTGACCGAATGCGCACTCACGAGCCATGAGCGGCCAAGCTCTTCGAACACGACGTTTAGCTGCCGTGATCGTGGCGGGGGGCTGCGGAGAGCGCACGAAGGGAAGTCAAGAAGGCCGCATAATCGGTTGACGACCGGCCAGACAGGATCAGTCTTCGAGTCCCCACTGGCGTATTTGGTCGAGCTCCTCGGCTGTAAACACTCCTGCTTGATAGAGGCGCAAGAGCTCATCAGATACGCCAGCCCCGAAGACGATCTGGTCGTCCGAATTGACCGTGACCTTCACTCCAGCATCAAACAGCTTTCGTATTGGATGGTCTTCAAGCCGCTTTACGCGACCCAGCAATAAGTTCGAGGTGGGGCAGATATTCAAGCGAATGTGATGGTCTGCCAAGAATCGCATTACATCTGCGGACTCCGCAGCCGCGATGCCATGCTGCACTTCATCGAGTTCCAGTACCTCGACGGCCCGCTGCACGTCAACCGCCGTCCCCCATTCCCCTACATGGGCCTTGAGGCGCATGCCCTTGTTCTTGGCGGCGCGATAGAGAGGTTTGAACACCTCGATTGGCTGAGCGAGCTCGTCTCCGGAAAGATCAAGCACTGTGTGGAAGCCGAACTCCAGCCACGGCGCCATCCAAGTCTGCAAGGTGGCCAGCGGACAGTGTCGAGAGAGGCTGAGCTGGGGAATCCATTCGATGCGAGGCGCCATGCGCGCGTGAACCTCCTCGATGGAATTCACCAGATCTTGGGGCGAGCCTAGTCCACGGGTAACCATCCACACATCATCGCCGAATTCGATACGGGTCACTCCATCCTTCAGTGCTCCGATGAAGTTGGCTTCAATTGCAAGCTTTCTACCTTCGGCACCTTCGAACAGATCGCCAATATTAGCTTTGACCCAAGCGTGCATGTCATTCATCGAGCTTAGAGGTGTCGTTACGGGCACCACGTCACGGCCCGTTTTCTCCCACACATACGCTCGATCGGCCTTTGCGCATTGATGAGTGTGCAGGTCCGCCTTCGGGCATGCCCTAACTGCTTCAAGGTCGCCACGCTCTATTGCCCTGACGAAATCGCTGGTTTCCGGGCCCGTGTGGGAGCCGATGGTGGGAATGCCTGAATTGCGAGACATGCAATTTCCCTTTTAAGTCCGTTCACGGGCGCGCGCACGCCAATGCGGCCAGACCTGGGGTAATTCTTCAGAAGGCTGATAGCATATACAGCTCGGCCTGGGAAGCTGTGTGCGCGGGGCGGCACCACGTCAGGCGACGTTGGATTTCCTCAACCCCGTGGCCAGGCGGTGCTTGGGCCCTGATCGCTGATAATGGCTATGATTGAGCTGCTCGCCAGGGAGTACTCCAGGGATTTCGCCATGCATCCTGAGATCCGCGAGGGCAGAGTGAATACGAGGCCAGCCGATGAGCCTGCCGTCCAGCGATAACGGGCCACCCGGAAATGAGGGATCACCAGACGTTCGCGATGGCCTGAACCGGCGCGAGCGCATCGTTCTGTATGTCCTGCACCGGACGCAGGAGGAGCGAGGTGATCGAAACGTGCCGACCGCGATGCTCAGGGGGCGGGTTTGCGAGTATTTCTACATCAGCCCCGAGGAGCTTTCAGAGATGCTAGCGCGACTGGGGGCTCGACGGTAACCTGACCATAATCGACCTGCCTGCGAGCCGATGCCGACACAACCCAAGCCCGAGGCATTTGAGTCATCAGATTATCCGCGTACCTACGGAATCTCTCTCAGGTTGGAAGCTATTCCTTTGTAGTCTCCCATTTCCGAAGATTGCGGCTGGGGGTGGTGCGCTCCCGTCGCAGCCGAGCTCACTCCTTGCGCGGACACGGGCGCCCTCTATAGGGCCTCGGGTCGAGGATTCGAGTCGCTCCGGCGCGGAGTAGACCATTTGAGGTCACAAGCTGTGACCTCAAGTGCCCAGGGAGTGCCCGCCGACTAGCTCCTGTTCGTCCCACACGACATCCTCAACGGATGCAGCTATACTGAGCGGGTGAGAACGAGTCGCATTTGCAGTGCCAAGGTCGGGCTTTTTCTCGCGGTCGGAGCGCTCGGACTTCTCTCGAGCGTTGCTGCGTTCGCTCGGGACGCCGCCGCCACGGTCCCGCAGACGTGGCAGATGATCGATTATCTCGCGACCGATTACGCCGGTGCGGTCAGGGACGGCGCGGTAATCAGCACCTCTGAATACTCGGAAATGCGCGAGTTCTCGCGGACCGCGAGAAGCCGGATTCAGGCTCTTCCTGTGACCGCCTCGACTGCGGCGCTCCTCGCTCAGGCAAATACGCTGATTGCGCAGATCGATGCTAAAGCGTCGCCTTTGGATGTAGCTCGCAGCGCCCACACGCTGGCAGACGCGTTGCTGACGGCTTATCCGATCGTGACCGGGCCGCAGCGTGCGCCCGATCTTGCGCAGGGTGCCGCGCTGTATCAGCAACAGTGCGCTGGCTGCCACGGACCTACCGGCAAGGGCGATGGCCCAGTGGGCGTGCGCCTGTCGCCCCCGCCGGTGAATTTCACTGCCCAGGCGCGGGCCGATGAGCGCAGCGCCTTGTCTCTCTATGAGGTCATCACCCAAGGAGTGCAGGGCACGCCGATGGCCAGCTACGGCAAGACGCTTCCGGCTGAAAGCCGATGGGATCTCGCGTACTACGTCGGCACGCTCGCCTATCCGCAGGGGCAGTCGGAAACTGCGGCCCGCTTCTGGCAGCAAGATACCGCGGCCCGCGCCCGGATCACCGATCTGAAGGACCTGTCGCAGGCGCGGGTGATGCAGTTGGCAGCTGAGCTTGGCTTGCAGAAGTCTCGGCTGATCGTCGGCTACCTGCGTGCTCACCCGGATGCCCTGCAAAAGGCCTTGCACGGCATTCCCCTGGCGCGAGCGCGCCTCCAAGCGAGCCTAGCCGCGTACCGTGCAGGGTCAGTGGCGGAGTCCACGGGGATGGCCCTGTCAGCCTACCTCGATGGTATCGAGCCCATTGAGCCCCAGCTCAATGCCCGCGACGGTGCGCTGCGCATGCGGTTGGAAACGGCAATGGGCGCATACCGGACGGCCCTGTCCCGCCATGCGCCAGTCGCCAGCGTCGCTGCGCAAGCCACTCGGGTGAATTCGCTGTTGGATCAGGCGCAGAGTGTGACTTCCGAGGCGGGCAACGATCCTTTGACCACCTTTCTCGGCGCGTTCACGATCCTGGTTCGCGAAGGGCTCGAGGCACTGCTGGTGGTAGTGGCACTGCTGGCTTTCCTGCGCAAGGCGGAGCGGTTTGGGGCGCTCCGTTACGTACACGCCGGCTGGAGCTCCGCGCTCCTCGCGGGTGCCATCACATGGGCGCTTGCGCGCTATGCAATATCCATCAGCGGTGCCAACCGAGAGCTCACCGAAGGATTCTCGTCAGTATTCGCCGCCGCAGTGCTGGTCAGCGTTGGACTGTGGATGCACGGGAAGAGCATTGGCGGGCGCTGGCAGGCCTACCTGAAAGGCAAGATGACCTTCGCGGTCAATCAGAGATCCGCCTGGTTTCTCTTCGGACTCGCGTTCATTTCCGTTTATCGCGAGGTCTTCGAGACGATTCTGTTCTACGTGGCGCTATGGAATCCCGGTGAGAAATTCTGGCTCCTCGCAGGGATAGGAGCGGGCGCAGTGACCCTGGGCCTCATCGCATGGATTCTCCTGCGTACGAGCCGGCGGCTGCCTATCGGCAAGTTCTTCTCGGCGAGCTCGATGCTCATCGCAGTGCTGGCGATCGTACTCACCGGCAAGGGCATCTCGGCCCTTCAGGAGGCCGGATGGGCACCCGTGACCATTGCGCCGATTCCGCACATCGAGGTCCTGGGAGTCTACCCGACGTGGCAGTCCTCACTGGCGCAGCTCATAGTCCTGCTGGTATTGCTCTCCGGGTTCGCCATCAACAGCCTGCGCGGTCGCAGCGCGCCGGCGGCGACCGTCCCCACCAAATAGCGGTTCAGGTATTGGGAGCCGCTTTGAGCCGGCGTGTACCGTTGCCCAGCTCAACTGACCCAAGCGTGTTTCTGAAACGGTGCCTCGGGAGGCGGCATTTGGTAATGCTGCCGGTGTAGTTCGTGATGGTCGACGCAGCAACCGCGGCTATGGATTCCAAGAGGTGATCTTTGCCGAACCCGGCGGCAAGGAATCGATCGATGTCCTCATCGCCGAGACGCCCGCGCTTTTCGATCATCGTCTTCGTTGCCGTAGCGCTGGCTTCGAGCGCTCAGGGGCAGCGTCGATGTTGTGAAGGTGAAAGTTTGCCATGTGGGTCACTCCGTGTTGGTTTCAATCTGTGATCTATCTTGGGCCGCGGCTTTCTGGCGGGGCGCGCCAATGAACTCTCGGTTCTTGCCAAACTAGGTTGGGAGCCGGCAGTCGATCTCGACCGCGGGCTGAACAGTGATGCCGAGTTTGGCGGCGATGCGTCGCGCAGTTTGCTCGCGCTGCACGGTGATGGTCCGCGCCGATTGACGTACCTGTTCCCGGATTGCGAATGGCGCCCTCTCGGGCGTGCCGCTGTCGAAGGGCGGTTCGGGCGCATATGCAATTTGCAGCTGGATGATTTGTGCGACCTCATCGCCGCGTAGTTCGGCGGCGAGGCGCAACGCGCCGTCGATGCCGGCTGTGACGCCCGCTGCAAACATCCAGGCGCCATCGATCACTACGCGCTCATCGACAGGGATCGCGCCGAAATAAGGCAGCAGATGAAACGACGTCCAATGGGTCGTGGCCCGGCGTCCTTTCAGCAGCCCCGCGGCGCCGCAAATCAGCGCACCTGTGCATACCGAGAAAATGCTGCATGCGCCCGACGCCTGTTGACGAATCCAATCCAGCACTTCGGCGTCGTCCATCAGAGTCTCCTGTCCAGGTCCTCCCGGCACATGAAGGACATCCAACGGCGGCGCGTCGGCGAGGACTGCGTCCGGCGTAAGCCGCAATCCCTTCCGGTCGCGAACGGGCGCAACGGTCTTACCGTAGATGCGATAGGTCGTATTCGGGATGCGCGAAAGGACCTCGAACGGCCCGGTCAGGTCGATCTGATCGATGCCCTCGAAGAGGAGGGAGCCGATCTGCAGATGAGTGTCGTGAGGAATCATGGTTGTCTCCAGGCTCGAGATTGCAGCTGGACAAAAAGAGCTTAGGCCAGCAAGATTTGGCGGAAATGCCAAAGACCCCTCGTTCCCCGCCAAACGCGATCCGCCTCATCGAGGTACTTGCTTACCCGGCGGTGCAATTGCTCGATGTCACCGGGCCTGCTCAGGTGTTCGCCTCGGCGAACGATCACGTCGTTGCCGCTGGAGGCGCGCCGGCCTACCTGCTCAAACTGGTGACACCAGGCGGCGAAAGCGCGACGGCTTCGGCCGGCTTGACGCTTGCGGCAGGTCCGCTCACCCGCGGTGGCGGGGCGCTGGATACCCTGCTCGTCGCCGGTGGCAAGGGGGCCGATCTGGCAGCCGAAAATCCCGTGCTGGTCGACTGGGTGCGGCAGCGAGCGGCGCAGGCGCGTCGCGTCGCTTCTGTTTGTACCGGAGCAATCCTGCTCGCAGCTGCCGGCTTACTGGATGGCCGCCGAGCCGTCACCCACTGGGAATACTGTGCCAGGCTGGCTCAGCGCTTTCCCTCCGTGCGCGTCGAGCCCGATCCGATCTTCGTGCGCGACGGTCCGGTTTGGACTTCCGCCGGGGTGACGGCCGGGATCGATCTTGCGCTGGCTTTCGTGGAAGAGGACCTCGGCCGATCCGTGGCGCTCGCCGTGGCTCGCTACCTGGTCGTCTTCCTGAAACGTCCTGGCGGACAGGCGCAGTTCAGCACCGCTCTGGCCTTGCAAGCAGCAGAGGATAGATTCGGCGGTCTCCATGACTGGATCAACAGGCATCTGGCCGAGGATCTCCCGCTTGCGGTTTTGGCCGAGCAGGCTGGCATGAGCGAGCGCAGCTTCAGCCGCCACTATGCGGAGGCGACTGGGCAAACGCCGGCCCGCGCCATTGAGCGGCTGCGGGTGGAGGCAGCGCGGCGTCTGCTTTCGGAATCGCGCACGCCAGTTAAGCGCATCGTACAGCGTTGTGGTTTTGGCTCTGAGGAAACGATGCGCCGCAGCTTCCTGCGGCTGCTGGCGGTCACGCCGCAAGACTACCGCTCTCGGTTCACATTTTGAGAAACCGACTGCGATACGTATCCGCGTCAGCGTTGAGACCCAGTAAGGCCGCGGCATCTGCTGCCCAGCGCCAGAAGGGCGGCTTGCACCCGAAGAGCTCGGCTGCCGCCACCAGGTCGCCGAGGGCCGAAGAGAGCTGCTGTTCTGTGGAGTCCATGGCGATACCCAGCGCCGGACGCGAACACGACGCGAGGCACGAAGCTGCGCCCTTCAGACACGCTAGCGCAGCTTCGGATCGCACCTGCTGATCAAGGTGACTCACGGGATTCGAGGTCCGAAGCTAGATCCGAATATCGGGTTGAGCGGCCGCCCGAGTATACGCCGCGACCCGCCGTGGCGCTCGAGCTGACGTCAAAGGGTATACTGCCTATACGGCATAGGTGCAGATGGGGGCGTTCGTGAGTTCAATTGCAACATCAAGGGTCGTAATGCTTTGCGCGATGGGCCTGCTCACGCCGCTCGCCGCGCCGTCCCTTTCGGCGGCCGAACCGACCGGTGCCGCCGTTCAGGCGAATGACCCCGTCGCGACGCTCGTGGCCCGCCTGAATCTTGCGCGCTACAAGGCAACGATCAAAGGACTCACGCGGTTCGGCGACCGTCGCCAAGGCACCGATCGCAATCGTGCAGCGGTTGATTGGATCGAGTCGCAGCTGCGCTCGTACGGCTGCGCAGATATTGAGAGGCTGAGCTATAACTACTCGCCCGGGGAGAAGAGGACCCGCAGCGGGCCTCGGGTTGCGCCCGGTGCGGCGCAGGGGGGCGGCCGCTTCCGCGGGCAGCGTGGTCCGATCGGCGTGAACAAAGATCCCGAGCGCCAGCCCGATGCGAAACTCCGGGCTCTTGACTCACAGCCGAGTACGCCCGGGGCGCGGGAAGAGGTCTATTGCACCAAGGTGGGCAGCACACATCCCGACGAGATGTACATCGTGGGTGGCCACATGGACGGCATCGGCTGGGGTGAGGCGGCGAACGACGACGGCTCCGGCACTGCGCTCGTCATGGAGCTGGCTCGCGTCTTCTCCAGTCCCGACGTCAAGACCCAGCGCTCCATCCGCTTCATTCTCTGGAACAACGAAGAGACTGGCCTCAAT
>Ga0134126_10002836_pt1 | contig 21803 bp, 19 predicted proteins | sample KB31752_FD_96881 | JGI IMG/M metagenome (GOLD analysis project Ga0134126, IMG submission 96881) | Terrestrial soil microbial communities with excess Nitrogen fertilizer from Kellogg Biological Station, Michigan, USA - KB3-175-2 | ecosystem: Environmental > Terrestrial > Soil > Unclassified ... | reverse complement strand
TGCGCAAGGCCACGAAGCCTCGCGGGCGATGTCCGATGCGTTCTTCGATCCCGATAAGGATCCGGTGTTCGCGCAAGGCATTCCGACGTCCGACGGCTATGCTTTTCTCTCGTTTCTAGGCGACGTGCACGAGGTTGACCTCTCTGGAGCGCAGCCGTCGTTTCGCAAACCCTGGTCGCTGCTCAGCGCCGCGGACAAAGCACAGAGCTGGCGCCCCGGCGGCACGCAGGTCGGCGCCATCCACCGTAAGGCTGGCAAGCTATACGTCGCCATGCATCGCGGTGGCGAAGGCACGCACAAAGACGGCGGCACCGAGATCTGGGTGTTCGACATGAAGACTCACCAACGCGTGGCGCGCTGGCCGATGGCTGCGCAAAAACTCACTGCGGCGGTTGCGCTGCAAGTCTCGCAGGACGACGCACCCGTGCTGTTCGCGGCGACCGACCATGCCGATGTTGCGGTCTTCGATGCTCTCACGGGGCAGCTGCGCCACGTCGAGCCGAAGCTGGGTCAGACGCCCTGGCTCATGTTGAATCCTTAGGAAGATACTGGTATGCGCCCGATCGACCGATTGTTCGAACAGTCCTCGCGCTCACTGGCGCGACACACCTCACGCCGCAGCCTGCTCGGTACACTGGGGAAAATTCTCACCGGCGCGGCCCTCATACCGCTACTCCCGGTGGACCGCTCCTCTCGCGCGGAAGCTGCCGGTACCGGCGGTCCGGCCATGCCGAAGGCACCGCATTCCAAAGCGGAAGCCACCGACAGTAAGAAGGCTACCGACGATCCAATGAGCTGCGAGTACTGGAAGTACTGCGCCGTCGACGGCTTCCTGTGCTCCTGTTGCGGTGGCTCGGCAAACTCCTGCCCGCCGGGTACGGCGCCCTCGCCCATCACCTGGATCGGCACCTGTCACAACCCTGCTGACGGGCGCGACTACATCGTTTCCTACAACGACTGCTGCGGCAAGACCAGTTGCGGCCACTGCGAATGCAATCGCAACGAGCGCGAGAAACCGATGTACCGACCCTCCCGCAACAACGACCTCAACTGGTGCATGGCGAACGCAGACTCGAACTATCACTGCTCGGTGTCGGTGATTTTGGGAGTCGCTGAAAAATGAAGCGACTCGAAGCTGGCGCGCGATGCGCAACAGTTGCGTTCGCCGCTGCATCTATCCTCTTTGCTGTACCGCACCGATCGAAAGCAGCCGACGCACCTGCGGTGCGCTACCCCACTGGCGCAACCGCGTTTCAGGCGAACTGTTCGGTCTGCCACGGACCCAAGGGCGCCGGAACACCCTCGCTCGCGCCGCCCATTACCTCCTACCCCGCGCGCTATGCTGCGAACCCAGAGGGTCGCAAGCAACTCGCCATGACTGTTCTGAACGGCATGTTCGGCGGGATCGACGTGGAGCAGAAGCATTTCGACTTCAAAATGCCTGACTTCACGCACCTCGACGACGCCACGTTGGCGGCGGTACTGAACTACGTAGTCTTCGACTTGGGCCACGCCGGCGATGACATCAAGCCCCTGACAACAGAAGAGATCGCGGCCGAGCGCGCCCATCCGGTTGATGGCGCTGCGGTGCGCGAGCATCGCGCAAAAGTACTCACGTCCCTGGGCCGCTAAGATGCGACCGGCCGTGGCACGTTCGCTCAAACTACTGTTGGCGACGGCGTCCGCACTGGTAACGACCGCCGGCTACGCAAACCCGCAGCAGGACTACGTCCTCTACTGCATGGGGTGTCACGGAGCACAAGCCGAAGGAGTTCCGGGCAAGGTGCCTCCGCTGGCTCATGCCTTAGGGCGCTACATGCGAACGCCCGAGGGTCGCAATTACATCGTACGCGTCCCGGGAGCTGCGAACTCCGTTCTCACCGACGCGCAACTGGCCGCGGTCTTGAACTGGCTGGCGCAAACATTCGACGGTGACGAGCTTGCGCAAAGCAGCTCACCGCTGTTCAGCACCTCCGAGGTCACCGGATTGCGGCACTCGCCACTGCCGTCGGTTTTGGCAAAGCGCCGCGAAGTAGTCCGCGCGCTCGAGGCCACCGGGCCCGCGCCGCCCGAGAGCTACTGAAGGCCGTCATGCTGCCCTTGGGTGCAATGCGACCGAGCGGCCAGCGAGGGAATCCAGCGGGGGCGACGTGGGACCAACTGTTGCGCCTACACGTCAAAGGAGCCGAAAACCCGTTTGACCTCGGCTGCGGCGTGTCTTAAAGTCGATTCAATAAGTCGATATCTGCATATCGATTATCGATGAAAAGCGGTGCGGCCCCCGCCGCTCGCAAGGGGAGTAAACATGCCTTCGTCGATCAAAAAAACTCTGGCGGGCTGCATGCTCACCGCCACTCTCGCCCCCGTTACTGTAATCGCTGCCGATGCCGATGAGGGCGCGCTAAAACCGCCGCAGATGCAGGAAGTGACCGTCACTGCGAGCCGCCGCGAAGAATCGCTCAGCAAGGTGCCGATCAGCGTGAGCGCGTTTACCCAGGAGAGCATGGACATCAAGGGCATCAAGGACATTGATGACGTCGCGCGCTACACACCAGGGGTCCGCATCGACAGCAGCCAGACCAACCAGATCTCAATCCGCGGCATCGCCTCGACGGGCGGTTCGGGAACTACCGGTATCTATATCGACGACGTGCCGATCCAGGTGCGCGATCTCGGTTTCAACGCCGACGATGCACTGGTGAAGATATTCGATCTGGAGCGCGTGGAAGTGCTGCGCGGACCTCAGGGTACGCTGTTCGGAGCCGGCTCGGAGGGTGGCACGGTCCGCTACATCACGGTGCAACCCAGCCTCACCAAGAGCAGTATCTACGCGAAGGCCGAGACCTCCTATACCCAAGGCGGCACGATGAGCTACGAGACCGGCGTCGCCGGTGGCATGCCGCTCATCGAGGGCACCCTCGGCGTACGCGCTAGTGTCTGGTATCGGCGCGACGGTGGCTGGATCGACCGCATCGACCCAACCTCGCTGTCGATCGTCGACTCGAACGCGAATCGCGATGACACAGCGGTGCTGCGCCTGGCTGCATTGTGGCAGCCGAACGATAACCTCAAGATCACACCGAGCATTTTCTATCAACACCGCGCGCGCCGCGACGTGACGATCTACTGGCCGGAGTATTCCAACCCGAGCCAGGATCAGTTCGTCAGCGCGAATCCGACGGCACGCCAGGAACCGGACAACTTTTATCTCCCCTCGATCAACGTCGAAGCCGATTTCGGGACGGTGCGGCTGATCTCCACCACGGCTTATTTCCACCGCGACGAAATCAGCGGTTATGACGGCACCCTGTACAACCTGGGCTACTACCAGACGTTGATCAACTCGAACAACGACCCGGCTCCGGTGGGCGCCAACCTCTTCCCGCTGCTCGATGGCGCGGGCGTGCACCTGCCCCCGGGACTGACGAACTACCGCGCCCCGGCCACGGTCACCAACCAACAGCGCAACATCTCGCAAGAGATCAGGTTGCAGTCGAACGATCCGGCGAGCCGCTTCCAGTGGACCGCCGGAGCGTTCTACTCACTCAACCGCCAGTACAGCCTGGAGGAAATACACGATCCAATGGCGGATGCCATGTTCAACGCGCTGCTCGGCGATACCATCGCGGACTTCTTCGGCACGCCGTTGAACCCGGACGGCAGCTCGGTTCTGCCGATGGGCGATTCCTACTTCAACCGCCTGACTGCTCATGACCGGCAGATCGCCGGCTTCGGCGAGGTCAACATCAGCTTGACGGACGGCCTAAGCTGATCGCGGGACTGCGCGTTTCGAAGACCACATTCTCCATCATCAGTCTGTCGGACGGACCGCAGAACAGCGGGCCGCGGCCGGGAGCCGCCGAGAACACCCAGACACCGGTCACCCCCAAAGCCGGCATCGACTGGCAGATCGACCCGAACAACATGGTGTACTTCACCTACGCCAAGGGCTTTCGCATGGGCGGCGGTAACCCGTCCATTCCCTTCGATGCGACCTACCAGGACGCCAATATCGGCTGCACCGGCGACTTCCTCAACTTCGGCATCAAGAACGCCCCCTCCACCTACAAGTCGGACTCGGTGCAGAGCTTCGAGGTGGGCGCCAAGAACAACATCGACAATGTGGTGCGCCTGGCCAGCAGCGTCTACTACATCAAGTGGCACAACATTCAGGGCAACGTCGTGCCGCCGATCTGCCAGATCCAGTGGACCGATAACCTGGGCGATGCGGTCTCCAAGGGCTTCGACATCCAGGCGAACATCCAGGCCACCCAGGCGCTCGCCATCGATGCCACCTTCGGCTACACGGACGCCCGCTACACGACCAACGCCTACCCGAGTGGCGCGGTCGTCACCCCCGGCGGCGGAGTCAGCCCGTTGGTCTACAGCGGGGATGCCATCGGCGGACCTGGCGGAACCGGCGTGGGTTACTCGATCCCGCCCTGGACAGCGACCATGGGCGTCGAATACCGGTTCAACGTGCTGGAGCACGACTCGTTCTTCCGCTTGGACTACGAGTACCAGGCGGCCGACAAATGGCTGCATCCCGGCCTGGATCCGCGCACCTCGCAATATGACCAGACCGGCATACCGACCCCGCGTCAGAGCTTCGCCTCGCTGCGCACCGGAACCAATATCGGGCAATGGCTGGTGTCGTTCTTCGTGGACAACCTGACGGACAGTCACACGATCACCAACTACAACCACCAGACTAACTCTTACGACAACAACACGGGTGATCTGCTGGCGAGCCCCGCATACCGCTACATCACGTACCGGCCGCGAACCTTCGGCATCACAGCGACCTATCGCCATTGATGCAATAGCGCGCTGCCACGGTGCAACCCGTGGCAGCGCGCGCGTCGCAAGACGTCACTAACTAGGCTCGCATCCGCGCCGCTGTCCCGCTGGAACACGCGCGCGCAGTCTCCATCAACACTGAGGAAAGCTTCGCGCGCAAATCCGCGAGCGACCAGCGACTGGCAGGAGCCGAGATGTTCACCGAAGCGATCGGTGTGCCGTCATCCCCGAACACAGGCGCGGCGATCGTAATATCGCCGCGATAGTATTCCTGATCCGCCCACGCGTAGCCGGCCTCGCGCGCAGCCTCAATCTGTTTGAGGATTTCCGCGGGTTCGGTAAGTGTTTGCGGGGTGTACTGTTTGAGCGGAGAGCGACGCACGAGCTTTTGGGCTTCGGCAGCCGCAAGCCCCGACAGATAGGCACGCCCCGATGCCGTGCAATACATCGGCAGCCGGCGTCCGACCGGCATGTGGATAAAGAAGCGCTTGTGGCTCGGAAACCGCGCAATGAACACCATGTCGGTCTCATATGGCTCCGACAAGCTGACGGACTCGCCGCTTGCCTGATTGAGATCGATGAGATGGGTGGTCGCCTGCTCAATCAGCTGGTGGCCGGAAAGATAGGCATGCGCCATGGTCAACGACTGCGGCGTCAGCACCCAGCGGCGCACATGCGGGTCGCGCCTCAAGTACCCGAGGCGTTCCAGAGTGTGCGTACAGCGCTGCGCGGAGCTTTTGGTCATCCCGACCGCCGCCGCCACCTCGCTCAAGTTCAACGCCCGCCGCTCGCCCCCGAACGCCTCCAGAATGGCGAACGCCTTCTCGACTGACTGATTGAAGAGCGGATCCCGCTCCTGCGACGCGCGTGTCTTGCGTTTCATGCTGGCCGCAGTATAGGTCTATCGATTATCGATCGTCCACGCCCGCCAATCGATATCCGCACCACAGCCTGCAAAAGCCGCGCCTTTTGGGGACGCCTGGTCCGCAGGCCAGTTTTTCCAATTGACTACGGTGTCAGCACTTCCTTCCCGCCCATGTACGGCCGCAACGCCTGCGGCACCGCAATGGAGCCATCCTCGTATTGGTAGTTCTCCAGCACAGCCACCAGCGTGCGCCCGACCGCCAGCCCCGAACCGTTCAGCGTATGGAGCGGCTCCGGCTTGCCGCTCTCGGGACGCCAGCGGGCCTGCATGCGCCGCGCCTGGAAAGCCTCGAAATTGCTGCACGAGGAAATTTCGCGGTACTTCTCCTGCGCCGGCAACCAGGCCTCCAGATCGTAGGTCTTGGCACTGCCAAAGCCGATATCCCCCGCGCACAGCGCAACCGTCCGGTAGGGAATTTCCAACCGACGTAACACCGCTTCGGCGTTGGCAGTGAGCTCCTCGAGCGCCGCGTACGAATCCGCCGGACGCACGATCTGCACCAACTCGACCTTGTCGAACTGGTGGTTGCGAATCATCCCGCGGGTGTCCTTGCCCGCAGCGCCGGCTTCCGAGCGAAAGCACGGTGTATGACAGACGAACTTCAACGGCAGCTGCTCCGCCGGCACGATCTGCTCGCGGACCAGATTCGTGACGGGCACTTCGGCCGTGGGAATCAGGTAGAAAGAGTGCTGCCCTGCCGTGGCTTGCGATAACGGTGTATCAGGCGTCGCGACCACTTTCGTCAGGTCGCTCGCTCCGCCAACGGCGAACAGGTCCTGCTCGAACTTCGGCAGCTGACCAGTTCCATACAGCGCCTGGGATTGCACCAGATACGGCACATACACCTCGGTGTAACCGTGCTCGCCCGTATGAAGATCGAGCATGAATTGCGCCAGTGCCCGATGCAGCCGCGCCACCTGCGACTTCATGACTACGAACCGGGCGCCCGAGATCCGTGCGGCCGCTTCGAAATCCAGGCCGCCGAGACACTCGCCGAGCTCAATGTGATCACGTGCCTTGAAAGTGAAACGCTTCGGCTCACCCCAGCGGCGCACCTCCACGTTGGCGGTCTCGTCCCTGCCGTCCGGAACCGAGTCATGTAGCAAGTTGGGCAAACCCATCTGCCACTGCTCGAGCTCCGCTTGCACCGCGACCAGATCTTCCTCGGCCTTCGCCAGGCCATGTGTGAGCTGCTCGCCTTTGGCAATGAGCGGCGCCACGTCCTCGCCACGGCCTTTAGCCATTCCGACGGCCTTGGCGTTGGCGTTGCGCTCCTGACGCAGGCGATCGGCCTCCACCTGGTAAGGCTTGCGCTTCTCCTCCAGGGCTTTCAGAGCCTCGACATCCAACGTATAGCCGCGGCGCGCCAGATTGCGGGCGACGGCTTCGGGATCGGAACGCAACAGCTTCGGGTCAATCACTTCAATTCAACCTTTCGCAGGCGGCTTGGACCGCAACCGGGCCAGCGCTTCGCCAATCTTCAGTTCAAGTCCGCGGGAGACGGGGCGGTAGTATCGCCGATCCGGCATATCATCCGGCAAATAACGCTCTCCGGCGACGTAGGCATCGGCCTCCTCATGGGCATAACGGTAGTCACGCCCGTAACCGAGGTTCTTCATCAGGCCGGTGGGGGCGTTTTTGAAACGCAGGGGCACATCCAACGTGCCGAACTTCTCGACGTCCGCCATCGCCTCACCCATTGCGACGTAGACCGCGTTGCTCTTCGGCGCGCACGCGAGATAGACCACCGCATTGGCGATGGCCAGCTCCCCTTCCGGGCTGCCAAGGCGATCATAGGCTTCCCAGGCATTTAAGGTCATGGCAAAGGCGCGTGGGTCGGCGAGCCCGATATCCTCCACAGCCATGCGTACAACGCGCCGCGCAATATAGAGCGGGTCGCACCCGCCATCGACCATACGACAAAACCAATACAACGCCGCATCGGGGTCAGTCCCCCTGACCGCCTTGTGGAGCGCGGAAATCTGATCGTAAAACTGGTCGCCGCCTTTATCGAAGCGGCGCCGCCCACCACTGGCGACTTCCTTCGCAACTTCCATAGTCAACTTGCGCCCCGCCCCTGGGGTGGCTTCCGTCAAACCCGCGCCAAGCTCCAGCATGTTGAGCGCACGGCGCCCATCGCCGTCAGCCGCGCGTGCAATCAGGTCGAGCGCTTCGGGCTCCACGGTCAGATGCTCCTTACCGAGCCCCCGCTCCTCGTCCGCCAGCGCGGTCTGCAGCATTGAAGTAATGTCCTCGACCGTCAGCGAACGCAGGACGTATACGCGGGCGCGGGACAGCACCGCGCTGACTACCTCGAACGACGGATTCTCCGTAGTAGCACCGACGAAGGTCAGCGTCCCATCCTCCAAGTACGGCAGAAACGTATCCTGCTGCGCCTTGTTGAAACGGTGCACCTCGTCGAGAAACAACAATGTCGGCCGGCCACTGGATTGGCGGGCATTGCGTGCCGCCTCGACCGCCGCGCGAATATCTTTCACGCCGGCCATCACCGCCGAGAGTTGGATGAACTGCGCGTTGGCCTTGTGCGCAATGAGGCGGGCGAGCGTGGTCTTTCCGGTGCCCGGCGGGCCCCATAGGATCAAAGAGTGCAGCAGCCCTGACTCAATCGCGCGGCGCAACGGCTTACCGGGCCCCAGGACGTGCTGCTGGCCAACGTACTCATCCAGCGAGCGCGGCCGCATACGGTCAGCGAGCGGACGCAACGGATCGCGTGCGCCCGCGACCGCGGCGCTCGGATCACGAGCGCTCACGGGAGGGCCACAAAAACCGTTCGATCCAGCGCGCCCAGTCTCCGAGGCCGAGATAGAGCCCCACCAGCGCAATGCAGATCCCAACCGAGTCGGCGACGAAGTCCATGATGTCCTCGTCGCGCCCCAGCTGCATGGCTCCTTGCGCGATTTCAATGCCGGCGCCAAACAGGGCCAACAGCAAAGCGATCACCGGATAGCGGCTGCGTCGAGTCAGACCGCCGAACCACAGGGTCATGCCGAAGAACGCCGTCGCATGCTCCAGTTTGTCCCACAGGTGCAGGTTGGGCACGTACCGCGCCGGCTCGAGGCAGGAAACGGCGATGTACACCACGATGGCCCAGCCGATACTCCACCAAAACCAGGCAAGCCGCAGTTGTGGGCCGGCCTCGGGCCGGGCGATGTGCAATTCGGGCACACTCATTTGCGCGGGGTCCCGATGAGATCCGCTCCTTTCGGCGGCGTGAATGTCGTTTCCTGGGGCGAGACCGGCACGTTGCGCTCGATGTGATCGAACATGATCGTGGCGGTCTGCCCGAGCTTGTCTTCCAGAATCATCCGCTTCAGCTCGCCGTTGGCGAAACCGAACAGCGCATCCTTGAAGTCGGCATCGGCGCCTTGCGGCTCGACCAACACCCAGTCGAGACCCTCGCGCTGCCCAGCAGGCGCAACCTTGAAATTCTTACGGACATTCACGGTTCCCGACAGCAACATCGCCGGAGTGGCCGAGAGCGCCGCGTCCACCGGCTTCACCGTGACCTGCTCGAGATCCCGGTCGAAGAACCAGAGATTACGGCCGTCCGACACCATGAGCTGACCCGCCCCTTTATCGGTGTCACCGGTCTGCGGATGGATATCCCAACTGAACTTCCCGGGCCGTACCACGATCAGGGTGCCAGTGGCGCGATCAATCTCCCGTCCCTGGCTGTCAGCCAGGGTTTGCAGAAACGATGCCCGTAAGGTCTTCAGGTTATCCAGATACTTGTCGAGCGCAGTTGCGGCGGTATTGGCCGCGCTTGATGTGGCCGTGTCCCCGGCTGCCGCAAACACCGGCGCAATTGTGCCGTTGAGAACGAGTGCCAACATTACCGCGACACACAGATACCCTACAGAAACTTTCAACGTCTCTCACTCCTGCGTCGGCGACGGCACGAGCACTTCGCGCGAGCCGTTCGCCTGCAGCTGACCAACAATTCCGGCGGCTTCCATCCCTTCCAGCAGCCGTGCCGCGCGGTTGTAGCCGATCTTCAAACGCCGCTGTACGTATGAGATGGAGGGTTTGCGCTCCGTGGTCACGATCTTCACGGCCTCGTCGTACAACTCATCCTGCTCGATACTGTCAGGACCGCCACCCAGAAGATCGCCCTCGCCCTCTTCATGCTTCAATCCGGGGATCGGAGTCTTCGGCCCCGACAAGACCTCTTCGATGTAATCCGGCGGTGTCGCGCTCTTGAGCGCCGAGACCACCCGATGCACTTCCGCGTCCGACACGAAGGCGCCGTGGACGCGCGTCGGCATGGAGGTCCCGGAAGGCAGATACAACATGTCGCCATGCCCGAGGAGTGTCTCGGCGCCCATCTGGTCGAGAATGGTCCGCGAGTCCACCTTCGCCGACACCTGGAAGGCGATGCGACACGGAATGTTGGCTTTGATGAGGCCGGTGATCACATCCACCGACGGCCGCTGGGTCGCCAGAATCAGGTGAATGCCGGAAGCGCGGGCTTTCTGCGCCAGACGCGCGATCAGCTCCTCCACCTTCTTGCCGACGATCATCATGAGATCGGCGAGCTCGTCGATCACCACCACGATGTATGGCAGCGGCACCAGATTCGGAATGGTCGACTGATCGAAGGTGGGATCGTTGGAGGCGTGCTGCAGCATCACCGGATCCAGGATCGGCTTGCCGGCCTCGTTCGCGTCCTTCACCTTCTTGTTGAAGCCGGAAATGTTACGAACCCCGAGCGCGGCCATGAGCTGATAGCGGCGCTCCATCTCGGCCACGCACCAGCGCAACGCGTTGGCCGCCTGCTTCATGTCGGTCACCACAGGGGCCAGCAGGTGCGGAATGCCCTCGTAGACGGACAGCTCCAGCATCTTCGGATCAATCATGATGAGCCGCACGTGCTCGGCCGTAGCCTTATAGAGCAGCGACAGAATCATGGCGTTGATACCGACCGACTTACCCGAGCCGGTGGTGCCGGCGATCAGCAAGTGCGGCATGCGCGCGAGATCCGCCACCGCAGGCTGCCCGCCGATGTCCTTCCCGAGCGCCAGGGCGAGCGACGACTGCATCTCGTCGTACGCCTTCGAGCGGATGATCTCTCCGAAGGTCACGGTCTCGCGCTTCTCGTTCGCGATTTCCAGGCCCATGACACTCTTGCCCGGAATGACCTCGACCACGCGCACGCTCAACACGGACAAAGCGCGCGCCAGATCCTTCGACAGGCTCGTGATCTGGCTGGCCTTGACCCCCGGAGCCGGCCGCAATTCAAAACGGGTGACCACCGGGCCGGGCTGCACAGCCACAACCTCGGCCTCAATCCCGAAATCCTTCAGCTTCATCTCCACCAGGCGCGACAGAGCATCCAGCGCCTCGCTGGAATACAACACGTCGCGCTTCGGTGGGTCATCGAGCAGACTCAAAGGCGGCAGCTCGCCCGGCTTTGGGGCATCGAAGAGCTGCACCTGCCGCTCTTTCTCAACGCGCTCGCTCTTCTCGACGATCGGGGCCGGCGCCTCGATCCGGGTCGGTGCACGTGCCGCGGATTTCTTCTGCTCGGTCTTGACGGCCTCCTTGCGCGCCTGTTTGCGCTCCCGCCCTTCCGCCACATCCTTACGGGTCGCCAGTCGAGCTCGGATCCAGCCGACGCCGGCCCAGGCGCCCGCCCCAGCCGGTCGATGATGGTCAACCAGGACACGTGGAAAGCCAGCGACAATCCGGCCATCCATGCCGCAATCAGTAGCAGTGTGGCGCCCAGCGGATCCAGACCTTTCGCCAGTCCTCCGCCAATCAGGGTCCCGAGAACACCTCCGGCACCCTGCGGCAGCCGCAGATCCGGATCCCAATGCAATGTCGTCAGACCGCAGCTCGCAAACAGCACCAGAAGAAACCCGCTGACGCGTACCGCGGTATTCATGCGCGATCCCGATCCGGGCTCGCCCTTCATGCGCCGGAAGAACATCCAACATCCAGCGGCCAGCATCACCGGAAACAGAAATGCAGGCCGGCCGAACAGGAAAAACAGCAGATCGGCTCCAAACGCACCGACCGGCCCGATACGGTTGTGCACCACCGGGGAGACCCCTGTTGAGGAGAACCCCCGATCATCGTGACTGTAAGTCGCGAGCGCCACGAATACGACCAGCGCCAGCACGCCTATGGCGATGAGGGCACTCTCACGCAGGCCGCGAGCGACTGCCGACGTAAAACGATCAGAATTGCGCGCTTGCGCCTGGGATTGGGCCAATTCCTCCGGCTCCGTATAAAAAGATCTCGTAGGGGACTGATTTTACGAGCCATGGGTGCGGCTCAACAAGGCAATCCACAGCCATTATAGTGCGTGCCCGGACAGCCGCGATGCTGTACATCGAAGGCGAGAGCGTCCAGCTTGACGCAATTGCTACCATAGACCGCGCCTAATCAAAGAGATACCTATACATGACGACTCCCCGGCATAGCCGCCTCATCATCATTGGCTCCGGCCCCGCAGGCTACAGCGCGGCGGTCTATGCGGCGCGTGCAAATCGCTCTCCCCTGCTGATCACCGGCGTCGAGCAGGGTGGGCAGCTCATGACCACCACAGAGGTCGACAACTGGCCGGGGGACGTCCATGGCCTGCAGGGCCCTGAGCTCATGGAGCGCATGCGCCGTCATGCGGAACGTTTTTCGACGCAGATCGTCAACGATCACGTGCAATCGGTGGATCTCAGCGCGCGGCCCTTCAAGCTCAAGGGCGATACGCACAGCTACACGTGCGATGCGCTCATCATCGCCACCGGCGCCGCTGCCAAGTACATCGGCCTGCCCTCGGAAGAGAAGTTCCGCGGCCGCGGCGTTTCGGCGTGCGCCACCTGTGACGGCTTTTTCTTTCGCGGCCAGAAGGTCGCAGTGGTGGGCGGTGGCAATACCGCCGTCGAAGAAGCACTCTACCTCTCGCACATCGCGCAACACGTCACGCTGGTCCACCGACGTGACAAGCTGCGGGCCGAAAAAATCCTGCAGGACCGCCTGTTCCGCGAGGTCGAGGCCGGAAAAATGTCCGTGATCTGGAACCACACCGTCGATGAGGTGTTGGGTAATCAACAGGGTGTCACTGGCGCGCGGCTGCGGTCCCTGCAAGGCGGTGGACATCGCGAGCTGGAAGTCACCGGACTTTTCATTGCCATCGGCCACTCCCCCAACACCGGCATCTTCAACGGACAGCTCGAGATGCGCGAGGGCTATATCACCATCAAGAGCGGTCTCGACGGCGATGCCACTGCGACGAGCGTGCCGGGGGTGTTCGCCGCGGGCGACGTTGCCGATCATGTCTACCGTCAGGCCATCACCTCCGCCGGAGCGGGCTGCATGGCGGCGCTCGATGCCGACCGCTACTTAGAGGCTCTGGATATGGAGAAGCACTCCTGACCCAAGCCTCGCCCCGATCGTCCGTTCACACCAGCATTGAGGAGCTCGACCGGCAGCAGTGGAATGCGCTCGGAGGAGACCGCAACCCGTTCCTGCGGCATGAATTCTTTGCGGCCCTGGAGCGCACCGACTGCGTAGGACCCGGGACCGGCTGGAGCCCCGCCTACATCACCTTGTCCGATGAAGCGGGCCTGGCAGCGGCCGCGCCAGCCTTCGTGAAGTCGCACTCCTACGGGGAGTTCGTGTTTGATTTCGCATGGGCCGAGGCCTATACGCGCGTCGGACGGCGCTATTACCCGAAGCTCACCGTGGCCGTACCCTTCACACCCGCCACCGGCCCTCGCCTGCTGGTGCGGCCCGATCTCGACCAGGCGGCCACCGCGACGCGCTTGCTACGGGAAATCGAGGCCCAGGCCTCAGGTCGCGGCATATCCTCGGTACACGCACTGTTTCTCGATGAGCCGGCACGCGAGGTCTGCGAGCAGGCGAACTGGCTGATGCGGCGCGATTGTCAGTTCCACTGGACCCACCGCGGTTACACCAGCTTCGACTCATACCTCGAGTCCTTCACTGCCGAGAAGCGCAAAAAAGCCAAACGCGAGCGGCGACGGGTCGCCGAAGCGGGCATCCATTTTGAGACCCGTATGGGCGGGGACCTCGACAAGCGCACCCTGGACGTGGTGTACGCCTTCCACCGTGATACCTTCCTACGTCACGGTCACGAGCCCTATCTGACGCGAGCGTTCTTTACTGAGGCCGCGCGTACGCTCGGGGATGCGCTGATGGTGAAACTCGCTGTGCATGGACGCACGCCGGTAGCGGCAGCGATCTTTTTCTGGTGTCAGGACGCGCTGTTCGGGCGCTACTGGGGCGCGGCCGCGGATTACAACAGCCTGCACTTCGAGACCTGCTACCACCAGGGGATCGAGTTCTGCATCGAGCGCGGTATCGCGCGCTTCGAGCCCGGTACCCAGGGCGAGCACAAGATAAGCCGCGGGTTCGAGCCGGCGATCACCTGGTCGGCCCACTACATTGCCAATCGACAGTTCCGCAACGCTATCGAGGATTACCTGGTGCGCGAGGGCCAGGCAGTAGACGCCTACGCTGAGGAAGTCCAGGGGCATGTGCCCTACCGGCGCTGACTGCACACCATGAAAACCGTCACCTGGCTCTCGCCACAAGACGCTCCCGAGTGGTTTCCGCCGCTGGAGCAGGCGTTGGACGAGCCACCAGGCCTGCTTGCGGCCGGCGGCGATCTGTCGCCTGCGCGCTTACTGGCGGCCTATCACAGAGGGATTTTCCCGTGGTACTCGCCCGGACAACCGGTGTTGTGGTGGTCGCCGGACCCGCGTGCCGTATTGTTCCCAGAAGAGTTCAACTGCTCCCGCAGCCTCGCCAAAACCATCCGCAACGGCGGATTCGAGCTAGCAGTGGACCGCGACTTCGCGGCCACCATCGACGCATGCGCAGCACCGCGGCCTCATGCGCCTGGTACCTGGATCACTTCTGAGATGCGCAATGCTTACCTGCGGCTGCATCGCCTCGGCCAGGCGCATAGCTTCGAAACCTGGCGCCACGGGAAGCTCGCCGGTGGGCTCTATGGAGTGCGGCTGGGGGGCGTGTTTTTCGGTGAATCCATGTTCAGCCGCGAGCGGGATGCCTCAAAAGTGGCCCTCGCCCACCTGGTAGCGATGTGTCTGCGCAACAGCGTTGCAGTAATTGATTGCCAATTGCCCTCGCCACACCTGGCAAGCCTGGGTGCGCGCACCATTCCGCGCCGGCAATTCCAGGCTTTGCTGCGCGAGCACGTGTCCCAGCAGAGCGGTCCTTTCGAGCCGGCTTAGAGGCAAATTGCATTGCCGCCGTGCTTTATGCAGAATTCGCGGCCCGTTGAGGTCAATAAGGGCCGTATGGCTAAAGAAGATGCGATTCAGATGGAAGGCGAGGTCGTAGAGACCCTGCCGAATACCACATTCCGTGTAAAGCTCAAGAATGGCCACGTTGTGACGGCCCATATCTCGGGCAAAATGCGGAAAAACTACATTCGCATCCTCACCGGCGACGCAGTCACCGTGGAGATGACGCCTTACGACCTCACCAAGGGCCGCATCATCTACCGAGGACGTTAAGCTCCCCATACGAACGCCGTCACCCCGCCGAGTGGCTGCGTTCTGCCGGCAAAAACCACGCTTTTTGCCGGCTGCCGAACGGAGGCAACGCGGCCCGTCCGCTGAAAGCGCCCCGACCCTACGCGGGCCGGGCTGACTTTCAGCCAGTCATGCAGTGACTTCTGGAAGTTGCGTGGGCGTGCACTCCAGATCGAGCTTCGTTCCGTCTTTCGACACCGAGATGAGCACGGTGCCACCACCGACCAGCCGTCCGAACAACAGTTCTTCGGCGAGCGGCCGCTTGATGTGCTCCTGGATAGTCCGCGCCATAGGACGCGCACCCATCTTCGGGTCGTAACCTTTCTCGGCAATCCAGCGCCGGGCGGCGTCGTCGAGTGTGATGGTCACGCCCTTCTGCTCCAGTTGCATCTCCACCTCGACAATGAGCTTGTCGACGACGCGCTCGATGGTGACGAGGTCGAGACCCGAGAACTGAATCACCGCATCCAGACGATTGCGGAACTCCGGTGTGAACATGCGGCGAATCGCCTCCATGCCATCACTGGCGTTATCCGCATTCGTGAATCCGATGCTCGGGCGCGCCATCTCCTGCGCTCCCGCATTGGTGGTCATCACAATAATGACGTGCCTGAAGTCGGCCTTGCGTCCGTTGTTATCGGTGAGAGTCCCGTGATCCATGACCTGCAGCAGCAGGTTGAAGACATCCGGATGCGCCTTCTCGATTTCATCGAGTAGTAACACGCAGTGGGGATGCTTCGTGATCGCTTCCGTGAGCAACCCACCCTGATCGAAGCCTACATAGCCAGGCGGCGCGCCGATGAGCCGCGACACCGTGTGCCGTTCCATGTATTCCGACATGTCGAAACGCAGGAACTCGACACCCATGACCGAGGCCAGCTGCCGGGTCACTTCCGTCTTACCGACACCCGTGGGTCCGGCAAACAGGAAGCTGCCAACCGGCTTGCGCTGATCGCCCAGGCCGGAACGCGCCATCTTGATGGCGGCGGAGAGTGCCTCGATGGCCTTGTCCTGGCCGAAGATCACCAGTTTCAAATTGCGCTCGAGATTGCGCAGCACCTCGCGATCCGAAGTCGACACACTCTTGGCGGGAATTCTCGCCATACGTGCGACGACGTCCTCGATGTGGCGTACCTCGACGGTGGGTTCGCGCTCGGCGATCGGCTTCAAGCGCTGACGCGCGCCGGCCTCGTCGACGACGTCGATAGCCTTGTCGGGCATGTGCCGCTCGTTGATATGACGCGCAGCAAGCTCAGCGGCGGCCTTCAGCGCATCCACGGCGTAGGTAATGCCGTGATGCTCCTCGAACCGCGGCTTCAAACCCATCAGAATCTCGACGGTCTCGGCCACCGAAGGCTCCACGACATCGATCTTCTGGAAGCGTCGCGCGAGCGCGTGGTCCTTCTCGAAGATGCCGCGATATTCCTGATAGGTCGTCGAGCCGATGCACCGGATCTCACCATTGGTGAGCACCGGTTTGATGAGGTTGGAAGCATCCATGACACCACCCGATGCGGCACCCGCGCCGATGACGGTGTGGATCTCATCGATGAACAAAATCGCGCCCGGCTGTTTCTTCAGCTCGGTGATGACACCCTTCAGACGCTTCTCGAAATCACCGCGATATTTCGTACCCGCAATCAAAGCGCCCATGTCCAGAGCGTAGATCGTGCAGTCGGAAAGCACCTCCGGCACTTTGCCCTCGACAATGAGCCGCGCGAGACCTTCGGCGATCGCGGTCTTACCGACACCAGCCTCACCGACGTAGAGCGGATTGTTCTTACGGCGGCGGCAGAGAATCTCGATGGTCCGTTCCACCTCGAGCTTGCGCCCGATGAGCGGATCGATGCGACCGTCCTGAGCCATGCGGTTGAGGTTGGAGGTGTACTTCTCGAGAGCGCTACCGCCTTCGGGGTCACGCTCGGCATCCGCCTGCGTGTCCTCCTTGTCAGTCTTCTCTTCGGCGATCTTCGACAGTCCGTGCGAGATGTAGTTGACGACATCCAGGCGGGTGACGTGTTGGCGGTTCAGCAGGAACACAGCGTGACTCTGTTTCTCACTGAAGATCGCTACCAGCACGTTGGCAACGCCGACTTCCTTCTTGCCGCTGGACTGGACGTGGAACACCGCGCGCTGCAGCACTCGCTGGAAGCCCAAGGTCGGCTGCACCTCGCGTTCCTCGCCCTCCTCCAGGCGCGGCGTCGACTGATCGATGTGTTCCTTCAGCTCCTGCTTCAGCTTGGCAAGATCCGCGCCACAAGCGCGCAAGACTTCACGCACTTTCGGGGTATCGAGGATCGCAAGGAGCAGGTGCTCCACGGTCAGATATTCATGACGTGCCTCACGCGCCTGATGGAAGGCATCGTTGAGGCAGTATTCAAGCTCGTTGGACAGCACTTTCTTCAAACCTCTCGAAGCTCAGGCCTCTTCCAATGTGCACATGAGCGGATGCTGGTGGTCCCGCGCATACGTCGTCACCTGTGCCACCTTAGTCTCCGCGATCTCGAACGTGAAGACCCCACATACTCCCTTACCCTTGGTGTGAACCTCGAGCATGATGCGGGTTGCGGTCGGGCGGTCCAAGGTGAAGAACTTTTCAAGAACATCGACGACAAACTCCATGGGAGTGTAGTCGTCGTTGAGCAGCACCACCCGATACAGAGGTGGCGGTTTGACCTGGGGTCGGGCTTCTTCGACGACGACGCCGGTGTCGGGACGGGCGGGATGCTGATCGGGCATATGGGGTCTTTATATGGGTCGCCAAACAGCAACACAAGCCTGCGATGATGGTCCGAGTTTACTCCTGTAGAAACAATTGCTTGAGAGGCTCGTGGACGGGCCCGTATGATTGCGCCGGTGGGGCTTGCGCACGATCGCCGCGCGCCGCTGTCCATAGCGCTCGACTGCTGAAGTTTGACCGCGCTCAGAGGAATTTATTGCACCGATGAACGCCGCCTCATGGCTTGAAGGACTACCAGCGCCCGAGAAGTGGCGCACACTCCTGCTTGCGCACGGCCCCCGCATTGCAACGTGGACTCTGGCGGTACTGCTGGCGATCCAGGCGGCCTTCATCGTGACCGGCCTGGGGGGCGCGGGCCGCTCGAAAGCCGCTGGAGCGGGCCGGGTTGTCGCCTCGGCCCGACATAGCGTGGACGTCGGCTCGATCGTGAATGCGCATGTCTTTGGCTTTGCCAAGCCGGAAGCCTCGAATAATCCGGGCGAGGCGCGGCCGACTACACTGCCTTTGGTGCTGACGGGAATCATTTCCGCTGATGATCCTCAAAATGGTCTCGCTATCCTGGGACAGACCCCACAAAGTGCCAAAGTGTTTGCGGTGGGAGACAACGTTCCGGGCGGCGCTAAGCTCCACTCAGTATTCAACGACCGCGTACTGATCGATCGCGGCGGCGGGCAGCTGGAAACATTGATGCTGCCGAGACAGGCCATGCCTGGAGGAGCGCCGCCGTCGACTTCCGCATTGCCCATGGAAAGTCCGGTGAGCGATCGGATGCGCAAGCTGATTACCGAGCAGCCATCGCTGATGGCTGACGTGATGCGGCCGCAGCCGGTGTTTGCCAACGGCAAGCAGACGGGCTACAGAGTTTATCCGGGGCGCAACCGCCAGGCGTTCCTGCGCCTGGGGCTACGGCCTGGCGATCTGGTCACCGCGATCAACGGCACCCCGCTCGACGATCCCGAGCACGGGCAGCAGATCTTCAACACACTGGGTTCCTCCAGTGAGGCACACGTCACGGTCCAACGCAACGGTCAGCAGCAGGATGTGATCTTGAATCTGGCGCAGGTTACGCAGGAAGCGGAAGCCCTTGCCGGCTCTTCGTCCGGCGGTGCCGCCCCGGGCGATCAGGCGCAGCCCGCACCGCAAGCGCCACCGCCGGCGGAGCAGCCGAGGTTTCCTGACAACAACTTCTAGGCCGGTTTGCCCGGTTCGGGGGAAGCATCTGTGAAAGGTTTTTGTCTCTTTGCATGCGGACTGGCGCTCTCCTGCGCAACCGCGCTCGCGCTTGCGCAAAACGCGCCGCGGGGCCAGCCCGCCCAGACTCAACTGGGCCAGCCGCAGCAGCGCATCACTCCGAATTTCAAGGATGCGGACATCACACAAATCGCCGAAGCGGTGGCGGCCGCGACCGGCAAGAACTTCATCATCGATCCGCGCGTGCGCGCGCAGGTGACGATGCTGTCCTCGACACCGATGTCACCCGAAGGCTTCTATCAGGCGTTCCTATCGATTCTAGCGGTCTATAACTTCATCGCCGTTCCCGACGGAAACATTGTCAAGATTCTGCCGGACGCCAATGCACGCCAGAGTCCGTCAATCGATCTGCCGGATCACGTGAGTGCGACCTCCGATGAGATCGTCACTCAGGTGATCGACGTCAAGAATGTCAACGCGGCCCAGTTGGTCCCGATCCTGCGACCGATGATTCCGCAATACGGACACCTGGCCGCCTATCCGGCGGGCAACATCCTCATCATCTCGGACCGTGCGAACAACGTGAACCGCATGATCCGTATCATCCGGCGCATCGACCAGGTCGGCGACCAGGATGTCGAGGTCGTGCCGTTGCAGAACGCTTCCGCTTCCGAAGTCGTCCGGACAATGAACTCCCTCTACCAGGGAGCGGCCGCGGCGGCTGAAGGCGGCACACCCATGAAGGTCGTCGCCGACGAGCGTTCCAACAGCGTGTTGATCAGTGGCGATCAGAACCAGCGGCTGCGGGTCCGGGCGCTGATTGCCCACCTGGATACTCCGCTAGAGGCCGGCGGCGATACTCGCGTGCGCTACCTCCACTACGCCAACGCCGACAAGATCGCGCCGAAACTGAAGGAGCAGATGACCGGCATTGCGCAGGCGGCCACCGGCGCCGGCGGTGCTCCCGGCGGACAGGCTTCACCTCAGGCGCAGGCGGAAAAGAACTCGCTCATCTGGGCCGATCCTTCCAATAACGCCCTGATCATCACCGCCCCGCCCAAGATCATGCGCCAGATCATGGCCATCATCGACAAGCTCGACATCCGCCGGCCGCAGGTGCTGGTGGAAGCGATCATCGCGGACGTCAACGTCACCAAGGACGCCGAGTTGGGCGTCAACTGGGCGGCTTTCGACAACAAGAGCGGCTCCAGCGTTCCGGCAGCGGCATTCGTCAGCCCGGTGGGCGGGTCGAGCATTGTTGACATCGCCGGCGCGATTCAGAATCCGGCGGCGGCCCTGGCCAACGGCAACACCCTGTTGAGTGGCACCACCCTGGGTCTTGGCCGCATCGGCAACGGCTCGCTGAACTTCGCAGCCTTACTGCGCGCCATTCAAAACGATGCGCATACCAACATCATCTCGACGCCCTCCGCCATCACCATGGACGACCAGGAGGCGGAGCTGAAGGTCGCACAGGAAGTGCCCTTCGTCACCGGACAGTTCTCCAACACCGGCACCGCCACCAACGGAGCCGTGAATCCCTTCCAGACCATCCAACGCGAGGAAGTGGGCACCATTCTCAAGGTGACTCCGACGATTTCGGCCGAAGGCACCTCGGTCATGATGAAGCTCTCGATCGAGAGCTCGGATATCGGCCAGAGGCCAGCGGGGGCCGTGGACCTGGTGACTAACAAGCGCACGGTCACCACCAATGTCCTGGTGGAGGATGGCGGCGTCATTGTCATCGGCGGCCTGATCAAGCACCAGAACCAGCGCCAGGAATCGCGCGTCCCCCTGCTCGGCTCCATTCCGATCATCGGGCTTGCCTTCAAAACCCGGACCAACTCGGCCGAGAAAGACAATCTCATGATCTTCCTGCGGCCGAAGATCATGCGCGATCCGTCGCAGGCAGCGTACGAGACCGACCTCAAATACAACTACATGCAGGACCAGCAGCGCAGCTTCGAGCACCGCGAGATCCCGCCGCTCCTGCCAGGCGAGCGCCAGCCGCGTCTGCCGCCGCTCCCGCCAGCGCCCTCAGGAGTTACTGGACCGCAGACTCCAGAAGAGCAGGCCAGAGAGGCGGAACAAAAGCGCGATGCAGAAGACGCTGCCGAGCGGCAACGGATGCGGGCCGCACCACGGCAGCCCTTGGTGCCCGCGCCGCCGCAATCGAACACCCCGCCGGGAGCACCTGCTCCGGACAACACGGCGGCACCGGCTCCGGCGAACTCGCCGCAGCAGCCACCGCAGGATGGAGGCCACCGATGAACGCCGTACCCGGAAATGAGGCTGAAGCGCCGCAGACCGAACCGGCGAACATCACGACGTTGCAGCCGCCTGAGCGGCGCCTGGCGTTCGCCTTCGCAAAACGACATGGCATCGTGGTGAAACGGTTTGTCGACGGCGTCGCCGAATGCGCCTGCCGTGAGAACACCTCCCCGCTCGCGATTGCCGAGGTGCGCCGCTATCTGCGTCGTCCCCTGCGCCTGGAGCGCGTCCCGGAAGCCGAATTCGACCTCCTGCTGCGCCATGCGTATGAGGGCGGTCAGGAAGCCATGCAGGCAGTCGAGGGCCTCGATGAGACCACCGACCTGGCGCACCT
>Ga0134126_10002835_pt1 | contig 21808 bp, 26 predicted proteins | sample KB31752_FD_96881 | JGI IMG/M metagenome (GOLD analysis project Ga0134126, IMG submission 96881) | Terrestrial soil microbial communities with excess Nitrogen fertilizer from Kellogg Biological Station, Michigan, USA - KB3-175-2 | ecosystem: Environmental > Terrestrial > Soil > Unclassified ... | reverse complement strand
TTACCGGAGCCCTTCTTGTCGCCAGCTGCCACATCGTCGGGGAACTGAGAGGCGCCCTTGAGCTCCTTCACTTCGCCCGAGATATCCACCTGGACGTCTTGGATGGTCATCCCCTGAACCGGGGTTGGGTTAGTTGGTAAGTTGCCGGCGACCGGATTAAGGTATAAACGACCGCTACCGAACTGGATGTACGAGGACATACTGGTCTAAACTCCTAAAGAAAATTGCTGAAGAGGACTGCCGAGTAACACCCAGCAGGGATTTCGAAGTGGGGCTAAACCCCGGTTTCCAACGTGATCGGCAAGACGGCGATGGAATAGCGGTCATCTGGAAGGGAGCCTTCCGAGACGATAATTTCCCCATCGATGTATGCGTGGTCGACTAGATCGCCGAGGGTCTGTCGAGCACCATCCCAAGCGGGTGGCTTTAGAACGGTCTCGACGGCATCGAGCAGATCGTTGAGTTGCGTGCCGGGCACGGTAGAATCAGGCGCGTGCAGGCAATAGATCCACAAGAGGGCCTTGACTCGCCAACGGGTCTCGCCGCGCGAATTGTTCTGGGAGGCGAATTCGAAGCCCTTGGTGACGATCGCCATGGGCAGATCGGGATCGTTGGTGCTTTCCCACTGCACAAATTTGCGCGAGGTCGTGACGAACGCCGGTCGGCTATTGATTTGGGCCGTACCGATGAGCGCAAGCAGGGCATTGAATTGCGCTTCGCGGGGCGAGTTCACGCGGCTGCCGCTTTCACGAAGTAGGGCGAATTGTCATAGGCCCAAAACGCAAAGCGTATAGCCTGTGACCAATCGTCAAATTTGACAACTCTGTTCGCGCCAGGGGCCAGACAAACCCATTGTTGGTCGCGTTTCCATACGTAGGACTTGAGTTCACAAATAAGTGGCAATCGGGTGCTCTTTTCTAGTTGTTGAAACTGGTAAAGCGGCCGCGCGCGTCTCGCGGCTGAGCGCGCAAGACAGAAGCGCAGAGGGCTTCGATTTCAGTGATAAATTCCGGCTCCATCTCTTCCTGGGCTGAACGCACAAAACTGCGTTGCGGCAGTGGCGGATGGGTAACCATGCGGCGAATAAATACTTTCCCGTTGATCAGAAAGCGCAGCGCTTTCTTGTCGAAGGCTTCGATCGTCCAGCTATGATCGACTTCCTGTTCGTGAAACTTGCCGTAGAATGCCGGGCCGGCCGCTCCTTCCACACCGCCGATGACACCCGAAGGCGTGCTCACCGCAGGGATGGCGTTGATGGATCGGAAGAGTGTTCCGGAGCGATACTTCAGAACCTGGCCGAGCAGCTTTTGGGTCTGGATCCGCTCAACGAGCCGCTCATCGAGTTCGTTGATCTTCTCTTCGAGCGCGAGCTGCAGCCGGGCGCTACGCGTCTTTACTGTGACGAGTGCTTCGAGCGCTTCCTCGTCGTTAAAGAAAAAATACGGCGTCTGGCTGGCTAGGGCCATAGCCGCCGATAAGCCTGGATCACGCATTCGACTTCCGGAGGCAGTTCCCAGCTCCGGAAGCGAACCACGCCTCCGCCTTGCGGCAGGGATACGGATTCCTGGTCGGTGTTCTTGCGGCGGGTGTACTTGACGGCGACCTGTTTGATCACCGCTTCCTGCACATCTGCCGGTGTCTGGTCGTAACCAGCGTCATAATCGACGGCGACATTGAGCCGGCCGCATTCAAAGTTCATGGCATAGAAGCCAAAGCCGTAGTTGCCGGCGCCGATAATGACGAGGGAGGTCTGCCTAGGCCCGATCACGTAACCCGGCTGAATATAATCCGGGCTGGCCGGGATGGGCATCCCTAAGACCGAGAGAGAGTTGATTTGACGAATCGGCCACTGCCGCAACATAAGTTCGTCGCGGCCATTGCCGTCATACCGTTCGTTGTACTGCTGAACCGAGTTCAGCGATCCGCGGCAGGTCCGGGTGAGCCAATACTGACTCGCGGCGGTGATGAGCGATTGAATTTCCGGATCATCGCTCGCGCCGGCGATGCCGAGATACGCATGAATATCTGCGACCGTGCACAAATCGATCGCGTTGGCGGACATTTAACGAAATAACGAAATAACGGATTCCTGCAAACTGAGTCGAATGTTAAGAAAAGAAACCAGGAGGCTGGAACACCCGAGTAACAGCCTCCGGCGGGCGAGCCGGGTAGAAAGGACAACACGCAGCCCGCCCAAACTAGAGAACGAGCGGTTAGCTCGTTGCAGCGCCGCTGATGACGGCCGTCAATTGAGGGAGACGATGTGCCAGGACTTCGTGCACATACGTACCGTACTCCCAACGACGGGTCCGCAGAGGATAGAGCAACGTGTAGTAATCCCGTTGCGTCAGGATCTCTCGGACATTCGTCAACCGGCTATTAGGATAGGGATTGGTCGAGATGTCAAAATAGATCGTCCCGGGTGTCAAAGCAGGGTGCAGCTTGATCGGGATATCCTTCACACCGGTCATGGTGTACTTGCTCAGATAGCTGACTGCCAAAGAGCCGCCCACGATTTTGCCCTGCTCTCCACCAGCCGCGAGATTAAAGCGGAAGGCAGACGGGTTGCCGCCGGAGCCGGCCATAATGGCGCGGGTAACCAGAGACAGCTGATCGCTGGACACGTAAATTGCGTCGACGGTCGCCTGGTAGTTATTCCACAAAGTGGAAAGCACTGTCTCAAACTCCTGGATCGTCCCATCGGAGTTCGGCGTCAGGCTGGCGCCGTTCAGGTTGTTCCAGATCCCGTTCATGGCTGCGATCGTCAGAAGACCATCGAAGCTGAGCGAATTCTGGGAGCAGTCGGTGTTTAGGCCGGTGGCCGCACCAGTCTGGTTGCCGCTATTCGGCAAGGCCGAGATGAGGTAGCTGGGTGCGGTCGTCACAGCCGCGAGCTTGGCGTTCGACAATGACGGGCTGGAAGCATCCGTCGAGTTGACATACCAGGCATACGCCACTGCGCCCGCAATCGGTGTAACCGATGCCAGAACAGTCAGCGTGCCGCCGGTCGTTGTGACAACAGCCGACATTGCGGAGATGTGGCTGGTCCCACCATTGACAGTCGTGGTCGTGCCGTCCGCGTTATTCCGCGTGGTGGTGGGCGCCAAGCCGTTCGCTACGGCCGCAGAGCCGCCCTGAATCTGGTAACCGAAATGGGTCAAGGCCACGACGGCAACGGAAACATTGGTCGCAGTCGTGATACCGGTCCCGGTCTTCAGTACAACAGTGGGCTGTGCCGGCGTTCCGAGGGCGTTCGAGGCGTTTCCGCCGAGAAGCATCCCCTCTTCCGACAGCATGATGCTGTGCAGCACCATGGTTTGCGAATCGGCCATTGGGTCGGTGAACCCTTCGCCAGCAAACTGCCCGGTGAACGTGGTGAAAGACTCTTGGCCGATTTCTTTATAAGCGGCGGTGTAGTCTTTCTCCTGGAAGCTGAGGAAGGCGTTGCGTTGCCCTTCCGCGACGCCCGAGTAGTTCGAGGTCGCGTTGGGGTTTACATACGCTTTCCAGTGCGCGGCCGTACCTACACCCGCGTTCACTTTCCCGCTGCGAGGAATACTGTTTCGCAGGGGCGTGTTGAGGGGATACAGCAGGTAGGCCGGTGGTCGAAGGTCAAAGAAGACCATCCCAAGGCCGGTCGTAATGCCTTGAGTGGTCGCATCTTTGCGCAAGGCCTTCGTGGCTTGCGCGGCCATGTGCGCGTATTGCGACTGGTCTAGCAACTCTAAACTCATAAAAATCCTTTGGGGAAGAAAAATGGGAAGAACTGACGGAGGAAAAAACTAAGCGGCTTAGACTGCCGCTCCGAGGGGCGTGCCACTGGCGAACGCAGCTTGCATAGCCTTCTCGAACTCATCGGAAGTTTTCAATGCGCCAGCTGCTGCCTGCGCCTTGAATACAACTCCGGAAGCCTGTCCTTTCTGGGCGCCGCCGCCATTGTCCTCGGTCTTAGAGACCGCGCGGCCCGCGCCAGAAACAGCCTTGGGCGCCTCGAGCGTCTTGCTGAGATTCGTCATGAACTCGGCAAACTGGTCCTGCATGCCCTTCAGCACAGAGTCGAACTGAGTTGCTTTCGCAAGATCGGAGACTTCGGCCTTAGCAGCCTTCTTCTTGTCATCCGCGTCGTCATCGTCCTCTTTGGCTTTTTTGGCCTTGGCTTTCTCGGCTTCGTCGCAGTCCGCCATCGCCTTGTCCGCTTCTTTGGACTTCTTCTTGTCCGCATCCGCTGCGGCCTTGGCAGCCGACTTCTGCATCTCTTCCGCCTGACTCACAAACTCAACGCACTTATTCAAGTGCTCGAGCGTGGCGGCGTGCTGCGCTTCGATCGCCTCTTTGGCTTTTTGGAGGTGTTCGAGAGCTCCGGTGTTCTCTAATTCCGGCATAATGACTCCTTTGATTGCCGGTGTCCCGGCCCTTTGAATTTTGTTGGCAAACTTTCTGAGTTCCATAGAACCGTCTGCCTTGACGTAAGTGAATGTGGCGTCTCCCAACGCTGGGTTATCGACGTAACTGACCTCGGTGATCTTCGCGGCGTAGCGTGTGTACTTTCCGTCGCGTCGTTTCCAGAGGTAGTCGCCGCCTTGGGAGTACCCGGTAAGGAAGCCACCCTTGAGCAGCTTCCAGATCTCATCGTTGGCGGGTTGACTGGCGAGCCAGACCTGCTTCACGTCATCCCGAAACTCGAGCTTGGTGACCTTTCCGGCGACTTCCAGCTGGTGCATCAACCGGACGTTGCCGAACGACGGCTCCTGTCCGGCAGCGGTAGTCTTCTCGAGCGCTTCCCGCGACCAGCTCTGATAGGACTTCTTAGTCGCTTCGTAATCGCAGATCTCGCCCGTCTTGTCGGGAATCTCTGCGGTGGCGAGGCCCCACACGGTGTGCGTGCCTTCGTCGATCTTGACGAGTGGAATAAATTTGTTCAGTTGCATAGGAGCAGCGCTTTTGTTCCGTAAGCCAGCCAAGTTGTTCGAGAGCGGTCTCGCAGTCCCACTCGTCGTCCTCGTCCATCGGTCATTGCTTGTCGGTGGACGAAGGAATGGGCGATTGCCGCAGATACCCGGCAGCCGTTACGGCAGCGGTGATCCCGATGGCCTTCCAATTCATCGGCTTTTGCGGGTCGAGAGTCGTGAGGGCGGCCGCAGCTCCGCCAATGGCTGCGGCAACCAGGCCATGCAGCCAGATGCGAAGCTTTGGGTTCATAGATTCAGAGGTGTTTTTCTTCGGGGTGAAAGTAGCACAAATGCGACTGTGCGAAATCCTTCGGGACGAACATTCCGCAATGCCGACACTTCACTTCGACCACTTCGAACCAGCGGCCGAAATACTTCAACAGAAACGCAGCGAGCCAGTTCGGCAAGATCATCTCGAGGCTAGGCAAATAATCATAAAGAGGAAGATCACGAAGGTGACAAACGCGACATCGTCCTCGTTGTAAGCGTTCATACGCGCGAAAGAAGCAGCGAACAATTGCAATTCGGGTGAGCTCCCGGGACAATATCGCCGCTGGGAAACGCTTTTCCTAACGGGAGCGAGCCGGCTGCTTGGTTCCTAAGACATTCGGGGCATGGATTCGCGCCGCCGGCAAGCCAACGGACATGCGGGTCTGTCTCGACCGTCTTCCAGACTGCAACCTGACCCATCGACTGAGCGCGGACGATTTCCGTGCGCGCAATCATCTTGGCTCTCGAATCATCGAATGCGGTCGAGGCCTTGATGCGCTGGGCGAGCTCGTGACGGGAGATGCCTTCCGAGAACGCCTTCTCGATCAGTTCGCGCAGAATAGTACGCGTGGTCTTGTCAATCCGCCACTGCGCGTCCGGGTTGTCGATCAGCTGGCCGTTCTTCCAACGCTTACCCACCATTTCGGCGGCACGTTTCTTCGCATAGTCGGCAGCTGCATCGCTTGCCTTGGCTACTGTTCCAATGTCGTTTATCTGAGCTTGACCGATGCCGACCGAGGCGCCCTGTGCAGTCGCGCGAAATAGCTCCTGAGAGGTAGCCTCCACCAGCAGGTCCCAATCGATCGCGCTGTCAATAGCGTCCAGTAGGTCATCCAACTCCTCGTCTCCGGCCGCTTTTCGGATGTAGGGCGTCTCCGCTTTACTTGCAGCTCTGCTGGCCGCATCATGCAGGAAGCTCTCCACCTTTTGGGCGAAGGTGTCTACCGTACTCGCACTGGACAGACCGGGTAGCAGCTGGCCGTCTACCTTCAGAACTTTTGAGCTGTTCTGCTTCGGGGCGGGCGCTTTGCTTGAGACGGCGGGACGTTTTTCGCCGGGCGAAGCCCCCGCGCCGGTTGCGGACATCTCCGCCTGAATCTGTTTCTGGGCGAGGTCGAGAGGTAAAAAACCCTGTTGGGTAGTGATGCCCAGAATATCGGCATTCGGATCTGGCGAGGGATCGTCGCCGAGGTCTTCGCGAATTTCGTTGCGATTGCGGATACCGGAGTCAGCATAGATCCTATCGGTTTGCGCTTGCTTGAGAATGTCCGCTTCCCGCTTCTGGTTGAAGACAAACTCGAGATCGGCATCGCCTGCCTTGCGCTGGATGATCCAGTTGACGGTCTCCGAAATCCACTCGCACATGACATGAACGCCCATCTCTTCGGACGAGTCCTGGCTTTCGGCCGCGGTCGCCCGGTTCATGATCTTGATCAGCTCTTTCGGGCTGATGCGAAACGCGAAACAGATAATGCGGGCAAACCACTCATCCGCCTCATCCTTGAGCAATGCTTCTTTCGTCCAGTGCAGCCGGTTCACACCCTTGTCGTCTCCAGGGATAAACCAGATGCGGCGCCGGTTGGCAAGATTGCCAGCCATCTGCAGATCGAACCAACTTTGAAACTCGCGGATACGATCCTCCGTGATGTCTTTGGGCATCGTGTAGAGGGCTTCCGGGACGTTTCCTTCCGTGTAGTAGCTCAACTGGAATCTCTGTCGCCGAATGGCGATGTTCAGTGTGAGCAGGATCTGTTCGACCTGCGAAAAGCCGTAGATCTTCCTGGCACGCTGATTGCGTGGCCGGTAGATCAGATCGTCGACAGTCAGATCCACAGCGGGCATGCCGTACAGGATCTGCTGATAGGCAGCATTGGGCGGCTGTGGGGTAAACCCCTGGTCATCAATCAGACGTGTGATGGTCTGCCCATCGATGACTCGCAAGGCACCGAGTTTGCCGGCCAGCGTCCGCTGCAGGAGAATCGAAGGCGCGTCGAGAACAAAGAGGTCCTCGAGCAGCATGCGCAGAAAATCGCTCCAACACTGATCCGGGTTCGGCCATTTCAGAAACGAAGTCCACTGAGCAATCCGCGGATCACTTGCCGTTCGGGTAGCTCGGTCCTTTTGCGACTCGCCGGGCTGTGCAACTACGCGTACCTGCCACTCGCGCATGCAAATCTGATCCTTCAAGGCTTCGATAACAATGCGAACCAGGTCACAGTTATCGGCCATGTAGATCATGTCCTGAAACGAAATCGGCTCATCGGCGCGTGGCTGCCAAATGAGATTTTGCCCGGGCAGGTACTCGAACTGTCTCGGCTGAGTACCAATCGGCGCGATCGGCTGAAGCGGCTGTAACGGCCCAAACCACTGATCCGTATCCAGATTGCGGATGTTCTGCGCGCGAACTGGTACCGGTACGAGCGCCGCCTGGGGCGGCCTAATCAATTGACCTGACATGAATTAGCGTGAGAAGATAGGAGCGACGTAATCGGTTTTCGTTCCTGCCAAGTCTCTTCCGAGACCGTCCTTGAACGCGACACTGATTCGTTCCTTTCTTTCAACCCGCTGGGCAAACCCTGGCGGGTTTCTTGTTACCAAACAATTACCGGTGGATGCATTTAGAATTCCTTGGTCTCTTTCGGCAGCCAGCGCTCTGCCTTGAGAACAAAGGGTGAACCCCATTTGGCTTGGCAAACGTTGCAGGAGTGTACGATCAGGGCACGAACAGGACAGGCGAAAATCGTGCCGCTACGATGACCGCAAGCCGGACACTTGTCGCTTACGTCCACGCGGGCGCGGTGATAGTTCCATCGATTGAAAAGTGATCTAAAAAAACCCATAGTTGACTGACCGGTGGCTCTCCCGGTGGCCGCACCACTTGTGGCAACCTAGGAACCGCTGGCAGGTGTCGCCAGTTACTTTCTTCGGAAGAGCCTCAATCCTTCGATGGCATCGAGCCGCTCGTCATCATGCGTGAGGTGATCCTCTACGCGGCTGAAGTGATCATCGAGTTCCTGCAGCTTTTGGGCGCCCGATTTATCCGAGGCAATATATTTCTCCGTTAGGACACCCAGCTGTCCTTTGATTTCCGCCAGCTGTGTATTGAGCGATTGAAGCGTCGAATCGTTCTTGCCCCAGCCCATGCCGGCGCTGAAGACGGCACCCACGAGAAAGGCCACGACGGACCAGATCAACATAGGCAGCCAGCTGGGAAACTTCGGCTCTGCGGTCCGGTATTCTACGTTCGGCATCTGCTCGTCGTGATCAATTGAGGGAGACATGAACAACCAGGGCGCGGTCGATCCGGCCGGAAGCGTCTTCAAAAAAAAGCATGGACCGCCACCACGCGAGTCCTGGCCGAGTGAAGGCCTCGACACGCAGGTAACAGGCATAGAGCATCGGAAGGATAGAGCCAGTTACATCAGAAATCTCTCTAGCGTTGCGCTTCGGCTCCAGGCCAATTTCTCGAGCGGCGCGGCCGTTGAGTTTTCTAGCCAGGCGTGGCTGCACTGATTGCACCGGAAATACTTCTCGCCGTCCGGCCCGGTCTGGGTCTTACGAACGGCAAACGAGGTGCACTGTGGGCATTGCGGAGTCTGTTCGCAAACCTGGATCTTCGTTAAGGGGGCCATCAATGTTCCATTCGTCTGCTTTTCGAGCAGCGCGGCGGTTTCCGACTCATAAAAATCGAAGAGGCCATGCATGTTTTCGCGCCGCCAGTTGAACACCTGGGTGCAAGCGTCGATATCGTGATCCATGGGCGAGGTCGGAAACTTCGCCGCGTATTCAACGATTTCTTGGGCCCACGGCTCGAACTCCGGCAGATACGCATTGCCGGCTTCCAGATCTGCCGAAAACGGCCACGCACGCGCGAGCTTGCCGCCCGCCGGCTGGACCGCAATGACGGAGGTTTTTGTGCTGATCGGCGATCGGCCCAACTCTTCGATTACGGCGGAACCGTTGGCCTTGTCTTCAATCAGCAGGACATGCGCCTTCCACTTTTGAGCCATTGCATATGCGGCGGCCTTGGTAGCTGTATACCCCATGCGCTCGCAGATGCGATCGAGACAATAGCCTCGTGATCCAACGAAGCCCCACGCCTGCAGCGACACATGATCGCTGTCAGTCGTTTCCTTGAAGGCCGCGTCGAGTGAAACCACGATGAGCTGGAATTTCGGGACTTCCTCGCGCTTGTAGTAGCGCCAGAAGTCTCGCTTCAGCATCAGACCCTCGGCCGGCGCTGGGCGTCCCTGATATAACGCACTCCAGGCGTAAGAGCCTTGCACGCGCTGCATGGATTGCAGGTCGCTCAGGTCGAAGCGTTCCGGAGAGAGCGGGTCTCCCTTTTTCCGATGAGCTTCATCCTGTTCGGCGATTGCCGGGAAGTTATAAACTTGCCATTGCTCACCGTCATTCTTTGCCTCATCGAGCAATCGGCCCACGAGATCGTCTTCCGCCCACCTGGTTTGCATGACGATCACGCCTGCGCCGGATTGAAGCCGGGTGTAGAAATCGGTTCGATACCAGTTCCAGATAGCGTTCTTGGTTAATTCCGAGGTGGCCTCTTTGTAACCCTTGATCGGATCGTCGATAACGCCGATATCGGCAGAACGGCCGGTGATGCCGCAGTCGACGCCAGCCGCCAGCATGAACCCGCCGGCACTCGTCTGTACTTCTTCAGCCCGTTTCTTGGTGAGTTGGACTTCCGGGAAAATGTCCTGGTATTCCGGCTGGGCCATAATGCGCTGCCGGTCTCCGGAGATCGCATCGGCCCAGGTGGCCGCATAGGAAGCGCAGATGAACCGGAGATTCGGATATTTGCCTTCCGCCCATGTGGGAAAGCGCCGGGAGGCTATTTCCGTTTTGCCATGCTGCGGCGGACCGCAAAGAATGACACGCGGCCGTTTGCCGGCGACAACGTCTTCTAAGAATCGTTCGAAGATTACGCAGACCTCTCGATGAAACCAGCCTGTGCGGTAGCTCGGCTTGGTGTACTCGATGTACGGGAGAAGATGTTCGCGAGCGGCGGCTAGCTTAACTTCCTTCTCTTTCAGCTTTGCCCGACGCGCTGCGGCTTCAAGCAGCAGTTCTCGGGTAACGGTCGGATTCAAGTAAACCTACAGTACTAACAAAATGTATCCCGGCATGCTAAAATACGTGTAATGTCACGCACATCCACCGCTGAGGACGTTCCGAATGCAGTTCAGGAGGGCGGTAAAACCAAGTACCGCTATGTGCTCAAGATTGACAGTCCCTTGTGGGCCAAGATGGCTGCCTTCTGGAAGGCCGAAGGATACGAGAGTCGAACGGATATGACGCGCGCCCTGATCTACATGGGCCTCGTTTCCTGGGAGAACGGGGAGCAGCAAGCGCCAAGCACGCAGGAGTTAGCCAGTGCCTTCGTGGATGAGAGCCCGGTGGAACAAGAATTTCAAGAATTGGCCGGCAACCTCACGCAAGTTACCCAGGTCCGTTTTTCTCCGGAACAAATCGAGATGCTCGAGCGGGTTCGGCACGAAGTGCACCCGGCCGTCAAACCACAGGTAATCGTTCGCCGATGGGTAGACGAAGGGATTAAGCGGTACCGGCGCCGTCTGGCGGAGGCAAAAGCGCGGCGACAGTCGGCTTGATTGGAGTGATATCGATCACTTCTCCGAACTTTGCCAGCTCTTGCTCACTGAGACCGTTCTCGTGAGCCAGGCGCTTGAAGTCCTGATCCGTCATGCCATCGAGCATGGTCCGGACCGCCTCGATCTGAATGGGTCCCCCATTGGGGCCAGAGGCCTCGAGTTTTTCCTTCTGTCCGAGGAGCTGTTTCCCCAACCAGATGAGCATCGAGGGGCTACCCTTCAGAGCTTCTTGGTATTGGGCGCGGCGTAAGCTGATCTTTCCATCGGCTTTGCCACGTTCGAAAACCGTCTTGTAGCGCGGTTTTTTTTTCAACCGCTCGATCGTCTTGGTGGAGCATCCGAAATGGGCCGCGATCTCCGCGTCGGTAGCGTGGACCTGACACAAGGCCTCGAGCTGAGGGATTGGGATATTGGTCGCCGGGCGACCCCGTTTCTTGTCAGGCATTCTCGCCAGCCGTTGTTTCGTTCGTTGCCGCAGATTGCTCAGCCGCCAACGTGCAGGCAAGGCAAGCGGGTTTCGTTCGCGAGATCCGCGCACCGCAAGCGCAATCTTTTGAACCCTTCTTCGCGTTCTGTTTGAACCAGCGGGCGAGCCGGTATCGGTTGAGGTCGGTCCATTTCGACATGGCCGCTTCAGAGATAGGATCGGTGATGCTCATGGGTGTTCAATCCGGGTAGTATAAGGGCTTACCGTTGACGTCCCGCAGCAGGCAGCGATCAGCGGTGCAGGCGCATTCGCCGCGCTCGCGTAGCCGACAGATAACTTCTGCCAGCGTGGGTTGCTCCTCAGACTGCTTGGGGTAGTGCTTTCTTGCTCTTGGCTTTTTCACGACGTCTGGCCTTTCGGGCCGCTTTTCGTTCCGCGCGCTGACACTCGACGGTGAGGCGATGCTTCTTGCTTCCGACGCTGATCGCATCGGCGATCGCGTGGGTAACCGGCGCCGTCATACAGGAGCTCGGCACCGCGAAGAAGATTTGCTTCAGTAACTCATTCTCTTCTTTCGCTTCCGCCCCGACGATTTTCGCCGCATCTCGTTTCAGATCCTTGTGGGTCCAGATGTAATGTCCTGCTCCTATCACCAGTTCCTCATAGGAATAGTAGGTCCCGGTCGAAATCGTGTTCGTTTGCCTGGGTCGGGGTTCTGGTCTCGGGCGAAACTGAGCCGCAACGATCTGCCCTGCTTCGTCGCGCTGTACGATCACCTTGCCGATCGCTTCGAGGCGTTCAATTGTTGCAAGCGAGTAATCCCGGCGCCGCTGGCCGTTTGCTCGGTAGGTCGGAATCCGAACCGTGACGTTTTGGGAATGGGACAGAAAAGGATCTCTCGAAAACTCGAAACGCGAGCGGTAGAACCGCTGCAAGGGTCGGGTACAGCAACGCGTTTACATGATCGGAAATGTTCTCACTGAGAGGTATCGACTTAATTGTGGGGTGGGCTCGCGTATTTTCTCTCACATCGCGATAAGCTCGAAGACATGAAGCCTACGATGGGGAGAATTGTCATATACCGGGAGGTTGTAGCGGTCGGCGGCGAAGACCTCATGCCGGCGATCGTGCAGGGCGTGGAGCAGGATGGAACACTGCGCCTGTGCGTGTTCGGCCGCTTCAGTCAGTCCATGCGCTACAACGTGAAGGAAGGGACCGAGGAAGGGACGTGGCAATGGCCTCCGCGAGTGTGAGGCAAGAGAACCGTCTATGGTGGGCTATCTTGCGCCAGGATTCACCGCGCTACGAGCAATGGCACAAGGTTCTGGGCTCGACCGCAGTTCCGTTGAAGGCGCTTGCTTCTCACGCGGCTGACTTGGGCGGGCAAGAAACGCAAGTCTACGATCTCGACCTCTCGAAATTGGATGCCGGCCAGCGGCAGCGTTTAGTGGACTTCATCCAGGAGCGGTTCCACTGCAATCGCGAAGAGATCGAACGCGACCTGGACGATGAGGGCTTTCCTGTCCGCGACGAGGATGTGAGCGTGGCGTTCTCGCTGCGCGCCTTTATATGAGCGTCGGGGTGGGTTGGGAAATAACTAGGGATCTGGTCCGAGACGAGATTCAGGGAATCATCGATGAGCACATGCGGCGCGAGGCGTTACGGCTGGAGATGGAGGTATGGAGCTTCAGCATGCGGACCGGATTAAAACCAGAAGAGCTGATGGTCGTGCGCTATAAGGAGCGGGCGTTCATCCAGTGGATTGGTGCGTTACCTACCTGTCGTTAGCTGAGTTTCAGGTAGTCGCCGTCGCGCGGATCATAGACACGCACAAGCTTCCAACCGGCGTATTCGAATTCGTGTTTGAGCTTATCGAGGACTGCCGGCTGCAACGGCTCCCGCTGCCCGGTTACTTGCACGATGATGTTCCCGTTATATCCAGGGCCGCGCTTTGCCGCCTCGTTGAGTTTGTTTTCCCAAAACAAGTACTGACGCTGCGCCTCTTCGGTGAGAACGCCGGTAACGAGCGATTTCAGGATTGCGGCCATTGCTCATCGCCGGAAAAGGTCCAGATACTCTTCCGCCACCCATCAGTCTAGCTTAATTTGCTGTTCCGGAGCATATACTGATTCCATACCCGCGAATCGATCCGGGCCAGATCCCAGAGACGCTGTACGATCTGCTTCCGGAAATCACCGTGCGCGCAGTCGATACGTCATAATGGTTCCATCGCCCGTAAGGCCTGAAAGGAGCGAAGAATCGATCGATAAGAACACTCCAGAGCACACCGGGCCGGTTGCCCGCAGGCCGCTGGCCCGCCTGACATCTGCCTTGTCACTCTTCCAACTACCTCATCAGCCTGTTCGGAAATTTTGAGCAGTGTCTTTCTGTCGGACATTACGGAGGAGAAATGGGTGGCAATCCGCCTCACCGGTTTACAGAAATCGGCCTCTCGCACACCCAGAGTTTTTTGAAGGTCGCACCCAAACAAAGAAACGCCGCCCCGGAAAATCATGAGAAAACGGAGCGGCGTTGAAAAAGGTAATTAATCGGAAAGCTAAGGTTCCATCAACGGAATCGTAGTGCTCGCCTGCTTCGAACCCTCTCACCACATCTCGCCGTCATACCCTCTCACCGCCCCGCAGAATTGGTTCAAAAACCACTCCGACTGCTGAGATGACTATTCTGCAGTACCTGGTTTCGATCCTATTGTTTTCGGGGTGTACCTAGTACTAAGTCTGTGATTCAAGAGAAAATAAATGTTGCAGTGCAAGTATGCCGCGATATAATTTAGTTAATGAATAGCATGATGATAAACGATTAAACGTTAACCATACGTGTGTCTTCAGATATCAATACACAAAGGAACGAATCAAAAACAATGTCAAAGAAAACCGTACAGGACGAGTCTGCTCAGACTCCAGACTTCACTCTAGATCCACAAGCGGAGCTTATCCGTTCTCTCATGATGCGCATAGAAGCGCTGAGTACCAAACAGACCAGCAAGGGCAACCGGGACGAGCATCCTACCATTCAAGCTCTCAAGGCAAGTCAGGCGTATGTCCAAGCGACGCCAGGCGTCAAAGCCGCAATGGTGAAGGACATCAAAGAGTCTCTCATGTCAGAAGAGGACAAGGCGAAGCTTCAGGAGACACGTACACAAGCTGCGTTCAAGGCGAGTGAGACACGCAGGATTAACAGTGACAGGAACGCAGCGGAGCTGGCGGAAGTGCTCAGTCAAGCCCGCGCGATAGCGGCTTCACTGCTACCGAAGCAGTAAGTGAAACGGGGAGATGTCTCCCCGTTCATACGGGATAGCCTCCGTGTGCTGATGATCAGGCTAAAGGAACGAATCAAAACAATGGAACTGACTTTCAAAGATGCAAGCGGAGCGCGTCTATCGCTCACAGTGAATTACCGCGAAGTACCAGCTGCACTCCGCTACTACTGTCAATATCTCGGCTGGCAGCTGCTAGGGAGAAAACTCCTGTGATTCAACGCTGCAGGGACTATCTCGCTCGCACGACCACGCTCGCGGCGTTCCTGCTCTACTTCGCGATCCTGGGACTCGTGACGAGTAACCTGGGCGCCGATGCGATGCACACGATCGCCACTAATCTCGGCCGGCTGCTAGCGGCCATTCACTAATCGGGGAGCTTCGGCTCCCCCATTCACCAGGCGGACTGCGGCCTGGAGCCACGCGCTCGAACGCCAGCCCTAACCGAATCCCATGCCGAGGCGCTACGTCGGCGGTCTTGCGTATCCCTCGCTCGACGATGGGATGGCTCGTTAAAAAGAACGGCCAGCTTTGGGGCATGGTTAGAGCCCGCGCCGATGGCCGCTGTAGGAAGTCATTTCTGACTTGGACAAAATGTACCACAAATGTACCTCTAGCTGTGAGCCTAAGTAACTGATTCTATTGACAGTCACTCTGGCAGAAAACCGTTCCACAAGTGCACATTAGTGGTACAGTCGCTTCACGTTTGGGCCTCTTCGCAAACGCGATACTCGTCCCGTGAGCGACCGTGACTAAGTGGTTCATTCGCAACGTACTTACGAAATCGGCTGTTTTGCGTGAATCTAGCCCGTTTTGATATCACGGCATTACGTTTTCGCTCACCAAGCAGCTCGAGCGGCCGCTTTCGTCTCAGAAGACCATTGTTATATACGCGCCGACAGAAATCGGTTCTCTCGCGTTTGTGACGAGCGCGGCGGCGGTTTTTCTTCCGTGCCTCTCGCTGTGATTCGCGCGTCCGTATCGATTCGGGGAAAGCACAGAACGGAATTGCGACCGTCAATATCCCAATCGGCCATGTGCTTGAAAACAGTACTTTTTATGCTTCTCACTTCCAGTATGCCCTGATACAATGAAGTGTGTCACTTTCAACCAGCCAGAAAACCTGGGATAGGTGCGTATGGTCAGGACGAGTTCGTTCGTAAAGACTGAGAAGCTGACGGTTCACCGCTGCGCGGTGGACGGGCAGTGAGGACACAGGAAGAGAAAGGGATGGATATATGAATCTAATAGTGAAGTATTTGAAGGATGTTGATTTCTTTGTGAGAATCCTTTGGGGTGGTCCGATCAGCGGAAGGAGAGCCGAGAGTTTAGCTATGGCTGAAGTCTACGTTTCCTCTGCGCGGTTGGTGAAAATCGGGAGGCGCGGTTAAAGATGGCCGTCCGGACCGTTCATCCAGTCGCTTGGCGCGAGACGAAGCTGTATTACAAAGTCGGCTCATACTTCAAGGGATGCGCGTACTGTGGATCGGAGGACGTCTTCCGAGCCGTTCAGCCAGGCGCACTCGGTTGGTGGCATTACTGCTGGTCGTGTTCAGCCAAAGATGAGCGTTGCTGGATCACGGATAAGCCGGCGCCTTATGAATCGGCGGCCGAGACAAGACGAAAGCAGAATCGGGCCGAGATGCTCGCTGCCCAGCAGACGCTAGGCAATGAATCACCGGCGTATCACCTTCTAACCCCACGAGAACAGATGGAGAGACGAATCGCCCAGAACAAGGCGATGGATGCGAGGCTTGGTCAACCAACGCCGCGCAAGCGCGGCAGTGGATCGGGCGTGAACACGGTCATGAAAGCTCAGCTCGCCGAGCTGGCAGCGCTGAGAGAGTTGCTCGCTGCCCACGGAGTTGCCCTATGAGTCTACATTCTTACCACTACTCGAGTTTAATAAGCGCCGAAGACCCGCCATTTAGCTCCCTGATTATGGCTGCTATGCGGAAAGCTGACACTCAAAACCTCGGGCGGCTACAGCTCGCGTTTCCGGAGATTTGGGATGAGTTCAAGAAGCGGTATAACGCCCGCCTCGGTGTCCTTCCAGAAGAGGCGGCGGGAATCGACTACGGAATCCTTGCGGAACAGATCAGGACGATGGGTCGCCCCAAGTAACCGGATGTTTGCCGCGTTCTCCGCAGGCGCGGCACTTCACCCGGTGATTCGGGAGTACAACAGAGAAAGGAACGAATTGAATGGCAGGTACGAATCCATTAGGCGCGTATCAAGAGCTTTCCCTGGAAGCGGGCGCTGTCCACGTGTTTCTGGAAAGCATCATTATCGAGTTGGGCGGGCTTCCGCAGGCTCGCGAACTGGTAGACCAAGCGGTGAGCATTCGAGACAACTTCCGCGCCGCGCGAGATCGAGCGCGCGAGAAAGCATTCGGGAGACCGGATCGGGAGACCAAATGATGACACTCAGTGAATTCGAAGCAAGCGTAAGGTTTGTTCGACCCCACGTGCTTGCGAAAAACGGCGGCTATCAGGCCGAGGATGAAGCAGAGTTTGTCCTGGTCTATGCGGATCAATGGTATATCGAGCAATTGCCACCCAACGGACCATCGGACGGACCATCGGACGGGACTCGATATCTGCTTGAGCTTCCAGAAGACCAGATCGTTAGTCAGGACCGCCAGCGCCTCGTAGCGCTTCTCTATGAAGTTGCGCTAAGAAATGGGCTCAATGATCCGCCAGAGAGCCGGTTTCGATACCGATGTCCGGCGTGCAAGTGCACCAATGAGTTAGCGGTGGTGGTGCAAGCGACTGCCGATCTCGAGCAGTTCGAGGATGGCGAGACGAAAACGGCACTCGATCCGGAAGCCGGGCACGCCTGGAGCGACAATAGCTTGATGATCTGCCGCAGATGCGGCGAGGAAGGAACAGCGGGGGAGTTTGACACTAAGGCGGTGAAGTCTTGAGCCGGCCTTGGCACGAAGGCGACCCGGGCGATATCAGCCAGTTTCCGGCGATCGGCCGTACACAAGCCGACTTTCACATCGTGTGGCCGGCATTTACGGTGCACGACGGCGTGAACGGTTATTGGGACGGGCATCAGTTCACATCCCGCGGGCAAGCGATGCCCTACGACGAGAACGAAGCTCACGACATTCGAACGGCCATCCTCAGCGAGATGTTCGCCACGCGATTTGCTGTCGACCGAGAAATGGAAGACATCATCACCGTCGTGCGCGTGACCTGGTAATCGGACAGCTGGCTCAAAACTTAACAGACAGCTATTTGTTAAGTTTTGGGCTCAGAGCCCGGCGATCGGGAAGGTAAACGAAAGAAAGGAAACGAATCAAATAATGAGTCGAAATGGGGCACAAATCGGCCGAAAACCGCCGCTTCAGGACGAATTAATCACGCTAAAGATGTCGGAATGCAAAGCATTCCTGCAGATTCAGATTGAGGCTGGGCAGCCTGTATTCCTGTGGGGCGATCCAGGGGTAGGCAAGACCGAAGTCATTCGCCGCGTCAGCGTCGCGAGTGGCCGGAAATACTTCGAGACCAGGCTCCTTGGGCGCGACGTGGTGGACCTGTACGGGATGCCCAAGAATATCGGGGACGATCAATCAGGCTATCGGCGCCCAGCGTTCATCCCGCCAGCGGATGCCGGAAAATGCGTATGGTTCATTGATGAAGTGAATCGCAACAACATGCAAATGCTCAATGTCGCCCTGCAGCCGGTGCGGGATAAGGTGATCGGCGAACATCAGCTGCCGAGCGAGATGGTCACACTCGTGGCCGGCAACTACGAGGATGATCCCGGGGTGATTCGAACCAGCTCCGCATTCAATCTTCGTTTCAAGCATGTGTGTGTGATCCCTGATCTGGACGATTGGTGCGAATGGGCGGCACAGAACGAGATCGAGCCGGCCGTGATCGCGTTCCTGCGGCTGCATCCGGAGATGCTTCACCTGTTCGATCCTAAGCTGAAGTCTTCAGCCAATCCACGTACCTGGGCGATGTTCAGTGAATCGCTGACTGTAGCTTTGAGGCTACAGGTGACAGAACGGCTGATCGAAGCGGACGTGGTCGGCAGCGTTGGATCCGCAGTGGGGCGGCAGTTCATGACGTTCTTTCAGATCTACATGGCGAATATCCGGCCGGACGACATTCTCAAGAATCCGACGACGGCCCGGATACCCGATAACCCGTCGATCCTGTATGCCGTGTGCGGAGCGCTGGCCTATCACTCGGGCGATCCGGTGAAGTTCTCGGCAATTCGCAAATATGCGGAGCGGCTGCCGAGCGAGTTCGATACTCTGCTGATGCACATGGCGGTTGGCAAGCATGGCAAGAAAGTGACAGCGACGCCGCAGTATACCGCCTGGGCAGCCAAGCGGCCGGACCTATTCACCAATTCGAGCATTAACTGGTCCTTCGCAGCCTGATAGCCGGACTACACAGCGCTCATTGTAAACGTGGGCGCTGCAAGCCCGAAGATCGGGGAAACAGAAAGGAACGAATCGAAACCAATGAAACGTGAACCGAGAAAACGCCGGCATGTGACTGTTCGGCTGAACGCGCCAGAGCAAACGCCTGGCACACCGGAAGCTCCCACGCGAGGCCATGTAGACATTCGCAGTCGAGCCCTACTGGTCATCGTGAATGTGAAGGAATGGTCGGCGCAAGTGACGGCGGAAGATCTGCGCGATCAGCTTGTCTTCGACAACGGCATTCAGGACGCGGAGTTGATTCGCGCGACGAAAAGCGTGCTGCCGAAAGAGTCTCTGGCGAAGCTGCGGACGGCCGCGAACAAGATCACCTCGACATTCAAACGCTGGTCGATGCCGTGGGGTAACGTTTGGTCCACGCGCATCTTGGCTGCCACGGCTTATCCGGATGCTCGTAAGGAAATCATGGACGCGATCACTGAGTACGACGCGTTAGTCATCAGCGAACTCGAATCTATCGGGGCAAGCGGTCAATCGCGCTATGCCGAAGCCAAAGAACGGGCCAAAACGCTGCTGGGTGGTGCTTATCGCGAGACCGATTACCCAACGCTCGATCAGGTGAAGACACGGTTTCGGGCCTCGTTCCGCACCATGAGTATTCCAGACGGCGCTGATATCCGGGTCGATTTAAGCAGAGACATCATCGATCAGATTCGGGCGGAAGAAAAGCAGTTCGCTCAGGACGCTGTGACGGCAGCAATGGACACGCTGTACGACGAAATGGCCGCGATGATCGAGCGACTCACCGCCGCGCTCGATGAAGAGGTCGTGGATCCACAGGTGAAAGTTGCCGCGCTGCAAGCCGAACTGCAAACGATACTGGCGACGCCCGGCGCGTTGACACCGGAAAAGCTCGCAGCGTTCGAGACAGAGCTGACGGAGATCCAGAACGGGAAGAAAGCGACGGCTATTCGCGAAGATCTGTTCAAATCCGTCGCGCGATTCGCGAGCCGCGTGCCGCAATTGAACATCACCGGTGATTCGAGACTCGAAGCGCTTGCGAAGAAGCTCGAGACGCTGGTCACGACGAACAGCGCGGCCGATGTTCGAAACAGTGTTCCGCTGAAAGCCGACGTGAAGGCGCAGGCCGAAGAGATCCTCGAGCAAGTAGCGGATCTGTACTAAAGCGCTAGTAAGCAGACGACGGTTGCATTCGACGGGTGAGTGCAACCGGGCCTGCTGATTGGCAGAGAAAGGAACGAAAATGACTACGGTCGAACTCAAGGAGAATACGCCCGCAATTCAGGCCGCGCTAGATGACGCGCTCGAAGCCCAGACACTCTACTGGAATGCCCTGAGCGTTCTGGAGTATGAGCTGGATTGTGCGGAAGCTGACGGCAACGACGATCTATCACACATGACTGTCGATCGGCTGATGGAACAGTACGGGAGTGAATCACGTGGCAACAGCGGCCAAGACTGAATCCCTCCTAGAGCGGCAGTTTCGCAAAGACATCGAGCAGACGCGCGAGCGTATGCTCCATCGCGTGCCGGCATTTGCGTTTCTTGCGTACAAGCTCGATTGGGAGATCAATCCCTCGATTAAGACGGCGCACACGGATGGCGTCAGTGTCGAAATCAACCCCGAGTATTGGGGCTCGCTCACACCCAAGCAGAAAGAGTTCCTGATGGCGCACGAGATCGGCCACCCGGCACTCAAGGATCTATGGCGCCGCGGCAGCCGCGACAATCTCAAATGGAATGAGGCGTGCGACTACAGGCTCAACCTGATCTTGCAAAACGCGGGTTTCGAACTGAGCCCCAATGTTTTGCTGGATGAGCAGTTCGATGGTATGAGCGCAGAAGAGATCTTCTCTTGGCGGGAAGCCCAAAACGAACCGCCGAAACCGCCAGCTCCGCAGCCGCAAGAATCGGACGATACCAAAGAGTCGGACGACGACGATTCGGATGAGCCTCAATCCTGCCAGGATGACGAGTCGCAGGAGGAACAAGATAGCGACAAATCGGACGAGAATGGTAACGATGGTCCAGAATTGGGCCAGGAGGACGATAGCGGTCCTGACGGTTCGGGCGAGGAGGATTCGGACGATCAGCAAGACGGAGAGAATGGGTCCGGCGAAGGCGATGCGTCAGGGGGTGAAGACGCCGGCGAGAACGAGGGCGATGGCTCTGCCGATGGACAGGGCGACGGCTCAAACGATGAAGCGAAGTACCCCATGCAGGATTCACCAACGGGCGACTTCGAAGACGGTCCAGAACCGGGCGAGGATGGCGACGAGGACGAATGGGATCTGGCGGCTCGCACGGCCGAACGGCAAGCGTCCAAAGCAGGCCAAATGCCCGGTGCGCTAGCGGAAGCACTTCAAGAATCTCGCGAGCCTGGTGTCGATTGGGTAGCAATCACGCGGCAGTTTGTGGATAACAACATTCAGACGCGCTCGAGCTTCCATACTCCCAATCGACGCTATATGGCAGCGTTCGATATGATCCTGCCGGGGCCGTGTAAAGAGCATGTTGGCACGCTGGTGATCTTCGTGGATACCAGCGGCTCAACGTATCATCTGCGGGAACAGTTCGGCGGCGAACTGCGCGGCATGGTTCGGGATGTGCGCCCCGAGAAGCTCATTGTGGTCTATATCGACACCGAAGTTCAGAAGGTGGTCGAATATACGCCTGAGTCCAGCGATATCGAACTGGAGATGTTCGGCGGCGGCGGTACGGATTTTCAACCCGGCTTCGATCACCTCGAAGAAAACAACATTCAACCGCTCTGCGCTTTCTACCTGACGGACCTCGAAGGGCCCACGCCGATCGAGCCACGTTATCCGG
>Ga0134126_10002834_pt1 | contig 21809 bp, 15 predicted proteins | sample KB31752_FD_96881 | JGI IMG/M metagenome (GOLD analysis project Ga0134126, IMG submission 96881) | Terrestrial soil microbial communities with excess Nitrogen fertilizer from Kellogg Biological Station, Michigan, USA - KB3-175-2 | ecosystem: Environmental > Terrestrial > Soil > Unclassified ... | reverse complement strand
GATCGGCGCCGTCGGCGCCCACGAAACCGTCACCCACTGGGGCGGCTACATCGGGCTCGCGACCGCCGCCGCCGCTTGGTACGCGTCCTTCGCCGCGGTCGTCAACGCGACGTTCGCGAAGACGGTGCTTCCCGTCATCCCGCTCAACGTGGGGCGCACCCGGGCGCGGGTAGAGTCCGGACGATGAGCGTCGAAGATCGCGCGGCGTCAGGAGAGGACCTCGACCGAGAGCTCGCCGGACTGCTCGACGTCGAGCGGTTCCCGCCGCCGCAGGAGTTCCGCGAGCACGCGCTCCTAAAAGACCCGTCCGTCTACGAGCAGGCGGCTGCGGACCCGCAGGCGTGGTGGGTCGAGCAGGCCGAGCAGCTCGACTGGTTCACTCCCTGGGAGCAGGTGCTGGACGACTCGAACCCGCCGTTCTACAAGTGGTTCACCGGCGGCAAGCTGAACGTCTCTCACAACTGCCTCGACCGCCACGTCGAGGCGGGCCGGGGCGATCGCATCGCCTACCACTGGCGAGGCGAGGACGGAACCGAGCGCGACATCACCTACGCCGAGCTGCTTGCCGAGGTCAAGCGTTTCGCCAGCGCCTTGAAGGACCTCGGCGTCGGCAAGGGGGACGTCGTCGGGATCTACCTGCCGATGATCCCCGAGGTCGTCGTCTCGATGCTCGCCTGTGCGCGCATCGGCGCCCCGCACAACGTCGTGTTCGGCGGCTTCTCGGCCGAGGCCGTGCGCGAGCGCATGGAGTTCTCCGAGGCCAAGGCGCTGATCACCGTCGACGGCGCGGCCCGCAAGGGCCAGACCGCGCCGGTCAAGGCGCGCGTCGATGAGGTGATGGGCGACCTCGCCACGCTGCAGCGGATCGTCGTCGTGCGCAGCAAGGGCGTCGACTGCCCGATGACCGAGGGTCGCGACGTTTTCTACGACGAGATCCTCGCCGCTGCCGATCCCGAGTGCCCGGCCGAGGAGCTCGACGCCGAGCATCCCCTCTACATCCTCTACACATCCGGCTCGACCGCGAAGCCGAAGGGGATCCTGCACACGACCGGCGGCTATCTGACCGGGGTGTCCGCGACGCACCGGTACGTCTTCGACCTCAAGCCGGACACCGACGTCTACTGGTGCGCGGCCGATGTCGGCTGGGTCACCGGCCACTCCTACATCGTCTACGGGCCGCTGTGCAACGGCGCGACCTCGGTGATGTGGGAGGGTGCGCCCGACTACCCCGACAAGGGCATCTGGTGGGAGCTGATCGAGCGCTACGGCGTCACGATCCTCTACTGCGCCCCGACAGCGATCCGCGCCTGCATCAAGTGGGGCGCGGACTGGCCCGCCAAACACGACCTGTCGAGCCTGCGGCTGCTGGGCTCGGTGGGCGAGCCGATCAACCCGAAGGCGTGGCTCTGGTACCACAAGGTGATCGGCGGCGAACGCTGCCCGATCGTCGACACGTGGTGGCAGACCGAGACCGGCGCGATCATGATCACGCCGCTGCCGGGGATCACCGAGACCAAGCCGGGGTCGGCCACGCAGCCGTTCCCGGGCGTCTTCGCCGAGGTACGCGACGAGTCGAGCGGCGAGCCGATCGACGAGGGCCAGGGCCTGCTCGTGCTGACCCAGCCGTGGCCGTCGATGCTGCGCACCCTCTACAAGGAGGAGGACCGCTTCGTCGAGACGTACTTCAGCAAGTACGGGTCTGAGACCTACCTCGTCGGCGACGCGGCGCGCAAGGACAAGGACGGCTACTTCTGGGTGATCGGGCGCATCGACGACGTCGTGAACGTCTCCGGCCACCGGCTCTCGACCGCCGAGGTCGAGTCTGCGATCGTCGCGCACGTCGACGTCGCCGAGGCGGCGGTGATCGGCCAGCACGACGAGGACACCGGCCAGGCGATCGTCGCGTTCGTGACCCTGCAGGGCGACCTGCAGGGCGATGAGCAGACGGTCGAAGGGATCCGCGGGACGGTCGCCGAGCGGATCGGCAAGTTCGCGCGCCCCAAGCGGATCATCTGGGCCGATGACCTGCCGAAGACCCGCTCCGGGAAGATCATGCGCCGCCTGCTGCGGGATATCGCCGAGGGCCGTGCGCTGGGCGACGTCACGACGCTGAAGGACCCCGACGTGACGGAGCAGCTCGAAGGCAAGGTCCAGGAGCTGCAGGCCCAGGAAAGCTAGGCGGGCGCTCATACCCGCGCTGCGCGAGGGAAAACTCGTGCAACAAACGCTGCAGGACTAAAGTCGCGCCCGCTCCTACGCGATAGGAGCCGTAGCAAGCTCGCAGCAAAAACGAGCCACGGAGGGGGCGGAGACTAGAAGAAGCGCTTCCCCGCGTGCTCCCGACAAAGGCACTCTCGCCGTGAGGCGAGGTCGCAAAGCCAGGGGTCTCCTCGCGAGACAGCCCAGCTACCGAAGGAGACCAACATGCACCTTCCGGCTCGCCGGTTCGCGCTCTTCCTCTGCATCGTCTCACTGCTGGCGCTGCTCCCCACCGCCGCTTCGGCGGCGCGGCACCACAGCCGCCAGGCACGCTCGTTCGCGGCCGCCCTGCGCTCCGCGTCCGCGCGCTCGAAGCTCGATGACCGCCGCCTGGTCCGTCAGGCCCGCGCCCTGCGCGCCTGCCTTCGCACCGGCGCTCCCTGCACCCGCCTGCGCCACCGCATCCAGCGTGCCGGCCGCAGGTTCAACGCGGCGCAGCGCGACCTCGCCGCGAAGGCCCGCCACACCGCCAACGCGGGCGCGGCCAGCTACGGGCCGACCAGCGCGCCCACGCTGCACGCGAACGGCCTCAAGCTGAACTGGAACAGGATCGAAGGCGCCGGCGGCTACGTGGTCGTCGTCGCGGTCCCCGGACAGGCCTACCACTACGAATACGTGAAGCTGAGCTCCGACACGCCGCCGCCGGTCCCCGGCCAGACCGTCTCCTACGCGGTGCGCACCGCGGTCCGCGACTCGCACTGGTCGAACATCGTGAAGATCAGCTACCCGGCCGCTCCGCCCGCGCCCACGCCGACGCCCGGCACCGGAGAACTGAACCTGAAGGCGGCGCCTGCCCTGCACGTCTCGGGCCAGACCCTGATGTGGAACCTCGTGGCGAACGTCAGCGCCTACATCCTCCAGACCAAAGTCCCGGGCCAGCCGGAAACGTTCACCGCCGTCAGCGGCACCTCGACGACTCCCCCCGCCGTCCCGGGCAAGACCGTCACCTACACCGTTCGGACCGCCGTCGACGGCAGCGCCTGGGCGCCGACCGTGACGATCACCTACCCGGCGCCCGCACCCGCGCCGAAAGAACCTGCGCCCGCGCCGAAAGAATCCAACTTCTCGGTCCTCGGCAGCGAAGGCTTCGAACCGGGGATCAACTCGGGCACCAACCCGCAGGACTTCACCGGCACCGCGACGCTCGGTGCCAAGGTCGTGCGTATCTCGTTCTCGATCGGGCAGCCTGCCTCCTCGCTGGAATACGCGATCGCCAACTACGCGGCGAAAGGTGTGCGGGTGGCTCCGCTCGCCTCCTTCTACGGGCGCATCCCGTCAGCCGCCGAAGCGCAGAACGTCGCCGGCTGGGCCGCCGAGTACGGTCCGGGGGGCACCTTCTGGGCCAAACGCAGCGACGGCAACCTCGCGATCCGGACGATCGAGTTCGGCAACGAGACCTCCTACGGCTACCAGTACGGCGACAGCGCCGGCTCGCCCTCCTACCAGGCGCGCGCGCAGACCTACGCTGTGCGGCTGAAGGAAGCGGCCGAAGCGATCGGCGCCACCGGCATCAAGGTCGGTGTGCTCGCGCAGGCCGACGACCCGTCGGGGAACTGGATGAACGGCATGTACCAGGCCGTCCCGAACCTCGCCAACTACGTCTCCGGCTGGGTCGTCCACCCCTATGGCACCTACGGCAAAACGAAGCTGCTCGGCCTGCTCGCTCAGACCGCCGCGCACGGCGCGCCGTCGAACATCCCGATCGACATCACCGAGTGGGGCCTGTCGACCGACAACGGCGTGTGCGTGAACGAAAACTACGGCTTCAACCCGTGCATGACCTACGCCCAGGCGGCCGAACAGCTCAAGAGCAGCATCGCCGAAATCAAAACCCTCGCGGGCAGCCGCCTGCGGATGTTCATGCTCTACCAGGTCCGCGACCAGCAGGTGGCGGGCGCGAGCAACGAACGCGAGGCCTACTTCGGCCTGCTGCAGCACGAAGACCAGCCGAAGGGCGCCTTCACCACGGCGGCGCAGGAACTGCTCGCCCTCTAGAGCCTCATGCGAGACGACGCCTGCGGCCCGGAACGGCTGCGGGCGCCGTCAGCGCACGAGCAGCACTTCGCTGCCGGGGCCGCCGCCGAGCCGGACGAGCTCGCTCACCGGCACGCGCTGCGCGCCGGTCGCGACGAAGCGGCTGACGGCGAAGGCTTCGTTCCGATCGACCGAGGCGAGCCGGAAGCCGGGCGGCGCCTGCAACTGGACGTAGGGCGCATACGGCGCGCCGGAGGTATGGCGGGTGCGCAGGTGGGCGAACGCGATTTCGCGCACGTTCACGCCCGTCGTGACCGGGGCGTGCAGCGGTCCGAGGTAGACCGACACCGGCGAGCCTCCGTACTGTTCGACCACGAGCACGCGGCTGTACGGCGCGTGCCCGGGGAGCGCTTCGGCGACGCCGCGCCAGTCGTCGCGCTGGTATCCGGGCAGCAGGTTCGTCGCCACGATCACCGCGATCCCGATCGCGCACACCGCCGTTCCCACCGCCGCGCCGAGGCGGCCCGCCGCGGCGCAGCCGATCCCGATCGCGACCAGGACGGCGTAGGGGACCCACGCGGCGATCACGTTGCGCCCGTCGAACACGTCGATCAGGTGCCCGGCCGCGAGCACCAGCGGCAGCGCCACGCCCACCGCCGCGACGATCGCGGCGTCGCGGGCACGGTCGCGCTCGGCATCCCGGGCACGGGTCACGACGAGCCACAGCGCCCCGAGGACCAGCAGACCGCTGAGAACCGCGGTGCCGATCTGCAACGGGCCGTAGAGACCGACGAGGAACTGCTTGGCGGTCTCGCCGACCCTGCTGACGAGCGAGGATTCTTCGATCCACTTGGCTTTGCCGGAGTTGCGCTGGTCGACCGCGAGCGGCAGCAGCGCGATCCCGGTCACGGCGACGGCCGCGACCGGCGCCAGCACGCGACGCCAGCCCAGGCGCCGGGCTAGGATCGCCGCCTCTCCCAGGATCAGGAAGGCCGCGAAGTAGTGGGTGAGCAGCGCGAGCACCGAGAAGCCGCCCCACCATGCGAGGCTGCGCCCGTCCCGGCGCACCGCCGCGCGCTCGAAGAACAGGAACGCCAGCGCGCAGAAGAGGATCAGCAGCGCGTAGGCACGCGCCTCCTGCGAGTAGTAGTACATCGCCGGGCTCACGACCGTCAGGGCCGCCGCCCAGCCGGCCACGCGGTCTGAGACCTCGCGCCCGCACGCCCACACGACGGGGATCGTGAGCGTGCCGGCGAGCGCGGAGAGGGAGCGGAAGCCGATCGGCCCGGTGCCGAACAGCTTCGTCCACACCCACGCCAGCGAGTAGTAGAGCGGGGGCGTCGACTCGCTCGAGGAGAGGTGGGAGATCATCGAGGAGAAGGAGCGGTGCACGAGCGCGATCGTGGCCGACTCGTCGCCCCAGATCGACTGCACGTCCAGGGTCGCGAAGCGCAGCGCGGCGCCCGCCGCCGTCAGCGCGACGATCACCTGCAGCGCGGAGGGGCGCCAGCCCGCCCTGCTCTCGGGCGCGCCGGCCTCTCGCGCGCGCGTCTCAGCGCGTGCGCTCATCGCCATCCCGGAAAGGATAGGTTCGCCTGCGGAGGCACTGGACGGGTGCCCTAACGATCGGAGGGCCGCACGGCGCCCGGTGGCGGCTCTTGCGACTCGCGCACGGCCACCTAGGGGAGATTCCCTAGCCGCCCCGGAACAGAGCGGTGCCATGATCTCTGCCATGTCGACCGAGCAGGCCGCCATCGCGCGCGGTCGCCCGCCGCTGAGGCGCCGGCCGGACGAAGGGCTGTTCGGCGGGGTCTGTGCCGGCGTGGCCGCCCGCCTCGACTTGAACGTGCGCTTCGTTCGCATCATGGCCGTGCTGCTCGGCGGCGTGGGCGGCATCGGGTTGGCCGTGTACGCGCTGGCCTGGGCGCTCGTGCCGGTCGCGCCGGAGAGCGAGGGCCGCGCGAGGCATTCAGGAGGCTGGCGCGAGGCCCTGATGATCATCCTCAGCGTGGCCGCGGTCCAGTGGATCCTACGGCGGCTGGGGCTCGGCCTCGGGCAGTCCGTGTTCTGGCCGGTCGTGGTCGGCGTCTGCGGGCTCGCACTGGTGTGGCGGCCCACGGTGGGGCCGCCCACCCCGGCGCCGAGCTCCGACGGCGGCCGCCGCTCGCTGCGCGGGGTGCTGAGGGGCGCCGCCCGGCTCGACGCCCCGCGGGTCATCCTCGGCGCGGTGATGGTGGCCTTCGCCGTCGCCGCGCTGCTGCACAGCTTCTCCGTGGCCCACAGCCTCGGCCGGGCGATCGGCGTGGTGGCGATCGTGGCCGGCGTCTTCGGCCTGCTGATCGTGCCCTGGTTCGTGCGCCAGGCGCGCAACCTCGGCTCCGAGCGCGCCGCGCGTATCCGCGAGCAGGAGCGCGCAGACGTCGCCGCGCACCTCCACGACTCCGTCCTGCAGACCCTGGCCCTGATCCAGAAGCGCTCCGGCGAGCCGCAGGAGGTCGCGGCGCTGGCACGCCGCCAGGAGCGCGAGCTGCGCAGCTGGCTCCACGAGGGCCGGGCGGCTCCCGCGGCCGACACCGTGGCGTCGGCGCTGCGCCAGGCGGCTGCGGAGGTAGAGGAGCTGCACCGTATCCCGATCGAGGTCGTGACGGTGGGTGACAAGCCCCTGAACGCCTCGCTGGAAGCGCTCGTGCTCGCCGCGCGGGAGGCGATGACCAACGCCGCGAAGTTCTCTGGCAGCAACCGCGTCGATCTGTTCGCGGAGGTCGGGGACGAGGGCGTGGAGGTGTTCGTGCGCGACCGCGGCATCGGCTTCGACACGCAGGCCGTGCCGCCGGACCGGCGCGGGCTGCGCGACTCGATCCAGGGGCGGATGGAGCGCCACCGCGGGCTTGCGCGCGTCCGCAGCCGCCCGGGCGAGGGCACCGAGGTCGAGCTGCAGGTGGGCGCCGGATGAGCGCCGAGGCCAAGCCGAGGGTCGTGATCGTCGACGACCACCGCCTGTTCAGGGCGGGCGTGAAGGCCGAGCTCGGAGACCTGGTGGACGTGGTCGGGGACGCCGGCACCGTCCAGGACGCGGTGGTGACGATCGCGGCGCAGCGCCCGGATGTCGTGCTGCTCGACGTCCACATGCCCGAGGGCGGAGGCGCGGAGGTGATCCGCCGCTGCGCGGGCGCCGAGACGCCGCCGCGGTTCCTCGCCCTGTCTGTCTCGGATGCCGCCGAGGACGTGATCGCGGTGATCAGGGCCGGCGCGCGCGGCTACGTGACGAAGACGATCTCGGGCCCCGAGCTCGCGGACGCCGTCGGTCGGGTCTCCGAAGGCGACGCCGTCTTCTCGCCCCGGCTCGCAGGGTTCGTGCTCGACGCGTTCGCCGCCGCCCCCGAGGAGCGGTTGCCGGATCATGGCTCAGACGCCGAGCTCGACCAGCTCACGCCTCGCGAGCGCGAGGTGCTGCGGCACATCGCGCGCGGCTACATGTACAAGGAGATCGCCCGCACGCTCGGGATCTCGGTCAAGACGGTCGAGGCCCACGTCTCGGCGGTGCTCCGCAAGCTCCAGCTCTCCAGCCGCCACGAGCTGAGCCGGTGGGCGGTGCAGCGGCATCTCGTCAGCTTCGACAGCTGACGCATTACTACGTAGTGCGGTATAACGTCGCACGTAGGTAGAAGTTCCACTAGGGGCAATCCCCGATTGAGAAGCGGCGCCGCCGGCGCGACAGTTCTCCAGGCCCGCAACCCGGAAGGAGTGACATGACGGCAAGCGCAATGCAGGAGCGCCCCGAGCCCGGCGCCGCCGCGATCGAGACGCAAGGCCTGACCAAGCGTTTCGGCGAGCGAACCGCGATCGACAGCGTCGACCTGTTCGTTCCCCGCGGCTGTGCCTTCGGCTTCCTCGGCCCGAACGGAGCCGGGAAGACGACGCTCATCCGCACGCTCCTCGGTCTCACGACGGCTAGCTCGGGGACGATGAACCTGCTGGGGCGGCCGGTCCCGGCCCGGCGGGTCGAGGCGCTCCGGCGCGTCGGCGCGATCGTCGAGGAGCCGCGCTTTCACATGCACCTGTCGGGGCGCGAGAACCTGCGCGTGGTGGCGGCCGCCCGCGGCCCGGAGATCTCTTCGAGGATCGCGCCGGCGCTGGCGCGGGTCGGCCTCACCGCGCGCGGAGACGACCGCGTCGCGAAGTACTCGATGGGCATGCGCCAGCGCCTGGGCGTCGCGCGGTGCCTGCTGGCCGACCCGCAGCTGCTGATCCTCGACGAGCCGACCAACGGCCTCGACCCGGGCGGCATCCAGGAGTTCAGGGAGATGATCCGCGCGATGGTCGAGGAGGAGGGGCGGACCGTCTTCATCTCCTCCCATCTCCTTGCCGAGGTCGAGAAGACGTGCGACGCGGCGGCGATCGTCGACCGGGGCAAAGTGATCACGCAGGGGCCGGTCGCCGAGCTCGCGGGCGGCGCCGCTCCGAGTGAGCTGATCCTGGAGCTCGACGACCCCGACCGGGGGCTGGCGCTGCTCGAACACGAGCAGGTCGTCGCGGTGCGCCGCTCCGACGAGGGCCTGCGTGTCGTGCTCGCCGCCCGCGACGGCGACTACGGAGCCGCGAGCGCGCGCCTGAACGCGGCCCTCGTGACGGCCGGAATCGGCGTGATGCGGCTGGAGCCCGTGCGGCACACGCTCGAGCAGCGCTTCCTGGAGATCACGACGCGCCTGGAAACGGCGGATGAGGAGGTGGCGGCATGAGCGCGGCCATCGCCACGCAGATGATCGGGGCGGACCTCCTGAAGCTGCGAAAGCGCCGGGGCACCCTCGCCTGGTCGCTGCTGCTGGTGCTCGTCCCGTTGCTGCTGTTCTTCATCGTCAGCGCGGCTCAGCACTCCTCGAACCCGGCCGAACACGGCCCGGCCGGCGGCATCAACGGCTATCAGGACGCGGTGCGCATCCTCGCGGTGATCTTCGGCCCGCTGGCAGCGATCCTGATCGGCACCGACGCCGGTGCCGGCGACGCCGCCGCCGGCGTGTTCCGGGACCTCGTGGTGACGGGCCGGTCGCGGCTCGCGCTGTTCGCGACGCGCGTACCGGCGGCGATCGCGCTCACCTGGCTCGTCGTCCTCGCCGGCTACGCCGTCGCCACGATCGGCGTCTACTCCCTCGCCGACGGCGCGCCGACGCCCGACGCGGCGGCGATGCTCAACGGGCTCGGTTTCACGCTGCTTTCGACCGCGGTCATCTGCGCCGTGGCGGTGGGGTTCTCCTCGCTGACGGCGTCGAAGCCCGCGGCGCTGGTCGTCCTGATCGGCTGGCAGCTGATCGCCAGCCCGATCCTGACCGACATCAGCTCGCTCGGAAGCTCGCGCCAGCTGGTGCTGCGCGAAGCGATCGACCACTTCAGCCCCGTCAGCTTCGGAGGCGGGCGCGGCCCCGGCGGGCAGTCGGTGACGTTGAGCTCGACGACCGCCCTGCTGGTGATGGCGGGCTGGCTCGCCGTGTTCCTGACGCTGGGTGCGTGGCGCACGCGCACGATGGACGCATGAGCGGGCCGGAGCACGGCTCGGACGCGGAACGTCCGCACGCTGACATGCAAGCCGATCTGCCGGCGACCAGCAGCGAGGCGCGTCCCGCTACCCTCGGGCCGATGAGCGGAATCGATCATCGGGGCGAGATCGTCGCCGCATCGGATCTGCATCGCCGCTACGGCGAGGGGGAGGCCGCCGTCGAGGCGCTGGACGGCGTCACCGTCTCCTTCCCCGAGCAGCGCTTCGCGGCGATCATGGGGCCGTCCGGCTCGGGGAAGTCGACGCTGATGCACAACCTCGCCGGGCTCGACCGCCCCACCTCGGGAAGCGTGCGCATCGCAGGCGTGGAGCTCACCGAGCTGAACGACGGCCAGCTGACCCAGCTGCGCCGCGACCACATCGGCTTCATCTTCCAGACGTTCAACCTGCTGCCGGTGCTCGACGCCGAAGAGAACATCCTGCTGCCGCTCTCGATCGCGGGACGCAGCGTGGACCGCGAGTGGTTCGACACGCTCGTCGCGGCGGTCGGCATCGCGGACCGGCTGAAGCACCGCCCGGCTGAGCTCTCCGGCGGCCAGCAGCAGCGGGTGGCCGTCGCGCGGGCGCTCGTCTCGCGCCCGTCGGTGGTGTTCGCCGACGAGCCCTCCGGCAACCTGGACTCGAAAGCGACGGACGACGTGCTGCGGCTGCTGCGCCAGGCGGTGGACGAGTTCGAGCAGACCGTGGTGATGGTCACGCACGACGCGCACGCCGCGTCGTTCGCCGACCGCCTGCTGGTGCTCGCCGACGGGCGCATCGTCCACGACGGGGAGGCGGTCAGCACCGAGCAGACGCTCGACCTGATGAAGGCGCTGGGCTGATGCTGAAACTGGTGCTGCGGGGGTTCGCCCAGCGCAAGCTGCGCGTGGCGTTGACGGCGATCGCGATCGTGCTCGGCGTCGCGTTGATGGCCGGGACCTACATCCTCACGGACACGATCAACAACTCGTTCGCGAAGATCTTCCAGACCGCGAGCAAGGGGCATGACGTCGTGGTCACGCCGGCCGAAACGCTCGGGCGCGAAGTACGCTCGGAAACCTCGCCGGTCACGCAGCGGATGGTGGAACAGGTGCAGCGCACGCCGGGGGTGGCGCAGGCGGCGGGCTCGATCTTCTCACGCGGCACCTTCCTGGACACGCGGCGCAAACGGCTGACGAGCGGCTTCGCGCCGGCCTTCATCGCGTCGAAGGTGCCGCCGCCGTTCGAGTCGTTCAAGCCGATCAAGGGACGCTTCCCCGCGAACAACTCGGAGGTCGCGATCGACGAGGCGACCTCCGAACGCTCGGGGCTCGGCCTCGGCCGGCGGATGATCGTCGCGGGTTCGGGGGCCACGGGCACCTACACGATCGTCGGCGTCCTGCGCTTCGGTGGCGGCGAATCGTTCGGCGGCGCAGGCGCCGCGCTGCTGCTGCCGGCCGAGGCGCAACGGCTCCTGGGCCAGCCAGGGCGCTTCGATCAGATCGACGTGGCGGCCCGGCCGGGGGTGTCCCCCACCGATCTGCGCAACCGGATCCGCGCCGAGCTGCCCGGCACGGTCGATGTGCGGACAGGCTCCGAACAGGCCACGCACGACACGGCCAACCTCGAAAGCAACCTCGGCGGGCTGCGGACCTTCCTGCTGATCTTCGCCTACGTCGCGCTGGTGGTGGGCGCGTTCATCATCTTCAACACCTTCTCGATCACCGTCGCCCAGCGCGTGCGGGAACTCGCGCTGCTGCGCACGCTCGGCGCCTCCAGGCGCCAGATTCTCAGCTCGGTGATCTACGAAAGCCTGATGCTGGGGGTGATCGGTGCCGGCCTCGGGCTGCTCGCCGGGATCGCCGTGGCGCCCGGGCTCGACGCGCTCTTCAAAGCGTTCGGGGCGACGCTCCCGGACAACGGCACGGTGATCGAGACGCGCACGATCGTCGTGTCGCTGCTCGTCGGCATCGTGATCACGCTGCTCGCGGGACTCGCGCCGGCGCTGCGCGCGACGCGCGTGCCGCCGGTCGCGGCGATGCGCGAGGGCGTCTCGATCCCGCCGCGCCCGCTGCCGACTCGCAGATGGCTCGTGATCCGCTTCGTGATCGGCGTGCTGGTCCTGAGCACCCTGATCGCGGTCGGGGCCGCCGGCATCGGCGTCGTCCTGATCGTCATCTGGGTGTTGCGCGGCTCGCGCCTGTTCGTGCGCCTGCGCCGCGGCGAAGAGCGCCCGCAGCGCCGATACCGCGTCGTGCCGTGGCTCGGCCACACGATCGGGCGTCTGGTGCGCTGGCGCGGGATCACGGGCCGGCTCGCCGAGGAGAACTCCGTCCGCCAGCCGGGGCGCACGCTGGTCACCGCGGCGGCCTTGATGGTCGGCCTGGCCCTGGTGGCGTTCGTGGCGGTGCTGGCGGCAAGCTTCAAGGCCACGATCAACCACGCCGTCGACCGCTCGTTCGCCGGCAACCTGATCGTCGAGAACTCGCAGAACGGCAACGAAGAAGGGATCCCGCCGGGGGTTGCGGTGGCGGTCCGCCAAGTGCCGGGGGTCAAGGAAGTGACGGCCCTCGCCTTCACGCTCGGGCGCCCGGTGGGAAGCAAGAGCAACGAGACGGTCACCGCCGTCGAACCCGAATCGTTCGGGAAGGCTTACAAGCTCGAATGGAAGGAAGGCTCGAACGCCTCGCTGCTCGGCCTCACCGGCACGCGGATGCTCGTCACCGAATCCTTCGCCAAATCACGTCATCTGAAAGTCGGCTCGCCGCTCACGCTCCTTACGCCGACGGGTGCCCACGTCACGCTCACGACCACCGGCGTCATCAAGGAAAACGCCGAACTTCTCGGTGCGATCACGATCAGCCGCGCGCTCGGTGCGCGCGCGTTCGGGCAGCGCGAAGACGGCGTCAACTTCGTCACCTATGTGCCCGGTGCGACCGATGCCCAGGTGCAGCCGCGGGTGGACGCCCTGCTCAAGGTCTCCTACCCGCAGGTGCGCTCGCGCACGGCCGCGCAGTTCAAGGACGACCTCTCCCACCAGATCAACAACCTGCTGACGCTGATCTACGTGCTGCTTGCGCTGTCGGTGATCGTCTCGCTGTTCGGCATCGTCAACACGCTGATCCTCTCGATCTACGAGCGCACGCGGGAGCTGGGGATGATGCGCGCGATCGGCACCAGCCGGCGCCAGATCCGCCAGATGATCCGCTACGAGTCGGTGATCACGGCGCTCATCGGAGGCGTGATGGGCCTCGTCGTCGGGGTGATCGGTGCCCTGCTGACGCCGCTCGCGTTCTCCGGCGAAGGCTACGTCCAGGCGTGGCCCGTCGGGACGCTCATCGTCCTGCTCGTGGCGGCCGCGCTCGCCGGCGTGCTCGCCGCGGCGATCCCGGCGCGCCGTGCGGCGAAGCTCGACATGCTGCGCGCGATCTCCGGCGAGTAGGCGCCGCGGCCGCGCCGCTAAGCTGGCCGCGATGGCCGCAGCCGCGAGAACCGACCCCGAGCTGGAGCACGCGAGCTGGGACCTCGAGCCGCTCGTCTCGGGGGAGGGGGAGGACGGGGTCAGGCGGCGCATGAGCGAGGCGCTCGAGCGCGCGAGGTCCTTCGCCGAGGTTCACGCCGGCAAGCTGGGCGAGCTCGACTCGGCCGGCCTCACGGCCGCGATGGGCGCGCTGGCCGACATCCAGGAGCTGGTCGGGCGCGCCGGCTACTACGCGGCCCTGCGCTTCTCGACGGACACCGCCGATCCGGCCAACGGCGCGCTGATGCAGTGGGTGCAGGAGCAGGAGACCGCGATCCAGACGACGCTGCTGTTCTTCGAGCTCGAGTGGGCGGCGCTCCCCGACGAGCGTGCCGAGGAGCTGCTTTCGGGCGGCGGCCTGGACTACGTGCGCCATCACCTGCGAAACGTCCGCCGCTACCGTGAGCACCTGCTCTCCGAGCCCGAGGAGCGGATCGTCACCGAGAAGTCGCTGACCGGCGCGAGCGCGTGGCAGCGCCTGTTCGAGGAGCTGACCTCGGTGATCGAGGTCGAGCTGGGAGGGGGAGAGGGCTCGGAGCCCGGGCGGGTGCCGCTCGACGTCGCGCTCAGCCGCCTGCAGGATGCCGACCGCGAGGTGCGCCGGAGCAGCGCCGAGGGCGTCACCGCGGCGCTCGCGCCGGGGCTGCGCACGCGCGCCTTCCTCTTCAACACGCTGCTCGCCGACAAGGCCACCGAAGACCGGTTGCGCCACTACGAGAGCTGGCTCGCGGCGCGCAACCTCGCCAACGAGGCCAGCGACGAGTCGGTCCAGGCACTGATCTCCGCTGTGCGGGCCCGCTATGAGATCCCACGCCGCTGGTACCGGCTGAAGGCCCGCCTGCTCGGGCTCGAGCGCCTCGCCGACTACGACCGCATGGCGTCGGTCAGCGAGGACGACGAGGTCGCGTTCTCCTACAAGGAGGCGAAGGAGATCGTGCTCGACTGCTACTCGGGCTTCGCGCCGGAGCTCGGCGCGCTCGTGCGGCGCTTCTACCAGGAGCACCGCATCGACGCGCCCGTGCGCCCGGCCAAGCGGGGCGGAGCGTTCTGCGCCGGCACCGTACCCTCCGAGTTCCCCTACGTGCTGCTCAACTACACCTCGCGCAGGCGCGACGTGCTCACGCTCGCGCACGAGCTCGGCCACGGGGTGCACTTCGCGCTCGCGGCCAAGCAGGGCATCTTCCAGCAGCACACGCCGTTGACCCTGGCTGAGACGGCCTCCGTGTTCGGCGAGACGATCGTGTTCGGCAAGCTGCTCGAAGCGGACACCTCGCCCGCCTCGCAGCTCGCGCTGCTGGCCGAGAACCTCGAGGACACGATCGCGACGGTGTTCCGCCAGGTCGCGATGAACCGCTTCGAGGAGATGGTGCACACCGAGCGACGCGAGCAGGGCGAGCTCTCCGTCGAGCGCTTCGGGGAGCTGTGGGCCGAGAGCCAGGAGGAGATGCTCGGCGACTCCGTCGAGGTCACCGACGGCTATCGCAGCTGGTGGTCCTACATCCCGCACTTCATCGGCAGCCCCGGTTATGTCTACGCCTATGCCTACGGCCAGCTGCTCGCGCTGTCCGTCTACCAGCGCTACGAAGAGCTCGGCGCCGAGATGGTCCCGAGCTACGTGCAGATGCTCGCCGCGGGCGGCTCGAAAAGCCCCGAGGAGGTCGCGGCGATCGTCGGCATCGACCTGACCGATCCGGGCTTCTGGGACGCCGGGCTCGACCTCGTGGAGCGCCAGCTCGCCCAGGCAGAGGCGGCCGCCGAGCAGTCCGGCCGGCTGTAGCGGTTCCGCAAGCGCCGTCTAGAGCAGCCCGAGCGCCGAACCCGTGTGGCGCACGAGCTCGAACAGCGGCTGCGGCACGATCCCGAACACGACCGTGCCGATTCCGGCCAGCAGCGCGACCGCCACGATCTCGGGCTGGCTGTCACGCGCCAGCTGGAAGCCCTCGGCGTCCAGCTCGGGCGAGCCACCCGCGAGCGCCGGCAGTCCGCCGGGGCCTTCGGCGCCCGGCGTCGGCACACCGGGATTGCTCGGCGCGTCGCGCATCCACATCGCCGCAACCACCGGCAGGTAGTAGCCGAGCGAGATCATCGAGCCGATCACGATCACGATCCCGAGCCACGCATAGCCGCCTTCGACCGCCGCCTGGATCAGGTAGATCTTGCCGATCAGCCCTGCGGTCGCCGGCAGCCCGGCCAGCCCGAGCATTGCAAGCGTCATCGGCCATGCGAGCAGCGGTCGTGCGCGTCCCAGCCCGGTGATCGCCGTGATCGAGTCGCCGAGGCCAGTTTCGCGCTCGCGCGCGACGATCGGCGCGAAAGCCGCGACGTTCATGACGAGGTAGACGATCAGGTAGAGGGCCGTGGCCTGCACGCCGAGCTTCGATGCCACGACGACGCCGGCGAGCATGTAGCCGGCCTGCGCGACCGAGGAGTAGGCGAGCATCCGCTTCAGCGAGGACTGGCCGAGCGCGCCGACGTTGCCGACGATGATCGTGATCGTGGCGAGCGCCGCCAGCGCCGGCCCCCAGCTGGCGTGTGTTTCGATCAGCGCCACGTCGAAGAAGCGCAGGAAAGCCCCCATCGCGGCGACCTTCGTCGTCACCGCCATGAACGTGGTCACCGGCGTCGGCGCGCCCTCGTATACGTCGGGCGTCCACTGGTGGAAGGGCGCGATGGACGACTTGAAGGCGAGACCGGCGATGCACAACGCGATCCCGGTCAGGGTGAGCACGTCGGTCGAGAGCCCGCCTTCGCCGAGCTTCGTGGCGATCGCCGTGTAGTCGGTCGCGCCGGTCGCGCCGTAGATCATCGCTAGTCCGTAGAGCAGCGTCGCCGAGCCGACCGAGCCGATGATCAGGTACTTCAGCCCGGACTCCAGCGAGTGCTCGCGCATCATTTCCACCGCACAGAGCACGTAGAGCGGGATCGAAAGGAGCTCGAGCGCGGTGAACAGCAGCACGGTGTTCTGCGCGGCGACCAGCATCAGCATGCCTGCGAGCGAGCTCAGCAGCAGCGCGTGGAACTCGCCGTGGGCCGCTTCACGCGCGGCGTTCGAGCGCCAGGCCAGCAGCACGGTGCACGCGCCGCCCGCGACCAGCACGAGCGTGAGCACCTGCGTGAGCGCGTCGATGCGCAGCGCGCCGGAGATGAGCGACTCGTAGTCGCCCCACTGCCACAGGGTCAGCCCGAGCGTGGCCGCGAGGGAGACGAGCGCCAGCGACGGCACCAGCTGGCGGCGCACCCAGCCTTTGCCGACGAGCCCGGCGAGCAGGACGATCGCGGCGCCACCGAGCAGGGCGAGCAGGGGGGAGAGGCCCGCCCAGTCGATGTGGGGGCCTTTCAGGTGGGAGACGGCGAGGAGGGCGGTCATTGCCTCGCTTTGCCTTCGATCGTCTCTTCGGCGCTCCGGTCGCGCGCCGGGATCACGTTGAAGACGGTGTCGAGGTCGGTGACCCGTCCCGTGTGCGCCGAGAAGTAAGCGCAGTCGGGGAGCATCCCGCACGTCGAGAAGATCTGCGAGGCGGCGACGGCCCCCTTCACCGAGCTTTCGCTCTTGTGCAGCGCCACCTGCGGATACACGGCCAGGAACACGATCACGACCACGATCGGCACCAGCACGAGCCCGTCACGCAGCGTGATCTCGCGCGAGTCCACCTGCCTGCCGACGCGGTTGTGCATCGCGCGAATGAACATCCGCAGCGCGTAGACACTCGCCATCACCACGCCGCTGAAGGCGATGATTGCGATCGCGAGCTTGGCTTTGAACACGCCGAGGAGGATCAGGAACTCGCCGACGAAGTTCGAGGAGCCCGGCATCGCGAGCGTAGCGAGGGCGACGATCAAGAAAACGCTCGCGAAGACGGGAGCGCGGAACGCGATCCCGCCCATGTCGCGGATGTCTTCTGAGCCTCGGGCCCGCCCGGCGAGCACGGCGGCGAAGAACAGCAGTGGCGCGACGACAAGCGCGTGGTTGATCATCTGCAGCAGGGCGCCCTGGGCGCCTTGCGAGTTGAGCGCGAAGATGCCGAGGGTGATGAAGCCGAGCTGCGCGACCGAGGAGTAGCCGGCGATCAGACGCACGTCGGTCTGCGTGAACGCCTGCACCGAGCCGTACACGATCGAGGCGAGCGCAATCAGCAGCAGCAGCGTCTGGAAGTGCACCGACGCACGCGGGAACAGCGTCAGCACGATCGCCAGGAAGCCGTAGGCGCCGACCTTCGAGAGCACGCCGGAGAAGACCATCAGCGCCTCGATCGGCATCGCGCGGTAGCCGTCGGGCATCCAGCCGTGCAGCGGGAACGCGGGCATCTTCACCAGGAAGGCGGCCGCGAACAGCAGGAAGATCCACTCCTGCGAGCCCGTTGCGAGCGGTGCGTGCTGCAGGGCGGTGTAGGCGAAGTCGACGCTGCCTCCGTTCTGCTGGGCGGCGAGCACGCCGGTGGCGACCGCGCCGGCGAGCATCAGCAGGGAGCCGACGAGCGTGTAGATGACGAGCTTCGTCGTCGCCCGCACGCGCGTGGAGCCCTCGGGGTCGCGCCCCCAGACCCCGATCAGGAAATAGAAGGGGATCAGCATCAGGTCGAAGAAGGCCACGAACAGGATCAGGTCCTGGGCCAGGAAGGCGCCGAGCACGGCCGACTCGGCGAGCATCAGCTGCAAGTAGAAGCTGCGCGCGCGCTCGGGTGGCCCGGAGGGGCGCACGTTCGCGGCCAGCACCGCGGCCGCGAACAGCAGCGCGCTGAGTGCGATCAGGGCGACGTTCAGGCCCGTGACGGCGAGCTTGTAGTGGATCCCGAGCGAGGAGATCCACATCGTGTCGGTGACGTGCTGCGGCCCGCCGCCGGGCTTGTAGTCGACGAGGTAGGCGACCGCGAGGCCGAACGTCGCGAGCGATCCGAGGAGCGCCGCCACTCCCGCGGCCGACCGGGGCCGGCGGGTCTCGCCGCCGGGCGCGCTCGCGGGCGTCGCGGTGCGCCCTGTGCGCCCGGGCGGCAGGATCGCGCCGAGGATGCCGAACGCGAGCGGGAGCCAGAGAAGGATCGAAAGCGGTGGCATCGGTCAGCTCTGGAGCAGGAAGTAGAAGCCGATCGCCGCGACGCCCAGCACCAGCAGCGCCGCGTAGTAGCGCACGAAGCCGCTCTGGATCGCGCGCACGGCGGCGGAGGAGGCGCGCACGATGCCGCTGGTGCCGCCGACGAGCGTCTCGTCGACGACGCGGGGCTCGAACACGTCGCGCGCGAAGCGCCCGGCGGCGAGCGCGGGCCGCACGACGGCCGCGTCGATCAGCTCGTCGAAGTACCACTTGTTCACGAACAGCTCGTACAGCGCGCCGAAGCGGGCGCGCACGCGCCCGGCCGTGCCCGGCTCGGAGACCCACACGCGGTAGGCGATCGCGATGCCCGCCAGCCCCAACAGCGTGCCGAGGATCAGTCCGAACACGAGCAGCCCGTCTTTCGTGCGGACCGTGTAGAGCGCCGAGCCGGCGAAGCTCGGTTCGAGGAACTTCGTGATCACGTCGTCGACTTCGGGGATCTGGATCAGCCCCGCGCCGATCGCTCCGACCGCCAGCAGCGACATCGAGACCTTCATCGGGAGCGAGCGCTCGGCGATCGCGTGGTGCGGCCCCGGGAAGCCGACGTCGGTGTCCTCGACTTCGCCGGTCGCCGGGTTGGTCGGGTGCTCGGCGTGGTGCAGGTGCCCTTCTTCGAGCTCCTGCGCCTCGGCCACGGGGTCTCCGAAGAAGGCCCGGAAGATCATCCGGAACGTGTAGATCGCGGTCATGAAGGCGCCGATGTAGCCGAGCACGTACAGCGCCCAGTGCCAGCCGCCGAGCTCTCCCGTCACGAGCAGGATCTCGTCCTTGGAGAAGAAGCCGGAGAACGGCGGGATGCCCGACAGGGCGAGGCCGCCGATGATGAAGCAGGCGAACGTGAACGGCAGCGCCTTGCGGAAGCCGCCCATCTTGTCCAGCGACTGCTCGCCGGCCATCGCGCCGATGATCGAGCCCGCGCCCATGAACAGCAGCGCCTTGAAGAAGGCGTGCGTCATCAGGTGGAACATGCCGGCGGCGTAGGCACCGACGGAGACGCCCATGATCATGTAGCCGATCTGGGACATCGTCGAGTAGGCGATCACGCGCTTGATGTCCGTCTGGGTGAGCGCGATCGTCGCCGCGACCAACAGCGTCGCGCAGCCGATCGCGGCGCCCGCATCCTGAGCGGCGGGCGCGAGTTCGAAGAGCGGATGCATGCGCGCGATCAAATAGACGCCCGCCGTCACCATCGTCGCCGCGTGGATCAGCGCGCTGACCGGCGTCGGGCCCTCCATCGCGTCGGGCAGCCAGGTGTGGAGCGGGATCTGCGCCGACTTCGCGACGGCCCCGACGAGCAACAGCAGGCAGGCCGCCGTCAGGTCGCCGTCGCCGTGGGCGCCGAACGCGCCATGCGCGGTCGCGCTGAACGTGCCGAGCATTTCCAGCGTGCCCGTGTGCTTGAAGATGAAGTAGGTGCCGAGCACCAGCCCGACATCGCCGACGACGTTGATGACGAACGACTTGAGGCCGGCGCTCGTCGCCGTGCGGCGGCGGTACCAGTAGGAGATCAGCAGGTAGGAGGCCGCAGTGACGAACGCCCAGCCGGCGATCAGCAGCAGGAAGTTGGCGGCGAGAACGAGCAGCAGCATCGCGAAGACGAAGAAGTTGAGGTAGGCGAAGTAGCGGTTGAACCCCCTGTCCTCTTCCATGTAGGAGATCGAGTAGAGGTGGATCAGCGTCGAGATGCCGGTGACGATCAGGATCATCCAGACCGACAGCGGGTCGACGAGGATCGACATCTTCGCGTCGATGCCGACTGTCGAGGCGTAGTTGTAGAGCGAGGAGACGAGCTGGCGATGCTGCGGGTCGTGGCCCTGCAGCGCGATCAGCGTCCCGATCGCCGCCACGAACGCGAGCCCGATCGCGGCGGTGCCGATCCAGCCGGCCGTGTTGCCGCGCAGCCGCTTGAAGCCGAACCCGTTGATCAGCGTGCCCGCCAGCGGGAAGGCGAGCACGAGCCAGCCCCAGCTCGTCGCGCTCATCCCTGGAGCTCCCGCAGCTCGTCCACGTCGATCGGCAGCCTGCGGCGGTAGATCGCGACGATCATGCCGAGGCCGATCGTGACCTCGCACGCCGCGACGGTCATGACGATCACCGCCAGGATCTGGCCGTCCCCGTTGCCCCACATGCGTGCGAAGGCGATCAGCGCGAGGTTGCCGCCGTTGAGCATCAGCTCGAGGCAGAGCAGGATCACGAGCGGGTTGCGCCGGGTCATGACGCCCACCGCGCCGAGCGCGAACACGATCGCCGAGACGGCCAGGTACCACGCGATCGTCATCTCGCGCGGGTCCCGATTCCCTCGACCATCGTGCCGGTACTGGCCGGCGCGATCACGTTGAGCGGGGCCGCCGGTCCGTCGGCGTCGTCCTCGAGCCCGCCGCGCCGGCGCGCGAGCACGACGCCGCCGACGGCTGCGACGAGCAGCAGGAACGAGGCGACCTCGAACACGAGCAGAAAGCGCGTGAGCAGCAGGTTGCCGATGTAGGCGGGGGTGCCGTAGGTCCTCGGCCCCGGTGCGTACCCGGCGCCGTCGGTCCCGATCGCCTTCAGCCCCGTGCCGAGGAGCGCGATCAGCAGCTCGATCAGCAGCGCGCCCGCGAGCACGGCGCCGCCGAGCCTCAGCGCAGCCGCGGACGGCCCGCCCGTGGGACCGGCGCGGAGCCGCGCGCCGATGCCTTCGCTCTGGTCACCGACGTAGGCGACGACGAACACGTAGAGCACCATCACGGCGCCCGCGTAGACGACGACCTGCACCGCGGCGACGAATTCGGCGCGCAGCAGCAGGAACAGCACCGCCAGCGAGACGAGGTGGGCGACCAGCGCCAGCACGCTGTAGAACGGGTTGCGCAGCATCACGACGCCGACCGCGCCCGCGATCGCGCCCGCCGCGCCGATGAAGAAGACGACGGCGCTCACTCGCCCTCGTTCCTGAGTGGCGCCCGCTCGAGCGGCTCGGCGAGGAGCATCTCCTTGGTGAAGATCAGGTCGGTGCGGTCGTAGTCGGAGAGCTCGTACTCGTGGCCCATCGTGATCGCGTCGAACGGGCACGCGATCTCGCAGTAGCCGCAGAAGATGCAGCGGCTGAGGTTGATCTCGTAGACGGCGGCGTAGCGCTCGCCCGCGGAGACGCGGTGCTCGTCGTCGTTCTCGGCCGCCACCACGCGGATGCAGTCAGCCGGGCAGGCCGCGGCGCACAGCGAGCAGCCCACGCACTTCTCCAGGCCGGTGTCCTCGAAGCGGTGGAGCTTGTGGCGACCGCGGAAGCGGGGGTACACGGGCGTCTTCTCCTCCGGGTACTGGACCGTGGTCGGCGTTTCGTGGAAGCGCCCGAAGGTCGTGCCGAGGCCGCGCAGCGTCTCCACGAACGTGCGCCACGCCGAGCGGGCCGGCCCCGGCGGCGGCGTGCGCGTGACCTCGATCACGTCCTCGCCCGGGTTCCAGCCGTCGACTTTTATGGG
>Ga0134126_10002833_pt1 | contig 21812 bp, 24 predicted proteins | sample KB31752_FD_96881 | JGI IMG/M metagenome (GOLD analysis project Ga0134126, IMG submission 96881) | Terrestrial soil microbial communities with excess Nitrogen fertilizer from Kellogg Biological Station, Michigan, USA - KB3-175-2 | ecosystem: Environmental > Terrestrial > Soil > Unclassified ... | reverse complement strand
TTCAGCGGCTGCCCACCCATCGACCCGAAGAAGGTGGCGTCGCCGTAGCTGAACACCCCGCCGTCGGCGGCCACGAACCAGTACCCGCCGCCGTTCGAGGTGGCCGCCATGCCGACGATGGGCTGGTTCAGCGGCTGCCCACCCATCGAGCCGTAGAAGGTGGCGTCGCCGTAACTGAACACCCCGCCGTCGGCGGCCACGAACCAGTAGCCGCCGCCGTTCGGGGTGGCGGCCATGCCGACGATGGGCTGGTTCAGGTGCAACGACCCGGCCGAGCCGAAGAAGGTGGCGTCGCCGTAACTGAAGATGCCGCCGTCACTGGCCACCAGCCAATAGCCGCGGCCGTCCGGGGTGACGGCCATGCCGACGATGGGGGCGTTGAGGGACTGCCCACCCATCGACCCGAAGAAGGTGGCGTCGCCGTAGCTGAACACCGCCCCGTCGGAGGCCGCCAGCCAGTACCCCCCGCCGTCCGGGGTCGATACCACGTCCACCGTCGACGGCGCCCCCCCGGCCCCGCCGCCGGAGGGCGAACCTGTCGGCGACGTGGTCGGGCCGCTCAATGAACCGGCGGTGGCCCCCGGCGGCGTCGGGGATGTGAGCCCTAGGACCTGTTGGGCCTGCGCCCAGGTGAACGTCTCGTCGGTGGGGGTGGGTCCGCAGGTGCTCAGGAAGACCGCCGCCAACGACCCGCCGCGCTGCTCGGTGGGGTTGTCGGCCGCCCCCATCACCAGCACCGGTGTCGCCCCGAGGCAGTAGGCCGGGCTGTACGGCGTCAGGATGATGTCCCGATGGGCCCAGCAACCGGTGGGGTGAGTCGGGCTGCAGTCTTGGTTGGTGGTCGTCGACGGCGATCCGCCCCAGCCGTCTTCGTACATCCACAGGTAGTTGTCCATCAGCGTTGTGATGGACCCCCCCGCCCAGATGGTGCCACCCTGCACGACCACCCCACCACCGGTGAGGACGGTCGGGTGTGTGGGGTCACGACCGCCGTCGGCCCCCTCCTGGGCGTAGCTGTCGAGCTGGGCCGTCATCGCCGACATCGGCGGTTCGCCGCGGCCGATCCGTTCCAGGTTCTCCACCACGAACGTCTGCTCGGGCACGGGGAGGGCGTGGAAGGCCGCCAGATTGAGGTCCATCTGACCGACCCCTTCGGCCGCCCGGGCGGCGTCGGTGGCGGCCAGGAGGTTGGAGCTGCTGGGTGGGATGTTCGCCGGCGGATTTGTCGGAGGGACCGTCCCGGTCATCGGCCGGGCCGCTCCAGACACCACCGGCGTCGCCATCCCCAGACCGGCGACCACCACCGATCCGGCCGCCATGGCCACCACGGCCACCCACCACCCGACCCTTGTGCCCCGCATCGCCACGCCATCCCCTTTGGTTCCGGCCAAGATTCTGGCGCCGATGCCTCTCGGCGTGCACGTATTCGCCTATGGGAACGGACCGGGAGCGGACACCTTTCGCTAACGGGGACCCTTTCGCTAGCAGAGACCCAGCTGGTTCAGTTCGCCGACGTCTCGTCGGGCACGCCGACCGCGGCCCCCAGGGCGAGCAGGCTGTCGAGCTCGTCGGCCAGCGTCCCGACCTCCGCCGCGCTGTACCAGGTCCGGTCAAGGGTCAGCCCGAGGTTGCGTTGCACCAGGCTGAGGGCCTCCGGGACGGCGCTGGCGGCGTCGTAGACCTCGAACAGCCGGCGCTGCAACCCTTGTGACGACACCATCGGGGCGCCCCGGGCCTCGGTCTCCGCGATCAGCACCCGCAGTGGTTCGGCCGGAGCCGATGCCTCCGGCACCGCTTCCTCCGTCTCCGCCGTCGCCGTGCTGCCGTTCAACTGTTCCATGCGCCATCCTCGCCGATCTCGTGGGCGGTGTGGGGACACCCCACCTGACCACCGTCTTCGCTAGTTCTCTCTTCGCTGGGTATCGCCTTCACCAAGGACAACGCCCGGAGCCGTCGGTTCCTTCCGATCCCCATCCGGCCGAGGCCCCAGGTGCCTGCGCCCGGGGTCGAGACCGGTCCGAGAATCGCTCACGTCCACCCACCGAGTCACGGCGACCAGCGACAGATACGCCACGCCGCCGGGCCTGGCCGGATCAGGGGCAGATCAGGGCCAGATCAGGCCAGATCAGGGCCAGAGGGGCGCGGGGGCGTCACCCCGCCGGTAGTGGCCGGGCAGGCGCTCGCCGGCCATGGCCCGCTCGATGCGCTGCTGCATCCCCGGGGCCAGGACGCCCTGGCCGATCATCTCCAGGAACACCGACCCGGCGTTGCCGACGTCGAAGAAGTCCCGCTGCCAGCTCCACATCCAGTTGCCCCCGTAGCGGAACCAGCTGCCGCCGAGGCCGGCCACCTCGTAGTGGGACCCGTCCGGCCGGGTGGCGTCGGCCACTTGCCGCCACAGTCCCAACACCTCACCCTGCTGGTCGTCGATGAGCACCCGCTGGTACGGGTAGGTCCACCCCTCCAGGCCGGCCATCTCGGACCCCAGGGCGACCGCTTCGATCTGGTCGCGGCCGACGGCCATGAACTCGTCGTTCGGGCCGACGTTCCAACCGTAGGTGGCGTCTTCGGTGTACATCGCCGCCATCGGTCGCCAGTCCCGGGCCGCCTCGCACTGCTGGTTGACGTCCAGCCACCGCCGGACCATCTCCTCCAGCTCGTCCCGTGGGTACCCCATGGTGGTCAACGCTCCTCTATGCGCAGTGCGTGGGTGGGGCACTCCCGGACGGCCCGCTCGACCTTCGCCCGGACATCGTCAGGTGGCTGGTCGACCAGGACGGTGAGGTCCCCCTGCTTGGACACCGAGAACACCGACGGGGCCTCGGACTCGCAGACGGCGTGGCCCTGGCAGAGGTCCCGGTCGACGACCACCCGCCAAGTCCCCTCGACGGTCCGACCGGCCGCCACCGCGTCGGCCGCCGATCCGCCGGCTGCCGCCATATGGGAGGTCGCCAGCGCGGTGGCGTCCGCATCCGCTTCCCCGGACCCTTCGGCCGCGGTCCCCCGTCGGCGGTAACGGACCCGGCAGGGCTGCTGCAGCTGGACGACCATCTTGGAGTGGTCGTTGCGGTAGGACCCGGACGGCTGCGCCAGCTCGAACTCCCAGCCTTGGAGCAGGACGGAGAAGATGGCCTTCAGCTGCATCATGGCGAACGGGGCGCCGACGCACCGGTGGCGGCCGGCGCCGAACGGGATCCACGTCCACGGGTTCGCCCGGTCCTCCATCCGGGGGTCGAGGTACCGGGTGGGGACGAAGGTGTCGGGGTCGGCGAAGTCGTCGGCGATCCGGTTGGACACCGCCGGGGTCGCCCCGACCAGGCTGCCGGCGCGGATGCGGTAGCCGCCGTAGGCCAGGTCCTCCTTGGCCACCCGGAGCACCAGGATCAGCGGCGGGTGCAGCCGCAGGGCCTCTTTGATGGCGGACTCCAACCGGGGGATCTCCCGCAGGGCCTGGTAACTGACGTCGGAGCCGGAGACGGCCGGGGCGGGGCTGGGGCCCCGCCCTTCGGAGGAGTCCGGGGTTGGGGCCCCGGACGGGCCGGGAGATCGGTAGAGATCGTCCAGCTCGGCCGTCACGGCGGCCAGCTCGTCGGGGTGGCGGAGCAGCTCGATGAGGGTCCAGGCGGCGGTGCCCGACGTGGTGTGGTGGCCGGCGAACATCATGGAGATGAACATCCCGGTGACCTCGTCGGCGGAGAACCGCGGGGAGCCGTCGTCGTTGCGCACCGACATGAGGACGTCCAGCAGGTCCTTGTCGTCGTCGCCGGAGTCGCCGCCGCCAGCGTTGGCACCGCCAGGGTCGGCGTCGTCGGCGGTCCGGCCCTCCATGATCGCCTGCACCAGTGCGACCAGCCCGATCCGGGCTTGGTCCCGGCGCCGGAAGCTGTCGATCGGTGCGTACGGGTCGACGTAGGCGATGGCGTCGGTGCCCTGTTCGAGGTCGTGGTAGAGGGCGGCGAACCGCGGGTCGAGCTGCCGGCGGAACTTGTGGCCGATGAGGCAGGCCGACGACGTGTAGATGGTCAGCTCGGCGAACCACTCCAGCAGGTCGATGTCGCCGTGGTCCTCCCAGCCGGCCACCATGGCGTCGACCTCGCCGGCGATGGTGGCGGCGTGGCCACGCATGAACTTGTCCCGGAGGGCCTGGTTGTGGAGCATCTCCCGGCGCCGTTCCGGTGGGGCGTCGAACACCACCCCCTCGCCGAAGATGGGGGTCATGAACGGGTAGGCCTCGGCCTGGTCCATGAGCTCTTCGGGGGCCCGGAAGAAGAACTCGTTGGCGTCGGCCCCACTGAGCAGCACCACGTCGCGGCCGGCCAGGTTGAACCGCCCGATGTCGCCACACTCGTCGCGGAGGCGGCCCATCAGGGCGATGGGATCGGCCCGCAGCTCGTCGAGATGGTCGCCGTCGACGCCGCCGGACACCATCGGCGGATCGGCCAGGTCGGGGCGGGTGGGGTCGGAGGCAGCGGAGCCGGCATCGGTGGCAGTCATGGGGCGCCGCCTCCTTCCGGACGCTCGGTCGTCGGCGGGGGAACCACCGGGGCCTCGGGGTGGACCTCGACGACGGTCATGTGGGTGCCCCGCCGGGCGGTGACGGCGGCGACGATGGCCCCGGCCACTCCGGCGGGGTTCAAGAAGTTGGGGTGCCGGGCCAGCCCCCAACGGACCCACTCGTCGAGGACGGCCGCGGTGACGTCGGGATCCCAGTCCATCCCCATCCCGGTCAGGGTGGGCCCCGGCCGGACGATGGACGCCCGCACCCCGGTGCCCTCCAGCTCCATCTGGAGGGCGTGGATGTACCCCTCCAGGCCCCACTTGGAGGCCACGTAGGCGAACATGTACGGCCGCGGATGGGCGACGACGTCGGAGGTGACGAACAGCAGGTCGCCGCGGGCTCGGGCCACCATGCCCGGTCCGAACCGGGCCACCAGCCGGTGAGGGCCGATCAGATTGACCCGTACCAGCTCGTCCAGCTCCTCTTCGCTGTCCGGCAGGCCCTCGGCCGGGTCCCCCGCAGTTGGCAGACGTAGGGCCCGTCCGGGCCGGATGGCGGCGGCGTTGGACACCAGGACCTCGACGGGGCCGAAGGCCTCGGCGGCGGCCAGGGCGAATTTGTCGACCGACCCCGGGTCGGCCAGGTCCAGCGGCAGGGCCACGGCCTCCCCGCCGGCGGCCCGGATGTCGGCCGCCACGTCCTCGCAGGCGGCCACCCGCCGGGCGCCGAGGACCACCGGCAGGCCGGCGTCGGCCAACGCCCGGGCGGTCGCCGTCCCGATCCCCGACGACGCCCCCGTGACGACCGCCGGACGCCGGTCGGGGTGGGACGGGCTCATCTGGCTTGCCCCCTCATCTGGCCCGCCCTCTCATCTGACCTGGACGGTGGTCGGCAGGGCGGCGAACCCGCGGACGTTGATGGAGTGGACCCGGACGATGCCGTCGGGGTCGACGTCGTAGCTGGCGGTCCGGGCGACCAGCTCGCCCAGCGCCACCCGGGCCTCCAGTCGGGCCAGCGGAGCGCCCATGCAGAAGTGGCGGCCGCCGCCGAAGCTGACGAGGGCCTTGCCGTCGCCACCCGGACCGGCCCGGTCGAGGTCGTAGCGGTCGGGGTGGGCGAACACCGCCTCGTCGCGGTTGGCCGACCCGATCAGCAGCAGCACCTTCTCCCCCGCCGGGATCGTCACCACCTCGCCGGGACCGGCCCCGTCGTCCACCATGCCGTTGGGGATGGGGCCGTTGGGGATGGGGCCGTTGGGGACGGGGACGGCCTGCCGAGTCACCCGGACGAGCATCTGGGTGGAGTTGTCGAACCGCAGGGTCTCCTCCACCCAATCGGCCACCCGGGTGGGGTCGGCGAACGGCTTGGCCCGCTGGTCGGGGAACCGCCAGCCCCAATACCAGGCGTTGGCCAGCAGCTTGGTGGTGGTCTCGTTGCCGGCCACCACCATCAGGAAGAGGATGCCGATGGCCTCCTCGTCGGTGATCCGGTCGCCGTCGAGGTCGGCGGACAGCAGGTCCGAGGTGAGGTCGTCGGACGGTCGCCGCCGGCGCTCGGCGACCATGTCGGCGTAGTACGCCGCCAGCACCATCGCCGCCTCGGCCCCTTCCGGCGGCACGTCGGTCACCCCCTCTTCCCGGTGGACCACCAGATCGGCCAGCCGGCGGAGCTCGGCGCGGTCCCCCTCGGGTACCCCGACGAGCTCCGAGATGACGTCCATCGGGAGCTGGCCGGCGAAGTCGGCCACGAAGTCGAACGACCCCTTCTCCAGGGCCGGTTCGAGGTGGTCGACCGCCAGCTCCCTGACGCGGGGTTCCAGCTCGGCCACCCGGCGGGGGGTGAAGCTCTTGCCGACCAACGACCGCAGCCGGGTGTGCGCCGGCGGGTCCATCGCCAGGAAGGACATGGCCCGGTGGGCGTCGGGGCCGAAGGCGGCGGGGTCGAGGGACACCCCGTAGGCGTTGGAGAAGCGGTCGACGTCCCGGAAGGCCGCCAGCACGTCGCGGTGCCGGGACAGCGCCCAGAAGTCGAGCGCGTCGTTGCGGTAGACGGGGGCCTCCGCCCGCAGCCGGGCGTACGTCGGGTACGGGTCGTCGTGGATGGCGTAGTCGTACGGGCTGTACTCCAGCGGCGGCCGCACCGCCGTGCCTGATCTGCCGCCTCCCCGCGGCGTACCGGACCGGCCGCTTCCCGGCGGGGTCCCCGTCACGGCCGCGTCCTCGTCATGGCCGCCTCCCGGCCCCGCCGCCGAGCATCAGGTCGGCCGCCTCCCGCAGGCGGTCCGGCAGCTCGGCGAAGTCGAGGTGGCCGAGGCCGGCGCCGAGCATGGCCCCGATGTAGGTGGTCTCCAGCACCCGGAGCACCGTGGGGTCGGCGTCGGCGCCGAGGGCGGCGAGGAGCCGGCGGTGGATCTCGCCCCCGATGTGCTCCCGGATCCGCATGACGTCGGGACTTCCCGACAAGAGGGCGGTGGTGCAGGCGGCGACGACGGCCGGGCTGTCGACGGTGCCGAGGCCGAGGTGGCGGACGACCTCGGCCACCCGGTCGGCCGGAGGCCGGTTGAGGTCGACCAACGGTGGCGGCAGCTCCCGGGTCCGCCGCCACAGCAGCTCGGCCAGCAGGTGGTCCTTGGAGGAGAAGTAGGTGTAGGCAGACGCCGGGGACACCCCGGCCCGCCGGGCGATGGACCGGACGGTGATGCTGTCGTAGGACCCCTCCTCCACCTCTTCGGCGGCGGCCACCACCAACCGGTCGACCAAGTCGGCCTGCCGGGGGCTCAGGTGGCGGCGGGGAGCCTCGGTCGGCTCCATCGGGCCGCCCCCCTCGCCTGTCGTCACCCGGCCGAACACCGTCACGACGCCACCCCCGGCAGGTGGGGGGTGCCGTCCTTCATGTCCGGGAACTCGAAGGTGGCGGCGGTGGTCAGTCGGGTGATCTTGGTGATGTCGGCCTCCGGCAGGGTCTCGGTGTCGTCGTCGATGACCACCTCCCACCGGCAGTGCGGCACCCGGTCGCCGGGGACCCGGGGCGGTCGGTGGACGTGGCGGATGCGGGCCTTCGGGTTGACCGCCTGGGCGGTGACGTCGAAGGTGCCGTCCTCGATGTGGTGGCACATGCCGGTCACCATGCGGTCGCCGTACGGCTCGGCGTCCATCAGGGCCCCGCACCAGGCCAGCTCGAAGTACCCGTGGCGGTCGTCGACGACCTCGTAGTGGACGTCGAGGTAGTGGTGCGGGAACCCGGGATCGAGCTGGAGGACCTTGAAGATGGCCTCCACCCCGTCGCCGTCGACACCCATGATCCGGCGGAGCCGCTCCCCGTAGACCGGGCTGGCCCCCTTCCACTCCTCGATGGCCAGCTCCTGCATCGCCTCCAGGCCGTACTTGAGGCCGATGGCGGCACACATGGACCGGTCGAGGAGGTGGACGATCAGCGCGTACTCCCGGACCAGCCGGACCAGGGCCTCCTTGGTCAGGTCCTCGTAGTCGAACGCCGGGTCGAACGGGCCGGCGTAGTCGTTGCGGTTGGCCCCATTGCGGTCGGTCATCGGTTCAAACTATAGTCTGGACAGTTGTCCAAATCTAGGGAGGGGGCCCGAGCTCGGATGCCGGTTGACCAGATGGCGGTTGACCAGACGGCGGTCGGGGTGGTCGGCCTCGGCGACATCGGGCGCGGCGTGGCCGGCTGTCTGCGCCGGGCTGGGGTGGACCTGACGGTCTGCGACATCCGGCCCGAAGCGGCGGCGGCGTTCGCCGCCTCTTCCGCCATCGGCAGTGCCCGGGTGGCCCACTCCCCCGCCGACCTGGCCGCCACCTCCCGGGTCACGGTGGTGGCCGTCGTCGACGACGACCAGGTCCGCGCCGTGGTGGACGGGCCCGACGGTCTGTTGCGGGCCAGCCGGCCCGGCGACACCGTGGTGGTGGTGTCCACCATCTCGACGGCGACGATCCTGGAGGTGGCCGTCACCGCCGCCGTGGTCGGGGTGTCGGTGGTCGACTGCGGAGTCAGCGGTGGCCCCGGCGCCGCGGCCGACGGCGAGCTGGTCTGCATGCTCGGCGGCGACGCCGACGCCGTCGACCGGGTGCGGCCGGTGCTGGCCGTCATCGGCACCGAGGTCCTCCACATGGGACCGCTCGGGGCCGGCCTGTCGGCCAAGCTGGCCCGCAACCTGGTCCAGTACGGGTCGTGGCTGGCCGCCTACGAAGCCCAGACGCTGGCCGAGGCGGCCGGCATCGACCTGTCGCAACTGGCCGAGGCCATCCGGGCCAGCGACCGGCGGATCGGCGGGGCGGCCACCTTGATGTTCCGCCCCACCGCCGCCCCCCTCCGACCCGACGTCCGGACCGAGGCAGGGCTGATCGAGCCCATGGCCGCCGCCGCCCGGCTGGCCCACAAGGACCTGCGGGCGGCTATCGACCTCGGCACCCACCTGGGCGTGGCCACCCCTACGGCCCACCTCACCGACGCCCTCGCCGATGCCATCTTCGGCGTCGGCGAGCCGCCGAGCGGTGTGACAGCCGGCGCCGGCGAGACGCCGACGGGAGGACCCGAGGGATGACGGCCCCGGCGGGCGAAGAGCGGTTGCTGATCGACGGCCGGTTGCGGCCGGCAGCGGGCGGCGAGGTGTTCGAGACGGTGAACCCGGCCACCGAGGAGGTGCTGGGGGTCGTGGCCGACGGCACCGCCGAGGACCTGGACGCCGCCGTCGGGGCGGCCCGACGGGCGTTCGACGAGACCGGCTGGTCGACCGACGTGGCCCTGCGGGTGCGGTGCCTCCGTCAGCTGCAGCAGGCCTTCTCCACCCATGCCGACGAGATCCGGGCACTGACGGTGGCGGAAGCCGGTTCGCCGTTGTCGCTGACGTACTCGGCGCAGCTGGACGACCCGGTGGCGTCCCTCGGGTGGATGGCCGACCTGGCCGAGGGGTACCCCTGGGAGACCGACCTGGGTGACGCCGCGCCGTTGGGCATCGCCTCCCACCGGTGGGTCCGGCGGGAGGCCGCCGGGGTGGTCGGGGCGATCACCCCGTGGAACGTGCCACACCAGATCAACCTGGCGAAGCTCGGGCCGGCGTTGGCCGCCGGGAACACGGTGGTGCTGAAGCCGGCGCCGGACACGCCGTGGTGCGCCACCGTGCTCGGCCGGTTGATCGCCGAGGAGACCGACATCCCAGCCGGGGTGGTGAACGTGGTGCCGTCGTCGGACCACGCGGTCGGGGCGGCCCTGGCGGCCGACAACCGGGTGGACCAGGTGAGCTTCACCGGTTCGACGGCCACCGGCCGGCGGGTGATGGTCATGGCGGCGACGACGTTGAAGAGGGTGTTCCTGGAGCTCGGCGGGAAGTCGGCGTTCGTGGTGTTGGACGATGCCGACCTCAAAGGGGCGTGCGCCACGGCGGCGTTCACGGTGTGCACCCACGCCGGACAGGGCTGTGCCATCACCACCCGACTGCTGGTCCCCCGGACGCGGTTCGACGACGCCGTCGACGCCACCGCCAAGGTGCTGGCCAAGCTGCCGGCGGCCGACCCGACCGAACCGAGCACCATCTGCGGCCCACTGATCAGCGACCGACAGCGCCAACGGGTGGAGGGGTACCTCCGGCTGGCCGCCGACGAGGGCGGCGAGGTGGTGGTCGGCGGTGGCCGACCGGCGGGGATGGGCCAGGGGTATTTCGTGGAGCCCACCCTTATCACCGGGTTGGGCAACGACACCCGGGTGGCCCAGGAGGAGATCTTCGGGCCGGTCCTCGTGGTGATCCCCCACGACGGCGACGGCGACGCCGTGCGGCTGGCCAACGACTCCCCCTACGGCCTGTCCGGGTCGGTGTGGTCGGGCGACCGCAACCGCGCCGTGGCGGTGGCCAATCGCATCCGCGCCGGCACCATCGGGGTGAACGGCGGCATCTGGTACAGCCCTGACGTCCCGTTCGGCGGGTACAAGCAGTCGGGCCTCGGAAGGGAGATGGGCGTGGCCGGGTTCGAGGAGTACCTGGAGACCAAGTCTTTGGCGGAACCAGCGTTGGCGGAGCCGGGGTCATGAGCGACGATGCGGCCCCGGACGTTTCCGCGGAAACGTCTCGACCGCCTGTGGACGTTTCCGCGGAAACGTCTCCGTCGTCACCCGGGGCCCCGTCCGGGCCTAGGAAATTGGGCGCGGCGAAAATGGGGGAGGTGTACGGGTTCTCGGTGGACCCGGACGACGTGACCGGTGGGTACCTCGAGGTGACGGTGGACCACCTGTTCGGAGCCATCTGGACCCGGCCGGGGTTGGACGTGGCCAGCCGCCGCCTCGCCACCATCGGGGCCATTGCTGCCCAGGGACAGCACGACCTCCTCGACATCCAGTTCGGGGCGGCGCTGGACCGGGGGGAGCTGGACGAGGAGCAGGTCCGCGAGCTGGTCATCCACCTCGCCCACTACGTCGGCTGGCCGCTGTCGACCGGTGCGCAGGCCGCGGCCGAACGGGCCATCGCCGCCCACCGGAAGAAGCAGGCCCCATGAGCTACGACTTCAGCGGCAAGGTGGCGGTGGTCACCGGGTCGGGCGGGGGGATCGGGCAGGCGTACGCCGAAGCGCTGGCGACGTCGGGGGCGTCGGTGGTGGTGGCGGACATCGACTCGGATCGGGCGGCGGTGGTGGCCGACGGGATCAACGGCACCGGCGGCACCGCCATGGCCGTCCACCTCGACGTCGCCGACCCGGAGTCGGCGGGGACCATGGTGGCCGCGGTGACCGACGAGCTGGGCGGGGTGGACTACCTGGTGAACAACGCCGCCATCTTCGGCGGAATGCAGCTGGACGTGCTGATCAACGTCGACTGGGACTACCTCCAGCGGTTCCTGGCCGTCAACATGCTGGGGGCGCTGAACTGCACCCGGGCGTGCTACCGGAGCATGCGCAAACGGGGTGGTGGGGCCGTGGTGAACCAGTCGTCGACCGCGGCCTACCTCTACGCCGGGTTTTACGGGCTGGCGAAGGCGGGAGTGAACGCCCTCACCTACCAGCTGGCCCACGAGCTCGGCGGCATGGGCATCCGGGTGAACGCCATCGCCCCCGGCCCGATCGACACCGAGGCGGCCAGGACGGTGGTCCCCGAGGGGTTCATCGACCAGATCGTCGGTGGGCTGGCCCTCAAGCGGGAGGGAACCCCGGCGGACCTGGTGGGGATGTGCCAGTTCCTCCTGTCCGACGACGCGAGCTGGATCACCGGCCACGTGTTCAACGTCGACGGCGGCCAGATCATGCGGGCCTGACCGGAACGACCTGGCCTGACCGACCTGACCGAAACGGAGGGGACGACGGTGCTGGATGTCCACGACGACGCCGGGGTGCGGGTGCTCACCTTCGACCGCCCCGACGCCCGGAACGCCTTCGACTTCGCCCTGTACGTGGCGACGACCGAGGCGGTGGAGGCGGCCGGCACGGACGAGTCGGTGCGGGCGGTGGTGCTCACCGGCCGGGGGTCGGCCTTCACGGCCGGGCAGGACCTGAACGAGATGGCCGAGATCGCCGCCGGGACGGCGCCGGCCGGGATCGCCGGGGGGTTCCAGGGACTGCTGGCGGCGGTCGGCCGGTTCGACAAGCCGCTGCTGGCCGCGGTCAACGGCCCGGCCATCGGACTGGGGTTCACGATCCTGGGCCACTGCGACCTGGTGCTGGTGGCCGAGTCAGCCCGGTTCCGGGCACCGTTCGCCGAGATGGGGGTCCCCCCGGAGGCGTCCAGTAGCTACCTGTTCCCCCAGCTCCTCGGCTGGCAGCAGGCCGCCCGGGTGCTGCTGGCGTCCGAATGGGTGACGGCCGAGGAGGCGGTGGCGATGGGGCTGGCGCTGCGGGTGTGCCCGGACGACCGGGTGGTGGACGACACGGTGGTCCTCGCCAAGCGCGTCGCCACGTTCCCACCTGATGGGGTCCGGGAGATCAAGCGGCTGATGCGGGCCGGCCGGGCCGAGGCGGTGGCGCAGGCGGCCGTCCGGGAGGAGCAGTCGTTCGCCCGCCTGTTCGCGACCATGGCCGCCAAGGGCGGGGGTTCCGTACACTGACCCGCAGGAGGTGGCGGGAATGCCGACGATCGTGAATGCCGTGGTGGCCAGGGGCAAGGGAGCGCCGGTGGAAGTGGCGCCGGTTGTGGTGCCGGACCCTGGCCCCGGTGAGGTGGTGGTCGACGTCCGGGCCTGCGGGGTGTGCCATACCGACCTGCACTACCGGGAGGGGGCCATCAACGACGAGTTCCCGTTCCTCCTCGGCCACGAGGCCGCCGGGGTGGTCTCGGCGGTCGGCGACGGGGTGGCGGAGGTGGCCACCGGGGACTACGTGGTGCTGGCCTGGCGGGCCCCTTGCGGCACCTGCCGGTCGTGCCGGCGGGGACGGCCGTGGTACTGCTTCGACAGCGCCAACGCCCGGCAGCCGATGACGCTGGAGGACGGCACCCCGCTGAGCCCGGCCCTGGGCATCGGGGCGTTCGCCGAGAAGACGTTGGTGGCGGCCGGACAGGCCGTCAAGATCGACCCGGCCGCCCGGCCGGAGGCCGCCGGGCTGATCGGCTGCGGGGTGATGGCCGGCTACGGCGCTGCGGTGAACACGGGCGGGGTGTCCACCGGGGACACCGTCGCCGTCATCGGTTGCGGCGGGGTCGGCAACGCCGCCATCGCCGGGGCGGCGGCCGCCGGGGCCCGGACGATCATCGCCGTGGACGTCGACGACCGGAAGCTGGAGTGGGCCCGGCGGTTCGGGGCCACCCACACGGTGGACTCCCGGGCCACCGATCCGGTGGAGGCCATCCGGGAGCTGACCGGCGGCAACGGCGCCGACGTGGTGGTCGAGGCCGTCGGCCGGCCCGAGACGTACCGGCAGGCGTTCTTCGCCCGGGACCTCGCCGGCACCCTCGTGCAGGTGGGGGTGCCGGACCCGTCGATGACCGTCGAGCTGCCGATGATCGAACTGTTCGGTCGGGGTGGTGCCCTGAAGTCGTCGTGGTACGGCGACTGCCTCCCCACCCGGGACTTCCCGATCCTCATCGACCTCTACCTCCGCGGCCGCCTGGACCTCGACGGGTTCGTCACCGAGACCATCGGCCTGGGCGACGTCGAGGAGGCGTTCGCCCGGATGGAGCGGGGCGAGGTACTGCGGTCGGTAGTGGTCGTCGACCGCTGATCCGGGCCCGGCGGAGAGCGGTCGCAACGCCGCCGTCGACCAGTCGTAGACGGTCCCCCATGGACGACCACGCACCCTGCGGCCTATACTCCCTGGGGGTATCCGACCGGCCCTGACCACCGGTCGCCGACCACGACCTGCCAGGAGGCCGCCATGGACCCGGGGTACTGCGCCAACAAGGAGGCCGTGCAGAAGCGGCTGCGACGCATCGAGGGGCAGGTGCGGGGGATCCAGCGCATGGTGGACGACGACCGCTACTGCATCAACGTCCTCGAACAGGTGTCGGCGGTCACCCGCGCCCTGCAGTCGGTAGCCCTGCAGCTACTGGAGGACCACCTGTCCCACTGCGTCCGCGACGCCGTCGGCCAGGGCGGAGACGAGGCGTCCATCCGCATCGCCGAGGCGTCGGCCGCCATCGCCCGGTTGGTCAGGTCCTGACGCTCCCGCCGTGACCGTCCTCGACGACATCGGCCGCAGCCTGCGCGAGGGGCTGTACATGTTCTGGCAGACCCTGTGGCCGCTGATCCTCGGCTTCGGGCTGTCGGGGGTGGTGCAGGCCTTCGTCAGCCGCGGCGCCATGCAACGGGCCATGGGCAACCACCGGCCGGCGGCCGTGACCCGGGCCACCGGGTTCGGCATGGTGTCGTCGTCGTGCTCCTACGCCGCCTCCGCCATGGCCAAGTCGGCGGTGGGCAAGGGAGCCGACTTCCTGACGGCCATGGTGTTCATGTTCGCCTCCACCAACCTGGTCATCGAGCTGGGCATCGTCCTGGTGGTGCTGATGGGCTGGCAGTTCGCCGCCAGCGAGTTCGTCGGCGGCGCCATCATGATCGTCCTACTCGTCGCCGTCGGGGGCCTGTTCCTCACCGGTCGGGCGGTGGCCCGGGCCCAGCAGCGGCTCGCCGAGGGCGACGCCGGCGGCCACGACCACGGAGGAGCCCACGAGGGGGCGGAGCCGTCGCTGCGGACGCAGCTGCGGAAGAAGGGGAAGTGGGCGGACGCCGCCACCTACTCGATCGCCGATCTGACGATGCTGCGCAAGGAGCTGGTGATCGGGTACACGGTGGCGGGGTTCCTGGCGGTGCTGGTGCCGGTGCACGTGTGGAACGCCGTGTTCCTCCACGGCCACGGGTTCTGGACCAGCCTCGAGAACGTGGTGGTGGGGCCGTTCATCGCCGTCGTCAGCTTCGTCTGCTCGATCGGCAACGTGCCGCTGGCCGCCGCCCTGTGGAGCGGCGGCATCTCGTTCGGCGGGGTGGTGTCGTTCATCTTCGCCGACCTCATCACGTTCCCCCTGCTGCTGGTGTACCGCCGGTACTACGGCACCCGGCTGACCTTGCGGATGCTGGCGGTGTTCTGGGCGGTGATGTCGGCGGCCGGCCTGGCCACCGAAGGGATCTTCCACGCCGCCGGGCTGATCCCGGCGAACCGGTCGGTCCAGGTGGCCGAGTCCCGGTTCTCGTGGGACTACACCACTTGGTTGAACATCGTCTTCCTGGTGCTGTTCGCCGTCATGTACTGGGCCTACCGCAACCGGGAGCGGCTGGGCGGCGGCGACGGGTACGCCCTCGACCCGGTCTGCGGGATGCAGGTCCGCCAGGCCGACGCCCCGGCCCGGACCGTCACCGGAGGCCGGACGGTGTACTTCTGCTCCGATCACTGCCACGACCGGTACGCCACCGACGTCTCCACCCGGGCAGCCAAAGGCCCGTCCTGACACCGGCCTGACCCCGACGTGACCCCGACGGGCGGCGCCGCGGAGCCCCGGGTCAGGTCGGTTCGGGATCGCCGGGGGGCAACAGCACCATCAGCCGCCGGACCACCTGGTCGAAGGCGGCGAGGTCCTCGTCGCTCGGTACCGGGCGGTAGGTGGCTTCGGTGCGGACGACCGCGTCCACCAGGTACTGCGGGGTCAACCGTTCGCGGATCTCCGCCAGGAGCGACCCGGCGTGCCCATAGTCCCCGACGTCGTCGATGTCGAGATAGGCCCGGGTCTCGCCCTCGCACTGCATGTCCATGCGCAGCACCGGGTCGTCGCCGACCGCATCCGGGGTGATCCGGACCTCGATCCCCTCCCCGAAGTCCACGTGGTGGGTGACCGCTCCGGTGCCCCGGTCCGTGAAGGCCCGGACCGGTCGACCGATGGCCCAGGCCAGGAACGGGGCGTTCGGGTCGTCGTCGTTGGCCCACAACGCCAGGAACCCGGCCGGGTCGAGGCGCTCGAACCGTTGCCAACGGCGGTCGGACGCCCCGAGCGGGGACGGTGTCGACATCGCCGCCGCCGTCAGGTCGCTGCCGATCTCGTCACGGACCTGCCGGACCGTCTCGTCCGAGAGCCCGGCCACCAGCTCGACGATGGTCCGGGCCTCGTCGTCGGCGATCCGGGCCCGCAGGCGGCTGGCCGCGGCCGGCACTGGGCCACCCGGCCGCACCGGGCCACCCGGCGACATTGGGCCACCCGGCGACACTGGGCCGCCGGCCGGCACTGGTGGCGGGGCCGACTCGCCGGCGGCCAGGGACGCCAGCACCGGGGAGATCGGCAGGGGTTCGCCGGGGGCCGCCGCCTCCTGCCCCCACACCGCCTCGGAGAGGAGGCCCAGGCTGGTGGCCAGCCGGGAGGCGACCTGGCGGTCGGGCAGCAGCACGACCCCGGTCGTCTCCTCGCCGTCCGGCGTCCACCACGCCGCGTAGATGCGGCATTGCCGGCCCTCTTGGGACAGGAGGTACGTGGTCACGGCCCCTCACTCGTCGTGGTCGGCGTCGGCACGCCGCGCCGGCGCACCTTCCAGGCGACGGCGGCGATCGCCGAACCGACGGCGGTGAACACCCCGGTGCCGATCGCCAGGGGGAGCCAGTGCACGGCGTCGCCGGGAAGGTCCACGGCGGCCGGAACGGCCACCAGGGCGACGCCGGCCACCCCCCCGACGGCGGCCGGCACGCCCACCAGGCGGACCCACCGACGCCACCGGGCCGGTTCCCGGTTCCGCCGGTCGACCACCTCGTACCCGAGGTCGGCGACGAGGACGCCGGCGTCGGCATAGGACAGCGGCCGCAGCGCCCGGTCACTGCGGCCCTCGAACTCCTCGAAGTCCAACAGTCCCCGGGCGTGGGCCCTGGCCACCGCGTCGAGGACCTCCTGGCGCACTGGGGACGGCACCAGGTCGTCGAGGTCCCCCGTCAACGCCACCACGTCGGACTGCCGACGTGCCGCCGCCAAGGCTTCCATCCGCCGCTCGTACTCGTCCGAGCTGCCGAACCGCCCGTCGCGCTGGGCACCGCTCAGGGCGGCGGCCGCCCGGGCCCGGTCGGCGTCCCCCACCCGCCGGTCCGCCCCACCGGCCTCCGGCGCGGGCCGAAGGGCCCGGAGGTGCCGGGTCACGACGCCACCCCCTCGTCCCCGGCTCCGGCCGTCGACGCCACCGAAACGCCGTCGACCGCCGGGACCGGCTGGGCCGTGGCCGTGGCCGTGGCCGTGGCCGTGGCTGCGGCGGCCGCCACGGCGCCGACGGCGTTGCCGTCTCGGTACCGGCGGACGGGCGGCAGCGCCATCTGGAGCCGGTACACCACCGACGGCGTCGGCACCCGGCGAGCGGCCACCTCCGGCGGCACCGGTGGTCGAGGTGCGGCCGGGTCGGTGCCGTCCACCGGGGCCAAGAAGTCGGCGCTCCTCGAGAACGCCAGCAGCCGGGGGGAACGGTGGCGGGCCGTCCACCCGACCACCAGGCCGGCCGGACGGCGGGTGACGTTGAAGATCCATCGCGGGAACCGCTGCCGGCTGTGGCGGGCGCCGCTGACCACGGCGATGTTGCCGGCTCCCCCGAACTGCACCACCCGGGACTCCGCCCGCTCGACCACCGCCGGGCTGCGGTCCGCCAGGAGGTGAGTGGCGGTGTCGTCCCCGAACGGCCACTCGTGGCCGACCGTCGACGCCGTCCAGGTGTCGCCGACGTGCACCAACGTGACCAGGTCCCCGGCGACCGCCTGGCGCCGGAGCAGGTCCATCAGGCCGGCCGGCCCGCTGCCGGGCTCCAGGATGCGCATCTCGGCCCGGCCACCGCGCTCGAGCAGGACCTCGGTGATGAGCCGCCGGTCACCTTCGCGCCGCATCGACCTCCTCCTCGCTCGTCCTGCTGGGGGACCGCGTACCCGGTGCGGCGTGGGTCGCCGGCGCCCGTCGGGGCTGCCGACCCTGAACGGTAGTTGACGGCGCCGGAGCGGACCGCGCCCGACGACGGCGGCGGGCCCGGGCCACGTTGGCCCGGCGGGGGTCCGCCACGTCGGCCGGCACCGACGACGGCGCCCGGCGGTGCACACCGATCCCCCGGGTGGTGGGCGACAGGGAGTACACGAAGGCGATGACCTGGGCGACGGCGACGTACACGGACCCCGGGATCTGCTGGTCCACCTCGCAGGCGGAGAACAGGTAGCGGGCCAGGGGTGGGTCCTCCACCACCGGGATCCCGTGAGTGGACGCCTCCTGGCGTATCCGGGCCGCCAAGCCGTCGGCCCCCTTGGCCACCACCCGGGGGGCCGAGTCACTGGACCGCTGGTAGCGCAGGGCGACGGCGAAGTGGGTCGGGTTGGCCACCACCACGTCGGCCGTCTTGACGGCGGCCATCATCTTCGAGCGGGCGATGGCGTACTGCTTCCGCTTCAGCTGGCCCTTCATCGTGGGGTCGCCCTCGGCCTGGCGGTGCTCGTCCTTCACCTCCTGCTTGGTCATCTTCAGCGACTTGCCCAGCCGGTGCCGCTGGATGGCGTAGTCGACCACCCCCAGACCGAGCCCGAGCAGCGCCACCGTGCGGATGAACCGCAGCAGGGAGGCCGCGGCGAAGTCGAGGATGGGGGCCAGGCTGATCGGTGCCTTCCCGCCCACCGCCAGCGCCAGGCCGCGGAGCGCGGTGTAGGCCACCACCGTCAAGATGCCCAGCTTCAACAGCTGCTTCCCCAGCTCCCACAGGATGTTGGGGGAGAACAGTCGTTGGACGCCGGCCTTGGGGCTGAGGCGGGAGAACTTCGGCGCGGCCGCCTTCAGCGACGTCGCCCGACCGACCTGGAGGATGTTGACAGCCACCCCGACGACGGCGAAGGCCGCCCCGACGGTGGCCACGTAGTACACGACCTGGAGCAGGCCGGTCCCCAGCGCCGACATCGCCCCGGGAACGGTCGGGTGGCGCATCACCGGGACGATGGCGTTGAACACCGTCAGCACGCGGGCCCGTCCCATCGAGAGCATCCACGGGATCAGGAACGACCCCAAGAGCACCGCCGCCCACCCCCCGATGTCGGGGGACCGGGCGACCTGCCCCCGCTCACGGGCCTCCCGCCGCCGCTTGGGGGTCGGCTTCTCCGTGCGGCTGTCCTTGTCGGCGGACGCCATCAGGGGACCCCGAACATGCGGGCACCGTCGCCGAGGCCGCGGGTCAAGAGGATGGTGACGTACCCCGGGATGGCGGAGATGGCCACGGACACCAGCACCAGGACGAGGAACACCTGGAGGGGGAACCCGAGGATCCAGACGTTGACCTGCGGCGCCGCCCTCGACAGGAGCGCCAGGACGACCTGGGCGGCGAACAGCACCACCATCACCGGGGCCGCAATGGTGAGGGCCGAGGTGAAGAAGATGCCGAGGTCGGTCACCATGACCGACGCCACCGTCCCGCTCCCGGCCAGCGTGAACCCGGGACCCCGGAACGAGTTGACGAACCCCTGGATCATCAGCAGGTACCCGTTGGTGACGAACAGCAGCAGGACCACCACCTGTTGGTAGAACTGCCCCATCAGCGGCACCTGGTCGAGGCTCAGCGGGTCGATCGACGGCGGCAGGGTCAGGCCACCGACCAGGTCCAGGATGCTCCCGGCGGCGGTCACCGCCGACAACAGCATCTGGACCACCAATCCCAGGGCGGCGCCGGTCAGGACCTGGAGGACGATGGCGCCGAACAGCGCCGGGGTGGTCTGCGGCAGCGGGGAGCTCTCCAGGCGCGGCGCCACCAGCAGCCCCATGCCGACGGCGATGGTCAGGAGAGCCACCGTGGGGACGACCTTGCGGCTGGAGAACGGCGACACCACCAGCAGCCACGCCAGGGCCCTGGTCGTCACCAGCAACAGGGCGATGAGCCACGACGCGTCGACCCCGATGGTCACGGGCTACCCGCTCCCGATGAGCTGCGGGATCTGGGCGAACAGCTGGTGGACGTAGGCCACGAGCTGTCCCAGCATCCAGTGGCCGGCCAGGGCGATGACCAGGGCCACCACCAACAGCTTCGGGACGAAGGTCAGGGTGAGCTCCTGGATCTGGGTCACCGACTGGAACAGGGACACGACCAGGCCGACCACCATGGCCGCCAACAGGATGGGGGCGGCGATCTTGGCCGTCGTCGTCATGGCCCCGGCGGCCAGGTGGATGGCGTCCTGCTCGTTCACCGGAAGCTCGTGATCAACGACTGGGTCACCAGCACCCAACCGTCCACCAGGACGAAGAGAAGCAGTTTGAACGGGAGGGACACCAAGGTGGGTGGGAGCATGACTATCCCCATGGACATCAACGTCGACGCCACCACCAGGTCGATGATGAGGAACGGGATGAAGATGACGAACCCGATGATGAAGGCGCTCCGCAGCTGAGACAGCAAGAACGCCGGGATGATGGCCATCAGCGACGCCTGCATCGGCCGCTCGATCTTCTCGTGGGCCACCTTCGTCGTCAGCGCCAGCTCCTCCGGGCCGGTCTGCTTCAGCATCCACTCCTTGACGGGGACCTCGCCCCGGTCGAACGCCTGGCTCGCCGTGATCTTCCCGTGCAGGTACGGCTGCACGGCCACGTGGTTGACGGTGGAGATGGTCGGCGCCATCAAGAAGAGGCTGATGAACAGGGCGATCCCCACCAGGACCTGGTTGGGGGGCGTTGTCTGGAGCCCCAGGGCCTGCCGGGTGAGCCCGAGGACGATGACGATCCGCGTGAACCCGGTCAGCATCACCACGATCGACGGGGCCAGCGTCAAGAACGCCAGCGCCAGGATGATCAGGAGGCTCGACGACGGCTTGGCGAGGCTCTTCCCGAGGTTGATGGTGATCTGGTCAGCCGACAGCAGCAGCGGCAGCGGCATCAGGGGCCTTCCGGCCGGCTCGGCACCATGGGCTCAGCGCCGGACCGTCGCCTCGCGGAGGCTGTCCAACCACGACCCCCCGGTCCCCCGCCCCCATGCCGTGCCGGCCGCGGCCGGCGGCGGCAGGGTGGCCGGCAGTGTGATCGGCAGGGCGGTAGGGAGAGCGGTAGGCAGGGCCGTCGGCAGGGCCCCCGGTTCGACCGGGACGCCCTCACCGTTGGTCGGCTCCAGCTCGCCGATCGGGTTGAGGCCCGACTCGGAGATCCCCACCAAGAAGCACCGGCTGCCGGCCCGGACCACGGCGATGGCCTTGCCCTTCCCGATGGACTGCCGGCTCAGGATGGTGAGACCGGGGACCGCCCCTCGCTGGCGCGCCCGGCTCCGGGGCCGATCGGTCCCCCCGAACCGGCTGCTCCGGCGGACGATCTTGCTGAAACCCCAGATCCCGCCGACGACGAGGCCCAGGGCGATGACCATCTGCAGCAGGACGTGCCCGAGAGAGACGTCCTGGCCGGTGGCCGTGCTCGCCTGGTTGGCCGCCAGCAGGCCGTGGGCGGCCACGGCGGCCAGCGCATCGCCGACCATCACGACGCCCGCCCGTCACGTGGCACGCCCAACCCCACCACTTCGGTGATCTGCACCCCGATCTCGGCGTCGTCCACGACCACGATCTCGGCCCGGGCGAACAACGTTCCGTTGACCATGACGTCGACGGAGCTGTGCACCGACCGGTCGAGCTCGATGGTGGTGCCGGGATGGGCGGCGAGCAGGTCGCGCAGCGGCATCCGGGCCCGACCGAGCACCACTTCCACCTTCAGCTCCACGTCGTGGAGGGCGTCCAGGGGCAGCGGGGCCACCATGGTCGGGCGGTCGACGGGGACCTCGTCGCTCATTGGTTCTCCTTCCAGTTCGCCTCTGGCCAGCTCGCATCTGGCCGGCTCGTGTCTGGCCAGTTCGTGTCCGGCCAGCTCGTTCCCGTCCGGTTGGCGGTCGTCCAGCTCGTGATCGTGCAGGCCAACCGCTTCCCCTGCTCGACCAGCACCGCCTGGCCGAACG
>Ga0134126_10002832_pt1 | contig 21813 bp, 18 predicted proteins | sample KB31752_FD_96881 | JGI IMG/M metagenome (GOLD analysis project Ga0134126, IMG submission 96881) | Terrestrial soil microbial communities with excess Nitrogen fertilizer from Kellogg Biological Station, Michigan, USA - KB3-175-2 | ecosystem: Environmental > Terrestrial > Soil > Unclassified ... | reverse complement strand
GCCCGAATCGGCGTATTTTTCTCCTGCAATCTTCCCCAAGTAGAGAAAGCCGAGAACGTTGAGCCGGTGATTGATACCGACCACAACCACGTCGTGCTTCCCGGCCAGATGCGCGCCATCGTACATCGGTGCGCCGCTCGAACCTATCGAGTAACTTCCTCCATGCAGCCAAACCATGACGGGCCTGTTGCCGGCCGGCAAGCCGGGAGTCCAAACATTGAGGACTAGACAATCCTCGCTCATCTTCCCGGGACCGATCAGATCCGGCACGGGCATTCCGGACCCAGCGGAAGGCAATCGCGACCTGTCTTGAGGCGCGGGGGGCCCGATTTGCAGCGCATCCCGCAGGCCTTTCCATGGCTTCGGCGGCTCGGGCGGCAGGAAGCGCCTCGCGCCGGCGGTGGAAGATCCATAATGAACGCCCTTGAAGGAATAGATCCCCTCCGCGAAACCACCCCGGAGCTTTCCCAGATTTGTCGATGCGATCGCGCTCGCGGCAGCGCCGGCGTAAGCGCGGCGAATGAGCGGCCGGCCAAACTTCTCAGTGGCCGCTGCGGCACCGCAGCTGACCACGGAGGCTTTGAGGAATCCGCGGCGAGTGAGCACTTTGTTGCTCCCAGTCTTCATCGGCAGGCCGGAAGGTTGGGCGAGTTTGGCTCCGCCCGAGATCATACCCCGATTCGCGAGGACCACGTAATCTCAGGCGGCTGCCGCCGGGGCGGGGTCCAATCCGAGTAAATCGGGCGGGCCCTATATCAGGAAATCAGCTGGGGCCTATCCCGGGACACCAGGTGGGTCCAATCAGCTGAGTGCCTTCACCTACCAGCATTTGGCACTCGATTTGGCACTAGCCGAAAGGGAGCTGAGCCCGCCCGATTCCGGCCCTTGTCGATTGGCGGAGGCCCATCAATTGCCTGCTATTGTCGCTAACACCAGTTGCACACCGGGCGCGTCGTGGGCGGCGCCCCCCACCATGACTCCATAGCACCCGTTCGTGGCCTTCGTCGTGAGACTGACCTTGATCGATCCCTGGGTTCTCAATGTCGACGGCAGGCGCGCGAGGATGGATCGTGGCGCCCAGGAAATCGACTCTGGTAGAAGGACAGCTCGGTCGGATGGAGAGGCGTGCTGATCGAGCCGTCCCCGTTCGTCCATGGACCGAGCGGTGCTCGTGCCACGAGTCACTTCTGGTGGTCGACGAGATCGGATACTTGCCCATCAACCACGTCGGCGCCGTCCTGTTCTTCCAGCTCATAAACCGCCGCTACGAGACTGCCTCCACGGAGCTGACCTCGAACAAGGACTTCGAGGAATGGGGCGAAGTGCTCGGAGATGAGGTCATGGCGGCGGCTCTCATCGAACGCGTGCTGCATCACTGCCACCTGGTGGCAAGTCGACCGCGGCCTTCTGCCGCCTTCGGCGTCAGACTGCGCGCGGGCGCCGCACCCGCGGGAATCCAGGCCTCCCAGGCTTTGTTCATCTCCTCGAAGTCAGTCATGCTCGCGAGCCAGATGCTCGCTGCGAGAATATAACCCTTCCCCGGGCCGGTCCGAGTCAACAGGATATCGAGCTTTGCGAGTACTTGGCGCATCTGGCCAGGTATGGTCTGCCGAGCTATCGTCAGCGACCTGACCGGACAGATAGATCGTCCCGCCGTGGACCACGGCCTGGCTCATGCGCCGATTCGTGTCGAGTCTCTGAACGCTCATGCGCATGCCCTTCAAAAGGTGGTGAATTCGAAGCCAGGTTCAACCACTGGGACCGGACCCAATCGATGTCCTTCCATGTAACGCTCGGATCGAGTTGCGATTGCATGTAGGTCGTCAACGCTGGCCCGAAGTTGAGCCGGTTGCCGACTCGGAACGAGGCGAACCATTGCGCGTGAGCTCCCGCAGCCAATCGACTCGGCGCAGAAGATCGCCTCCGATGATCGGAAGGTCGGACATTGCCTATACAGTATCCAAGCACCCGCGCGCGGCTATGCGCTGGACCAGCGCGGCCACACAGTGAGATACTGCAAAAATGTCGGACGAACGCGGAAATCCCGCAGTAATGCACACGCTTCCAGCGATCGATGCCTTCGATATCGACATCCTGAATCTCGTCCAGGAAAACAATCTGCTCACTTCTCAGGAAATAGCCGAGAAAGTGGCTCTGTCCGCCTCGGCCGTACAGCGGCGGTTACGCCGCCTCCGAGAGGAAAGGATCATCGTCGCCGACGTCTCGGTGATTGCACCCGCCGTCGTCGGCAATCGTGCAACTCTCATCGTGGAGGTCTCGCTGGAACGGGAACAGCTTCATCATCTCGAGGAGTTTGAGAAGACCGTCCGCAAACTGCCGGAAGTCGTGCAGTGTTATTACGTCACGGGTCGCGCGGATTTCGTCTTGATCCTCAACATGGCCAGCATGGAGGAATACGGCGAGTTTACGAAGCGCGTATTCTTTGCTAATCCCAACGTAAAGCAGTTCCACACGGCCGTGGTCATGAGCCAGGTGAAGTTCAGCACGCGAGTGCCGTTGCCTTCGATTCCGGCCTGATCCCGGGCGATTCGCCGGGCTCATCAGGTATCGGGCCTCACAACGGGCTGATAGTCCCTTGCAACGGGCTGAGGGTTCCCATGGCATCGCGATGATGCGGCGGATGAGCGTTGGAGTCCATCGGCCCGAGGAATTCGTGCGCTCCCAGCCCCCAAATCGCCGCTCCACGTCTGATGCTCCTGCCACGATGTCGTTGGACGTACCTTCACAGTGGGAATCGCGTTGCAGCAATGAGTGGCAATAGCAGAGAGATGTCGCTGCGGACCTTGCGGTATTGGATCAAGCTGGCCGAGCAACGGCTGCCGAAGCCAGCCTGAAGGCGCAAATGACAGCAGCCATCGTGCGTAACGCGCTCGCCCAGTCGCGCGGCCGTTACGGATTTGAAGACCTGATTTCGCGCCTCGACACGCACGCGGCTCGCGTGGAGATCAGCAAATGGCCCTCGTTCACGGAAACACCGCTGCGCGAGCTTTCCCCCCTTGCGAGGCAGTCCGGTGTCGCAGAAATCTATTACAAGGATGAAGCCACGCGCTTGGGCCTGGGGAGCTTCAAGGCCCTTGGGGGCGCCTACGCTGTAGCGCGTCTACTGCAGCGAGTCATCGCGAGACGGACGGGGGAGACGGTCGAGATCTCCGACCTGATCGCTGGACGCTACCGCTCGGTCACCGAGTTGGTCACGGTCGTCTCGTCGACCGATGGGAATCATGGACGTTCGGTCGCCTGGGGAGCGCAGTTGTTCGGATGCCGCTGTTGCATAGTGATACACGCCGGCGTGAGCGACGGCAGGCGAGACGCGATCGCTTCTTACGGCGCGGAAGTCATTCGTATCAATGGAAATTACGACGATTCAGTGTGCCATGCGCTGGAGCTTGCGGACCAGACCGGCTGGGAGCTGGTCGCTGACACATCGAGCCCCGGACACGAGCAGACCTGTCTGGATGTCATGCGGGGCTATACGGTCATGGCGGCCGAAACGCTCGATCAGCTCCTGGCAGCCGGCGGTCACGCGCCGACCCACGTATTCATTCAGGGCGGCGTGGGAGGACTGGCAGCCGCCGTTTGTGCCCACTTCTGGGAGACCCTGGATGCTACGCCGACATTCGTTGTGGTGGAGCCCGACCGGGCAGACTGCCTCTATCAATCTGCGCAGCTGGGTAGCCCGGCAAAGACGATCGGGGATCTGAAAACCGTGATGTCGGGCCTCGCCTGCGGTGAGCCCTCGCCTATCGCATGGCAGATATTGCGCAAGGCTGTGGAGTTCTTCATGACCATCAGCGACGCTGAGGCGATTTGCGTCATGCGGACGCTTGCCGATGCGAGGCAAGTTGGCAGCCGCATCGTGGCGGGCGAAAGCGGCGGCGTCGGGCTGGCGGGATTCCTGAAAGTCGCTTCTCAGCCGGCGACAAGGAAGCTCATGAGATTGGATCGTTCTTCTCGGGTACTGACCTTCGGAACTGAGGGCGCTACGGACCCTGCGATCTACGCCTCCTTGATGGGAGGTGATACCTGACGCCGGCCCGTTTCAGAGTCGCCATTCATCGCCGGGTCGATGAAATCCCTCTAAGCTAACTTAGCGACGATGCCCTTTGCTGGCTTCTTTTCGCAGAATGGACGGCGCACTGATGAGCGTCAGGGTCCTGCTGGCGCAGAGCGCGCCGGCTTTCTGAATACAAAGTAGAGCGGAACTCCCGCGGCGGTCAATACACCGCCCCAGGCGAGCACTTCGGGCCCCGAGCCGATCATGGCGAAAGCCGAATACGAACACGCGAACAACGCCACCAGCGTCCAGCCCCTGGCGGAGCGCCATGAGTGCCTGACCTCGGCCAGGCCGCAGACAAAGTAGTAGACGAGACTGAGCGCCGTCGCCATCATCAGCAGGAAAGTGTACGCGGCCAGGAGGCCGCGCGAATAGTTGAGGAGCAGGAGCAGCGCTCCCAAGGATGACGACAGCAGCAGCGATCCGCGAGGTGCGCCACCCGCATTGAGCGTTGCGAGCCATTGTGGGGCCTTCCCATCCTCGGCCACCGCCATGGGCATCTGGCTCGAGGCGAAGATCACACCGTTCAGGGTGCCTGCGGTGGCGATCAACGCGCCCAGCGCGACCAGCGGCGGACCCCAGGCTCCGAGAACGCGGGCGGCATCTGCAAACGGCGCCTCCGATTGGGCAAATCGTCCGGATGGAACCAGTAGCATGACGGCGAGGGATGCACCGATATAAATGACGGTCACAAACGCAACGGCCGCCGTGAGCGCGCGCGGAATGGTCCACTCCGGCTCTCGGACGGCGCGCACATTGCAGACAGCCGCTTCAAAGCCGGTGAACGGCCAGAGCGTTATCAGCGTCACGGTGGTGAGAGATGAAAGAATCGGCGCCTGTGACGGGTTGAGCGGCGGCAGATTGTGCGGCGTACCGAAGGTCAGTGCCGCGCCCATGATGACGAACAGCGGGATGATCTTCAGCAGCGTCAGCGTGATCTGCACGACGCTCATTTTCCGGAGGCCACGCAGGTTCACATACGTGAACACGCCGATGACACCGAAGGCGGTCAGTGCCTGCGCAACGATATTGTGCACGAGTGCCGGCACGAAGACGCCCAAATAGCTAACGAAGGCGATGGCCTGGACCGGGATAGCGACCCAGAAGACAACCCAGTAGGTCCACGCCATGAGGAAACCGGCCATGTCTCCGAATGCGTCCTGAACATAGACATAGGGTCCGCCATTACGTCTGGTTCGCGTCGCCAGCCGCGCAAATACCTGGACGACGGAGACGGCGCCGACCGAACTGATGACCCAGCCGCCCAGACTCAGCAGACCATAGGGCGCCAGCGAAGCCGGCACAAGCAAGATACCGGACCCGATCATCGTGCCGACGGCGAGCGCCCAACACGACCAGAAGCCTAAGGGCTTCGACCTTACATGCATGTCATCCCGCCCCTCGCTGTCCGTGACCGGTTGCGCTGCGCGGCGGACGGCTGGCGATGCGGCGAAGCGCTGGATGTCGATTCTTCGCGCGCACGTAGCTACCTTGCCACCGTGGTAGCGGCCGTATCCGATCTCCTCACTACCCGCCAGAGGCCGTAGGTCATCAGCGGCAGCAGAAAAATCACCAGTACGAGCGCCGCAAGCACCCGATACCCTTTGGCGATTAGGGTGACGAGCCCGAGCCGCTCAGCGAGGAATATCGAGCCAACGAGGAATGCCGCGGAAATCGCAAATCGCCTCCCTTCGCGGAGCTCAGCGCCGCGTCGGGCGCGCCACGAAGCGGCGATGCGCTCATTGATGGAGTGAATCATGCCGGTGCCACTCTCCAGCAGCGCAAAGAAGATCATGAGCTGGAAAATAAAGCGGAACGCGGGCAGACCGAGCCGCACCAGCAGGAAATCTGAGGGTAACGTCTGCGCCCCGATCTGCCGATAATAGGCGCACATGCAGATGAAGAAGAGAATGCCCGGTATGATGGCCAAGGGCCCGGAAAGCAGCCCGGCGGTGATCGCATCGCGGGTGGTTGTCACGTGGCGTGAGACGACGGAGAGAATGACCGCCGCTGCGAAAACATTGTACCCAGCGTAGGTCAGTCCGCCTTGCATCCAGTCGCGTGCCGCAGGCAGTGATGTCGCCGCAAAGCTGTCTGCCATCCTTCCGCCGAATTTGCCGATCGCGATGACCAAAAAAATCGCGTAGGTGGCGTAAAGAAATATCGAGACCCACTTGAAGAGGCGCTCGACCGAGTTGTTACCGAACGCGGCGATCAGCGCAATGCAGCCGATCAGGCAGAGCGTCCCCACGAGAAGGGGCCAACCAAACAAGGCCGCTCCGATCGACCCAGCGGCCGCACCAAACACCGACAGCGCGATCGTTACGACGATGACATATGCGATCTCGAACGCCGGTGAGAGTGGGCCCAGCAGCGATCCGAAAAAGGTGCCGTAGTCCGGCGCATTGACCGTCTGGGCGAAGAGGAAGGTGATCATGCAGACCACGCTCCAGATCACCATGGTCAGGGCCATGCCTGCCAGTCCGCCCCAGGGTCCACCGGGAATGAAGTATTCGGCGAGCTCCCTCCCCGTCGCGTATCCGCCCCCGATGACGATCGCCTTGAAGGCCAACCCCGGCAAGACGATGCGTTGAAAGAGGCTCGAGCGCAAGGTCACCTCTTCATTCCGAATTGCTCCGCGAAGAAGCGATCGGCATCTCCCAGGAACTCGAGCCATGATGCATGACGGAGCATGTCGTGGATCTCATTGGGCAGGACGATCGTCTGCGGCGACTGCCCGTTCGCACGCAACGCAGTGATCAATTCCTCGCTCTGGCTGATAGGGACGTTGTGGTCGTTGTCAGATTGAAAGATCAGAACCGGCGAGCGCCAGGTCTTGACGGCCGCAATCGCCGACGAGTCGTATGCGAGTTGCAATTGCACCGGGGTGAAGTAAGCGCCCGGCGCCGCCTCGAGATTGAAAGTCCGCCAGTCGTGAATGCCCGCATAATCGACGCCCGCGGCATAGAGGTCCGATGCGCGCGCCAGCGCCATGGCAACCATCACCCCGCCGTAACTACCCCCGTAGACTCCGATCCGCTTCGAATCGACGTCGGTCCGGCTGTCCAGATACCGCGCGGCACCCAGCTCGTCCTGGAATTCACTCGCTCCGAATGGGCCGAAGTGCGGTGCGTTCCGGTAGTCGAGCCCATAGCCGGTACTCTCGCGATAATTTACGGAAAGCACGACATAGCCTCGATTGGCGAGATACTGATTCATTCCGTACAAGTGCGCGTACGCGCTGACCGGATGCCAGCCGAGCAGCATCTGGCGCTCCGGCCCGCCGTGGTAGAACACGATCGCGGGGTGTCGCACACCGGAGGCATCATGGGGCGGCAGAAAGAGCTGGGCGTGGTCCTCTAGACCGTCGGGCGCGCGAAAGGTCACCTCTTGCGGCAAGACGAGTTGGGACGCCGGGAACTCCTTGGGAATCGCCCGCGGATTCAGCGGCTCCAGGGTACCGTTCCCTCTTACCAGCGTGGGCTCGAGCGGCAGACGCGCATTGCCGTGCAGAACGAGGATCTGCCCGCTGGAATCAATCGCGGGACTGGCCTCGATACCCGTGCCTCGGGTGAGCGCCACGGCCGGCCCCCCGGCGACCGGAACCTCCCACACGTGTTGCCGGTCGGGATCGCCCTTGTTTGAGGAAAAGACGACCGTGCGTCCATCTGGAGTCACGGTCATGTCCGCCACCTCGAAGGAACCGGTCGCGAGCGGGCTTGCAGCTCCTCCGCCGCTCGAGACCGTATAAAGGTTGAGCCAGCCGGTTCGCTCCCATTTGAATATCAGCTGGTCACCGGCGCCCCACAGCAGCGCGGTCGACGAACTTCCCGGGTAGAAGATGCTGCCGGGCCCCTGATTCGCCCGCCACACTTCGTGTCCCTGTCCTGTTGCCGCGCTCGCCACCCAAATCGACCACGGCGTGCCGTATCTCACATACTCGCCCTTCGTTCCCACAGGGATTCGAACGAAAGCGAGCTCGCGCCCGTCGGGAGACCAGGCCGGTGAGAAATCGTGATCGAAGCTCGGCGCCATCCAGACGAGACTCTTGCGGGCGAGATCGTACACGCCGATAAAGCTGCGCAACGCTTCGAAGTCGCTCTGCTCGCGCTCGCTCACGAAAGCGATCCGGCTTCCGTCGGGCGACCAGGCAAACGCCGAGATGGACCGCTCGTTCTGTACTACCGGTCGCGGCGCCGTCGAGCCAGCCAAGTTCGCGAGCCACAGCGAGTTCTCATGCAGGTAGGCGACCCGACTACCGCCGGGCGCTGCGGCCGGGTCCTGGCCGGGCCCGATCAAGCGCGGCGTGGGAATATCCGCAGAGACGGCCCAGACCGTCGTCGACATCGAAGGGCCGAGCGGAAGGCTCAGCGTGTTCTCGGGGCTGGCGTCGTCGAAACTGCCACCGCGCGCGTAGACCAGGGTGCGGCCGGACGGATCCCAGGAGAGTTCGCCGAGGTCGTTGCCGTCGTCGCCCCGATAATGAGTGAACTCGCTGACCCGGTACGTACCTCCCGCCACCGGCTCGGCAACCCAGACGTTGCGGTTACCTTGCCGGTTCTCCACCCACGCGACCGGCCCACGGCGGGACGCCGTCAAGGACTCCACGAACGGAACGCTCAAGACCTGCTCGATGGTGAAAGAACCGGCTTCGGCCCTGGCGGAGAGCATGAGGGGCAGGCAGCCTGCAGTGATCCAGACTAGTGAAATGCAGCGCATGAGCCGCCTCGTATGAGTTGTCGCAGGAGAATGAATCGGTGTGTGACGCATCTCGACGCCCCTTTTCCCGCTCACGCGCCGGTCAGAACCTGAACCTCACTCCCAAACGGAAAGTACGCCCAATGACGTCATAAAGCGTCGCGTTGGTTACCTGTGGCGCAATAAAGGCGCTCACAATGATGGGGGGCGATCGGTTGAATACATTGCTCACGTTACTGTACAGCACCGCTCTGCCGTGCTCGAATCCCGGCAGCTCATACTGCAGAGCCGCGTCCGTATAAAACACCCCCGAGACGTGGTTATCCGGCACAACACCCGGGCCGTAAAGATTATCGAACTTACCTGCGCCGATGTAACGCTCCTCGAGATCGACAGTGCCGGGTCCAACTTGGTATGCCGCGCTCAGGTTGACGCGCCAATGCGGCACCCCCGCGAGATTGCCCCCGCCGATACTACTCGGGTACATGAAAGATCCCACCGCACCGGCCTCATCGACGGTCGTCCCTGTTTCCTTTGTAGTAAGGCTTGCCACGTACGTTCCCAAAAGCCTCAGGCTCAAGCTTCCTTGCCACGACGGGCGGACTTTCGAAAGGGGAAAGTGGTCCGCGACCTGAAAATCGGCGCCGTTAGTATAGAACTGGTCGACGTTTATGTTTGGCGTTGCGACCTGCGTGATCACACCGGCCGTGCGCTGGATCAAAGAACAAAGACTCGAGTCGCCTTGAGCGCACAGGGCAACCTCACTTTGAGCGCTCAACGTCGAAATCACGTTGTTCATGTTGATTTCATAGTAATCGATTGACATGCTCAGGTCGGTCGCCCAGTCTGGTTGGTAGATCACGCCAAAGGATGTCGTATCCGCCTCCTCAGGTTTGAGCGCGGTGTTCGGGGGAGCCGGGTTTGTGACGAAGTCGCTTTGGTTTGTAGCCGGATCGATGACCAAGGTGTAATTGAGCGATCCTGTTCCAAAGAGCTCAAAGAGATTGGGTGCCCGGATGTCATGGGATCGCACGCCGCGAAGGCGAAGCTGATCGTTGATAACGTCGGTGAGGCCAGCCTTCCAGGTGGTGACGAAGCCGCTGATACCGTAGTCCGTGAAGCGCGCAGCGAGATCCGCATCGAGCGACTTCGCGAACGGACGGCCCGATAGCAGGGGGATCACCGTTTCGGCAAAACCTTCGGTTACGTGTTCGCTGCCACGGAAGCTCATGGCGTCCCCGACAAGGAAGGCGCCCGCTTCTGACAGAGGGCTCACCGTGGATTGCACCGCATCCCGATAGAAGTCCACGCCAGTGGCGATCGAGACTGGCCCGGCCCATAGCGAGAGGGGTTCGCCCTGGATGCTGAATGCTGCTGCATTCTGAGTATATACGCTGAGCGTGGGCTCAGTCCCCAGCACATACTTGAGCGCCGCCGCGGACGGTGATCCGACGCCGAAAATGTCGATCGGGACGCAGCCGTTATTAGGGGAGGTCAGGGTTGACTGGCAAATTGGTCTTCCGGTCTTCGGGTCGATCACCGAGTTCAAGGCGTTCGTGTAATTGACCTCGTTCAGTACGTTGTATTGCACGTTGTCGTTCCGAACCCGACCGAACTCATAGTAGGCGTTCCATGTCCACGTCTTGCCGATCGAGCCATCGGCGCCTCCAACGACCCGCCAGAGGCGATTGTCGTCTACGGAGTTGACGTAGCCATAGTCCTCATCAATTCTGCCTAGAAGAAAAGAGGTTTGGCCGGCAGCATTGTATGCGGCGGCGACGGAGGCGGGCAGAAACGCATTGCTTGTCGATATGGTGTCAACTAGATCGAAGTTCGGGTTTATGTTCGGGTTTTGGGTATCCGCTTGGGCGTAGAGGGCGTCGATGAATACGTTGACGCTCGGGGAAATGCGGTACGAGATACGGCTGAAGACGTTCTGCCGATCTTGCGGCAGCTCAAGCGGAACGTTTGGCGAGAGCGTGGCCCCGTCGCCGCCCTGCATCATCAAGGACCCCACGTTCGTGCCATACTCAAATGGTTGCAGCGTCCCTCCCGGGCCAAACTGCATGCCGGCGAGCGGGCCAGTGAGGATCAGGCCGCCATAGCTCGCAATCGAGAGTCGGGCGTTCGGAACGGGATCCAGACTATACTGAGGCGTCTGGACATCGCCCCAGCCCCGAGCCGACCAGGGACGGTCAGATTGGCGCAGGACTCCGCTGTTGGTGGTCGCCTCCCCGGCAATCTCGAAATGTCCCCGTCCATCGCCAAAGTCGAAACCGTACGCAAGCGACTCCTTGGATGAGCGGTTATCGCCATACTGGGACACGCCGCCCTGAAAATCCCCCTGCAATCCCGTCAGATGATCATTGAGAACTATATTGACGACGCCGGCAACGGCATTGGAGCCCCAATCGGCGGACCCGCCGCCGGTCACCACGTCGACGTGACTGATGATGGCCTCGGGGATCACGTCGGTGTCAACCAACCCACGGAACGTCGTTGGGACGAAGCGCTCGCCATCGACCAGGATCAGCGTTCGATCGGGTCCGAGGCCGCGCAGATCGAGAAAGTTGCCACGACCCGTATCTGAGCTCAGGGTGCTGGTCGTAGGCGTGCCGGTCGCGATGAAGGCCGGCACTTGCGCGGCAATGTCCCCGACATTGACCGCGCCGGTGGCCTCGATGTCGCTGCTTGACATCACAATGGTGGGGGTCGGCGCCGTAAAGTCCTTGCGAACCACACGTGTCGCCGTGACGATGACCTCCTTCAGAGTCAGAGTCTGCTGCGGATCAGTCGAGCTCGGGTTGGCATTCGGCACCGTCGGTTCAGCTACCGCATCAGCACCCCGAACGGAGCTAAATTGCAGCGCAGTGGCAAGTACGCAAGAAGACAACAGCAGACGGAAAGTTGCCGACTTCATTATTTCCCCCTTTTCATCATGGCGATCGCACGCGAGCACCGCGATGAGTTTTTCAGGAATTCCGCGACGTTTGTCCCTTCTTGAAGCATTGTGAGCGCCTCATAGCGGCGGAATTTGCTCGTTTATGACCGATTTCGTTGCTGCTCGTCGGCGCCGCAAGCGGCGCGGAATGGAAGGCCGTCCGACACACGCAGGGTGGATTTCGCGATCAGCGCCGCCCTCCCTCCCAAAGAATCTCGCCAGATCGTGGATGCGCCTGGGAGGTCACCTTGGGACGTCGATCAGCGACTCGCTGCCTATCTCAGGAGAGCGCCGCATTCATGGGTGATGCTCCCATCATCACTGCTCAGATTGACAGGAGTTCAAGACGAGAGGCGTTATTTGAAGCGGTAGCGGCGCAGAAATTCGTTGAGTGCGTCATCGCGACGCCGATCTGCCGCCTTACACCGATGCAGGCAGCGCTACTTGCGTGCTGAATTTCACCTGATTCATGACCACGGCGGTGTAGAACTGCTTCACGTTTGGATTGGCAAAGAATACGCGCTTGGTGAACTCGCCGTATTCCTCCATGCTCGCCATGTTGAGGATCAGGATGAAATCGGCACGGCCCGTAACGTAATAGCACTGCACGATTTCCGGCAGCTTGCGGACAGTCTTCTCGAACTCCTCACGATGATGGAGCTGATCGCGTTCGAGTAACACCTCGACGATGACAGTGACACGATTGCCGACTACTGCGGGTGCAATCACCGAGACGTCGGCGACGATGATCCTTTCCTCTCGAAGGCGGCGTAAGCGCCGTTGTACCGCCGAGGCGGACAGAGCCACTTTCTCGGCTATTTCCTGAGAAGTGAGCTGATTGTTTTCCTGCACGAGATTCAGGATGTCGATGTCGAAGGCATCGATCGCTGGAAGCGTGTGCACTGCTGCGGGATTTCCGCGTTCCTCCGACATTTTCGCAGTATCTCACTGTGTGGCCGCGCTGGTCCAGCGCATAACTGCGCGCGGGTGCCTGGATACTGTTCAGGTAATGTTCGACTTTCTGATCATCGGAGGTGGCATCGCGGGACGACCGATGCCGGTGGGCCTCCGTCCTTTGCGCCGCACGGCCATACTGGTCGAAGGCCCGGCCGGCGTTGCGGTCCGCGATTGGCCGTTCGTAGTGGATGTCGAAGAGAAGTACTACTTCAAGCCCGATGCCGGTCTGATCCTCGTATCCCCCGCAGAGGAGACGCTCAGCAGCGCCTGCGATGCGCAACCGGACGATCTGGATGTCGCCATCGGAGTCGATCACGTCGAACGGGTCACTACCGTCACGGTACAACCAGTGCGCAAGGCCTGGGCGGGTTTGCGCACCTTTGTCGCCGATCGTTCTCCGGTCATAGGTTACGATGACCTTCTTCCGGATTTTTTCTGGCTGGCGGCGCTCGGGGGCTATGGGATCCAGACCGCACCGGCCGTCGGCTGGCTCGCCGCGTGTATGGCGCGTCACGCGCCGCTCGATACTATTCCAGGCACCACGTTCCCCACAGCGAGCCTTGCGCCTGGGCGGGCGGCCTGTAGCGCGTGGTCCGGGCAATCAAAGGTACAACACTATGACGCGTAGTCCGCTTTCACCGACGATCCATCCGGGGAGCCAACGGCTTCATCGTCATGCCGCGAGAAGCGTGCTAAGCACTCTCCTGCTTGCGCTGGCAACCCTCGGGCTCACCGCCTGCGCGCACGTGTTTACCCCGGATCGGCAGCATATTCCAGAAAGCCGCCTCACCAGCCTGTTGAGCCAGAGGCTCACCGACCGCATCAACGACACCGCACAGCAGTGGATCGCCTCGGGAAAGTCGGCCGGGGTTGCAGTCGAAATATCCCAGCATGGCAATACGGTATTCGCCCGCGGGTACGGCTGGAAGGTTCTGGGTACGAGTGCACCCGTACAGCCGGACACCGTGTTTCACATCGCCTCGGCAACCAAGCAGTTCACCGCCGCGGCGATTCTACAGTTGGTACAGCAGGGGCGCTTGAGCCTGGACGACAAACTCTCCAAATTCTTCCCGACTTTCCCCGGCGGCGATCAGGTCACCGTCCGCGAACTTCTCACCCACACCTCCGGAATCCACAATTACACCGAGTTCGGGTGGAAGCTCTGGACACTGCACGAGTTGACGCAATATCACTCCACGGAAAGTTGGGTACGCCATATTGCCACGCAGCACCCGCTCTATGATTTCCCGCCGGGAACGGCCTGGCACTACACCAACTCAGGGTTTTATCTGCTCGGCGCCATCGTGGAGAAACTCTCCGGAATGTCGCTACACGACTACTTCGCCAAGAACCTGTTCGAGCCGCTGGGACTCACGCGGACTGCGTTCGGTATCGATGGCACAACGGGTCCCGATCTGGCGCAGGCATACGTACCTGGCGGTAGAGTCGGCTCGTTCAAGCCTGTACCCTTCTACGAGGACTTCTCGATGAGCGTTGTAGGAGCTTCAGGGGCTGTGCGCTCCACAGCGGATGATATGACCAAATGGACAGCCGCGCTGTTCGCGGGGCGTGTCGTCGACTCTCAGCTGTTCGACGCCATGATCACGCCCGCAAGGCTGCTCGACGGCAAGCTGGCGAGTACACACCGCGTCGACATGCCGGCAACCGAGCCTGGCGGTGACTACGGGTTCGGTATTCGGATCGATCGGCTCGACGGTCAGCCGGAGATCGGCCACGAAGGCGACATTCCCGGCTTCAATGCCGCGGTCGAGACCTATCCGGACCAGGCGTTCACGGTGGTGGTACTCGCGAATACAGACAACGGCGCATTTGAATTGGAGAAGGCGATCGCGAAGCTGTTGCTCGCGAGCGCGCGCTCGCCCGATGAAAGCGCGGCTCCAGCATCCGCGTCCCCGTAGGCGCTCTAGGGTGCAGACCCTGACCTGCAACTGACCGCGCGCGAGCGTGAGAACAGAGACGCAACATTTCGCTGAATCGGGGCGTCAGGCGCGCATCGCCGCGGGTTCGCGGTACGCCCGAGGCAAGCGCGTTGCGCTCGAAGACTTGGTACCGTTCCTCGAGGCGGTGCTGCGTTGCGGCGACCGAGTGTGTATAGAAGGAGACAATCAGAAGCAGGCTGATGTGCTGGCTGCCAAGCTGGCGCGGATCGATCCCGCAAAGATTCACGATCTTCATATGGTGCAGTCCGGGGTGGTGCTGCCGGCACATCTCGACCTCTTTGAGAGCGGAATCGCGCGCGACCTCGACTTTTCTTATTCGGGTCCGCAGGCGGGGCGAATCTCGGGAATGTTGCGCAGCGGCGCCATTCGCCTGGGTGCCATCCACACCTATCTCGAGCTCTTTGCGCGGTACTTCATCGATCTCACGCCGCAAGTTGCGCTGGTGGCAGCGATCAGCGCCGACTCCGACGGCAATCTGTACACAGGGCCCAACACCGAGGATACGCCCACCATCGTCGAGGCCACGAGCTTCAAAGGAGGACTGGTCATCGCCCAGGTGTGCGCAGTGGTGGACAAACTGCCGCGCGTCGACGTTCCGGGCGACCAGGTTCACTTCGTGACCGAGACGCGCAAGCCCCTGCATCTTGAGCCTCTATTCACTCGCGATCCGGGGGAAATCACCGAAACGCACGTGCTCACCGCCATGCTCGCGATCAAGGGAGTCTATGAGCCTTACGGCGTGCGGCGGCTCAATCATGGGATTGGCTTCAACACTGCAGCCATCGAGCTGCTGCTGCCCACCTTTGGCGAGAGACTCGGTCTCAGAGGCCGAATCTGCAGCCACTGGGCTCTCAATCCACATCCCACCCTCATTCCGGCGATAGAGGCTGGCTGGGCACAGCAGGTCCACTGCTTCGGGTCCGAGGTCGGCATGGAGGACTATATCGCGGCCCGCCCAGACATTTTCTTTACCGGTGCGGACGGGTCGCTGCGCTCGAATCGCGCGTTCTGCCAGACTGCCGGACTGTACGCCTGCGATTTGTTCATCGGCTCTACCTTGCAGATCGACCTGCACGGCAACAGCTCCACGATGACGGCCGATCGCGTGGCGGGCTTCGGGGGTGCGCCGAATATGGGGTGTAACCCGCACGGCCGGCGGCATGTCAGCGCGGCATGGCTCAAGGCGGGGTCTGAGAGCACCCCGCACGTACCGCCCGCATTGCGCCGCGGTCGCAAGCTCGTGGTGCAGGTGGGAGAGACCTTCGGGAACGGCGGCGCGCCGCTGTTCGTCGAGAAGCTGGATGCGCTCGCGCTGGTCGAGCAACTCGGGCTCGAGAGCGCCCCGATCATGATCTATGGTGATGACGTCACTCACATCGTCACGGAGGAGGGCGTAGCCAATCTGCTTCTTTGCCGAGACGAAGGGGATCGCGAGCAGGCGATCAGAGCTGTCGCCGGATATACCGAAGTCGGTCGCGGCCGCGACCGCGGTCACGCCGACCGACTGCGGGAGCGAGGTGTCGTCCGCCGGCCCGAGGACCTCGGCATCGATCCTCTGGACGCAGATCGGCGGCTCTTGGCAGCGAGGTCCATGAGAGATCTGGTAACTGCCTCAAACCGCCTCTATCGGCCGCCCAGTCGGTTTCGAAACTGGTGACTTTCAGGAAGCCTCGTCTTGGAAAGATATACCTATCAGTTCAACCCAGCTCGGGCTGCGGCTGGCAGCAAGCGCATCGCCATCGCCGGCGTAGTGGCCTCCGGTAATCTCGAGGTGTTGCTCGAGCGCTGCTTGACACCAGAAACATGCACCGTCGAGGTGGCAACTCCGGTGAGAGGTTTCCATGCGGTGTGGGACGCGGTCATCCGCGATTTCATCGAACGCCGGGCGGCTGGGGGCCTTCACATCTCGATTAATGACGGCGGCGCGCGCCCGGATACAGTTGCGCTGCGACTGGCTCAGGGCTTGCGGATGTTAGAGATAGTGTAAAAGTGCGCCGCGATCATCCTCCTCGACCTCCGGAGAGTCTCAGCTGGTTCGAAGCGAGCGCGCGCCAGCGGATTGCCGCCTTGGTCGATACGGACAGTTTCGCGGAGGAGCTGGGTCCGGAACAACGGGAAACCAGTCCTCATCTGGGTGGCTTTGACCTGCCTGTGCAATTCGACGACGGCATTGTCGTCGGTCGGGCGATGCTTGGCGGCCGCCCCGTGCTGATCGCGGCTCAGGAGGGCCGATTCATGGGGGGCTCTATCGGCGAAGTGCATGGTGCCAAGCTCACCGGCTTGCTGCGCGCAGCCGGCACTCTGCGGCGGGACACCGTCATCCTGTTCGACACGGGAGGCGTGAGGCTGCAGGAGGCAAATGCCGGCGAGGTTGCCGTCGCTGAGATCCTGCGGGCGCTCGTCGCAGCCCGACTTGCGGGCGCTCGCGTGATCGGTCTCATCGGCGGTCGTGCCGGGTGCTTCGGCGGTGGGTCGCTGATAGCAGCGTGCTGCTCGTCACTCGTAGTTTCCGAGCAGGCGCGGATCGGTGTCTCGGGACCCGAGGTGATCGAGTCCTCTCGGGGAGTCGAGGAATTCGACTCGATGGATCGGGCGCTGGTGTGGCGCACGATGGGCGGAAAGCATCGTTACTTGATAGGCGGAGCGGATCATTTCGCGTTGGACACTGCGGCCTCGTTTCGAGCCGCAGCGCGGCGTGCGCTCGACCAGAGCTGCCAGTTGACGCTCGCAACCCTTCGACGGGAGCAGACACGGCTCGAGACCCGATTTGCGGCACTGGGAAGCTTCAGCGACGCGCCGGCGATCTGGGCGGCGCTCTGAATCGCGAACGCCAGTGAGATGCCCGAGCTGCCGGCGGCAGAGTTCGAGCTGGTAGCGTCCGCGCATCGGGTGAGCGCCGATGACGCTCGCTGAGATTCTCCAGTCGCTGCTCTTTGCCGATGGTGGAGTGCCCCTCGGGTCCGGCCTCATTACAGGCCTCGGACACCTCGGCGTAGGAGAGCCTGCGCGCGGCGATGGGCGCATCCATGTGCTCGGAGTCGTCGATGGAGTCGAACTCGGAGTCGAACAGGCCATCGCGCTCTCGGGCCGCGTGTTGCACATCGCCGAGATTGCCGATGACGCTCCGATCCTCATGCTCCTCGACTGCAGGGCTCAGTGCAAAACCAGGCGCGACGAGCTGCTGGGGCTCAACGAATATCTCGCCCATCTCGCCAAGGCACTGATGGTTGCGGATCAGGAAGGCCACCGTACCGCTGGCCTTCTCTACGGGGGTGCCGCGGCCGGCGCACTCATCGCCACCGGCCTCGCAACAAGCGTTCTTGTCGCCCTTCCGGGCGCCACGCCGGAAGTCATGGACTTTGCCTCCATGGCGCGCGTCACCAAGCTTTCGCTTGACGCCTTGCAGCAGAAGACGGATTCCATGGTTGCGTTCGCCCCCGGGCTCGGTAACCTCGTCCGCATCGGCGGCGTGTGCACCATCCTCCGACCGGAACAGCCTCTGGCCTCACAGATCGCCGCGGTGTTGCTGTGCACGGGAGGCGGCGATGAGCGAGACCGGCTCGGTTTGCAGCGCCAGGGTCGTCCGAAGGCTGCGAGCATCGCCAGACGAGTTGCAGCCGATATCGTGAACGGGTAAGGCCTGTGTATCCGCTGCAGCGACATTCCCTGGCTCGTACCGACCCTGCGGCGTGGAGACGTTTGCTCGAGTCGCAGCTTTACATGCATGCCGAGCCGTTGCTGTGGGAGTGGGCGAGCCGAGGGTATCCGTTGATCGTCCGCCGCGCCAGCGATCGGGATGCGGGCGCGGGTATCCCGCTCGGTCTGCCTCTGCCTCCTGCTTGCGGCAAGAAGAGGATCGCGCTCGTTATGGCCGCGGAGTCGATTCGCGAGGTGCGTCTGCCGCCTCTCCTTGCGGAAGCAGCCCAGTCGGCGCCACTCTGTTGGCGGGACAGCATCCGTCGACTCGTGAGCGTCGATCCCGAAGTTCGTGTGTATGGAAGTCTAGCGTGGCAACACGTCACGGGATTGACCTATCTCAACGAGGCATCGGACCTGGATCTTCTCTGGCGCCATCGGCATTCGCGCGAGCTCGAGACTCTCCTGCGCGCGGTGCATGTAATCGAGCGTGAGGCTCCCATGCGCATCGACGGCGAGCTCGTCACCTCCTCCGGCGAGGCGGTTCAGTGGCGAGAGATCCTCCTTGGCACTCGTGAGGTGCTCGCCAAGCGGATGGAGGGCGCGCGACTCGTCGCGCGCGCAGATTTTCTGCATAGCGTGCCATGACGCAGCCTGCGGTCCTTGCAGCTGGGGAATGCCACCAGCACGACCAGGCGGAGTACGTGGGTACTCTCGCCGCGGCTTGCCTGCACCTCGAGGTGCGGACCCATCCCAAGCCGGGGATGGTCAGCCATCTGGATTGCGGGTCACACACTGACATGGATGCGGCCCTGCTACATCGCTCGGCGAATGTACTGAGGCCGTACTTCAGCGAGCTCTGGGCGGCCGGCCGGGCAGGTGCGGGTATGGCACACCTGCGCCGGGTCGGTATGGCCGCCGAGCGCGCCATGCTCGCCGCTACCAGTCAGGTCAACACCCACCGGGGAGCGATCTTCGGGCTCGGTCTCCTCGCGGCGGCCGCCGGCTTTCGAGCGAGCTGCCGTCGCAAGGCACCTCTCGGGCGGATCCTCGCCAGGCTGTGGGGGAGAGGGATTCTGAGCGGACCCGTAGCTCTCCACAGCCACGGCACGCGGGCCATGCTGCAGTACGGAGTCGGCGGCGCCCGGCACGAGGCGGCCGCAGGTTTTCCATCGCTCTACCGGATTGCCATTCCGGCGCTGCTCGAGGGCCAGAGCCTGAGCCCATATGATCCCGAGTCGGCCCGGATTCACGCCTGCATGGCGCTGATTGCCAGTGTGAGCGACACCAATCTGCTGCATCGCGGCGGACGCGAGGGGCTGCAATTCGCGCGCCGTGCTGCGAGCCGCTTCCTTGCGGCTGGCGGCGTGGGTCACCCCGGTTGGCGCGCCGAGGCGCAACGGATGCACTTGGAGTTCGTCGAGCGCAGATTGAGCCCGGGGGGATGCGCTGATCTGCTCGCTATGGCGCTGTTCGTGCGATCGATCGAGTCCGAGGATGACTCTCCGTGATCGTGTGCCTCTGCTCGGGGCAGGGAACTCAGCGCCCGGATATGTTCGGGCTCACCGGCAACTGTGTGGCAGCCTCGCCCGTCTTTCGGGCTGCGACCGACGCGCTCGGGTGCGACCCCAGGGACTTCGTCCGCTCGGCGAGCGACCAGGCTCTTCATGCCAATCGCGCTGCGCAGATCCTCTGTGTCACTCAAGCTCTGGCCACCTACTTACTGCTCGAGGAAGACTTGTCCCCTCCCTTCCTGACGCTCGGGTATAGCGTCGGGGAAGTCGCCGCGTGCGGAATCTCGGGACTGCTGAGCGTGGAGGACACACTGCGGCTCGTCCGTGCGCGCGCAGAGCTCATGAATCAGGCGAGCAGTCCGGGCGACGGGCTGGCCGCCGTACGCGCGCTGCCGCGTGATCGGGTCGAATCACTTGCGAAGCAGGCGAAAGTCGAGATCGCGATCATCAATCCCGACAACGTGATCATCGTCGGCGGCGCAGGCGATCGGTTGCGCGCGTTCTGCTCGGCCGCGCAGGAAGCGGGAGCCTCATACGCCCGTATGCTGCCCATTTCGGTGGCATCGCACACGTCCAAGATGACCGCTGCGGCCGCACAGCTCTGTCAAGTCATCAAGAGCTATCCGCCCGCCCGAGTGCGCCCGGGAGTCCTCCTGCTGAACGGCATCGAAGGCCTGGCCGTCTCTAATACTGCAACCGCGGCGAGCGAGCTCTCGCGTCAGATGACCGCGACGCTCCATTGGGCCGAGTGCTTGCATGCCGCGGTCGAGCGCGGCGGCCGCGTGTTCCTCGAGCTCGGGCCGGGACGTGCGCTCAGCGACATGGTGCGAAGGATCGGGCCCGAACTCGTGGCGCGAAGTACCGAGGACTTCTCGAGTGAAGGCGGTTTGCGGACTTGGGTCAGGCGACATCGGAGTGAGGCTGAGCGTACGTGATCGATGTGAGCAGAACAGCAGACACTCGCGACGGTCGGATGTCCTTCGTGAGGGATGGCCTCAAGGGATCTTTCGCGCAACTCGCCGTTCAGAGGAGAAATCTTATCGTCTCGGTTCCCATATCGTTCGCGTGGGCGTCCACACTCGGTGTCCGTCCGATCGGCTTGGCAGTTACCGCGCACAAGAGTAGTACAGCATGATGACTGAGACCTTCCCGTCCAATTGGCAGGCCGCACTAGATGCGCTATGCGCGCGCGTATACGAAATCCGTGCCGCGGCGGGTGATGCGTGGCCCTACCACTGCGATCCTAAGCACGGCGTCTGGGATACGACGGAGGACGGCGATTGGTGTGGAGGTCATTGGGTCGAGTGTCTGCGGATCGTCGCAGAGTTGACAGGTGATCGGAAACTTGAAGCCGAGTCGACGTACCGAGCCGAACGGCTTCGCCCCTATCTCGAGCGCGACGACATGTTCAGGGGGCATCGGTTCTACTATGGCGCCGCGCGCCAGTACGCCTGGACCAAAGAGCCGAGGTTCCGCACCTTAGCGTTGGCTGCCGCATATGCGCTGCGCTCAATGGCCATGAAAGGCAGCGGAGCGATGCCGATCGGCACTCAGGTCCAGGTCCGCTCGACCCGGATATTTGGGCGCGACAAGGCTTGCGTCGACAACGTGCACCCGAACCTCATTCTTGATTGGTGGGCATCCGAGCAGACAGGAGACCCTGAGTTCGTGGCCGGGGCCCGAAGGCACCTGGATCACACCATCGAGTATTATGTCTGCGACGACTACTCGACCGTTGAGTTTCGGGATTACCAAACCGAGACGGGGCAACCGGTGGGATCTCCCTACACGCTGTTGGGCGCGAATGATGACAGTTGCTGGTCGCGCGGCCAGGCGTGGGCGATCGGCGGTTATCTCCGAGCATGGGAGGCGACAAGGGATACGAGATATCTGTCGATCGGAAGGAAGCTATTGGATTATTGGTTGGACAACACCGACGGGTCGAGAGTGCCTCCTTACGATTTCAAGGATCCTTTATTGACCTCCGATAAGTCCATGGTACCCCTCGATACGTCGGCTGCTGCGATCGTC
>Ga0134126_10002831_pt1 | contig 21814 bp, 20 predicted proteins | sample KB31752_FD_96881 | JGI IMG/M metagenome (GOLD analysis project Ga0134126, IMG submission 96881) | Terrestrial soil microbial communities with excess Nitrogen fertilizer from Kellogg Biological Station, Michigan, USA - KB3-175-2 | ecosystem: Environmental > Terrestrial > Soil > Unclassified ... | reverse complement strand
GCCTTCGCGTGTCGGCACTCTTCTTCGTGCCGAAAAGTTGCACTTCCATGTCCTCTAATTTAGACCGTAGTTCATCGATGGATTGGCGGAGAGACGATAATCAGTACCGGATCATTCACACAGATGTGATAGCGGATCGACGCTAGTTCTTACCGTTCGTATTTGAACCGTATAGTTTTTCTTTCATGCGAAATCAGTGGTTAGTGGTGGTTCTGTGACGCACATTCGCGTAGCGCGTCGAACGAGACGTGACCCATCCGCCTTTGCCGGGCGCAGATAGCCCGGGACGTGACAGAATCCGATCCGACTTGAGGTACATCGTATTTCTGTCGCCAGATGCGTTGCGAACGGTATCCTCGATCGCCGCCGCATATTGCGGCAGTATCGTGTCCCTGCCAGATGCTCGCCGTCTTCTGACCTCGATCGCATTCTCCGGCGGTGAGTGCCTGGTCATCGATCCGTCGCTCATCAATCCGGCGATAGCTGAGACGATCGCAATCACCCTGGCCAAATTCCCGCGTCCGGTCGTTGCTTTCAGCGGCGTCACCACGGCGGCAATGGAGAACGTGGTGATTCTGGCCCGGCGCAGTCAGGCGCGATTTATCTTCCGCGGTGTGCCGACCGAGCGCTCGGCACTGGAGCAGGCGTTGCTGCTGACCCCGGATGTCACGCTGCGTGCGGCATTGCTATCGGGGATCGACGCACAGATGGCTCGTCTCCCGTCAGTCATCGGAGACAGGCTCAGGGACGCATTCATGACGGGAGACGGCGCCCACTCGCTTGACGCACTTGCTGGGACGACAGGGCTCACACGCCGCAGTATCGACCTGCGTCTCGCGGGCGCCGGCTTCGTCTCTGGCAAGCGCCTGCTGGATGCGTGGCGTATCGCGGCTGCTTACAGAGCGATTACGACGTCCTGGGTACCACTCGGAAGGATCGCGCGCGTGCTCGGTTGTACGACGCGTGCGATGGATGCGCAGTTCGTGGCGATGATCGGGGTATCGTGCAGTGCGCTACGGGCAGAGCCGGTGTCGGTTGAGGAAGTGGCGAGACGGATTGCGCGACGATTGACTGAACGTTAGTGGTGTTGTGTCAGGGGATGCCCGAAAGCGTGTGTGAAGAGCTCATGACGCGCCAGGAGCTGGAGTACTCATAGGGCCGAGCCTCGGATGAACCCGGGGCGATTCCATCCGGCAGCTCGGTTATCGGCCGCGCGACGATCTCACGTGCTGGACACCCGGCTGCACGTAAGGCACTCTACATGCCTGCCTGGTCTCAAAACATCACAGCCCGGTGATCATAGCTATGTCGAAACGTCTACAGAGCCGTGGCATGGCACCGGAGGCGGTCGTCGGTGCGAGAATGCGCAGACTCGTCCATCAGCGGTTGACCGACTTCGCATTTCAGTGGCTACCGCCATGAAAGGTATCACAGCTAGGCTAGCTCTAACCGGCACGTCAGGAAAATTTATATTGGAGGCTTTCGTCTTTTTTCCCTCAAGCGTGGCAACGCTTACAACGCGGAGCGGTTCTGCTTTACCTGCACGGATAACGGCACTTTGAATGACTTGCATATTTTCCTGTCAGGAGATTCGCTCGTCGGAGAAGCATTTCATTGTGCGAAGGCGTGTATATGTCGATTACAATCCAGTCACCGCTTTCCGACTCAACTTGATACGTGAGTTCCGTCAGCTTTCCAGACGAGTATGTTACTCTGGCACTTTCGTTCGGTTTCAGGTTATCGGCCTCCGACTCGAACTCCGTCATATCGCTGTATCCGCACCAGGTGCGCCCATCATCTTTTGACAGGAACCAATATGATTTCGAGCTGGCCTGTGCCGAAGCGCTTGAGGACACTGCCGCGAAAACGAGACGTGCGGCGACTAAGCGCATTTTAATCTCCCGCCGCCGCGACGGCGCATGCGTTAATTGTAGCATCAGGCGGCGAAGTTCCTGCACGCTGCGACTGAAAGTGTCGCGCATCTGGGGTCGTGAATGTGCCGCCCCAAATGAAGCCGGCTTGTATGATTGCCGCTTGTATAGCCCCCGAGTTCCCCACGTTTCCTCGCTGATCGACCTGAAACCAACGCCGTAGCGTCGTTCAATCGACGGCAGAGCTGATGAGCGCACTGATGGCGCCGATGGCAACATGAGCGGCGGTATAGGCACGCCGAATGCCACGATACGACAAACGCTAAGCCGCGTTATTGCAACGACTTAGCGTTGAGTCAACCCTTCTATTGTCGCGTATTGTTTCGAAACAATACGCGACAACTCCGAACGTTCAGCCCTTTCCAGAATCTCGGCTAGCGATCACTCATTGCAACGGCATCGTCACTCCCATTGGTCGATCGGAGACGTGGCCCACGTCGTGGAACAGCAACTCCCAGTCGGTGCATCCGGCGGTATGTCGCTGACCTCGTTACGCCTAAAGCCACGGCGACGGCGTCTACGTTTCCCCTGTGCCGAGCAAGTAGCTCCATCAACTCTTTACGGTGTAGCATGTCGGAGGTGGGCAACACAGCAGCCGATGCATACTCGTTGTCTGCAACCGCACGCGCTATATCCGCATCGGTGATTGACGAACCATCAGCCAGAAACAACGCCCGCTCAATTGTCTGCTTGAGCTCACGAACATTCCCTGGCCAATCATGACGCTCGAGTTGATCAACGGCTTTGGCGGTCAACCGCAATGATGCAGTGTTTGATCCTTTCGCCATGGCAGTCGCGAAGTGCGCAGCCAGTCCCCCTACATCTTCGATATGATCCCGCAGAGCAGGAACAATAATGACCAGTCCTTGCAGCCTGTATCGTAAATCACGTCGAAATCGACCTTGAATCTCCGCCACCGCGAGGTCCACATTGGTTGCAGCGACAAGGCGAAAGTCAACTTTCTCACATGAATCTGCGCCGACTGGCCATACGTCTTGCGTATCCAATACCCGTAGGAGCTTGGCCTGCCCGGACATATTCAGCTCCCCGATTTCGTCCAGAAAGAGCGTTCCGTGATTCGCCCTGCGTATTAATCCCTTTCGATCGCGCATTGCGCCAGTAAAGGCGCCACGTACGTGCCCCATTATCTCACTCTCAAATAAGCCCTCGGGAATTGCGGCGGCGTTGCAGGCGACGAACTTTCCGGGCCGGAGACTTTCACTATGTAACCCATTCGCAACCAACTCCTTACCCGCGCCTGTCGGTCCCTGAATCAGAACCGGGCCGTCGAGATTTGCCGCGCGTCGAATCGCATCCCTCAGTTTCTGCATTGCTGGTGACGTCCCGATGATCAACTCATCCAACCGCATCTCTGTCATTTTTTGCTATCTCCGGCTTTCTTCTGAAGCGGCTTGGTAAGGTGGTCCGCATCGTCGTCAGTGCGAATCACGTGCGGCGTGATGAAGAGAAACAGCTCCGTTTCCGACGTCGAGCGCGATACGTGCCCGAACAGTGCACCCAGAATTGGGATGCTCGACAGGATCGGGACTCCTCCCTGCGTCGTCTGGTGTTGCCTGTCTGTCAGTCCGCCAATGACAACGGTCTGCCCGTCCTTGAGAAGCAGCTGCGTCTGCACCGAGCGCGTCGAGATCACTGGTGCGTTGAACTGCGTCTGACTGGTCGCGGCGCTCACCTCCTGACTCACCTGCAGAGTGACGTAGCCATCGCCCGAAATGGTGGGTCGCACGGAAAGCTTCGTTCCGACGTCCTGATACTGCACCACCTGATCGGTCGATGCGCCGTCGGTCGGAAGAGTCCTCGACAGAGCGACGAAGGGCTGTTGGCTGCCGACCAGTATCTGCGCTTCCTGATTGTTCGCCGCGATCACGCTCGGCCGCGATACGATAGTGACGTCGCCCTTGGACGCCGCTGCGCGAATCGTCGCTTCGAGGTCGGGGTCACCACCAATCCCGACGACGTGCAATCCCGCATCAGTCGCCGCAATTCCGGTCGAAAAGCCATCGAAGGTGGTGTTCGAGTGTCCGGGCAGGTGAGCCGACGGAAGAGTGACGTCCACCCCAAGCTCGAGCGAGCGGTCGCGACTTACCTCGACGACCAGCACTTCGATCAGTGCTTCGAGCGGCCGCACATCGAGCTCCTTTACCGCGGCGGCGATCAGCTCGAAATCACTGGCATTTGCGCGGATGAGTAACGCGTTGGTCGACGCATCCGGAACGATCGTCGTCTCTCCCGACAGTGTCGCGGTGCGTCCCGCCGCCGCACCTCCAACCAATCCCGACGGCATACCCGGCTGTGACGCTTGCGGTTGCGTCGTCATCGCATCAAAGCTGGACTGACGCGCCTGCGATAGTTGTTGCGATAACGTCGCGGAACGGCTACCCACCTCGCCAAACGCACTCGCTCGTCCGTAAAGCGAGTTCACCGTAGCCGCGACGTCGGCCGCGCGCGCATGACTCAACCGAATGACGTATAGCCGCGTTTCACCACCGGGAGGCGCACGAGCGCTGAGATCCGGTGTCGGTACCGACGGTAATTTCTGCCGTATTCGGTACGGCCCACCGGAATCAGTAACGATCTCCAGATTCTCTGCCTGGAGCGTCGCCTTGAGTAGCGGTAACACCTCGGCGACACGAATCGCGTGAGGAGTCTGAAGAGTCACCTTGCTGTTTCCGACCGGACCGAAAACAACTGGCCGGTCGAGGTACTGGCTCAACGCCTGAATGGCGGTACGCACATCCACGTCGACGAGGTGGATCGACACCGTATCTGGCTGCGCAGCGTGTACCTGAGCGAGGAGTCGAGTGCTCGAAGTCACGACTAACGTCGCTGCAACTACGAGACCGAGCGCGGCACGAGAGAGACAACGATGATATGAGTCCTTTATCAAGCTCCTGCCTTTGCTAGAGTTACGGTCCATGTAGAATCCTTCACGCGCACTGTTATTCCCCCACGGTCGATACGACGGAACGTCACGCCGCCCAGCGTGTCGCCGGATGACACCATCACGGTCCCATCGTGGCCGGGAATACCCGACACGATCGCGCGCCACGGCGGTCCGCCGATCATGCCTTGCAGCGCGATGCGCACCGGTGGACCTGGCGGTGGCGCACCCACGATGGCGGGAGGCGCGATCGAGAATGCGACGTTGGCCGGCTTTCGCTCAAGGCGAAATGGATCGTGTGTCACGATGTGACTCGCTGCACTGTCGAGCGAGTCGCCATCGAACATTGTCATCCCCGGCCCTCCCGCCAATCGGTTCCTGGACACTTTCGTTACAACGCCATCGTCTTGCGCGCGGCGAGCACGAATGACCTGACGGGCAGTGAGAACCAGAACAGCCACAGTCATTGCCCAGATCGATTGCTCCCAAGCTCGGCGTGTCACTGTTCCACGCCGTCATACGCCGCACCAGGCACACTCCTGTACAGCCCGCGCACCGTCAGTTCGACATGCAGCATTTCCATATGGTCTGCGGGAGCCGTTGGATCCGGTTGTGCGATCATCAGCTGCTGAACTTCGACGACGGGCACGCCGCTCTCGAGATCGCGCAACATTCCCGATATCCCCCGTATGTCGCCAGTGCCGCTTGTGTGTACCGACACGGGGACAACAAGAGCATGACGCGACGTGTCAGCAACTGGTTGCAATGAAGAGAGGTGCACACCATTTGCATCCGCAGCGTCCGCGACTACCGATGCAAGCATTGCCGCTCCCTGGCTCGACGCGTCGCCTTTCAGGAATGCGGGAGCAATGCCGAGGAACGCCGTTGTTGTCGCGTCCAGCGATCTCGCGATTTCGTTACGGCGATCGATAATCTGTCGATCCTGGGCCAGCTCTCCGCGAATCATTCTCAGCTGTGTCGCGTTAGCACGATGCGATGCAATCGCGGCGGGTATGACCTTGCCAACCAGGAGCATTGTGCTCACGCATGCGGCCCCGATCAGGAGCGTACGAGTATCCTTGGATATCGCGCCATATCGAGCTGCAGATTTAGGCATAGGTCGTGAGTCCTGGTAAATCGTTAATCGGCGATGAATTCGTATCATCTATCCTGTTCCCGTTCCACTTCGAAACGGATCTTCGCACGATTCAAATCCGGCACTATGTGCAACCTGATCGTCGCCCGCTCGAGCTCCCGCGGTCCGACTGTCTCTCGGCTGACCGGGCCTATGATCGTTGGTGTGGCGAGCGACGGAACATCAGCCAGCGCGTCGATCACTGCCGCCGTCCTTGGCGACAGCGTTACAACGTCGACGGTAGTTGTATCGATGCGTAAAGTCGTGATTGCCGCTTCTGCCGGCAAAGCTTGCGTGATCGCGCCCAGCAGGAGTGCAGTGGAGATGCGGCGCCGAGCGAAGCTCGTGGTGGAGATGAGATCGCGATTCAGGTGCCCGAGATCGGCGTCTTCCCGCGCGACGCTGTCGCTCACCACGGCGATTTTATGAATCGCAAGCCTGTCGCGGGCGACATTCTGACGCTCGATATTCCACTGGCTTCCGAAGTAGACCAGACCGGCAGCAACGAGGCATCCCGCGGCTACCGTCACCCTTCTTCGTGACGTGTCCGGTGCGATCGCAGCCGGATTGTCGCTCGGGCGTAGCCCAAGCTTCAGCGACCGGTCCGCACCGGCGATACGTGCGGCGATCGCGATTCCGGTCTCGTAGCCATTGGAAGCAGGGTCGGCGTCGCGCGTCTCCAATGTCTCTTCGACGAGCTTGATTGCAGCTGCTGGCACGATACAGCCCACGCGCAGCTTCTGAGCGGTGATTGCACGAGTGACGGCCTCCATCAGGCTGACATCAGCGATGCCAATGCAGATCTCGCCGTCCGAGCCATCCGCAACCGCAATCGCGCCCGTGATGATCACCGGCCGCGTCGATGCAACAAACCGATTGGTGCTCAGCCGTAACATCGACACAAGCTCTCGGCGACGACTGATCGCTGGAACACCTTTTACGAGCCTTACTCTGCCCCATGGCAGCCCAAACGCAGTGGTCACACGCTGAGTGCGCCATGAATCTCTTGGGAGGCGACCCAACAGTGAGCCGAGTGAGATGGCGATGTGCGCAGGTGTGACCGCTCCAGAGTCCGCCTGCAGCGGCGTTGCAGCGGACCAGATCACCTTGCCACGCTCGACGATCACAGCTGTGATCTCGTTCTGACCGACATGCAGCCCGATACGCTTCATGGCGGCGTCACAGCCCGAGCCTGGCACGTGTCACACCAGCCCGGCGCGCGGCACGAACCAGCCTGAGCTCCTCCACCACGCTTATCGCCGGCTTTCCCGATGTCGATGTGATACGGACTATCCATGCATCCGGCTCGGTCGCGATCATTCGAACGAGATCGGGATACGCAGCAACAAGTCTGGCGCGAGCGTCTTCGCTCAGCGACGCGCCCAACAGCCTGACGTCGCCGACCGGCTCGCCTCTCCAGCGAAGTTCAGCGATGTGAGCCACTGCTTCCGGTGTCATTCCCGGCAGTGACGCGATGACCGCGAGCGGAGCACGATCCAGCACGATTCCACCTGGCTCGACTCCCAGAAGTGCGATCAGCGAATCCGCTTTTTCGAAGCCGCGAACCAGACGTATCTCACTCTCGTCCTGAAACGGCATATTGGTAGGCACGACACGTCCTGCGGTGCGATACCAGGCCGCCTCAGCGCCTCGGGGACGAGGAACGGTGTCCGCGTCGCGCCAATCGAGCAGCGCGTCCGCCAGACTATCGGCCGTTTCCTCTGTGACGCCATCCGCCATGAACGCCGCTATCAACGCGTCTGCACCTGCATCATTCACGTTGAGCCTGTCGCCCGCGGTTCGCGCCCTGACCGCGCAGCCCGGTAGCTCCGTGCCAATGCTCACCAGCGAGCGATCGAGCGTGTCCCATGCAGCAGTCGCCGAGGCAAGAGTATCTTCAAGCGCATTATCTGCCGTCGCTCGCACTACGTCTCCACAGGCCTCCGCATGCCACATGGCGCGTGTGACATTCATACGGTTTTGCGCGGTAGCCAATGCATCCCGCGTTGTCACGGTGTCATCGAGCCCCAGGGCGGCCATCGCTACCAGGAGCCAGAGTATCGCGATCAAAGCAAAGCCGCGGCGGTTGGCCGCTCCAATGCACTTCTGGATCATCCTCGCGCTCCGACTCTGTAGACGAGCGTATCGGACGGGCTCACTATCCCGATCGCGAGCGGCACCGTGGGTCCGGACGGCCAGCTGGCCACCCAGTGACCGCCGTCAGCGGCATCGACCAGGTAACGCAGCGCTATTGTACTGTCGCGCATCTGAATGCGAGCCGAGTCGCCAGCGGAGCTCACGGCCATGACACCGACTCCGCTCGAGTCGGCGATGGTACGCAGTGACACCGCGCACGCTTGTTCCCATCCGCCGGCGGCAACGCACCACGAAGTGAACTTCGACTCCGCAGCATTGCCGACAAATGCATGCGGCAGAGATGTGGGTTCACTGACGGGTGATACGTCGATCTGACGCACCCAGTTTCTTACCAACGCGTCGGAATTCTGCAGCCTGTCACGCGCCGCGGAAGATCGCGCAGTACCGTCCCGCGATGACGCGAGTTGCTCGAACACGGCGTCAGCTGACAGCAGGAGCATGGCAGCAATCATCACCGCGACGAGGACTTCGAGAAGGGTGAACCCCGTTCGTGCGCGATCAGTACGCATTTTGTGTCTGCGGTGCGTTGCGATACACGATCGTGTCCAACAGCTTTTGATGCGATCCGGAATCGACGACGGCGATGGTATAGAGATCGGCGGCGGGGTGCTCTACATCCAGCCACCACTGGCCTTGCGGATGCGTGCCGAGGTGCCGGTCCAGATCTTCTCTCGGCCACAGGACCACGTGATCGAGAAAGGCACTCGCGGCGTTCAGCCGATCCTCACTCGCCATTGACAGCACGAGCGCGTGGCGCGCCTGTGCGGCACGCACGAGTGTGGCTGTGCCCGCAATAGCGAATATGGTCATCGCGACAATGACCTCGAGCAGGACCGCCCCGCATCGAGTATTGCCTTGACCCTTATCGAGCATGTACCACTCGCACGAAACCGGCATTTCTGTCGAGATTCGGCATCTCGGACACCACGCGACCATCTGGCAATGCGGTAACGAGCACAGTGCCATCGGTATCACTCAACACCATGGTCTGTGGCCGGCCAGACTCGATCGCCTTCGACCTGAGTGCATGTATGCGAGCAGAAATGGGCAGAGTCGTTTCAGCAGGACGCTTCTCGCCGGCCAGCGAGAGCGTGGTTATTGTGAGTACGACGCTGAGTATCGCAATCGTCACCAGCAGCTCGATGAGCGTAACGCCGCGCCGGCCCTTCCCGCGTCGGTTCCCACGGCGAGTATGAGCCATCCTACCGCACAGGATGGATGGCGTAGACCGCCTGCAGCAACGCTCCGGCGATCAATGCTACGAGTGCACCGAATACGAGAATGAGCAACGGCTCGACGAGGCGCACCGCGCCGCGCGTGAGCTCACGAGCTCTCTCACCTTCGATCCTGGCGGCATGCAGAAACATCGCTGAAACCCTGCCCGATTCTTCGCCCGCGCGCACAAGACGCACGGCGGCGATGGTCAACGCGGACGACGCTTCAAGCGCAAGTCCCAGGGACTCGCCACGCGTAACGCCGGCACGCGCAGTAGCGAGGCGTGATTCAATGGCCGCATCGCCCGCCGCCGTAGCTGCGCGGCCGAGCGAGACCGCCGCGGGCACTCCGGAATCAAGTAGCGCCGCCATAGCTGTACAGACGCGTGACGTTGCTGCGGAGCGCCTGATACCACCGACTCCGGGGAATCTGAGAAGCAGAGCGTTCCAGATCACACCGCCATTAGCTGTTCTTGTCCATATTCGCCAACCGACAACGCCGAGTATCGCGAGTATTGCACCCGAAATTGCGTTGTGCTGGATGGCCGCAGTTACGTGCAGCACGAGCTGGGTCAACGGTGGTGGCTCCTGTCCGGTATCGGCGAGAATCGTAGCGAAGCGCGGCAGCACCACCCCCACCAGCAAGCCAACCGAACACGCTCCGGCGACGAGGAGAATCGCTGGATATACGAGCGCGCCGCGTACCGCTGATCTGAGCGAAGCATTTTCCTCGGCGAGCTCGGCGCTTCGCAGAACCGCCGGCGCAAGATCGCCGGATGACTCACCAGCGGCGATAATACCTGCGAGTACAGGCGACAGGCCTGCATCATCTCGCAAGCCGTCCGCCAGTCGTCCACCGGTTCTCACGCGCTCGCGAATTGCCGCCGCGGCCGCTGCCCATGACTTTGGCGCCAATTCCTCGAAGGTCGCAAGCGTGCGTGACATCGGAATGTCTGCAGCTAACAGATTTGCCAACACGCGCAGTCCGGGCGCGACATCCGATGCGCGGGGTACACTTCGGCTCGACTTGAATCGCGCTAGCGAGACTTCGATCGGATACAGACCGCGCGCATGAAGTGCATCCACCGCGGTTCGCTCATCCGCGGCGAGCATCGTTCCATTGAGCAGCGTTCCGTCCGGCTGCGCAGCACGATACTTGAATGCGCTCTGGCCTGTGTATCCGACGGATGCATTGCTCATTGACGCACCGGTCCGCCCCAGGACGTGACATCCGCATCCTCATCATCACCGCCGGGCTTGCCGTCCTTGCCAAGCGTGTAAAGGTCGAAGCTTCCCTGGTTCTCGACGCCGGGGAAAGTGTAGATGTACGGATGTCGCCAGGGATCCAGCGGCACGTCACGCGTCAGGTATGGACCGCGCCAATTCGGGGGCGCATCGCTGCCGGTAGGCGCTACACGCAGTGCTGCGAGACCCTGTGCCTGTGTTGGATAGTCACCGTTGTCGAGACGATAGGAGTTGAGGGCCATCGACAACATCTCGATCTGGCTTTGCGCGGCACTGGTTTTCGCGTCGCCGAGGTTGCGGAATATCGCCGGCGCAACGATCGCCGCTAGCGTGGCGATGATCGCTATGACGACGAGCAGCTCCATCAGCGTGAACGCACGCCTGTCACGTAGTTGATTACGCATTGCAGACTCTGAGCACCTCGTCCATGGTTGTAATGCCACGTGCGGCCTTTGCGATCCCGTCGGCGAGCATGGAACGGTATCCGCGCTCATCCGCGAGCGACTTGAGTTCCGCCCTCGACGGACTTCTGGCAATCGCCGCTCGCATGGCATCGTCGACTGCAACGATCTCAAAGATCCCGATGCGTCCCTTGAATCCCGTGCCACGACACGAGAGGCAGCCGTTCGTGCGAACGAAATCGGCAACCGGAATTTCCGGCGCGACGCTTCGTTGCAGGTCGATTAGCTCGTCGCGAAGCCCACAGGAGGATTTGCATTCCGAACATGCTATGCGAACCAGACGTTGAGCCTGAATCACGGTCAGCGTAGCTGCAACGAGATACGGCGCGACTCCGAGATCAAACAGTCGTGGTAACGCGCCAATCGCGTCATTTGTGTGGAGTGTGGAGAAGACCAGGTGGCCCGTCATCGACGCCTGGATCGCAATTTCAGCGGTTTCCGTGTCGCGCATCTCACCGATCATGACGACGTCCGGATCCTGCCTCAGAATCGAGCGAAGCGCGGAGGCGAACGTGACGCCAGCTTGCCGGTGCACTGGAACCTGTGTCACGCCTTCCAGTTGATACTCGACCGGATCTCCCACCGTAACCACTTTCTCCGACCTGATATCACGTCGGCGTAGTGCGCTGTACAGCGTCGTAGTTTTTCCGCTGCCGGTAGGCCCGGTGACGAGCACCATTCCGTGCGGCCGATCAATGGCGCTCGACATTTCACGCATGATGTCATCCGGCATGCCGAGTGCAGAAAGATCTACCGGGCGCGTTCCGCGGTCCAAGAGGCGCAGCACAACGCTCTCGCCGTACACCGTGGGAACTGTCGAGACACGCAGATACAGCTCGGTATTTTCTACACGGACACGAATCCTGCCATCTTGCGGGCGGCGGCGCTCGGAGATATCGAGGTCCGCAAGCAACTTGATGCGCGACACAACGGCCTCGTGCAGTCTTCGTGGCGGCTCAATGGTCGGGGCGAGCACACCATCGATGCGTACTCGCGCGGTTGCGCCTGCACGTGTCGACTCGATGTGAACGTCGCTTGCACCCGCTTCATAGGCGTCATGCAGCAGCGTATTTACATACCGAATTACGGGCGGTTGATTCGCGATCTCTCGTACGTCCGCGGTGTCTTCTTCGCCATTACGTACGGGATCAGTACCACTTTCGACATGTGCCGTGATACGTTCGACCATTCGCTCGAGATCGTCGTCCGATGCGTCACGCGTAATGATCCGCCGGCCGTACACGTCGCTGAGCTCAGGGATCGCTTCGAGAAACGCGCCTGGGCCTACCGCAACGATCAACGCGCCGTCGCCGTCGAGCTTGTCGGGGCAGACGCGGTGATGTAGCAAATATTCCCGACTGACACCTGCAACAGCGATCGACTCCAGATCACCTTCGGCAACCGATGACACAGATGGCCTCGCATTATGCCGGATACCACGTAGCGGTCCGCACGTGGGAATGCTTACTCGATGCGGCGTAGAACCTAGCGGTACGCGCAAACGCGGCAAGTGCGCTTTCAGGACACTGTATGCGCTTTTCAGTCACGCAAGATTCTGAGTCAAGGCGACTTGTTATCGAGCTCTAGCGTCTATAGAGGCTCACAAACCGTCTGTTTCGCGTCACTCGATAGAGTGATGTCGGCTCTTTTGTCCTATTGTGATGCGTAACGCCTGAATAGTTCGAACCTAGCGCTTACAAAGACGGCGCAACGCTGTCTTGAATTCGCAGGGCATGGCCGGAAATCGTAGTGTTTCTCGCGAAATTCTTTCGGGTGTATACGTCTTTAATAGAATTTGCCCTCCAACTAATGAGCGATCAGCACATTTCATCTTCCGCGATGCGACCACAGAACGCTCGGCGCTTGAGCACGCGTTGCTGCTGACGCCGGACGTCAAGCTGCGCGCGGCATTGCTATCGGGGATCGACGCACACTTGGCTCGTCTCCCCTCGATTATCGAGGACAGGCTCAGGGACGCAATCATGATTGGGAATGGCGCCCATTCTCCCGACACATTTGCCGCTATGACGGGGCTCGCACGACGCAGTATCGACCGGCATCTCGCCGACGCAGGCTTCGTCTCTGGCAAGCGACTGCTGGACGCGTGGCGCATCGTGGCTGGTTACAGAGCGATCACAAGATCCAGAGTGCCGCTCGGACGGATCGCGCGCGCACTCGGCTGTACGATGCGAGTGATGGACGCGCAGTTCGTAGCGATGGTTGGCGTTACGTGTAGTGAGCTACGAGCGGAGCCGATGGCGGTCGAGGAGGTGGCGGAGCGGGTTGCGCGACGGTTGACGGAATCGTTAACTGAACGTTAGTGGTGTCTGGTACGGCCGAAAGCGTGCGTGAAGAGATCGTGGCACGCTAAGAGCTGGAGTATTCATATGATCGAGCCTCCGATGAACTCGGGCAGTTCACCCAACTCTGAACTATCCGAGCCTTATGGACTTCGAGCAGCAAGCCCACGTAGCCTAGCCGTGTGTCCACTGACCCGGCAGCAGCTCAAACTTCAGACCACACAACAGCTTAGCGAACCAGCCTCCGGCTCAATTCCGAGCACGCGGAGACTTCACTCTAGCTCTGACTCAACTCCAAAATGTGTGACGGAGTGGACCAAGAGCGGGGGCAAGACCAAGGAGTCGCGGTGAAGTACGTCTGCATTGCTCGCTACAGGGGCGAGTTCCAAGTGCGACTGATGTGCCCGGTGCTCGACGTCTCGGAGTCTGGCTTTTACGCTTCGGAAGTGCGGCAGCGGCGTGCACCGAGTATTCGCTCGACGACGGATCAGTGACTCACGTTGCACGTGCGAGCGTTTCACAAGAAAAGCGACCGACGCTATGGCGCACCACGCCATACACCGGGATCTGAGGGACATAGGCATCCGGTGCGGCCGGAAGCGCGTCGCCAGAATCATGCGATCGAATGGCTTGCGGGCAAAGCGTACGAGCCGGTTCTGCGTGACGACCAAGTCTGATCACGCTCATCCGATTGCCCCAAACACACTGGATCGCGAGTTCGACATTAATGCGATTGGTCAGGTAAATCGGCGATTGAATCGCGTGTAGGCGGCTGATATCACGTACATCCCGACGCGTGAGGGATGGCTGTATCTAGCCATGGTGATGGATCTCGCTTCTCGTCGCATTGTCGGCTGGGCGACCAGCACGCTCCTGGAGAGAAGCCTCGCCACGAGTGCGCTTGCGATGGCGCTCAGGCAACGCATGATTCACAACGTACCTGATCAGGCATCTTTGAACGCTTCTCTCTTACATCACTCGGACCGCGGCAGCCAATACGCGAGTGAGGAGTACCGGACGCTTCTCTCAGGACATGGCATCGAGTGCAGCATGAGCAGGAAGGGAAATTGCTGGGACAATGCTGTCGCGGAGAGTTTCTTCGCCACACTGAAGACTGAACTCGTGCACGACGCCGACCGGCACACGCGATATGAAGCGAGATCAGCCCCGTTCGAATACATCGAAGTGTGGTACAATCGAGTGCGGCGGCACTCGACGCCCGACTACAAGAGCCCGGTGCAGTACGAATTGGGGCAGATACAGAAGGCCAAACAGCCTGAACCGGGTATCCGTTATGTCGGATCAAGTCCAGGGGAAACCGCAGACCACTCATAACTCTAAGTTTCGTCGTCACGCAAGAGCAAGAAGTCACCAGCAACGACTTCGAACCCTCCGGCAGGATGTACAAGTGATATCGAGAATTGCAGACAGTCCGCAGTGGGATCCGGAAGATCACGGGAAGGAATACCTTCAATCTCATCACGACGACCTGGGGCGGCACGACACACTGCGTCATCAATAGAATCACTGGTGAGCCGTTTCCAGAAAAGGTCACAATCAGCCTGGAAATGGACACACCCGGTAAATATGAGCTTAGCAGACGTGTACCTATGCATTGGATAAGATCCGCTAATCACTTTTAGGCCGAACACGATATCATCAACCGGAACGCCATCGCGGTTAAGCCTGTACAAAGATACCGATTCGAGTTTTGAATCGTGAAGCTCAATGGTTTTGAACCGTTGTATAACGTCGTCAGTGTGCAGACTCATATCTCTTTCATCCTCGGGGAACAATCGCCCATGGTGGTGTCATACCGCTTGGTGGCCGAACCATGAATAAAGGCACTCGGAAGAGGATGTCAATCATTTCATTGACTGGAGTTATCGTTTGAAATAATTCACCGGGACGTATTTCACGAGGGCCTTGTCGTGGCGAGTCTTGGCTCCAGTCCCAGTCATGAGCATGAGGATTTCCGATGTCTTCATGTCCTTTATGCCAATCGTAATCCGTGGCTGCTCGACCATCTGGCCCGAACACTCGATATTGCCACGGCTTCGTCCACGTGCCGCTATTTGGTGGTCCGTTCGCTGGAGTTAGACCAAGAACAGTGCCGAACAATGCCACGGCTGGATTCGAACCTTGCATCCACGGAGGAGAGCCACCGCCAAAGAGTGAACCGAAGTTGATCGGAGGAGTCCCTCCGCCCTTTGGTGAGTCTGCACCGCACTCAATGCGTATTACTCCGTCGGCGCCTTGAGTCGCTGTGCATTGTGGTACGAGCATCCCACTCGGATCGCTGCTATTGATCGGATCATCGTCCGCAAATACGTACGGATTGATCCCACCCGCGAGTCCCGCCGGGTCCTCGCTTATGAACCGCCCCAATTGAGGATCGTACCACCGGGCCCGCATGTAGATGAGACCTGTCCCGGTCTCAGGCAGCAAGCCCTTCCAGCCCACGGCATCCATACCGTCCCACGTCGTGCTCGTGTTCCTTCCCCACGCGTCCCATGTGTGCGGGATACCGATCGAGTCCAGGTTCACCGTGCCGGCAAGATTACCCATGGGATCTACTACCTGTGCGCGCCATTCGTCCGACGGCAGGGTGTGGATGTACTCCATTGCTGGCCGATCCGTACCGTCGTCGTAAGCTACATCGGTGTAGGCGCTCTGAGACTGGACCACCTCCGTGACCTGGTCGCCCTGGTACACGAGCCAGCCAGTGTTTGGGCTGCCATCGACGTGCACGAGTCTTCCACTCTCGTCGTACAGATAGTGCTCGGTCACGGTCGTTCGCTGGCCACTCTGAGGATCGATCGCGCTCACCACTATCGCACTGTCCAGCTGGCCCAGCGCGTTCCATACGTAGCGATGATCGGCTCCAGTTACGGGATTGTACCGGCGCGTCATGTTCCCGTCGTCATCGTAGCTGATCGTGTCACCGTTGAACGTGGCGAGCCGGTCTCCGGCCGTGATGACGGCACCGTGATCGGTTCTGTTTCCTACGGAATCGTAGCTGAACGTGGCACCGCTATCGGTCGCGATCGTGCCGCATGTGTAGCGCCAGCCGAACGATGCACTGAGAGAATCAGGTGCGATGCTATCCGACGGCCATGGCGTGCACGTGCCGCGTCGCACAGTCACACCCGTTAGGCGTCCCAGTGAGTCATAGCTGAACTGACGCTGGCGCTGTCTCGCACCATCACCGTCATGGGAATCGTTGATCGCCACCTGCTCCGTCGTGATCCTTCCTGCCGAATCGTAGCCGTACGCTCTGTGCAGAACTGAATCTACAGATGCGACGCTGAACGATGTCTCGACCGGTAAGGCGGTGAACGGAGCATAACTGTCCGCGCGCACACTGCCATCCGTTGTACGTGTCGGCGGCACATAGGTCGTGCTCGTCCGCACGCCCAGTTGATAATTGTAGCCAAACGTTACGGGATGACCACCGAGCGAAACGCCTTCCAGTGCGCCCAGGCGTGGATCGCGTCCCGTGATACGGCGGGACGGTGTCCCTCCAAATGTCAGTGCGGTCACGGTCGACGTATCAGGCACGTTGAACGACTGATTCAGCGTCTGACCGTTCGTGTATTGGACGCCATTTTCTAACGCGGTCGTCGTGGCATGGCCTCCCACGACATCGACTGATGTACTGATTGTTGCACTGGCATTCTTCGATGTCGAAGTCAGACCGTCTGCTGAGTATGTCGAACTGTCTACGACCCCGCTCGTAACGTCGGTCCGCGTGAGCATTCTGCCAAGTGCGTCGTAAGTAACGTCCATGCGCTGGCCTCTGCGGTTGGTGCTGCTCGTCGTGCGACCTGCGATGTCATACCGGTAGCTGTTGTACTTGCCAGAGCCCGCAGCATCGTAGCGCCGGGTAACCCGACCCGCCGTGTCGTACTCCGTGCGAAAGCTCTGTCCCATCGGATCGGTCACGATGCTAAACCGTCCCAACGGGTCGTATGTGAACGTGGTCGACGTTGCATAGACGCCGTCGCTTACAGATACAGGACGATTCAGCATGTCGTACAGCGTCGTGGTCGTGGCAAGCCCCGTACTGGACGAAGTCGAATCTCGGCCATAGCGGTCGAAGGTCGCGGACGCGACCTGACCACTCGGCATCGTGGTGTGGGTAAGATTACCGAATACGGGATCATACTGCAGTGAGGTCGTATGGCCCAAGGGATCGGTGATCGTGGCGACCTGTACGGTGACGGGGTCATACGTGTAGTGGGTTGTGTCGGCGTTTCCATGGGTCACCCAAGCTACCGTGCCATTGGGATTGAGATGGCGCTGCTCCGGAACTACACTCGCCCCCCACATACTGTCCACCTGGCTCTTCACGCCATAGTGGTAGTGGGTCGCACTGTCGCCTGCCGGCTGGCTCATCGTAAGGTTCGGGCCTTCATAACTGTAGTACGACTTCCGACCCTGGGACTCGTCAACCTCGGTCGCGAACATGCCGGTTCGCATGATGGTGGTGACGTTTCCCATCGCGTCCGTCGTCACGAGAGGCTGGCCCCAACGGTCCACAGTGAATTGCGTTACTGCCCCGGCCGGATCTTTAACCTTGGCGATTACGGCGGATACCTGGACAGGGGTCGCGAGTGCCGAGCTACTGGTATGGACCCTCGGGACACCGACCGACTGCCATGGAGTGAACACTACGGTCGGCTGTTGCAGAGTCGTCGATCCACCACCAGCATCAGTTGGAACTGCCGCACCCGTTACCTGAGAGACCTTCCCCGTGACGGAATCGTATGAATAGGTTGTGACGGCACCATTCATGTTCCGCACGGTCGAAAGACGGTGTTGTGTATCATAACTGAATACAGTGCTGTCGCCGTTCGGTGCGAACGCAGCATACAGCAGTGAATCCGCGCCAACCCGGAATTTGAGCTGGCGTCCAGCCCAAGGCTGTTCCGACGGTTCTCGAATCCACGAGATGCCGTTGGAATCATATCCGAGATTGGTGGCATACGATCCCCATGACTTCGTCAGTCCTGGATCATCCAGCTCGGTTACGCGACCCTGGGTGTCGCCACCTATGTAAGCGCTGCGGCCGAGGCCGTCGTAAGTTATCCAGTCACCACCCGGAGTTCCGAAGTAGAGCTGTGAGCCGTCCGGGTAGTTGCGAATCCAGCTGCGCTGAGCACCCGGGCTACTGTCTGCGACGACGAGTTTTGAGAAGTCACCCGTCGGCGCTTGGTAGCAATAGGTACCACACTTCGTGAATACCTCTGCCGACCCCGTGCCGTCGGTGACGATCGCTACACTGTCGCGCTCGTATATATGCTGCGGACCAACGAGCGTCCATCCCTTCGCGATCGGTGAATTGCTCTCGTTAACCACCAGCAGGCGAGTATGGGATATGACCGTCTCTACGCCCCCGCCGCTGTACACCGCGGTCACCATCACATCCACCGGATATACGTCGGTGGAATAGGTCGACATGTCGACTTGCCCTGCCAAGCGAACAGGAACCGAGCTACCGGCAAAAAAGAGCGTGTCGTCGCCATTAGTGAACGGGAGATTCACGCCATTCTTCCTGACCTGAAGTAAATATTGCTGAACCGGGCCGGCTCCCGTATTGGGCGACACGTCGGCGTAGATAAAGGGCTTGGGCGACACACGATCGCTGTTGTAGACAAGGCTCGTCGTACGAGCGGTGCCTAGTGTGTAGAACGGAACCGTGCTCAGTGTGTATTGCGCCGCGAAGCACGACGCTGCGCAGGCGCCCATGTCCTGATTGTCGTTGTTCATGAAGTCCGTGCTCACGGTGAGCGAGCCCGGAGTGCGCACGACGACGGTGAACGTTGCTGAATCTGACTGATCGAGGCCGCCGCTCCCATTGGGATAGGCGTGCAACATAACGCTGCCAGAGGTAAAGTTCGCCCCACCCGTAAACGGAACCGTCACAGTGACCTGTTGCGACGGGAGCATGGGAACCAGCGTAGTTGATGGCTTGACGCATGCTGTAGCGGCGGTATCATCGCACGACGCTGTGAATTCGTAGGCCATCGAATCCAGCCCGATGTTCTTGACCGTGAAGGTCGCAGATCCGCTACCGCCTACGGCCAGCGTATCCGGCGAGCCCACTGCCGTCACCTGCGCCATGTAGCTCTTGATCCGGACTATGATTGAATCGGTCGCACTCCCGGTAAGATTGCTTACGGTTGCAACCACGGCTCCGGTGCCGTTTGGAGCGCCAGATGGTGTGTATGTCAGTCCTATGCTCGCGCTGTCGCGGGCAGCTACACCAACTGATCCAGAGCCCGGCGTGCATGACGCTACGCCGTGGCACGCCGTGGTCCAGGAGTATGTATCAGCCACAGCGTTCGGGTTGTGAAGCACGAATGCACGCGTCACCCCGACGCCATTAAAGTCTGCGACCGATGGAGTAGCAGTCGTAACAGTTGGAGGTAGCTGATTGATCGTGACCGTCGCTGCCCCGGAGCCACTGTAGGGACTCGACGTCGCCGAGAGCGTCATCGTGGACGACGTGCCCTCGTCACCGCTGTTGAAGCGTACCTGGACCGTGGCGCTCGCTCCGGCCGCGATCGTGTAGGGAGCCGGCGTGACCACGACGCAACTTGCCGGTACGGCCGCCTCGCCGACCGCATCGACGCACGAAACACCGTAACGGTAAGTCGCGCTGGAATTCCCCGTGTTCGTCACGGTGAATGACTGGATAAGACCTATCGCATCGGGAGCAAATCCTCCCGATGGGGGTCCATTGGCAGTTACGGATGGCTGCCACGTGCTGGTCATGAGAGTTCTGGTGCCGGTCGCCGTCCAGGTGCTGTATGATGCAGTCAGCGAGACGTGACTGGTAGTGGCAGAGCCCGAGGCCTGCCAGTGCACGGGGACAGGAGCTGTCTCGCCCGGCAGGAGATCGACCCCATTCGTGGCCTGCATCGAGTTGGCCAGGAAGCAGGTAGTCGTAATAGCTCCGTCACAGGATGCACTGACGTGGTAGACCGCCTCGTGATTCCCCTGATTCCGGACAACGAACGTGTCGACCACCGATTGTCCTATTACAAGCGATCCAGACTCGCCACTCGATGGCACCACTCCGGGCGTGTAATCAGGTGCGGGAGGCACGGTCACGGAATAGGTGGACTGGCCGGTGTACGGATTGCCCCAGGGATCGGTGTAGAGCGCCGTGAGAGTGACCGTTCCGGCACCGCCTGCGGTGTTGCTCCTAGCGGTTGCCACGACGCTCGCAGTCGCCGGATTCCCGGGCGAGATATCGACCGAGCCCGGGCTCGGCGTCGAACTACAACTAAGAGCGCCGGAGCAGCTTGCCGTAAGCCCATAGGTAACGGAGCTCGTGTTATTGCCCGTGGCCGTGATGCTGAAGCCATAGGTGGCACTTGCGCTCGGAGCCGGCGGCGCTGGCGCTCCCGTCCCTGCAACAGTCACGTATTCCGACATCGGCACGATCGTACCAGTCTGGCTATTAGCCTCCCCGTACGGAGACGTGGCCGTCAATGTCGCAGTCGCATTCCCGCTGCTTGCGGCGTTTGTCGTGAACCTGACCTCGGCCGTTGTCGTCCCATTGGGTGCCACCGATCCGGTGGGAGAGACGACCGTGCAAGTGCCCACGACGACATTGGTGCAGCTTGCTGTGAGATTGTAGGATGCAGCGGTGTTACCGGTATTCGTGATCGTGAAGTAGGGGAAGCCCGTGCTCACGTTCTGCTGCGTCCACTCGGTTGTCGGACTCGCCGTTATCGATGGCGCCGCACTGGGGAGCGTCACGTCGAGCGTGGCGGACGTGTTATTCCCCGACCCCCAGTTGACAAACAGCATTAACTCGCCCGTACCCGTAGCCGCCGTGTGATATGTCACGGTCGCAGTGCCACTGCCACCGTTCGCCGGTAGCGAGACACTACTTGGCGAAACCGAACAGCTGCTCACCGCTCCCGTGCATTCGATGATGGAGAGCGCGGCTACGGCACTACCGGTGCCCGAGTTACCCAGGTAGAACGTGTAGGTGTGAGTGCTGCTCCCGGAGACCGAGACATTATCGGAAGATGGCGAGACTGTCACAATCGCATTGCCACCGATCAGCGGAATCACATTCCCGCCTTTCGCTTGTGCCTCCACAGGTGACCACGCGCCGCCGATGAACAGCGAGCCAAGGAAGCAAATGATCACTGACAGGAACATCGCATTGGGTCGCGCAATACGGCGCACAGCACGCATGACACTTCTCCGGAAGCTCGCGTTTGGATAGCACTTTGTGAAAAGCACGATGCTCCCGACACAGGCACACTGGATGCCGTGGCGCAAAAGATATCAAGTCGTGTTACCACAACGACTTAGCGCTGATGTAATGCTTCAGGACATTTCGAACTTTTGGCGTGATCGGAAGAGCTACACTTCTCCGGTGAAGTTCATGTTAATCATGCAGCCAGCTGCGGTGTGTTCACCCGCTCTTCCAGCCGTTCCTGG
>Ga0134126_10002830_pt1 | contig 21816 bp, 21 predicted proteins | sample KB31752_FD_96881 | JGI IMG/M metagenome (GOLD analysis project Ga0134126, IMG submission 96881) | Terrestrial soil microbial communities with excess Nitrogen fertilizer from Kellogg Biological Station, Michigan, USA - KB3-175-2 | ecosystem: Environmental > Terrestrial > Soil > Unclassified ... | reverse complement strand
CCGGCGTTAGGGTTCAGCGAGCCGCCAAAATCTCTTCCAGCCGTGCTTCGAAATTCTCTTCGCCCTCCGACCAGAGTCGAATCCGCGCCGCAGGAAGCGCCTTCTCGATCCTTCGCGTCCAATCGAAAACCTTCCGAATATTTTCCTGCGTCTTCTCCTGGTACCTTTGCAGGTTCTCCGGCCACGCCATCGCCTCGAAGAACCGCGCCTCCGCCGGGCTGTCCGCTCGCGCCGCCACTTGGCGATATCTTCCCAGCAGCCCCGCATGTCCCGTGAAAAGGTGTTCGAATCCTAGGTTCGCCTGTATATGCCCGTTCTCCCGCCAGAATCCCTCGTCGTACTCCGTCCCATGGCACAGTATCTCCAGCGGCTGCGCCTTGATCGCGGCCCTATCGCCCTCTGCCTCGTAGGCCCACAAATCCCAGTGCGCCTGCACCTCGTACGAACAGTCGCTATGCAGATGCTCTGCTGCTATCGCGATCACCGCCGCCGCTTCAACTGGCGCAGAACGCAAATCCTGCTCGATCAACGGCGTTTCCGAGGAGTCCACCGCTCGGATCACCAGGCTCTCAAAGCCAGACTCGGCCGCCGAGAAGGGAACTGTCCCCAGGAACGCTCCAAAATCCCTCAGCATTTGCTCCTCTGGGAATTCATCGAGCCAAATGCCCATGTAAGACTGATTCGACATACCGAGCATTATAGTCCAGGCAGGTTTCGGCATCCGCCGGCGGAATAAACACGGGAAGCGTTGCGGCGCACGCACTGCGGAACAGGGCCTATTTTTTGCGAGGGGTTGGCGGAGCCGGATCGTCGTCCTGATCACTGCCGAGGTCATCCGATATGCCCAATAAGCGCTGCTTGAGTGTATCGCCCATGCCCGCCAGCACCTGCGAGCATGTCTCCCGCATTCGCTTTTCGGCGGATTTAGCCAATGTGTCCAGCACGGCTTGCGAGTGTTGTCCCAGGGTCGTGGCGGAGGCGAGCAGCCATGAATTCGATGCGTTTTCCAGTCGTGCCTTGTACTGCTCGATGGATTCCTCGGCCGATTTCTTCATTTGCTCGGCCCATTCCTTGCGCTCAGCCTTACGCTGCTCTTCCCACGCCTCGATCAACGGGCCGAGCTGGGATTGCAGTTGCACTCCGGCTTGCTCGATTCCGTCCTGCATCTTGCGTTCAAGCATCTCCTGGAAATTCGCAAGCGAGCTCTCTCGGTTGAACTCCATGTCGGAGCGCGCCTTTTCGAGGGTCTGTCGTGAGGCTTGCTCGAAGCGCACCAGCGATTCCCCCGTCGCGTGTTGCACGCGATCCGTGAAGCCGGCGCTCGCCTTTTCCGCCGCCTGGCCCAGCCTGCCTTGCTCCCGCTCGACCACCTCTGAGGCTGCTTCCTCAATTTGAGCGCGGCTGTGGTCCAGATAGCTGCGTCGGTAATGGTCTAGCTCAGAGGCAACCAGGCTGGAAATCTCTGCCGCTCGATCGCGCAGCGTGGCCGTGGAATGTTCCACCGCCTTTTCGAGGGCCGATTGCATCGTGGTCTGCGCCTTTTTCTGATACCAATCGGAGGCTTTCTGAAGCGCTTCATAGGTTTCGTGCTGCGCTTCGGTGCTCTTCTGATCGAGTTCTTCCTCGATTTTGGAAAGCGCGGCGCGACAAGATTCCTCGAAGTCGCCAGGGTACTTTGCCATTTCCTGTTTCATTCGATCGAGAGATGCCTGCGTCGCTTGCTGCGAATCCCGCTGCAACTGCTCGACCGCAGCGGCTTGCAACCTGGCCGTCTCTTCCGCCGCTTTTTGGGCTTGCTGATTGATCGCGTCGCCGAGCTGCGCCGTGCGTTCGGCTGCTTGCCGAACCTGGTTTTCGATGTCGTTTCGGATCGCGGCAGTCTGCTGTTGGATGTCCGCCAGATCGGATGCCGTCTTCCGCGCCTGCTCAATTTTTTGACCGAGCTTCTCATCCAGCTCGCCAGAAAAATGGTCAAGCACCTTCTGGGCTGAATTTTCAAGGATGGGCTGCAACTGATTCGCGCGTTCCGCGATTGCTTCGTCCGTCTTGCGCCCGATTTCGGTGAATTGCGCGTCGCGCATTTCATCCAGGCGCCGCCGCGTCTCGTCGAGCGCGGATTTGGCCGTTTGCTGAAGCTGTGCCTGGGTTTCTGCGGCTCGTGCGCGCTCCTGTTCGAGCCCGGAGCCGAGCGACTGGATTGTGGTCTGCGCCCCGGCGATCACGTTGTCGAGCGATGCACGAAGACCCAGGCTGCGCGCGGCGATATCCTGCTCGGCTTGCGCGATGGCTGCCTGCGACACGTCGTTCAGCGTCTGGCCGATTTTCTGGGATGCCCCATTGACCGCCGACTCGAACTCCTCCTGCCAGCGCTGCCGCGCGTTGGCCGCATCGGCGCGGGACTGCTCAATGGCTTGATTGCGAACGCCATGCGCCGCATCCTCAAGGCTGGTTTTCCATTGTTCCAGGTGCTTTTGCGCCGCCTCCGGCGACGAAAGAATCTCGAGCGAGGGCGTGGATGCCTCGCGGTTCGATAACGCGCGCTCGACCGCGTCTTCCACGGCGTGTTTCAAATTCTGGGTCGCGCTTTGCTCCGCCGCCTTCTGTGCCGCCTGCTGCGCGGCGCGCCCCACCGCTTCCTCCACAGCATCGCGAACCTTCGCGTCCAGGCGTTCCACGCCCGTTTCGTTGGCCTTTCGCACCTCATCCAGCAGCGCGGCGGTGCGATCGGCGGCTTGCTGCACTACCTTCTTCACGGCCGAGTCGGACACGCGCTCCATGGAGATTTTGATGGCCTTCTCGACCGCGTCATGCAGTTGCACGTCGAGTTGTTGGCGCACCACGGTCATTTCGTCATTTATGGCCGCCTGTGCGCCCTTGCGGGTGGATTTTTCGAGCAGTTCTTTCGTTTCAGCCACCATCTTGGCTAGCTGCCTGGCGAGGGCAAGCTGGTTGTCCTGCGGCGCGGGGGACGAAACCACGTGGATCTTGCCTTCCGCCGCCGATGAGGCGGGCTGGTCCGGTTCGTCCGCGAAGCCCTCGTGCGGATCGCCCGTCGCGAGTTCCGCTGCGCCTGCATCCTTTGCGTGTCCCTGCTTGGCCGGCGTTGGCGCGGCGGGTACGTCCTCAGCACACGGGAACCAGTCGTCGGGCGGAAACGCGATGCCCCACACGTTTCCAGCGATTTCGAACTCGAGTCCAATCTGGAAAAGCTCTCGCACAGTGCGCGGCCGCTGCACCCATACCACGCGCCCCAGGACGGTCCTGGGAGGAAACGCCGGCTCGGGGCGGGGGATCTCGAGCGTCACAATCGTGTTTTTCGGAACGTAGTGCTTCGACTGGTACTTACAGCCGTGGCAGTTCACCATCACCGTCGTGGTGCGCTCTTTGAACGGTTGTCCAAGCGCGTCTACACCCGTAACGGTGATCGGCATCGCTTGCACGATGCGCGTGCTGCGGCGCTTCTGCGTTCCCGGATCGTTTGAGGCCAGCGGCTCCATAACCCACCCATCCTGGCGAGGAATTCATAAGCGTAGCATCCGGAAGGGCCCAAAGCGACAGGGCGAGCGCATCTGTGCGAAAGGGTAACACGCGAGTACAGGCCGCCAGGGTGACCACCCGTCCTCGCCAATGCACTGCAACCGTCCAGTTACCGGATCGGCGCTGCTTTCCTTCAGTCCTCTTCGTGATCATCCGCCGACAGTTTCGCGGCAGCGCCTTTTCGCAAGCGCAATTCCGCTCCTATCGCGTCCGGCGAAAATCCGGCGCGCAGCAGGCTCCGAAACATGGAAGCGCGGGCCTTTTCGTCGAGCGGTCCACGGGCGCGCGCCAGCAGGCGGTCCACTCGCGCTCGAATCAGGGTCGTTTCATCCGTTTCCGCAAAGATAGCGTCCATCGCCGGCTCGATATGCTTATCGGGCACGCCGCGGGCGCGCAATTCACGCATGATGCGGAAACGTCCTTGCCGCCGCGACTGAGCGTGTTGGCGGGTAAACTCGAGCGCATAGCGCTCGTCGTCCAGATACCTTTGCTCCCGCAATCGCGCGATTACGCCGCCGACGTGCTCGCTGATCGCGGCACGGCGCGCCAAGTATTCCCGCATGTCGTGGATGGAATAAGCGCGGCGCATCAGCGCGCGTAGGGCCGCCGTGTGGAGTTCCTCCTCCGTGCTGAGTGTGCGGGCGCGTCCAAAGGCGCTCATGCGGGTTGAGCATAGTGGCAGGGAAGCGCCGGTGCAAGCGCCGACAGGGGTGCTCACGGCTGTGCTGTTGACGCGGAGAAAAAAGCGCTCGATCAGCGCTTGCCGAGCCGCTCGAACTCCGTCATCGCGCGTTCCATATCTTCGCGCGCGGCGTCTGCCGACGACCGGATTCCCTGCACGCGCAACCGGAAATCGTCCGGATTCGATGCGCGCATGAGGGCCTCTTCGAGCGTGATCAGGTTGCGAGAGTAGAGGTCGAATAGTGACTGATCGAAAGTCTGCATGCCGTACTGGCTTGTACCGGCGGCGATGGCGTCGCGGATCATGCGCGTCTTATCTGGATTGATGATGCAATCGCGGATGTAGCCCGTCGCGATCATCACCTCGACGGCAGGTACGCGGCCCGCGCCGTCGCTTTTGCGCACTAGCCGCTGGCTGATGATGGCCTTCAGCGTTCCGGCGAGTTGCAGCCGAATCTGCTTCTGCTCCGGAGGCGGAAACACGGCGATGATGCGCTGAATCGTTTCCGTCGCGTCCAGCGTGTGCAGAGTGGAAAGCACCAGGTGGCCGGTTTCGGCTGCCAGCAGCGCGGTCGAGATCGTTTCAAGGTCGCGCATTTCGCCGACCAGAATCACGTCCGGGTCCTGACGAAGGGCGGCGCGCAAAGCCGTGGAAAAGGACGCGGTGTCCACCTCCACTTCCCGCTGATTGATGAATCCCTTCTTGTCGCGATGCAGGTATTCGATCGGGTCTTCGATGGTGATCACGTGCTCCGCGCGCAAGGAATTGATGCGGTCAATCATCGCCGCGAGGGTGGTGGATTTTCCGGAGCCTGTCGTCCCGGTGCATAGGATCAGCCCGCGCTGCTCCTCGCACACTTGCGCGATAATACGCGGCAGATCGAGCTCTTCGATCGTGCGAATCTTGGTCGGAATCACGCGCAGCACCATGCCTACGTTGCCGCGCTGTTGGAAGACGTTGACGCGGAAGCGGCCTAGTCCGGCCACGCCATAGGCCATGTCGAGTTCGGCGGTTTCTTTGAATTTTTGCTTTTGCCGGTTGGTCATCATGCTGAAGGCCATCGAAAGCATTTCTTCCGGCGTAATCCTCGGCACGTCGGTCAGTGCGGTCAGCATGCCGTCCACCCGCGTGTAGGGATGGTTGCCGACTTTCAGGTGCAGGTCCGACGACCTGCTCTCGACGGCGCGGCGCAAAAGATCGTCAATGTTCAGGGCCATGAGTGGGCGACTCCAACGGTGAACCTGCAATCCACGCTAACATGCGCTCAGGAGGCCAACAAGGAAAGGCAGTGAGGGAGGTTCTAGCCCGGCAACCCCGGCTCGGAAGCGGACTCGGCAGGCTGGCGGCGCAGAAAAAAACGGTCGTAAATCGCCGCGGCGATAATGCCGCCCAGCAGCGGCCCCACCCAGTACACGCCGTGGTTCGACCATTGGTGCGACGCCACCGCGGGTCCCAACGTGCGCGCCGGGTTCATCGAGGCGCCCGTAAACGGCGCGCCAAGCAGCACGTCCATCGCGATGGCAAGACCCACGCCGAAACCCGCCACCTTCTGAAACGCGCCCTTGGCATCTGCGACCGAGGCAAAATAGATGAACACCACAAAGAAAGTCATCACTCCTTCGAGCAGCATTCCGTGCAGCCGCGTGAAGTCGCTCGCTAGGTTCGGAGTGCCGAGCGCCGCTGGGCCCCAGATCGAATCTGGAATCACGGCTACGAGCAAATATCCAGCTGCAATCGCCCCCAGCAATTGCGCGGCGCCATAGAGCAGGCTCTGCGCGGTGCCCATGCGCTTGGTAACCCAGAAGCCGGCCGTGATCGCGGGATTTAAATGTGCGCCGGAAATATGCGCCGTGGCCATCACCATCGTGGCCGTCGCCAGCCCATACGCCGCCGCCAGGATCAGCAGGTCGGCTGGCGTAATTGGCGCCGCCGGATGCAGATACTCGTCCGCGCAGACCGAACCCGCCGCCACAAAGACCACGCAGAAAGTTCCGATGAATTCCGCAACGAGCTTTTGCAGCAGATTATACAAGCGCCCTCCGCGCATTTTCTTGCCGCTGGCGTAAACGGAACCAAACGCGCGAATTCTATCGAATCGAACCCCGCAACGCTATCTCGATGTGACTCACCAGGTGTGACCACCGGTACTCCTCGAAATCGCGCCCATCCGGTCCCTTTTTCACCACGCCATCAGCTTGAACTTCGTATTTCCAACCATCATTCTCTCCTTTCATCAGGTAAGAGAGCTTTTCGCCTTCGGTGTAACGTAATGCCGGACCAGCGGTCCCGTGGCGGCACTCGTGAAATATCCGTCTGTCACGATTCCTGTTCGCGCGAGGGCTGCTGCGGACGCGATCCCAAAAAACAGGCAGGCCAGAAGGTACTTTCCACGCGAAATCGGCTTAGGCCTTTTCACCCTTTTCTCCTGGGTGGGTTCGAGCTTCTCGGCGAAATTTCTCGCCCGTGCGGCATTGCGTTCGCGCCTCGCTGATACGCCGCGATCGCCCGCTTCGCCCAGCGCAAATACGCTTCGTAACCAGCAATCCCTCTGTCGAGCGCGAGCCGCGGTGACAGCAGTTTTGCCGGTTTCATGGCTTTTCGAGACCCACGCAGCAGGGAAATATAGGATTCCAGTTCCCTCTCAAGCGAACGCAAGAACGCGATTGCAGCCCGTTGGCCGAGCATTGGCTCGATGAACGCAAAGCGCAATGACAAATCATGTGTGCGCCCCGTTAGGTCCCTCCGCCCGACAGCTGTGCGGAGCCAGCCTTCGAGCGATTTGTATCCTTGCGGCGTAAGACGAAAAGTCTCGCGGCGGCGCAACCCTGCGCTCTTCTCGATCGTGCCGGCGATCAGGCGGCGGCTCTGGAGTCGCCGCAGTGCCGGATAGATCGCCCCGGGGCTGTCGCTGAATGTTCCCATCGGTGTGTCCGCGAAAATCTTCCGCAGTTCGTAGCCGCAAAAAGCGGAGCGGCACAAAAGCCCAAGCAACGCGTATTCGAGCAGGGATATGTTCTTCATAGTACGTCGCGTACTATATAGCGCAAGAGATCCGGCCAGCAAGCGTTTTATTCTTCACGCGGAACTGCGAGAATTTGCCCGGACTGCAGGGCGGCCGAAATCCCTAGTGCGCGCCCACGCCGGTAGGGGCGTTCACGGGCGAAAGCCAGCTGTGGCGGTCGGCCTTTGCGCCGGTGACGATGCCGAAGAAATCGTCCTGGATGCGCTTGGTGATGGGGCCGCGCGCACCAGCGCCCACCTTAATGCGGTCCACCGAACGGATCGGGGTGATTTCCGCGGCCGTGCCGCAGAAGAACACCTCGTCGGCAATGTACAGCATCTCGCGCGGGATCACCTGCTCGACGCACGGAACATTCAGGTCGCGGCAGATGGTCATCACCGCATTTCGCGTGATTCCGGGCAGGGCCGAATTCGCTAGAGGAGGCGTGTGCACCGTGCCATTCATAATCACGAAAATATTTTCGCCCGAGCCTTCGCTGACGTGCCCATTCGTATCGAGCGCAATGCCTTCCACGTAGCCGTTGGCCACCGCTTCCATCCGAATTAACTGCGAATTCATGTAATTCGCGGCGGCCTTCGCCATTTGGGGCAGCGTGTTCGGCCCCGGCCGATTCCACGAGCTGACGCAGACATCCACGCCATCCTTAAGACCTTCCTCGCCCAGGTATTTTCCCCATTCCCAGCACGCCAGATAGACTTCCACTGGGTTCCCGGCGGGATCTACGCCGCCATTGCCCAGCCCGCGAAGGACGATGGGCCGCAGATAGCACTCCTTCAGCTTGTTCACGCGCACTAAGTCGAGGTTGGCTTGGCACAGTTCCTCGACCGTGTACGGCAGTTCCATCCGGTATATATGCGCGGAGTGAACCAGCCGCTGCATGTGCTCGCGCAGCCGGAAGACGGCCGGGCCCTGCGCGGTGCTATAGCAGCGCACTCCTTCGAAAACGGCGGAGGCGTAGCTCACCACGTGCGAAAGCACGTGAATCTTAGCGTCATCCCAATCCAGAAACTTCCCGTTGTGCCAGATCTTGTCCGTTCGCGGAAAACTCATCGAATTTCTCCCGGCCGAGAAGTGCATTTCGCCCCGTTTCGACGTGAATTATAGCATGGGGGCCAGCGTTCGCTTTCTCCGGCTGCCGCGCCGGAAGCGGCCGCGCGGCATCCAATTTGGACCGCCTCGGCGAACGCGATTAGTTCGAATGATCGTCGAGCGGGGCTTCGCGCGCGGGCTGCGCGGAAAAACCAGTGATTCGCCCCCATGCGCTGGTGCGCCAGTTATCCGTGATTTCGCGGGAGAGAATCCATGGCGGCAGGTCCACGGATAGATGCGCGGCCAGTGCGTCAAGATACGGCTCGTACATCGCGCGCAGGTCGTTGAGCCTTGCCTTCCCGGACCCTGCTTCCGCGGTCTGCATACCCGCTTCTGCCAGCAGCCCGCGCATCAGCGCGAAATCTGCGCTGGGCAGCCGGTCTTCGCTCCGTGCCCGCGGCGCCGCGGCAAACACTTGCGCCAAGTCCACCACCGTGTGCCGGCAGATGGCAAACGTCAACCGCGCCTGTCTCGCGCAGGCGTTCTCGGCATTCGAAATCAGCAGCGCGCAGACGTCCAGAATCGCCGCCAGCGCCGCCACCCAGGATTCATTGCTGTGCTGCGAGCGAAAATAGCTGACCACCGGATAAGAAACGTGACTTTCCAGAATTTCCGCCGCCCAGCGCTCCCAGCCGGCCAGCAGATCCCGCAGGGCTTCCATGCCGTTCTTCCCGCTGTGGCGCTTGAGCAGTTCTCCTGCGGTCGGCGGGGAGCCCGCCCGCGCGTCCAGCAGGACGATATTCACCTCGCGGCGCGAAAATGCCTGGTAGATCACGGGAAGGTAACTCAGAACCAGCGCCAGAAAGCCGAGCCCCAGCCCGCTTTCGGCTACCACGAAGAAACGCTCGATCGGGGCATGAGGCACAACGTCGCCGATGCCCAGCGTGAACAGAGTTGTGCCGCTCAGATAGAAGCAGGTGGAAAAATGTATGTTTCCTTCCAGCGGAGAGGCGCTGTAATAGAGAAACGCGAAGCCTATCATCAGGCCCAGCGCCCACACGAGGAAGAGGAAAAAGAGTGACAGCGGCCCGTAGTAGCTCAGGAATGCCTCGCGCGTTTTCGGCGCGAGCCGCCGTCCGATGGCGCGCCACGGCCGCCACGTGGCGCGATAGAAGACCACCGTCATCCGGAAGCGCCGCGTCACGCGTCTCGGCAGCACGATGGTTTCAAACGTCTCCCACAGCACCACCGCGAGAATGATCGCGCCCGCGAGCGCCGGGCCGATCACGCAGCGCGCTCGAGATTCGCCGTCATCGTGATTTCAGCCTTCAGCAACCGCGAAACCGGGCAGTTTGCCTTCGCGCTATTCGCCGCTGATTCGAAGGCTGCGGCCGATATTCCGGGAATCATCGCCTTCACGTCCAAGTGTATTTTCGAGATCGTCCACCCCGCTTCGAGCTTTTCCAGGGAGACGGTCGCCGCCGTCCGAATAGTCTGCGGCGTAAAATTCATCGTGGCGAGCTGCGCGGAAAGCGCCATCGAATAGCAGCCCGCATGTGCTGCCGCGATCAATTCCTCCGGATTGGTGCCTTTGCCATTTTCGAAGCGCGTAGCAAAAGAATATGGCAGGTTCGAGATCGTGCCGCTCTGCGTCGAGATGCTGCCGTTACCGTCCCGGAGGGCCCCATTCCACACTGCCGATGCTGTTCGTTCCATGACGTGAATTCTCCTTTGCGTTGTAGCTTGGCCGGCGAAGGCTGCCGGTAGAATAAGCTGTCTTGGTCGGGCAGGGAAGCGCGCTTTGTTCTGCCGCCTCGGACCGTGCGTGGCCGGGATTACATCACGAAAACCGCGCGGAATCGCGCCTTTCCTTCCGCGACGCGCTGATACACCTTCGGTGCATCGCCAAGCGCGTAGGTTTCGGTCAGCACCTTCACTTTTCCCTTGGCCGCGTAATCGAGCGCTTCCGCCAGATATTCGTCGCCGTTTTGCGTGCTGCCGATCACCTGGATGCGCTTTCCAATCAGATCGTGCAGCGAGACGGGAATCGGCTCCGCGTCCGCTCCCATCGTGACGAGCCTGCCATCGGGCCGCAATCCCTCGATGCTATCCACCATCGCCTTCGTCGAATTTGAAGTGCTGAGAATGATATCCGCTCCGCCCATATCCGCCAGCGCCTTGCCGCTGCGAACGATTTCGTCCGCGCCCAGCTCGCGGATCATTTTGTCCTTATCCGGCGAATGCGAGATCGCGATGGTTTCGAATCCCGCCGCCTTCGCATACTGCACCGCCAGGTGCCCCAGCCCGCCGATTCCGAGCACGGCCACGCGCTCGTCCGGCTTAGGCTTGGCCCAGCGTAAGCCGCTCCACACCGTATAGCCCGCGCAGAAAATCGGCGCTGCCTGGTCGTAGGCGAGCCCATCCGGCAGCAGCATCGTCGCGGCGGCGTACATCGGCATATACTCCGCGTGCCCGCCTTGCAGTTGAATGCCGGTGGCCTGCTGCTGCGCACAGAAGTGCTCTTTGCCGCGCGCGCACCATTCGCATCGCCCGCAGGTCGCCTGCACCCAGCCCACGCCTACCCGGTCGCCCAACTTTCGCGTCCGCACGCCCTTGCCGATAGCCACCACCTCGCCCACCGGCTCATGGCCCAGCACGCGCGGGAACGGCCCGGGGATGTGCCCCAGCGTTTCATGAATATCCGTGTAGCAGACTCCGCTCGCATGCATTTTGACGAGCACCTGCTCCGGCCCGATCCCCGGTTGCTGCACGTCCTGAATCTCCCATGCGCGATTCACGGCTGGTGCAATGGCGGCTTTCATGGCGGTTTTCCTCCTGGCTGGATTCGATGCTGGCCGGGCCGGATGGGCTCGGAAAATTCGGGGAAGCTCTTTGCGGGCGGTTCCTACTGCTGGGGTAGCGCTCCGCGCGGCATCATGCGGTTCGCGCTGCCGCTTTGAAGCGTCTTGAACTCGCGCTGAATCCGCATCAGTTGCGTGCCTGTCGCGTTCGCATATGCCCCGAACGCGAGAAACGGCACCAGCGCCGCCAGCACCCATAGCTTTGCCCGCGCGGGCACCTTCGTTTCCGCTTCCCAGCGGAAGAGTTGCCGCGAAATCTCAAATGACACAAGCAGGCCCAAGGCGAGCGCTACAACGTCAATAAACACCTCGCTCGGGCCCGCCAGATTCGTTGTCGCGGCTTCCAGGCCCGTCGCCAGATAGGTGGCTGGCATAAAAAGCGCGAACCGTTGAATCCAGCCTGGGAAAACGGCCAGTGGCACGGTCGCGCCGGAAAGGAAGAGGAATCCGGTCCAGATTAGGTTGTTGATCATCTGCGTTTCCTGCATCGTGTTCGTCACGCTCGCCACGATCAACCCAAACGAAGAAAACGCCGCGGACCCAAACGTCACCAGCAGAAAAATCGCCCACAGATTGCCCCATGAAGTCATGTGAAACGCGAACCGGCAAACGATCATTTCAATCACGACCGTCGGTATCGCCAGCACGTAATTCGATAGGATGCTCGAGCTGAGCATTGGCCCAGCGCCAACCGGGGCCAACCGGAACCTGCGCAGGATTCCTTGCTCGCGGAAAGTCACCAGTTGAACGCTCAGCCCCCAGAAGCTGCCCATCACGGTCATCGTCAGTATCGCGCCGAGGATGTAACCCACCCATCCCTGCGCGCCCCTGCCGAAGAGCACCACCGCGCCGAACAGAAAAATCATCGGCATCACCATACTAAAGAAAAAGAAGGCGCGATTCCGCACCGCCAGCAGAATCCGCATTTTCGTGAGCGTCCAGGTGATTTTCACCGCGTCGCTTCCCCCTATTCCCGCAGCCGCCGCCCGGTCAATTCGATGAAAACGTCCTCGAGCGATGGCGAAAACATCTCCAGGCTCTGCAATTCGTTGCTTTCCGCTTCAAGCTGCTTCACCAGAGCCACGATCGTCCGCGGCGCGTGCGTCGAATGCAACACGTACGACCCATCGAACTCGCGGCTGCTCGCGACGCTTTCCAGCCGCCCCAGCGTTCCATCCGCCGCTGGCCGCGCCAGCCGCACTTCGATCCGCGTCGTGCCCGCGGACCGCTGCTTTAGCTCCCGCGGCGTCCCCATCGCGATCACGCGCCCGTGATCCACGATGGCGACGCGGTCGCACAGCCGTTCGGCCTCTTCGATATAGTGGGTGGTCAGCAGGATCGTCTTTTTCTCGCGCTTCAGTTCCTCAATGATGTCGTAGATTTCGCGCCGCACCTGCGGGTCCAAGCCCGCCGTTGGCTCGTCCATAAACACCACCTCCGGCCGGTTCACCAGCGCGATCGCCAGCGCCAGGCGCTGCTTTTGCCCGCCGGAAAGGTGCCGGTAGAACGCATTCTTCTTTTCCTCGAGCTGAAAACGCCGCAGCAGGTCGCCCGTATCCGCCGGGTTGGGATAAAAATTGGCGAAAAGCTCGATCGCCTCGCGAACGCGTATCTTGTCCGGCAGGGCAGTGGACTGCAGCACGGCGCCGATCCGCTCCTTGAACCGTTCGCTATGGCTGTCCGGTTCGAGCCCGCAGACGCGCGCCACGCCGCGATCCGGCGGTCGCATGCCTTCCAGGATTTCGACGGTCGTCGTCTTCCCGGCGCCGTTCGGGCCGAGCAGCCCGAAAACCTCGCCTTGCTCGACGGCAAAGCTCACCCCGCGCAACGCCTCGACGGCTCCATAGCTTTTTTGAAGATTTTCGACCTGTATGACCGGTTCAGTCACTCGGAATTCCTTCTGCGGAATCCTCTTCTATATCACAACGCCGAAATCGGCGCGAATCGCCGGTGGCGGCACTGCCGCTTATTCCCTCTTCTTTTTTTCCGCCCGGCGGCGCGGAATCGCCTTTTTCGCCTTCGGCGACCATCCGTAGCGGCTCATATCCGTCCTCTTTCCGTGGATCTCCACGCCTTCGGTTTGTAGCAGCCGCCTTTGCAAGCCGCCGTGCGGCTCCGGTATGCGCAGGTGGCCGCCCGCGCCGATCACGCGATGCCAGGGAATCCCTCGCCCGCTGGGGCACGCCGCCATGGCGTAGCCCACGGCCCGCGCGCCGCCCGGCAATCTCAGCGCCCGCGCCAGCTCGCCGTATGTCGTTACGCGCCCGCGAGGGATTTTCTTGATTAGCCGGTAGACCCTTTCCCAGGACATAGCCTTACCGCCCTCTCTTATTTGCCGGTCGGCACATTTGGCCCCGAACCGGCATCTAATTGTGTATGGCGACTGCCACGCGCTCGTTGCGCGTTTCCGTGGGCCTGCTTCCGTTTGTCGCTGAAACGCGCTCGAGAAAACCACTCTTCAGCCGATTCGTCAGATGTAATAACCGATTCGATGCAACCCCTGGTTACGCCGGGCATCGTACCATTGACGCTGTAGTGGACCATACGTACACTACGCCAGCTCGCCGCAAAAGGGAGGCGGTCGTGGCTTTCGTTCGGCGCAAGGGCAAGGCCTACTATCTGGTTCATAACGTGCGCCGCCGCGGAAAAGTCCGGCAGCTCCATTTGGCGCGATTGGGGGAGCGCCCGCGTATCACGGACGATGTGGTTCGCAAGGTTGTTCGCGACCATCCGTTTCTCGATCTCGATTGGTCTGGGCTGCGCGAGCAGGTGAATAGCCGCATCGAGCTGTTTGATATCGAATCGCCGTATGTGCAGAACCTGATGCATTCATTGCGGAATCTTAATTTGGACCTGGCCGGCTTGTCGCCGCCTCTTTTGCTGATGGCAGACCGCGCCAATTCAAGCCGGGAGCTCGTTACCCAGTTGCGGCTCCTCCGTTCCACTCTCGATATAAAGCTGGATCAGATCGAGAGATCCGAAATGAGGAGTCCAGCGGGCGACAGAAGGTTCCGGTAGGGGGGAGCACGACGGTGGGTGCACAAGCGTTTCAGCTCGATCCGACGTTACGCAGCGTCGAGTCACGCGATTTCGAAGCCGGACTGCGCCGCAAGATTGTCGGCCAGGACGAGGCTGTTCAGGCGGTCGTGGACCTGTATCAGGTGTTCCGCGCGGGATTGAACTCGCCGGGGCGCCCGGTCGGTAACCTGCTCTTTCTCGGCCCCACCGGCGCCGGCAAGACCCGCGTCGTCGAGGCCACCGCCGAAGTGCTCTTTGGCGACCCGCGCGCGGTGATCAAGGTGGACTGCGCCGAATTCCAGCATTCGCATGAGATCGCGAAGCTGATCGGCTCGCCCCCGGGATATTTGGGCCACCGCGAGACGCACCCCCTGATCACGCAGGAGGCTCTCGCGCAATATCACACCGACAAGCTGAAGATTTCGTTTCTTCTGTTCGACGAAATTGAAAAGGCGAGTGACGCGCTCTGGCAGCTCTTGCTCGGCATCCTCGATAAAGCCACGCTCACGCTGGGCGATAATCGCCGCGTGGACCTATCGCAGACCATGATCTTCATGACTTCGAATCTCGGCGGCGGTGAAATCACCGAGCTGATGACGGGCGGGATGGGTTTTGCGCCGCACGTTCGCGCGGAGACCAAAGCTCGGCTCGACGAAAAGGTGGAGCGCACCGCTTCCGAGGCCGCCAAAAGAAAATTTGCGCCGGAATTCATGAACCGGATTGACAAGGTGGTTGTGTTCCATCCGCTTCGTTCCGAGCAACTCGAACAAATTCTGGAAATCGAACTCGGGATGGTGCAGCAGCGCGTGCTGGAAACGGCCAAGGGCCGCTTCCTTTTCCGCGTGACGCAGCCGGCCCGCGATTTCCTGCTTCGCGAGGGCACGGACCTGAAATACGGAGCCCGGCACCTGAAGCGCGCCATCGAGCGCCACGTGGTGTACCCGTTGGCGAGCCTGCTGGCCACCGAGCAGGTCGCGCTCGGGGACGTGATTTCGATTGACTGGGACGGCTCGTCGCAATTCCTCTCGTTTGTGAAGGAGGCGGAAGGCGCGCTGATTCCGATGGAGTCGCCGTCGCTGGAGGGCGCTGCCGAAGCCGCCGCGGCGAGCTCCGATGGACGCGCCATATCGCTTCCGGCGGCAGCATCGGCCGCCGCCGAGGCTGTGGCGCCGCCGAGGGCCGCTGCCAGCCACCGGCTGCCCGCCGAGAAGGCGAAGAACGAAAAGAAGTAGCGCCCGGGAGCCATTCGGTCGCGTGGAGGACCCCGCCGCTCGCAGATGCCGGCGAGGTTCTCTTCGCTCGTCGCACACGGCCCCGAGTCCTTTCACCCTTTCGTCCGCTGAAATTCTTTCATGAAGTTCACGAGCGCTTCGACGGCGGCAAGCGGGACGGCGTTATAGAGCGAAGCACGCATCCCGCCTACAGAGCGATGTCCCTTCACGCCGATTAACCGCGCGGCCTCTGCTTCTTTCGCGAACTGCTTTTCGATTTCCTCGTTTCCGCCGGCGACGCGAAAGACGACGTTCATTCTGGAGCGCGAATCCTTTTCCACCGGGCACGAATAGTAGCCGCCGCTCGCGTCCATGGCGTCGTAGAGCAGCCTGGCCTTGGCCTCGTTGTGCTTTTCGATGCCCGGGGCGCCACCCTGCGCCTCGATCCATTCGAGCACCAGTCCGATGGCGTAAATTCCGAAGGTTGGCGGGGTGTGGTAGAGCGAGCCTTCCTTGATGTGCGTCCGATATTGCAGCAGCGTGGGCAGGTTCTTATCCGCGCGCTCGGCGAGGTCCTTGCGGACGATCACGATGGTGACGCCGGAAGGGCCCAGGTTCTTCTGCGCACCGGCAAAAATCAGGCCGTAGGGGTTTACGTCCAGACGGCGCGACAAAATATCGGACGACATGTCCGCTGCGAGCGGCACGTTGCCCGTTGCCGGCGTGGCATGCCATTGCGTTCCCTCGATGGTGTTGTTCGTGCACATGTAGACGTAGGAGGCGTTCGCATCGAGTTGGATTTCGCCGGCGTTGGGGACGCGGGTGAATTTCTGCGCCTCGGTGGAGGCGGCGAGGCGGTACGGCGTGCCTTTTTTCAGCTCAGCGATGGCCTTCGCCGTCCAGGAGCCGGTGTGGAGCACGTCCACGGGTTTGCCGGGCAGGTAGAGATTCATCGGCACCATGGAAAATTGCATGCTGCCGCCGCCCTGCACAAAAAGCACGGCGCGATCCTCGGGGATGGCCATCAGGCCGCGCAGGGACTGTTCGGTGCGCTGGATGATTCCCTCAAAGGCTTTGGAGCGGTGGCTCATCTCCATTACGGACATGCCGGTGCCGCCGTAGTCGAGCATCTCGTCGCGCATTCGCTCGAGGACGGATTGCGGCATGGCCGCGGGGCCCGCATTGAAATTGAACGCGCGCTTCGAGCCTTGCCCTGATTTCGCGCCATGCTCGGATAATGTCGGTGAACTCACGTTGCTCCCCTTTAGGATTTAGGATGAACCGCGGGGCGGCGCATCTGGCGCCGGCCTTCGGACCAGGTAAGAGTAGCAGATGGGCTGGGGCGCGTCAGCGTTGGAGGGGTGTTACCGTATATTAGAATCGTTTTTGCAGTGCAGGGAAAGGGGTTACGGTCATTTCTAATCCCCGTACCGTAGATTAGAAAGGGCCGCGTGGTAATTGGCCTGGCTTGCGTATCCACTGCCACTCCTCCCTTCTGGCGGAAAAACCGCCATCGTAATTTATGGCATGGAAGCGGCGGAAATTCAAGAACCAGTACTGTGGAAAAGATGGTAACGGTGTGGAAAACGCGGATGAGTGAACCTAACGGGCGGATGCGCGGCGAAGTTAGCGGGTGTGCAGGTTAGATGGGCGGGGGTAAGATCGGCGAAGACAGGAGCGGAACATTGACCGTTCGCCCCATTGTGTCTGGATTTTGTACCGATCTGCGGCAATCGTGGCGCGTGCTGGCGCGGGCGCGAGGCTCGGCGCTGGCGGTGATTGCGCTGGTCGGGCTCGGGATGGCCGGGGTCTTGGCGCTATTCGGCCCGCTCTATTCCGCGGTTTTCGCGCCGCTGCCCTTTCCGCATTCCGAACAACTGGTGCGCATCGGGAGGGGGGTTCCCGTATTCCAGCGCGACACGGATGAGTTGATACGCCCGGAATATATGCGACGGGTGTTTTCGGGGGTGACGGCATACGCGTCGGACCCGGGCCCGATGGACGCGGGCCTGATCGAGCGCGACGCACGTCCTCAATGGCGAATACAACGGACGTCATGCCGAATTTTTTCGACACTCTCGGCGTGCGGCCATGGATGGGCCACGACTTTCCACGGAAGGGTGGCCATCCGTGGGACGTGGGCGCAATCCTGAATTATGAATTTTGGCGCGATCAACTGGGCGGCTCGCAAAAGGTGATCGGCCAGCGGTCGCTGCGGCTCGGCGGAGAAAACGTCCTTGTCCTTGGCGTGATGCCGCCGGGCTTCGATTTCCCGCCGGGGACGGACATCTGGCTGCCCTATACGGATGGCGACGTGGTTGTGGGGCGATTGCGGCCGCGACTTTCGCTTGCGGAGGCGGCAACCGCGCTGCGCGGGCTGGGACATAAGCCTAGTCAAGCCGCGAGGCGAGATGCAGGTCCAGTGGTGGAATCGCTGCATAGCTTTCTAGTTGGGGACCGGGACTGGCTGCTGCTGACGCTGTGGGGAGTGTCGTTTCTCTTTCTGTTGCTGGCGTGCGCGGGAGCGGCCAACATCCTGCTGGCGCGGGGCGTAAAGCGGCGTTCGGAAATGGTGGTGCGGGTGACCTTGGGCGCAGGGCGGCCACGATTGATTCGGCAGTTACTGGCGGAGACGTTGGTGCTTGCGGCGGCGGGCGGGCTGCTTGGTCTGGGGTTGGCATGGGCTTGTAATCGGTGGATTGCTCTGCTGCTGCCGGCTACGCAGCGATTCGCGCCATTTCCGCCGACCGAGATTGGTCTTATCGTGGCGCTGACGCTTGCAGCGACGCTGTTGTGCGGGCTCGCGCCGGCTTTTCACGCGGCGGGCGGCGATCTGAATCGCTTTCTGAAAGCGGGCACGAGCGGCACGACCTCCCCGTCTGCCCCACGCCGATTTTTGAGCGCACACGAATTGCTGGCGAGCGGACAACTGGCGGTGGCGATGATTCTGCTGATCTCGACCGGGCTGCTGCTGCGCAGTATGGTGGAGCACCTGCGCGTCCCGCTTGGTTTCCGGGCAAAAAACGTATTCGTGGTGGAGACCCACCTTATGGAGCTGCCCGAAGTTGCCGCGGCGGAAGCGAGTTATTTCGATACGCACCCGATGAAGGGCGCAGGGAGCGAGTACGACCGGCGAATGTATCAGGCCATCGGGCCCACGATAGATAAGGGCCTCGCGCAGAGCGCAACATTCTATGACGAGGCCCTGCGGAAATTGGCCGCGCTGCCGGGGGTTGAGTCCGTTGCTGTGATGAGTCCGCCGCCATTTGGCGGTGTGTTTTCTCCGCGAGGGTATGCGATCGAGGCTCGCGATGCGGGCCATGTACGGGAGGGCGATGCGTTCCATATTTGGGCGGGCGCGAACGCGTTTCAATTGCTCGGGATTCGGCTGCTCGCGGGGCGAGACTTCAACGCCGCCGACGTGGAGAGCGCCGGGCTTTATCCTCCGCCGGCTCAGCCCGTGGAACAGCCAGCAATCGTAAGCGAAGCGCTGGCGCGCGATTTTTGGCCGAATGAGAATCCGATTGGGAAAATGCTGAGCGGCGGCCTGGCCGATACGCGGGTGATCGGCGTGGCTTCGGATGCGCGGTTCGATAGCAGCCCCGATTACAAGCCGACGATCTATTTTCCCTTTGTGGCGAGGCAGGGAGGGGGATTTCAGTGCGATTTTCTGGTGAGCGTTCGGCCCGGCGGCTCGGTGACGGGGTTTGCGCCGGAGGTGAATCGCAGCTTGCTTCCCTTATCGGCGAATCTGATTCCGCCGAGGATTTTCAGCCTGGAGGGTTCGACGACGAAGTCGCTGGCAGGCTTGCGAATGGCGATTGTGCTGCTGGGGTGCTTCGCGGTCCTTGGAGTTGTGGTGGCGGGGCTGGGCGTGTATGCCACCGGGACGCTAATGGCCGCTGCGCGCAGGCGCGAGATGGGAATCCGAGTGGCCCTGGGGGCGCAGCGAGAGCAGATACAACGGCTGGTCCTTTGGCGAGGGCTGCGCTCGGTGTTGATTGCGGTTCCGGCGGGGATGCTGGGCGCGTGGGGGGTGGGGCGCGGGCTATCGCACTGGCTGTTCCGGGTGGCAGCAGCCGATCCGATGACTTACGTTGCGAGCGCGGGGCTGCTGGTGGCGCTCGCGTTACTGTCTGGATTTTTGCCGGCGCGGCGTGCGGCTGCGGCGGACCCGGCGGCGACGCTGCGGCTGGAGGGATAGGACTCGCCCGGTCGGTTGCATTTCCAAGTCCATGTGGCGGGGCTGCTGATTCGGATGCGGACGCAGCGCCGGTCGCGGATACGGGTGCCTAAGATGGGCGATGAGACGAATAGTAATTGTCCAGATGTGACAGCTTCTGCTTGTCCGTGCCTGAAGACATCGGGACGTTTGAGTTGGGCGCCTCTCCGTTGAGCGGTTGTGTGAGTCCGTGCAGGATCAACTGGGAGGGCAGAACTTCCGAATAGTCATCCGAGATGTCGAACAGAGAGCTCGGGGGCTCCCCTTCTTGGATCGAGACCGTCTGCCTCTCGCTCGTGAAATCGAGTGAGCCGTCAGCGTTCAAGAGTTCCAGTTTTGCCCAAAGCTCCTGGCACCCGAGGTCGGACGCCAGCCATACTCGCCAATGGGCTTGGGTCGTATTCTTCTCGAATTTCATTACGTGGTGACCTAAATAGGAGCCATTGCCCGCATAGTGGTATGATGCCGACATTGAGCAGGGAGGTGCAGATTGCGACCATGGAGCAAGCAGGGTTCTCACCGCGTCAGGGGGCAATTCCATGGTGCTTTTCATTCCCAGGTGGTCGGCGGCTACTACATCGCGCCTTTCCGTAACGAGGGCGAGGCGGCGGCCAGACAGGCGCCAGCCCCCGTCTGGAGCGATTTCCATATTTCCATCGGCGCGTGAGCCGTCCGAGCGAACGGCATCGAACGAGTGCAGGATCGTGGTACTGCCATGCGAGACGACCACTGTTCTAGCCTCTCGCAGGAATGGCCGAGGGCTCGAGCTCGCTGCAAAATGCGCGAGAACAACGTTTTTACCCGCCCAAAATCCTAACAGGCAGATGGCTGCAATCACCGTTGCGAACGATATAAACTTGCGCATGATGTCCTTCCTTCGTGTATCTATTCCATACTACTTAGAACCCGTTAAGCCTCCACTGGGATCCGCTGCCGGCGTGCTTAGCAGCCAGGCGCGGCGTATACCTCCGGGCAGTAGCTGAGAGTGCCGAGTTCATATTCGGGAACGCAGGTGAGGGTGGCGCCGGGAGCGGGGCAGGAAACAGCCCCCCAGTAAGGGCCTCTACCACAGTCTTCCACCTGGCAGCGGCCGTTAGGTTGTCCACCAAATTGACAGTTTGGACCAGCGATCCACATCTCTCTGCAACAGCCCGCAAAACTGCTGCATTGGGCTTGGGTAATTACGGCTCCGCAGGTAAGTATAAGAATAAGGTCATAGATGTAAAGTATATTCGCGGTTGTTTGATACGCATGCTCCCCTCATCTAGAATTACATTCGGCATCACTCGACCAGCCCCCGCAAGACCCAACCAACCAGGAGGATACCCAGCCCAGAAAAAAAGAATACCCATGCCGGGCCGATAAAAACCGTGAAAAAGATACGTGCTTCCGGAACTCCGAGCGACGCTATAACGAACAGTACGACGAGGAGTCCCGCTCCTCCCAGTGCCGTTAGCCGGCCGGAAAGGACCAGACGCCTAACTGCCTCTTGAGAGTTCATACGTGCGTTTATAGGGGAGGGTGCAGACCTCGTCAATACCCAATATTCGGTACTCATGACGATGTCCTCAATGCTCGTCGTTCTCCGAAGGGCGGGCGCAGCGCGCCGCGGCCCTGCGTCCTTCCGTGTTTCGCCGGGCAGGCTTGCTGGATTCTGTGACGGGCGATGTAAATGCGATCCTGCGCTCAGAGGCTGCAACTTTTTTAGCGATTTTTGGATGCGGGGAGAGAATGACGGCGCGGGGTGCGACCTTTTGGCTTGACATATATCCGTTGCGGATATATCGTGAGGGCATGGCGAGGAAGAAGGGTACGGAGCGGGTTCCTTTGACTTCGGCGGTGCTGCACATTTTGCTGGCGCTTTCGACGGAGGAGCGGCACGGGTACGGGATCATGAAGCAGGTAGAGGCGGACTCCGAGGGCAAGGTGAAGATGGGGCCGGGGACGCTGTATGGCTCGATCGGACGGATGATGAAGGCTGGGTTGATTAGGGAAAGCAATAAGCGAGTGGATCCGGAGATGGCCGATGAGCGGCGGATTTATTACAAGTTGACGGGCGCGGGGCGGGCGGCGCTGGGGGCGGAGCTGGAGCGGTATCGCGGGGTGGTGGCGGTGGCGGAAGGACGGTTGGCGTGAGGCCGCGGACGCGACGGGCAGAGCGCTACGTGGCATGGTATGCGACGCTGCTGCGGCTGTATCCGCGGGCTTTCCATGAGCGGTTCGGCGGCGAGATG
>Ga0134126_10002828_pt1 | contig 21826 bp, 15 predicted proteins | sample KB31752_FD_96881 | JGI IMG/M metagenome (GOLD analysis project Ga0134126, IMG submission 96881) | Terrestrial soil microbial communities with excess Nitrogen fertilizer from Kellogg Biological Station, Michigan, USA - KB3-175-2 | ecosystem: Environmental > Terrestrial > Soil > Unclassified ... | reverse complement strand
TGTTCTCCATCCTCATGTACGCCTTCGGGCTCGCTCGCTTCATCGGCCGGGCGAGCGAGTTCGATCTCGCCCGCGCCATCGCCGACACCAGCGAGGAGGGCATGGTCGTCACCGGCGGCGCCTCGCGCGTGCTCTACGCCAACGAGACTTACCGCGCGCTGTCGGGCGCGCACGGCGGCGAGACGCAGAGCGTCGAGCGCCTGTTCGCCGGCGCGCCGGAAACCGCGGAAGCGAATTACCGGCTCGCCCAGGCGGCGCGCGCCGGGCGCGCGGCGGTCGAGGAATTGCGCCTGTCGCCGCCGCTCGCCGGCCAGGCCGAAGCGGCCTGGTATCGCGTCAAGGTGCGGCCGCTGAACGGTCCGGCGCAGGGCCATGCGGCTTTGTGGACGATCAGCGACATCACCCACGACCGCGATCGCCACGAGGTTTTCTTCCAAGACCTCCAGCACGCCATCGATTATCTCGACCACGCCCCGGCCGGCTTCTTCTCCGCCGAAGCCGGCGGCGCCATCGCCTACATGAACGCCACGCTTGCCACTTGGCTCGACTACGACATCGCCGAGTTCACGCCGGGGCAGATGACGCTCTCCGACATTGTCGCCGCCGACGGCGCGGCGCTGCTCGACGTCGTCACCGGCTCGGCCGGCGAGGTCAGGACCGTCGACACGGTGGTCGACCTCAAGCGCCGCCACGGCGTCTCCAAGCCGGCGCGGCTCATCCATCGCGTCACCTTCGGCCCCGACGGCGTCGCCGCGCCTTCGCGCACGCTGGTGCTGGAGACCACGGGCGACGCGCCGCCGGCGCTGGGCGGCGAGGCGGCGGAGGCGCGCTTCGCGCGCATGTTCAACACGACGCCGCTGCCGCTCGCCACCCTTGGCGCGGACGGGACGGTGCGCCGCGCCAACGGCGCCTTCGCCCGCCTCGCCCCCGCCGCGATCAAGGGCGCCGGCGCGACGCTCTACGGCGCCGTGACCGAGCGCGACCACCCGGCGCTGAAAGCCGCCATCGCCGCCGCGGCGCTGGGCAAAGCCGACATCGCGCCGGTCGACGCCACCGTCGCCGGCAAAGACGAGCGGGCGGTGCGCTTCTTCATTTCGCCGGCCGAAACCGGCGAGGGCGCCAATGTCATTGCGCTCGACACCACCGAGCAGAAGACCTTGCAGGAGAGTTTCGCCCAGAGCCAGAAAATGCAAGCGATCGGCCAACTCGCCGGCGGCATCGCGCACGATTTCAACAACGTACTGACGGCGATCATCGGCTATTCCGACCTCTTGCTCGTCAACCACCGGCCGACCGACCCGTCGTTCCAGGACATCATGCAGATCCGCCAGAACGCCAATCGCGCCGCGGGTCTGGTACGCCAATTGCTCGCCTTCTCGCGCCGCACGACAATGCGCCCGCAGGTGCTGCAACTGGCCGACGTGCTGTCGGAATTGCAGATGATGCTGCGCCGGCTGGTCGGCGAGAAGATCGAGCTTGAAGTCGCGCACGGGCGCGACCTCTGGCTGGTCAAAGCCGACATCAACCAGTTCGAGCAGGTGGTGGTCAATCTCGTCGTCAACGCGCGCGACGCGATGAGCGCCAGCGGCCGCATCATGCTGCGCACGCGCAACGTCTCCGTCGAGGATTGCGCCGCGCTGGGCGAGAAATCGCTGGTCGCGGCCGAATATGTGTTGGTCGAGGTGCAGGACACCGGCCACGGCATCCCCCCCGAGGTGCGCGACAAGATCTTCGAGCCGTTCTTCACCACCAAGGAGGTCGGCAAGGGCACCGGCCTCGGCCTGTCGATGGTCTATGGAATCGTCAAGCAGACCGGCGGCTATGTGTTCTGCGTCAGCGAGCCGGGTGAAGGCGCGACTTTCCGCATCCTGCTGCCGCGCCACATCGCCGAGCCGATCGTCGACGCGCCGAAGAAGGCGGAGGCCAGCAAGCCCGCCGCCGATCTCACCGGCCGAGGCGCCATCCTGCTCGTCGAGGACGAGGAGGCGGTGCGGGCTTTTGCGGCGCGGGCGCTGATGTCGCGCGGCTACACTGTGTTGGAGGCCGAGAACGGGGCCGAGGCGTTGCGGGTGGTCGAGGAGGCTGAAGGCAAGATCGACCTCATCGTCTCCGACGTCATCATGCCGGAGATGGACGGGCCGTCGATGCTGACGGAATTGCGCAAGCGCAAGGTGATGGCGAAGGTGGTGTTCGTCTCCGGCTACGCCGACGACGCTTTCGCGCGCAATCTGCCGGAGGGGCTGGAATTCCAGTTTCTGCAAAAGCCGTTCTCGCTCAAGCAGTTGATCGAGACGGTGAAGAACACGACGAACTGAGACGCGGTTTCGCGGTCGCGCGTTTCGCCGAAAAGATGTAACAACGTTTCACATGAGCTGGAGCAAGGACGAACCGCGCGGCTATCACCACGGCAATCTGCGCGAGGCGCTGATCCAGGCCGCGCTGGAGTTGATCCTCAAGAAGGGCACGGCGGGGCTGACTTTCGCTGAAGCCGCGCGGCTAGCGGGCGTCAGCCCCGCCGCGCCCTATCGCCATTTCCGCGACCGCGACGAACTGATGGCCAATGTCGCGCTGCAAGGCTACGAGCGCTTCGAGGCCGCGCTGGCGCGCGCCTGGGACGATGGCCGGCCGACCGCCTTGTCGGCGTTGGAGCGGCTCGGCAAAGCCTATCTCGAATTCGCCCGCACGGAGCCCGCCTATTACGCAGCTATGTTCGAGGCGGGCATCTCGCCGTCGGCGACGCCGCAATTGCGCGAGGCGAGCGACCGCGCATTCGGCGTGCTGCGCATCGCCGCCGACAAGCTCTGCGCCGCCATGCCGGCCGCCGGCCGGCCGCCGGCGCTGATGGTGGCCTTGCATATCTGGACGATGGCGCACGGCGTCGCATCGCTGTTCGGTCGTGGCGGGGCGGAGCGGCGGCCGTTGCCGATGTCGGCGGAAGAATTGCTGGAGGCGCAGGTGCTCATCTACCTGCGCGGCCTCGACCTGGCGGGGGTTTAGCCGCGCGGGCATGAGAAGGAGCGCGCGAATGCGCGCTTGGCCGCCCGATTTTTCTGCCGCCGTGCTTCGCCATAGGCTTGACAACCACGTGCCTTCAAGTAAATGTTCCTTACATTCACACGGAGGTCGCGTCATGGCGATAGTGCTGATGATTTTGGGCTTCATCTGGTGGTGGCCGCTGGGACTCGTCGTCCTCGGCTTCCTCTTTGCGCGAGGAAGATTTTCGCGGCGCGCCGCATATGCAGGAGATGGACCAATGATGAGTTGTGGCCACGGCATGGATCGCTGGGAGCGTAAGGTCGCCCGCGCGCAAGAGCGCGTGGAGCGCGTGCGTCAGCGTATGGAGGGCCGCTTCGGCCCGGCTGGCGCCTGGTTCGGCGGCGGCTCGTCGCCGAGCGGCAATCACGCCTTCGACGATTATCGCACCGAGACGCTGCGCCGGCTCGAAGAGGAGCAGAACGAGTTCAAGGGTTTCCTGTCCCGCCTGCGCTACGCCAAGGACCGCGCCGAGTTCGACCAGTTCATGGCCGAGCGTCGCCAGCGCCCCGCCGAGCCCAGCGCACCGAATGAGCCGCCGCAGGGCTGAGCACGCCCCGCATCGGCCGAGGGCCGCCCCCCTTGAAGGGGCGGCCTTTCGCTTTTGCGCGCCCGGCGGTTGATCGGGACCGGGAAAGGCGAAATAACCCGCCGGGGCGCCGCGCCGGCGCCCGCACCGAGGGCCGCATGCGTTTTTCCGGGACCGCCACCTATATCGCCAGCGACGAGTTGAAGACCGCCGTCAACGCCGCCATCGCGCTCGAACGGCCGCTGCTCATCAAGGGCGAGCCCGGCACCGGCAAGACGCTGCTCGCCCAGGAGATCGCCGACGCGATCGGCGCGCCACTGATCGCCTGGCACATCAAATCGACCACCCGCGCCCAGCAGGGCCTCTACGAATACGACGCCGTCTCGCGCTTGCGCGACAGCCAGCTCGGCGACGTCCGCGTCTCCGACATCCGCAACTACATCAAGCGCGGCAAGCTGTGGGAGGCGTTCACGCTGGAGCGTCGCCCGGTGCTGCTGATCGACGAGATCGACAAGGCCGACATCGAGTTCCCCAACGACCTGTTGCTGGAACTCGACCGCATGGAGTTCCACGTCTACGAGACGGCTGAGACGGTGAAGGCCGAGCGCCGGCCTATCGTCGTCATCACCTCCAACAACGAGAAGGAGTTGCCGGACGCCTTCCTGCGCCGCTGCTTCTTCCACTACATCCGCTTCCCCGACGGCGAGACGATGCGCGCCATCGTCGATGCGCACTACCCCGGCCTGAAGCCGCGTTTGATTGAAGAGGCGTTGCGGCAGTTCTTCTCCGTGCGCGAGACCCCGGGGCTGAAGAAGAAGCCGACGACCTCCGAGTTGCTCGACTGGATCAAGCTGCTGGTCAGCGAGGACATCGACCTGGAGACGCTGCGCGAGAAAGACCCGCGCAAGCTGATCCCGCCGCTGCACGGCGCACTGCTGAAGAACGAGCAGGACGTGCATCTGTTCGAGCGGCTGGCGTTTTTGAATAGGCGGGAGCGGGGCTGAGGCAAATCGAGCATCCGGTATTTAACGGCCCGGTAGGCGCCGGCACGGAGAACGCAATTCCAGACCCCCGCCCTGGCAGTTACCAAGCGCGATGTGAAGCGGGGCAAGGACTTGACGAAGCTGACGATGGTCACAGACGCACTCGCCGCGCTACAGCGATTGCTGGCCAGCTACCGCGGCCATTCCTTGCGCGCCGATCGGGCAGGCTTTCGCGGTCTGCACATCGAACCGGATTGGCTTCCTATTTATCGCGTCAAGAACGACGAATTGCAGCTTGTCCGCACCGGAACCCACGCAGACCTGTTCGACGAGTGGCTTCTTCTCAAAACAACCCCTCGATCCGCCCCTTGCGCACGTGAATCCGCTCCGCCGCCGGGACGCGCGGCAGGCCCGGCATGGTGCTGATCTCGCCCATCATCGCCACCACGAAGCCGGCCCCGGCGCGCAGCCGCACCTCGCGCACCGGCATCGTGAAGCCCTGCGGCGCGCCGAGCGCCGTCGGGTCGGCGGAGAACGAATATTGCGATTTGGCGACGCACACCGCCGAGCCGCCATAACCCGCCGCCTCCCATTGCTCGAGCTGCGCGGTCACGCCAGCGTCGGCCGCCACATCCGCCGCGCGGTAGATCTCGCGCGCCACGACGCGGATCTTCTCAAGCAACGGCGTGTCGTCGGGATAAAGCAGGCGGAAGTCCGAGCGGCCGCGCGCGATCTCCGCCAGCACCGCCTGCGCCAGCGCAACGCCGCCCTCGGCGCCCCTGCCCCAGCTTTCATTGACGACGGCGCTGATGCCCTTGGCGTGCATCGCTTCGACGACGAGCGCCAATTCCGCTTCGCTGTCGCTGACGAAGCGGTTGATCGCCACCACCGGCTCCAATCCGAATTTGCGCAGGTTCTCGACATGCCGATCGAGGTTGGGCAGGCCGAGACGCAGCGCCGTGAGGTTCTCCGCCGCCAGATCGGTCTTGGCGACACCGCCGTTCATCTTCAAAGCCCGCACGGTCGCCACCACCACCGCCGCGTCGGGCTTCAGCCCCGCCTGCCGGCATTTGATGTCGAAGAACTTCTCCGCCCCGAGGTCGGCGCCGAAGCCGGCCTCGGTGACGACGTAATCGGCCAGCTTCAGCGCCGCCTGCGTCGCCATGATCGAGTTGCAGCCATGCGCGATATTGGCGAACGGGCCGCCGTGCACCAACGCCGGACTGCCCTCCAGGGTCTGCACGAGATTGGGCTCCATCGCACGCAACAGCAGCGCCGCCATCGCCGGCGCCGCCTTGAGGTCGCCGGCATAGACCGGCTTGCGGGCGCGGGTCTCGGCGACGATGATGCGGCCGAGGCGCTCTTCGAGTTCCTGCATCGAGCGGCTGAGGCAAAACACCGCCATCACCTCCGAGGCGACGGTGATTTCAAAGCCGTCGGTGTGGGCAAAGCCGTTGGCGGGGCCGCCGAGGCCGACGGTGATCTCGCGCAGCGCCCGGTCGTTCATGTCGAGCACGCGTCGCAACGCCACCCGGCGCACGTCGATGTCGAGCCCGTTGCCCCAATAAACGTGGTTGTCGAGCATCGCCGCCAACAGGTTGTGGGCGGTGGAGATGGCGTGGAAATCGCCGGTGAAATGCAGGTTGATCTCGTCCATCGGCGCGACCTGCGCGTGGCCGCCGCCGGTGGCGCCGCCCTTCTGGCCGAAACAGGGCCCGAGCGATGGCTCGCGCAGCGCCATCGCGGTGCGCTTGCCGAGCCGGTTCAGTGCATCGCCGAGGCCGATGGTGGTCGTGGTCTTGCCTTCGCCGGCCGGCGTCGGGTTGATCGCGGTGACGAGGATCAACTTGCCCTGCGGCCGCTCGGCGAGGCTGGCCAGGAACTCGCGATCGAGCTTGGCGATGTGGCGGCCATAGGGCCGCAACGCCGGCTCCGGCACGCCGAGCTTGGCGGCGATCTCGGCGATCGGCGCGAGCGTGTACGCGCGCGCGATTTCGGTGTCGGACTTCATGGCGCCCCCTGCTGACCGCCGGCGCAGCATGCCGCGCCCCGCCTCGCCGAGGCAAGTGCGGCCGCTGCTGCGGCGCTTCCGGCCGCCGTCCTGATTCGTGGTTAACGACTGCTAAAGCCGGGCGATGCTTAATATTGACCTAACGACGGCCGCCGCTCGGGCCAACTCGCGGCCCCGCGCTTTCGACGCCGCAGGGCGGATAAGCCCTCGATCCGCGCGTCTTAGCCCGCGAAACTCGCGCTGCGCGGCAACCGTTGGCTTCGGCGCCAGCCGGCGGCGAGGCTTGCGCGAAAGTCGCCATGTGTGGCCGAAAGGACGCAGATTTGGTTGCTATCTGCCTGAAATCAGCGGCAAGCTCGCGCTGCGTTAGGGGTCGGGCGCGTTGGACGGGTTAATCTTTAACCGCTATATCGTCCCCTGCCAACGCGGGAGCTGCGGGAATTGGTGCAGAGTTTGAAAGCGGCCTTGGTTGCGGTTTCGCTGGCGGCCTTGGCTGTGGGCTTGACGGGTTGTGCTGATCTTCCAAGCTCGGGTCCGAGCGCCTTGGCGGTGATGGATCCGGACGCACTCAATTCCGTCTCCAAGCCCTATGAGGTGGTCGATATCGATCCCTCGACGATCGACCTTCTGTCGCACCAGCCTAGATCCAGTTTCGCAGCGCGATTCGGCGATCACCGCCCCTCGGTCGAGCCGCTGATCGGCATCGGCGACGTGATCACCGTCACCATCTGGGAAGCAAGCTCGGGCGGTCTGTTCTCCTCGCCGTCGGCGCTGGAGCGGGTTTCAGCCGGCGCCAACAGCGCCACCATTCCCGAGCAGGTCGTCGGCCGCGACGGCTCGATCACCGTGCCTTATGCGGGCCGGGTGCGCGTCGCCGGGCGCACGCCGCGCGCGGTGCAGCTAATCGTCGAGCACGCGCTCGAAGGCAAGGCGATCCAGCCGCAGGTGCTGATTACCGACAACAAGCCGATCAGTTCTACCATCACCGTCGGCGGCGAGGGCGCCGGCGCCTTGCAGCGCCTGCCGCTCAGCGTCAAAGGCGATCGGCTGCTCGACGTCATCGCCGAGAGCGGCGGCGTGCGCATGCCGGTCAACGAACTCGATGTCATCCTGCAACGCAATGGCGTCACCGTGCGCGTACCGCTGCAACGCGTAACGGTGGACCCGCACGAGAACATCTTCATGCGGCCCGGCGACGTCGTGACTTTGGTGCATGATCCGCAGACGTTCTTCGTCTATGGCGCGACGACCACGAACGGCGAGATCCCGTTCGGCAGCGACCATCTCTCGCTCGCCCAGGCTCTAGTGAAGGTCGGCGGCTTGGCGGACTATCGCTCGGACGCGCGCGGCGTATTCATCTTCCGGCTCGAAGAGCCCTCGATTGTGCGCGCGTTGCGACCGCAGAGCACAGTCGCTGCCCGCGGCGGCCGGATTCCGGTCGTCTATCACCTCGATCTCAGCAACCCGAACAGCCTGTTCATGGAGCAGCGCTTCCAAGTGGCCAGCCACGACCTGCTCTATGTCTCCAACGCGCCGACGGTCGAACTCCAAAAGGCCGCCAACATCTTCAACGGCCTCGTGTCGCCGCTTTCGACCGGCGCCTACGCCGCGTCGGCGGCGACAACCATAAAGTAGGGCGCATTGCTGCGTCGCGAGGCCAGCCTCACGGCGTTGACGGGCGCAGCGGCGACGGCGGCAGGCTGGCTGGCGAGCGATATCGAGCCGTGGCTACGCTGCGAGGCGCCGCCGAGCGCCGGGCGCTGGGTCCGTTTCGAATACGCCTCCGGCCTACTCGACCCGCTGACGCGGCCGGTGCTGCGCTTCGTCGGCCGCGACGCCGTTTACGACGAGTTGCTGCCGGCGGCGATGCTGGGACGCGGCGTCTGGATCGGCCGGCTGCCGGAAGATCTGCGCGAGGTGTGGATTTCGCCGCAACTCGGCGCCGGCCCGTTCGCCTTTCGCATCGAGCGCTGGGAATTATTATCGCCGCTGCGGTTGTTGTCGCATTTCGGCCCGGCGGGGATGAGCCGGGCGGCCAAATATAGCTGGGGACGGCTGCGGGGCTGGGAACAGTTCGCCCGCTTGCAGGCGCGCCGCGCGCTCGGCCCCGTGCCGCTGCGCGACTACGCGCGATGGCGGCGCGGACGCGCGCGCCCGTTCGATCCCGCCTTCGATGGCGCCGGCGCGCTGGCGGGGCCGCCGCCCGTCTTCCGTGTGCTCGCCCCCGACGCTGAGGTCGCCTCGGCCTTGCAGCCGATGCTGAAGCGCCAGATCTGGCCGCATTGGACGCTCGGCCTCGCCGGCGAGCGGCCGGCGGTGGGCGACGCGGATTACGTGCTGGCGCTCAACGCCGGCGACCGGCTGGAGCCGCACGCCCTCGCCCAACTGGCGAGGCTGGCGGCGCGCGCGGATCGGCCGGAGGCGCTCTACGCCGACGAAGACGCGCTCGTCGGCGAGACGCGCACCGCACCGCGCCTGAAGCCCGATTGGAGCCCGCTGTTCTCGCTCAGCGGCTATGCCGGCGCACCGCTGGCGATCCGCGGCGCAGCCTGGAAGGCTGGCGGCTTCGATCCGGCGACGGCGCGCGTCGTCCATGTGCGGCGGGTGGCATTGAGCCGCATCGCGCCGTCGCCCATCGCCGCGCCGCCACCGCCCGCCGCGATCGACGCGCGGCGGCAGGCGACGATCATCGTGCCGACGCGCGACCGGCCCGATCTCCTCGGCCCCTGCGTGGCCAGCTTAACGCGTCATCCCGCCGGGGCGGATTTCGAGCTGATCGTGCTCGATAACGGCAGCGCACGCGCCGATGCGCTGGTACAACTGGAGGCGCTGACGCGCGCGCCGAACGTGCGGGTGCTGCGCCGGCCGGGACCGTTCAACTTCTCGGCGATCTGCAACTCCGGCGCGCGCGAGGCGCGCCATCCGTTTCTGGTTTTCCTCAACGACGACGTGGAGGCGCTGGCCCCCGACTGGCTCGGGCGGATGCTGCAATTCGCCGCCGCCGACGACGTCGGCGCCGTCGGCGCCAAGCTGTTTTATCCCGACGGACGGCTCCAGCACGGCGGCGTCGTGCTCGGGCTCGACGGCTTCGCCGGCCACGTACAACGCGCCGCGGCCGCCGACGATCCCGGCTATCTCGGCATGCTCGCTTGGCCGCGCGAGGTGGCGGCGGTGACGGGGGCGTGCCTGGCGGTGGAGGCGCGCAAGTTCTTCGAGGTCGGCGGCTTCGACGAAGCGCGGCTACCGATCGAATACAACGACATCGATCTTTGTCTGCGGCTGGCCGAGCGCGGCTATAAATCCGTGTTCGAGCCGCGCGCGCGGCTCATGCACCGCGAGAGCGCCTCGCGCGGCGACAATCCGCGGCTCGATTCGCGTTACGCCGCCGAGCACGGCTATTTTCGCAAGCGCTGGGCACACCGCCTGCGCGACGATCCCTATTTCCACCCTGCGCTGTCGCTCGACGCCTTGGAAATCGCACTCGGATAGATCGATGAGCCGAAAACCCGCCACCGCCGAGGACATCGCCGCTGCTTGCGCGGCCTTGCGTGCGCTTGGCGGCTTCCCGGCGGCGATCGCGCGCGGACTGGAGGCGAATGATCCCGATCAGATGCGCGCGGCGGCGACCGATCTCATCGACGCCGGCCGCGTCGAGGGCCTGCGCACCCTCATCCAGCGGTTCCGCGACAGCAGCGATTTCGGCGTCTGGGCGCGCGTCACCAGCGCCCGGCTGCATCAGCTTGACGGCGAATTCGACGCCGGCCTCGCCGATCTCGACGATCTCATGCGCGGTTTTCCCCAGCGCGCCGCGGGGCATTGGTGGGTCGCCAAAGCCCGCGCCTTGCAAGCGCTGAAGCGCGACGACGAAGCGCAAGCGGCGCTGCACGAGGCGATCGGCCGTTTTCCCGATTCGCCGCTGCCGCGCGTCTTCCTCGCCAATCTGCTATCGCGCCGCAAGCGTCCGGCGGAGGCGCTCGAAGTCTGGCGAGCGCTGCTCGCCGGTTTCCCCGCGCCGCAGTTCGAATGGTTCGTCGGCTTCGCCAATGCGTTGCGGGCGCTCGGCCGGCGTGAGGAAGGGCTCTCGGCGCTGGAGGACGGGGCCGCCCACTTCCCAAGCGATCGCCGCTCGCCGCCCCTGCTCGCCGAGGTCGCCGAGGAGCGCTCGCAATGGGCGCGCGCGCTTGAGATTTGGGACGGCTACGAGGCTGGCGACGATCCCAAGGCGGCAGCCGGGCGGGCGCGGGCGCTGCTGCGGCTCGGCCGCGTCGACGAGGCCAGCGACGGCCTGGAGCGCCTGCTCGCCCGCGAGCCGGACAGCGTCGCGGCGCTGCGCGAGTTGGCCGCGATCTCCGTCGAGCTTGGCGAGGTAGCGCAGGCGCGCGACCTGTTCGGCCGGCTGACGAGGACCGGCGCGGAGGCGTTGAAGCCGGAATGGTTCGCCGGGCTCGCCCGCGCCCATCACGATCTCGGCGAATATGACGCCGGCGCGGCGGCGCTCATCGAACTGGAGCGGCGCTTTCCCGCCTCGGCGCTGGCTGAAGGCGAGCGGCTGCGGCTCGCCAAGGAGCGCGAGACCGGCCACGAGGCGCTGGCAACGATGATCGCGGCGGCGTTGCAGCGCTTTCCGGCCGACTTCGACCTGCGCTCGCACTGGGTCTGGATTCTGCTCAGCGACGGCCGGCTCGCCGAGGCCGAGCGCGAGGTCGAGGCGCTGGAGGCGCAGGGGGCGCCAGGCTTCGCGCTGGCGGCGCGGCTACGGCTGGAGGCCAACCGCGGCGACGAGGCGCTGCGCGCCTACGCCGAGCGCTTCCTCAGCGGGCGGGCGTGGGACGTCGCCGACGCCATGCAGATCGCCTATGCGCTGCTCGACGCGCGCGCGCCGTGGGCGTTCGGGCTCGGCGGCGCGATCATGGACGAGGCGGCGGCGCGCTTTCCCGGCCAAGCCCGCCTCAACCTGATGCGCATCCGTCTGATGATCGCGCGCCGCGAGGACGCGGCGGCGTTGGCGCTCATCGACGCCATTCCGGCCCGCTACGTACGCCGCGACTTCTTGGAGGTGCGCGCTTGGGGCGCCGCCAAGCGCGACCGCGACGCCGAGGCCAAGGCGCTCTGGCGCCAGGCGCTGGCGACCCATTATTACCCCGCCGTGCATTGCCCGATCCAAGCGCTTACCCGCGTCAGCCCCGACGACCGGCCGGGGCCGCAGGCCGGCGTTACCGCCTATGTCGTGTTTCGCGACGAGGTGGCGCAGATTCCGGGCTTTCTCGCCCATCATCGCCGGCTCGGCGTGCGCCGCTTCGTGTTCATCGACCACCTGTCGAGCGACGGCGGCCGGGCGCTGGCGCTGAGCGAGCCCGACGTCATCGTCTACGATGCCCCGGAGAGCTACCAGCTCTCGTGGTCCGGCCGGCGCTGGGTCAACGAGATCGTCGCCCGCGAGGGCGCGCGCGGCTGGGGCCTTCAGCTAGATATGGACGAGCATCTGATCTATCCCGGCTGCGAGAGCGTCGGCGTCGACCGCCTCGTCGCCTGGCTGGATGCGCGGGGCTTCGAGGCGATGCGCGGCTATATGCTCGACGTGTTCGCCCCGCGGCTGGAGGGCGCGCCGCCGCGCAGCGAGCATTGCTGGTACGACGACGACTATTATTGGTTCGGCTTCGACCGGCCGCCTTACCTCAGCCCCGGCGGCGGCGTCAGGGCGCGGCTGTTCGAGGCCAAGGAATATCTGCACAAGGTTCCACTCTGGCGGCTTGACGCCGGTCTGCTGATCAATTCGCACGAGACGACGCACATGCGTTTCGCCGATGTCAGCGCCGCGCTGCTGCACTATAAGCTGATGAACGTCGCGCTGCGCGGCCGCCAGACGCGCCCCGATGAGGCCGGGCCGGCCTATCTGGAAACCGACACCGGCGTCGAGATCGTGCGCCGCTACACCCGTTACGCCGCGCGGCTCGACCGGCTCTGGCTGAGCGATCTCGTCAAGCCCGGCGTCTCGCGCCAACTCGCCGACAGCCTGACGCTCGCCGAGCGCGGCCTGATGCAGATCTCCGACGCCTATCGCGCCTGGCTGGCGGCGCGATAGGCGGGACCGCCGGGGCCATTCGCGCGCCCTCACACGGTTTCCGAGTGAAGGACTCGTATTGTCATCGCGAGCGAAGCGAAGCGATCCTGGGCCTCCCCAATGCACAAAAGGTTCTCGGTTGAACTCGCTGGTTAAGAAAACCTGTCCAACCTTTTGAAAAGGCGCCGAAAGCGGGCGCTCATACGCCGGCTAGCGCCATATCGTCGCGATGGATCATCTCGGCGCGGCCCGGCGTGCCAAGGAGCCCGGCAATGTCGCGGGAGTTGCGGCCGCGGATTTTCGCCGCGTGCAGCGCGTCATAGGCGATGAGGCCGCGACCGATCTCGGCCCCGCGCTCGTCGCGGATCGCCACGCAATCGCCGCGCGAGAACACGCCTTCGACGCGGGTGACGCCGGCCGGCAACAGGCTCTTGCCGCGCGCCAGCGCCTTGACGGCGCCGGCGTCGATGGTGATCGCGCCCTTGGTCTCCAGCGCGCCGCCGATCCACACTTTGCGCGCCTGCATCGGCGTCGAGGGCGACAGGAACCAGGTGCAAGGCGCCTGCGCCGCCACACGCGCGATCGGATGGGCGATGCGACCGTCGGCGATCACCATATGGGTGCCGGCTTGGGTCGCAATGCGCGCCGCCTCGATCTTGGTGCGCATGCCGCCGCGCGACAGTTCCGAAGCCGCGCCGCCGGCGATCGCCTCGATCGCCGGCGTGACGCGCTCGACGAGCGGGATCAGCTTGGCGTCGGGATCGTCCTTCGGCGGCGCGGAATAGAGGCCGGCGATGTCGGAAAGCAGAATCAACAGGTCGGCGCTCGCCATCGTCGCCACGCGCGCGGCGAGGCGGTCGTTGTCGCCGTAGCGGATTTCGTTGGTGGCGACGGTGTCGTTCTCGTTGATGACGGGGATGGCGCGCATCGCCGCGAGCCGCGATAGAGTCTCGCGGGCGTTGAGATAACGGCGGCGCTCCTCGGTGTCGTTGAGCGTCAGCAAGACCTGTCCGGCGACGATGGCGCGGGCGTGCAGCGCCTGCGACCAGGCGCGGGCGAGCGCGATCTGACCGACGGCGGCGGCGGCCTGGCTGTCTTCGAGCTTCAGCGCCCCCTTAGGCAGGCCGAGCAGCGTGCGGCCGAGCGCGATGGCGCCGGAGGAGACGACGAGCACATCGGCGCCGCGCCCGTGCAAGCCGGCGATGTCCTCGACCAGCGCGTCGAGCCACGCCTGTTTGATGGCGCCGGCGGCGCGGTCGACCAGCAGCGACGAGCCGACCTTGACGACGACCCGGTTGAACCGGTTCAGTTGCGGAAGGTCGGACACCTGACGCTCGCTCAAAGGGGGGAGGCAACGCTTTGGCCGTAGAGCTTTTGCGCCGCGCCATCAAGCGAGGTTGTCACTACGGCTGGCGGGTCTTAAGCAACGTGCGGGTGGCGGGGATTGCCAGATGCGTAGATTTTCACACCTCTCCGAGCGCGAGATTCTGGCGCTCGCCATCGCCAACGAGGAAGAGGACGGGCGCATCTACGCCGATTACGCCCTAGCGCTGGCGGAGGAATATCCGGTCAGCGCGAAAGTGTTCTCGGCGATGGCGGCCGAGGAGAACGAACACCGCCGCAAGCTCATCGACATGTTCGTCTCCAAGTTCGGCGAGCACATCCCGCTGATCCGCCGCCACGACATCAGCGGCGGCATGGTGCGCCGCCCGATCTGGCATATCCGGCCGCTGCCGATCGAGCGCGTGCGCCGCGCCGCCGAGGAAATGGAGGCGGACGCCGCCCGCTTCTACAAGGCCGCCATCGAGCAGACGAGCGATGCCGGCGTGCGCAAGCTGCTCGGCGATCTCGCCGCCGCCGAGTTGCAACACCAGCTCGACGCCGCCGGGCTCGAAAGCGAATTGCTGACCGAAGACGTGCGCAAGAAGGAGGACGACGACGAGCGTCGCCGCTTCATCCTACAAATCATCCAGCCGGGCCTCGTCGGGCTGATGGACGGTTCGGTGTCGACGCTGGCGCCGGTGTTCGCCGCCGCCTTCGCCACCCGCGACCCCTGGAACGCCTTCCTCGTCGGTCTCGCCGCCTCCGTCGGCGCTGGAATCTCGATGGGCTTCGCCGAAGCGCTCGCCGACGACGGCAAATTGTCGGGACGCGGCGCGCCGCTGCTGCGCGGGCTGGTTTGCGGGTTGATGACGACGGCCGGCGGCATCGGCCATACCCTGCCCTATCTGATCCCGCACTTTGTCCTGGCGACCGTGATCGCCTGCGTCGCGGCGGCGCTGGAACTGGCGGTGATCGCCTATATCCAATATCGCTACATGGAGACGCCACCGCTGTCGGCGATGGCCAAGGTGATGCTGGGCGGCGCGCTGGTGCTGGCCGTCGGCATCCTGATCGGCAGTTCGTAGGAGAGGTTCAGGCCGCCCGCGGCATCGCCTTTCGGCGCGGCCTCATCCGCCGCGCCCCGTCGGGGACGGCGAGCGCATAACTCATCTCGCGCAATCGATCCGCCAGTTCCTGGCGGCCCCTGATCTGCGCCAGCGCCGAGTATGGAACGGGCGGCCCGACGACGACCGGCAAGGACGCGCCAATGCGCGCCTCGACCTCGTGGAAGATCAGCGACAGCCGCAGGGTCTGGCTGACATGGCTGGCGATCTGGAACAGCCGGCTGTTCTGACCGCTGAACCAGACCGGAACCACGCACGCCCCTGCGCGCTGGATCAACTGGGCGACGAACGGCTGCCACCGGCTGTCGACCGCCGGGCGGCGGCCGAGCCGGTCGGGAGCGGTGGAGACCGCGCCGGCGGGAAACACGATGACCACGCCGCCGCGCTCCAGTTGCGCGCGCGCGGCGATACGGGTTTTCAGGTTGGTCTCGGTCGCCGCCTCGTCGCCGGCGAAGTCGATCGGCAGCGCGAAGTCGCGCACCTCCGGCGCCCGCCTGAGCGCGGCGTGGGTCAGCACGACGAAATCGCGCCGCACCTGCTCGACGAGCCAGGAAAGCACGATGCCGTCGAGCACGCCATAGGGATGATTGGCGACGACGACGACGGGGCCGGTCCTCGGGATACGGGCGAGCGCAGCGGCCTCGAAGCGCACGTCGAGATCGAGCTTGCGCACGGCGGCGGCGAAGAAGCTTTCGCCGGCGCGCGGATTGCGCTGATTTTCCAGATAGAGCCGCTTGAGCCTCGGCTGGCCGGTGGCGCGCTCGACGAGGCGGATCAGGTTGCGCTTGACCGGCGGATCGGCGGCGGCGGCGTAGCTGAACAGATAGGGGTCCATGCCCGCGTCATAAAGCGGGGCGGTGAAAGGCCGATGACGGTCTATTGTCGCCTTTTGGCCAGCGCGTCGAACTCCTGGAGTTCGGCGACCAGCGCCTCGAACTCCCTGAGCGGCACCATATTGGGGCCGTCCGAGGGCGCGCGGTCGGGATCGGGATGGGTTTCGATGAACACGCCCGCGACGCCGACCGCGACGGCGGCGCGCGCCAGCACCGGCACGAATTCGCGCTGGCCGCCCGAGGCGCCGCCGAGGCCGCCGGGCTGCTGCACGGAATGGGTGGCGTCGAAGATCACCGGCGCGCCGGTCTGAGCCAGGATCGGCAGCGCGCGCATGTCGGAGACCAGGGTATTGTAGCCGAAGCTGGCGCCGCGCTCGGTGACGAGCACGTCGCCGGCGCCGACTTGCACGAGCTTGGCGACGACGTTCTTCATGTCCCAGGGGGCGAGGAACTGGCCCTTCTTGACATTGACGGCGCGGCCGGTGTGCGCGGCGGCGATCAGCAGATCGGTCTGCCGGCACAGGAAGGCCGGGATTTGCAGCACATCGACGGCTTGCGCCGCGATGGCGCATTGCGCGCTCTCATGCACGTCGGTCAGCACCGGCAGGCCGAGGCTGTCGCGGATCTCGGCGAATATCGGCAACGCCGCTTCAAGCCCGACGCCGCGTTGGGCGCCGCCCGAGGTGCGATTGGCCTTGTCGAACGAGGTCTTGAAGACGAGGCCGATATGCCGGCGCGCGGCGATCTCCTTCAGCGCGCTCGCCATTTCCAGCGCATGGACGCGGCTCTCAAGCTGGCAGGGGCCGGCGATGAGCGCCAGCGGTAGGTCGGCGCCGAAGGTGGCGGCGGTGGGGCCGCGGCCGATCTTGACGTGGGGGTTGGGGGGCATGGCGGCGACCGGGCGATTTCGTTGCGCTGGGCTCCTAGGGGGGTTCGCCAGGGTCGTCAAATCACGACGCCGGCGCGATCGACTTTCCATAGCCGCCGAGAACGCCGGCGACCTCGCCCAAGCATTTGAGGAGCGGCGTCTCGGACTCACTTTCGAATACGAGGTCCGGTCGCTCGAATATCGCCAGCAACATGCAATCGGGATCGTGTCGCGAGCGGAAACCGAGGCCGTCGGGGACAGTCGGATGGGCGAACAAGGCGTCAGCCCACGCGCCACAGGGCTCATAGGGTCCGGTGGAGATGGCATTGTCGAGGCCGAGGACTTGCAGCCCCGCTCCGTGGAGCCAGACGAGCCGCAAGTCTCGTTGGCAACGCAAGACGCTGGCGGAGCGCGACGCAATCTCGGCTTCGTTGACCATCTTGCGGCGCGGATTGCGCAACAGAGTCTCGACCAGCGCTCCGGCGAAACTCAAGGCGACGTAGAGAACGCCGAAAGCGCCCGTAGCGCTGTCGAAGCGATACGTCGGCGCCACGCCTGGTCCGGGACCGAAAAAAACCGGGCCGAAGTCCTGCCGGTGCACACGGTGCAGAGGCGTGCGCGCGGGTAATAGCGAATACGGCAAGGCGATCTCCGCGAGCCGACTCGGCGGCGGCGGAAACGCGGCGACCCCGGAAGGCCCTCGCGTGACGCTCACGCGAAGCCGTCGCCCTGCTCGATCCGCGCCAGCCGCTCCAGCGCCGGCGTCATACCGCCGCTCCTCAGCGCCTGAAGCGGGGTCTCGCCGCCTAAAGTCTCGTCCGGCGCGAGCAGAAAATCGAGCACGACCCAAGGACTGGCCTCGCCGAAGGCGGCGATCAGCTTCGGCAGGCCCGCGACCGCCTCGCCTGTCGCCTCGTCGAACTGGCGGCGCGGATAGCGCCAATCGCCGCCGATGCGGATGGCGACCAACGCATGGGCGCGTCGCCGCTTCTCCACCGCCTGCCGGCTGACGCCAAGTTGGCGGGCGACGTCGCCCGAGGACATGGCGCCGCCGGCGGCGGCGAGCGTTTCGAGGCGATGCTCGGCGCTGCGCGCGACGAGCGGGGCGAGCGGATCGAGATCGACGACGGAGGCGCCGACAGCGGCGGCCTCCGCAAGCACGCGGGCTACGGCGCCGACGCCGGTAGAGGCGGCGAGCGCCTCGGCCAGCAGCTTTGTGTCGGCTTGCGCGGCGACACGCGAAATCGCCTCGATGGCGCGCTTCAGGAACGCCTCGCGCACGGGATCGGGGCTGACGGCGGGTTGCCCAGACGGGGAAGATATCATGGATCGTTCGGTTGCCGTCGGGATCATGAGGCGCCTTTCATACCTAGTCAACCTGATAGCCATATAGGCGCCCGCGCCGCCGCCGCAAAGGCGTGTCGCGACATTTGAAACCCGCCCCGAATGCTCCTAAAGGTCAGCGCCAAATCAGACCGCCACCAGAGGACGCCATGAGCCGGGAGACCCTCGCTGCTTTCCGCCACATCCCCCACCCCTCGCCGACGTCGGCGCAGGCGCGGGCGGACAAGCTGAAAGACCCCGGCTTCGGCCGCGTTTTCACCGATCACATGATAACCGTGCGCTGGCGCGAGGGCGAGGGCTGGCAGGACGCTGAAGTCCGGGCTCGCGAGAATTTCTCCCTCGATCCGGCGAGCGCCGTGCTGCACTACGCGCAGGAAATCTTCGAGGGGCTGAAGGCCTATCGCGGCAAGGACGGCGTCGTCCTGTTCCGCCCCGAGCGCAACGCCAAGCGCTTTCAAGACTCGGCGGCGCGCCTTGCCATGCCGCCCATGCCCGAGAGCCTGTTTCTCGACGCCGTCGAGGAGATCGTGCGCACCGACCGCGATTGGATTCCCGGCGGCGACGGCAGCCTCTATTTGCGCCCGTTCCAGTTCGCCACCGAGGTCTTCCTCGGCGTCAAGCCGGCGAGCGAATATCTGTTCGTCGTCATCGCCTCGCCGGTCGGCGCCTATTTCAAGGGGGGCAAGAAGGCCGTCACCGTGTGGCTGTCGGATGCCTACACGCGCGCCGCCCCCGGCGGCACCGGCGCCGCCAAATGCGGCGGCAATTACGCCGCCAGCCTCATCGCCCAGGCCGAGGCCAGCCGGCAAGGCTGCGATCAGGTGGTGTTCCTCGATGCGGCCGAGCGCAAATGGGTCGAGGAACTCGGCGGCATGAACATATTTTTCGTCTTCGACGACGGCTCGCTGGCGACGCCGCCGCTGAATGGCGCGATTCTGCCCGGCGTCACCCGCGATTCGATCCTGACGCTAGCCCGCGCCGAGGGCCGCGCGGTGCGCGAGGAGCATTACAGCATCGATCAATGGCGCGCCGACGCGGCGAGCGGACGCCTGCGCGAATGTTTCGCCTGCGGCACCGCGGCAGTGGTGGCGCCGATCGGCAAGATCAAATCCACCAAGGGCGATTTCGTCATCGGCGAGGGCGACGGCGGGCCGATCACCGAGCGGTTGAAGGCGCAATTGGTCGGCGTCCAGCGCGGCGAGATCGCCGACACGCACGGTTGGGTGCGCAAGGTTCTCTGACGTTACCGCCGGGAAATCCGCCATGACCGAGGCGGCCCGGCGGCGCGGCGTGATCTTCTATTTGCTGGCGATCTTCTTTTTCGCGCTCAACGACGCGCTCGGCAAATGGCTGGTCGCCGATTACGCGGTCGGCCAATTGCTGGCTTTGCGCGCCGTCGGGGCGGCCTTCGTGCTGGCGCCGATGGTTTGGCGGCTCAAGGTCGATCTCACCGACACACGCCAGCTCACGCTGCAAGTGGCGCGCGTGCTGTTCATGGCGATCGACACCTTCTGCTTCTATTACGCGACGCGCACGATGCCGCTGGCGGACGTGATGACGTTCTACATGGCGGCGCCCATCATCATCACGGCGCTGTCGGCCGCGCTGCTCGGCGAGCAGGTCGAGCCGGTGCGCTGGGCGGCGATCGCCATCGGCTTCCTCGGCGTCGTCGTGGCGCTGAAGCCCTCGGCGCAAATCCTGTCCACGGCCTCGCCGCTCGCCCTGCTCGGCGCGGTCATGTACGGCCTCGGGCAGACCATCACCCGCGCGCTGCGCGGCGTGCATTGGCTGCATCTGGTGGTCTGGCAGTTCGGCGGCGCCGGGGTCATCGGCGCGGCGACGCTGCCTTTCGCCTTCGTCGTCCCCGGCCCGTTCGACCTCATGCTGATGTTTCTGCTCGGCGTCGTGGCGATGATCTGCTTCGTGTTCATGACCAAGGCGTTGGCGCTGACCCCGGCTTCGGTGCTGGCGCCGTTCCAGTACACGGCCATCCTGTGGGCGACCATGCTCGGCTGGCTGATCTGGCGCGACGGGCTGAGCCTGCCGGTGGCGCTCGGCAATGCGCTCATCATCGCCAGCGGCCTCGTCGTGCTGAGCGCCGAGCGGCGGCGCGTCCCGGCGCGGATCACCACCCCTTCATCGTAATTCAGCCACACCGCAAGGCTGATGTTCGGGCCTGGCACGTTCGGGAGGGCGCGATGGGGCGGAGATGGTTTTGCGGCGTCGCAGTGGCGGCGCTGTTGGCGGCGGGCGAGGCGCAGGCGGCGGATCTGGCGCTGAAGCGCGTGCTGCTGTCGACCGGCGGCGTCGGCTTGTTCGAATACGAGGCCGATGTCGAGGGCGACGCGACGGTCGAATGGCAGGCGCCGCTCGATCAGATCGACGATATCCTCAAAAGCGTCGTCGTCTTCGACGATCGCGGCGGCGTCGGCGGTCTCGATCTCGTTGGCCCGAAATCGCTGGCCGAGACCTTCCGCGCCCTGCCCTTCGCGCCGAAGGATCTCCAGTCGACGCCGGCGTTGCTGGCGGCGCTGCGCGGGGCCGAGGTCGAGGTCGGCGGCGCGCGGGCAATCAAGGGCCGCATCGTCGCCGTGAATGAGGAGACCGAGGCGAGGCCCGACGGGACGGCGCTGACGACGCGCCATCGTGTGTCGGTGATGACCGATGCGGGGCTCGAACAATTCGTGCTGGAGCAGGCCGACAGCGTGCGCTTAGTCGACCCGGCCGTGCGCGCCGCGATCGCCAAGGCGCTGGCCGCCGTGGCGGCCGATTCCGAGCGCGGCGCGCGGCTATTGCGGCTGACCTCGAATGGCGAGGGCAAACGCAAGCTGCATGTCGCCTATCTCGCCGCCGCGCCCGTGTGGAAAGTCTCCTATCGCCTCGTGCTCAACCCAGCGCCCGACGCCAAGACGGCCGCCTTGCAAGGCTGGGCGACGCTAGAGAATTTCTCCGGCCAGGATTGGAGCGGCGTCGACCTGACGCTGGTCTCCGGCCGGCCGGTGTCCTACCGGCAGCAGCTCTATCGCGCCTACCGCGTGCAGCGTCCGGAGGCGCCGCTCGACATCGGGCCGCAGTTGAACCCGCAAGTCGATCGCGGCGCGCTGGCGCCGATGGCCGCCGCGCCGGCAATGGGCAAGGCTCGCGCGGCGCCGATGCGAGTAGCTGAGGGCTGGGCTGCGGCGCAGGTGTCTGGCATGGCCCATCAGGTCGAGGCGCAGGAGGGCGAGACCGAGGTCGCTTTTCCTCTGCCCAATCCCGTCAGCCTCGCCAACGGCCGCAGCTTGTCGCTGCCGATCGTCAACGAGCCGGCGCCGGCAGCGCGCGTCGCGATCTACGACCCCGCAACCGACGCCCGCCATCCGCTCAGCGCCGCCGAACTCGTCAACGACGGCAAGACCGCGCTGCCGCCGGGAGTCGTCACCATTTACGAGCGGGGCGAGGCAGGCCCGATCTATGTCGGCGATTCCCGCCTCTCGGCGACGCCGGTCGGCGACAACCGTCTGCTCGCCTATGCGCTCGACCAGAACACGACGATCGCGGAGGACGATTCCGACACCACCTCGCTCGCCCGTGCCCGCATCGCCAACGGCGTGCTGACGCTCGACGACCTCACGCGCCGCCGTGTGGTCTATCGCGTCAAGGCCACAGCGCCGCGCAAGCTCATCGTCGTTGCGCCGAAGCTCGAAGGCGGCAAGCTGACCGAGCCCGCCGCCGCCG
>Ga0134126_10002827_pt1 | contig 21833 bp, 27 predicted proteins | sample KB31752_FD_96881 | JGI IMG/M metagenome (GOLD analysis project Ga0134126, IMG submission 96881) | Terrestrial soil microbial communities with excess Nitrogen fertilizer from Kellogg Biological Station, Michigan, USA - KB3-175-2 | ecosystem: Environmental > Terrestrial > Soil > Unclassified ... | reverse complement strand
TCGGCGCTCCCCGTATCACCAAGGACGGCGTCACCGTCGCCAAGGAGATCGAGCTCGACGACAAGTTCGAGAACATGGGCGCCCAGATGGTGCGCGAAGTCGCCTCCAAGTCGGCCGACGCCGCCGGCGACGGCACGACGACCGCGACCGTGCTCGCGGCCGCGATCGTCCGTGAAGGCGCCAAGGCGGTTGCCGCCGGCATGAACCCGATGGACCTCAAGCGCGGTATCGACCTCGCGGTCGAAGCCGTGGTCGCCGATCTCGTTAAGAACTCCAAGAAGGTCACCTCGAACGAGGAAATCGCCCAGGTTGGCACCATCTCGGCCAATGGCGACGCCGAGATCGGCAAATTCCTCTCCGACGCGATGAAGAAGGTCGGCAACGAGGGCGTCATCACGGTCGAGGAAGCGAAGTCGCTCGAGACCGAACTCGAGGTGGTCGAAGGCATGCAGTTCGATCGCGGTTACATCTCGCCCTATTTCGTCACCAACGCCGACAAAATGCGCGTTGAGATGGAAGATGCCTACGTCCTGATCAACGAAAAGAAGCTGTCTCAGTTGAATGAATTGCTTCCGCTGCTGGAAGCGGTGGTCCAGAGCGGCAAGCCGCTCGTGATTATCGCGGAGGACGTCGAGGGCGAGGCTTTGGCCACGCTTGTTGTGAACCGTCTGCGTGGCGGGTTGAAGGTCGCGGCCGTCAAGGCTCCGGGCTTCGGCGATCGTCGCAAGGCGATGCTGCAGGATATCGCGATCCTGACCGGCGGCCAAGCGGTCTCGGAAGACCTCGGCATCAAGCTGGAGAACGTGACCCTCAACATGCTGGGCCGCGCCAAGAAGGTGATGATCGAGAAGGAGAACACCACGATCGTCAGCGGCGCCGGCAAGAAGGCCGACATCGAGGCGCGCGTCAATCAGATCAAGGCGCAGATCGAGGAGACCACTTCGGACTACGATCGTGAGAAGCTGCAGGAGCGTCTGGCCAAGCTCGCGGGCGGCGTCGCGGTGATCCGCGTCGGCGGCGCGACCGAGGTCGAGGTGAGGGAGCGCAAGGACCGCGTTGATGACGCGATGCATGCGACCCGCGCGGCGGTCGAGGAAGGCATCTTGCCGGGCGGCGGCGTTGCGCTGCTGCGCGCTTCCGAGCATCTCAAGGGGCTGCGCACCAAGAACGACGACCAGAAGACAGGCGTCGAGATCGTGCGCAAGGCACTGTCCTATCCGGCCCGCCAGATCGCGATCAACGCTGGCGAGGACGGCTCCGTCATCGTCGGCAAGATCCTGGAGAAGGATCAGTACGGCTACGGCTTCGACAGTCAGACCGGCGAATATGGCAACCTCGTCACCAAAGGCATCATCGATCCGACCAAGGTCGTGCGTGTGGCGATCCAGAACGCGGCTTCGGTCGCGGCGCTCCTGATTACCACCGAAGCCATGGTGGCCGAGGTGCCGAAGAAGAACGCTGGTGCCGGCGCTGGCGGCATGCCACAGCCCGGCGGCATGGGCGGTATGGATTTCTGAATGCAGCTCACTCAGAGCTCAACAATAAGAGCCCGGCATTCCTGCCGGGCTTTTTTTGCCGTCGCTTACGAGCCGCCTCTTGCTTGCAATGACCCTCACTGGCAGAGGTGCCGGCGACCGTCCTCGCCACGGAACCACGTTCCCGGCTGACAGACGAAAGCGTTGCGCCTGGCATACTCGTCGTCGTAGCCGTAGCCCTCATCGTATCCATATGGACCACGAACCGGTGACGTCGCGATTGCGGCGGCGGTCCCGATTACTGCTCCCGCCAAACCGGCGACGGCGTCAACCGGTCTATGGTCGCCGTAACCGCCGTGGCCTCGGTGATATACTTGCTCAGCCATTGCCGGCGCGACCACAATGGTTGAAAGCACCGCAAACGCGGCAAGACGCCTTAGCTTGATCATTGGATTTTTCCTCTGCAGGTGTGAGAGACCAACTACCTGCACGACAAGACGTTCCGCTGTTAGACAGCGATGCCTTCAAACAACTAGCAGTTGTCGCCCTAATGACGGCAGATCAGAATCTTTGAGAGTGAGCGAAATTGAGCAGCGCGTCACGGTCCCGAACCGTCATGATCATCGCGCATACCGGATCGGAGTACAACATGAACATTTTCTACATCATCGGCGTAGTGGTCGTTATCATCGTTATTGCAGGCTTCTTGGGTCTGCACGTGTGAATGCGGAATGGAAGATCAGGCCTTGCCGGAGAGATGCAGGAACGACCATAGAAGCAACAGATCGTCTTGCAACTCCAGGATGGTCGGCGATATATCTGTCAGTGGCGCATTCCAGGAAGGCGGCGGTCGGCCGCCCTTTCTCGCTTCTTTTGGAACGTCAAATTTCGCTAGAAATAAACTTCGGCGAACGCGCTCTTCGTCTCCACCCTCGCTCTAAGCCGGCCGGTCGCCTCAATCGCCAACTTCGGCAAAATTGATGTCCTTCTGGTATCCGCGGGGTTTCTTACCGTCCCTCCCTTTTTTGTCTCTCGTCTTAGCGTCCTTGATCAGGCAGTCCGGGCTCCGCTCAACTTCATCGCAAAGCGCCTTCATGATTTTGTCGCGCGTCTTTTTGCGTTTGAGCGCGTATCCATAGACCCAGATCTTCAACTCGTCTTTGCCTGCGTGGTACTCGTGTTCTATTTTTGGGTTCTTCGACATTGTCTCTCCCGATTGCTCTTCTGCCAAGCGCGTCCTTTGGTTGCCATGACGCTCCCTCAGATTATCGGCGCTAGACCGGCTCGATCGAACACTGGCGTTTTCTCGATATCACCCGATGCGGCGCCGGAAGCCGTTTCTTCTGCCGCGTGTCGCAATGCTTCAGTGGTGGAATCCAGACCATCAATGGTCTCGTTGGACTGGCTGCCGGAATCGTGCGGTCGTGCAGGTATCCGTCCGCCTGTTTCTGCCGTACGTGGGTTGCGATTGCCCTGAGGCATGTTCGACCTCCTCGAATGGATCGATCGACCTTCCGACTAGGCCCCCTTGCTTAACCGAGCCGGCATTTCCTTTGCATTTTCCGCGCGCGGCGAGCTATTGACGGTCTCTTTCAAGTCGACGCCTTTGTGCGCGACCGATGCGACCAGCGAGACAACTCTAGCGGCCCACCGCTGCTCACACTTTCTTTGAAGGTGAAGAGGAATAGCGCTCATGACCAAAGCTCCGCGTTCGCCGAGACTCGCGCCCCCAGGGCTACGAGGGCGCCGAGCATGCCAGGGTTCTAACCGGCTCCCGCAGCCCCGAAGATCTCCACTTCGTCGATTTGGTCTCAGTGACCACCTTATCGACGTGGTCGCAATTGACGCCCTGAAACATGCGCATCTCGAATCCGATGCGGGAGGGCTTGATAAGCGTCAGCACCATTGGCCCCAGACATTTGGGACAGGTGTGGGCCTGTATCATTATGCGGCTTGCGTCGAACAAGACTGCTAAAGATGGCATGATTCACCGAGACTCAGGCGGGAGCGTTACAGAACTCTCAGTCACCGATTGATGCCATGTTGGGACGGTGATGCAAGCATTCTGGAGCCGCCGCGATCTCGGCGCTGTTTCATTTTGCTCAGTTTCGATAAAGTAGTGAATGACGGCGCACCGGAGAGCACAACGCCACCAAGCTCAATAAATGCTTGGTGGCGTCGGATTAGATCCGGGCAGCACAATCCCCCGGTGATCACCAGTCGAGCAGATATGCACCGCGATCGTCTGTTCAAAATTGCTCACTTTGAAGCTGGTCCACTGACGTCGCCGGGCGGAACGGACGCCGCAGTCGGCCCACGATTTCCCTCCAAGACCCAGATAACCCAAGTGCCCGTGCCACCGCGCTATGGCGGCTGCTTGATATTCGATCACCTCGTCAGCGCAGCCGAGCAGCGAGTGTGGAAGGTGAGAACGTTGGGCGACACCACATTTGCCGGCCGGCCTTCTGCGTGCGCGGAACGCAAACTGGTCCTGTGGGTTAGCTCCCCAAGACATCGAGAGAGCGTACGTCATGGACATGGATCGAATTTCCGGCTCGGCGAAGGACTTCACCGGCAAGCTCGAGGGCGCCGTCGGCGATATCTCCGGCGACGCAAGGACCGAGGCAACAGGCCGCGTTCGCGACGCGTCGGGCACAGCGCAGAACCTGTACGACCAGGCCAAGGATGCAGCACGCGACGCGACGGATGCCGCCGTTGGCTACGCCAAAGATGCTTATGAGAACAGCGGCGATACTTTCCGTGACGGCTCGCAAGCGATTGCGAAGAAGGTGCAGGACAATCCACTCGGTTCGATTTTTATCGCGGGCGCGATCGGCTTTGCGTTGGCGCTATGGATGACACGCCCGCCGCAGCGCCGGCGATAACGATTAAGATGGCGATATCATCACGCTCTGATTGATTGGCTGTTTGTTGGCTGCGAGATCAATTTTGGAGATTAAATCGTGAGTGATGACATCCCGCTGGCCACTTTTGCCTACGGAGGCTTGGATCCGGCTCCTGAGCCGAAATCCTCCATCGCGGAGGTCTCCGAAGCTGTGAAGGGGACAGTCCATCGCGTTAGCGGCGCCATGGAAGCGGGTCGAAAGCCTGGGATGCCGTTGAGCATCCTGAGCAATATCGCGCGCGAAGCGCCTCTTGATTCGCTTCTGGTCGCAAGTTGCCGTCGCCCGCCGCCGATGATGGTTGGGGGCGCGCTAACCGCCTATAACAGATCCACTGATGAACGGCTTCCTATTAGCCAACCGAATGCGGAGTGATTGGGGATACCTTGTCATGCAGCCGCTGCAAGACTACGGAAGCAGGAGTTGGCGTTCTTACGTCCACCGACGGTTGCGGCACCAAGATGGTTGCCGGGGCGATGATCAAAGCCGCCTCCTCGGGAACTGGCTGATCATTCCGAGAGCGGTTTCGGCTTGGGCAGAGCCGCCGTCCTTGACCAAGACCTTCGAGGGATCGATGTTGACCTCGGCGCGTCGGAGGCGAGAGAAGCACCCCTCAGCCATGTCAGTGCACGCGCCGTCGAGGCCGTATGCCTCCAGATAACTATTCCTCTTAACCTCGAAACGCTCATGAAGGTTATCCCGGCCCGGCGTATCGCCGGGCCTCGTCCCGTTTGGTTGGGCTGTCGGCTTTGCGCGCTGGCCCGAATCGCTCTGCTTTGCGGCGGACTGCAAGTGCCGCCGCGCTGGCTTGGCATCGGGATTCAACCCGTTGGTCCAGATGATCTCTGCGAACATTGATTATCGCCGCGGCGATTGTCGAGATCAGTTGTCGGTTTGTGCAACTTTGATCAGTTTACTGAGATTTGGCATTTTGCGCTCGCCAGATGCAATCTGTCTACGCCGTTTGAGATAGCGCCTAGATCCACAAAAAGGCCGCGGGATGTTCCGCGGCCTTTTGCAAACCTTCTTTATACTTGGTTTCGTCAGTAGCGATCGTCGCCGATTCCCACGCTCACGCCGGGAGCGCGGAAGCCAGCGCCACCGCGATCATCATGGCGGCGGTGCTCGATGTGACGCTCACGAGGAGCATATCCGTATGAATCGCGCGGCTCGCTAATGATGACGCGGCGTTCACCACGCTCGTGCCAGCAACGGCCGCTGTCATTGCAGACCATACGAGCGTTTTGAACGTTGCTGCCTTGCTGGACCAATACATCGGCGGAAATCGGTGCAGCGACTGCAGCGGTCGTGAAAAGCGCACCTGCACCGACCGCTAGAGCGATCGCGAGATTTTTCATGGCATTTCTCCAAAAGTAATGATGTCAAGAAGACAAGAGGCTCACGCGCGATTGGTTCCCGGAGCAGCTGCATGGTCTACAAAAGTATCCAAGCTCAAGGGAACACGAGAGAGGATTTTGCCGGAGTGAGCAATCTTGACCAGCAAATCCCCAACTCTGGGCGCATGCTGTTTTTCATCGCCGTCCCTTATCGGCATCGTCCGGCGAGTGCCGTGACGGCTCCCGCCTGCTCTGCGGGGTGCATCGCATGCAGGCACGATATTTCCACATCTGTGGTCCGTCGCTTGCATCCAGTGACCGCGCTGTCCAGCTGCGACGAACGCATGAGCCCAGCGAGGATAGCGCCCGGCACGTCTGCATTTGACATCAGAACGTTCGCGCCGGCTGCGATCACGACGCGCTTCTCTGGCTCGCTGGCCACGACCTTGAGCGCTCGATTCCTGAAGGGAGGACGTCATGGAGGAATTTGTGCGCCGTGAAAACCTGACAATCTTCAGGAGGCAGCTCGCGCTGGCCAAAGACGACGCCCAACGGCAACTGCTCTTGAAGCCGATAGCCAAGGAAGAGGCGAAAGTCCCCCTCGCGACCAGATAGGCAGGCCCGCGCCGCCGGTCGCGAATTGCCCGCTCCGGATATTCGGCAAAATATCTGTTGCAGCGGGGACCGCGTCTTGGTCGAAGCATCGTAAATCAGGACCTGCAACATTGGAAACCTGCCAAACAGCTCAGCGTCTGCCTCCTGAGCGGCCTTTTCGTCATCGTAACGAGTCTTGAAGTGGCCGTTGACAACAAGGAGAAGCCGTCGGCAGGTGCCACGTCCGCTCTTTGAATGTTTTTCGACTGAATCTCGTCGGCTCGCGCAATTGTCTTTTTCATCGGGTGCCTTCATATTGTTACAGAAATAGATGGCCCCGTTTCCGAGGCCATTAACCATACATCGCGTCGTGACGATGGTGGTGATGATGTCGGTGATCAACGATCATGACGCGTTCCGCGCGGGCGTGATGCCAGCGGGGCTCGCCCTTGCGCGTCTCGAGGCCGGCTCGCTCGCCGCTGCCGCGGATCTCGCCGCTGGTTTGGTCGCCCGCCGCATCGCGCTTGACCTCGCCGCCGGGTCGCACGCTTCGTTCCGTCTTCGCAGCTGGCCCGGCTTTTGAAGCACCTTCGGCAAAGGATGGTGACACGAAGGCGACAACCGCCAGCGCGGCAATAACGTAATTGAATCGATGCATGTGAAACTCCTCTCAGGGCTGATTGCCCCTGTTGGCAACGGGACGGCCCACTTGATGTTCCGCGACACGGAGGAGACGGCACAAAGCGATCCTTCCGCACGCCGCCTCAGTCGTCCCTCATTATCTCAGGCTTGTCATACAAACTGCGTTCAACAGCGAACTTGAAGCTGAGCGGCGTTGCCTTGGCCAAAGACGATTTGATTTTATCTGACTTTTCAAGCCGACCTTGGCAAGAAGGCTTTTGGACCAAATAGGCTCGTCTCCGATTTCGGCATGAAGTCCTCGGAGCTTGATAGAGACCAAGCTCGGCGACTCAAAAGATGCCGCCAAACTGGGAATTCGGGAGTGAGCAAAATTGAACAGCGGCGGCGAGACGGATGTGATCGGCTGTAGCTCCAGGTCGCGCCTTCCCGCGCCAAGGAGGCATGCTTGTCCGAGCCTTCGGTTATTTCGGTTGTCGATGACGATGCGTCGGTCCGCGTCGCGATGAACAATCTTTTGCGTTCACGCGGCTATATCGTGCATACCTTCGGGTCGGCCGAAGAATTCCTGGGATCGGCTCAAAAGAGTGACACATCGTGCGTGATTTCGGATGTGCACATGGCGGCGGACTTGAGCTGCTGGCGAACATGCGCATGCGAGGCTACGCCGCGCCCTTCATCGTGATCGCGGCATTCCCCGATGAAAGCGTCCGCGCCCGCGCGCTGAAGGCCGGCGCGACCTACCAAGCCGTTTGCGATCCCGACACTGATCGCTTGCCTTGATGCCACGCTGCTCCAGAGGCCATCCGCATATAGGAGCGCGTCAGATCGCCATGCTCTATATTTGAGAGGGCCGCAATCCCCGGGTCAGCACGCCGTTGCTTGGACCGACATCCGGCCCAATTCACCCGGCTTTAGTGGCTGGTCGGCGGCATCTGTCTAGACATGAGCACGAAGTCACACGATCGTCTGTTCGGTAGCGACGGCCGCGCCGCAGAGCAGCGAGCGCAAGAAAGCTGACAAGTTCGCCTGTGAAGCCTGGCTTGAACGCATGCTGGGTGACTTGCTGCCTTCCCGAATGCGTCAGAGGTGCGGCCACTGTAACTGACGACTTGCTGCAGCTCCAATTTCGGTAGCCTTGGGCTAATGGGCGACATCGCAGGCTTGCCTGACGAAAGAGGTCGCCAACGGAGGCGGCCTCGCATTCGCGGGCGTAATTCGCCCCGGAGCCAGCTGCGGCCTCTGCCCAACTGCCTCAGTCGTCCCTCATTATCTCAGGCTTGTCATACAGCACCGCGTTCAGAAGCGAACTATGAACCTCGATCTTGCCGTTGTAGCTAATGAAGCCGAGCTTGCGAAACTTGTTCATGAAGAAGCTGACTCGAGAGCGTGTGGTGCCGATCATTTCTGCCAGGGTTTCCTGACTCACATTGGCCGTGATCGGCTGCGGCGTGCCTTCCTTTCCGAAATTTGCCAGAAGAAGGAGAAGGCGCGCAAGGCGCTTCTCGCTGGAATTGAATAGCTGGTCGATCAGGTCTTCTTCGATGCGGCTGTTCCGACTGAGGAGATAGGCCATGAACAGCTCGGAAAACTTTGGCTCGCTGTGAAGCATCTTCAGCATCGCATCCTTGGTGATCGAGGTGATCAGGCATTCTTGCATGGCCATCGTCGTAGAAACCCGCATCGGATGGCCATTGAGGCAGCCTTCGCCGAAGAATTGTCCGGGTTCCAGGATTCCGACCACCGCTTCCTTGGCCTGTTCGGAGACAACGAGAACCTTGATCCTTCCCTTCTGAATATAGAAAACTGTATCCGCGACGTCGCCCTGCGAAAACACGACCTGGCTCTTGTCAAACTTCAATATTGTCTTGCCCTCGCCGACCTTGGCGAGAAAGAGTTTTGGATCAAACAAGGCTTTCGCCGCTTTTGGCATGAAATCTTCAGCGCCTGATGGAAGATCGTCAGCTTAGCAGGTTCAGCCCCGGCCTGTTAGGCAAATTTCGATTCCGCCCTGGACGAACTCTACCCGAAATTCGTGCCAACCAGCTCGTAGCGACTCTTTCGACCCCCTCGAATGCACCCGCCGCCGCAACGCCGCTCGAACGACTGACGCCTGAGCAATTTTGCACAGTATCCATCCTCGCTCGGGTCTATTCTGAAAGAGTGTAGTGGCACCGCCGCCTGGCGGCCGGAGGGTGAGGACGCGGCAATGAACATCTCGGGTGAAAGCCTTCTCGTCATATTGGCTGTCGGCATCGCGGCCGGCTGGCTGGCCGGCCAGATTGTCGAGGGTACGGGCCTGGGCCTCGTCGGCGATCTCGTCGTGGGAATAGCGGGGGCCTTCATTGCGAGCTGGATATTTTCGCAACTTGGCATCCATCTAGGTTCGGGTGTCGTCTCGGAGGTCGTTGAAGCTGCGATCGGCGCGATATTGCTGCTCCTCATCATCAGGCTCGTCCGCGGACGGAGCCGATGGGGAGGAAGCTGGGGCGGAGTGTGGCGCAAACGCTGGTAGGCGGCGCTGGAACCCATGGGGAGCAACATGATTCCGCAAACTCGGGAGTCACTGGCCACCAAAGACAATCCCTGGCAACCGGCTCACGTCGTTGCGGCCGACGCCGCCAGGGTGGTCGCTCAAGGCATCGTCGACACCATTCGTGAGCCTCTCCTCGTCCTCGATCACGGACTTCGAGTGGTCGCCGCGAGCCGCGCCTTCTGCACGACATTCAAGCTCGATATCGATGACATCCTTGGCCAGCCGGTTTACGAGCTCGGACGTGGAGAATGGAACACCCCCCAATTGCGATTGCTGCTGGGACGAATCATACCCGAGCAGGGGGCCATGGAGAATTACGAGGTCGAGCACGACTTTCAGTCCCTCGGACGCCGCACGATGCTACTGAACGCGCGGGAGGTGTATTACGAGGGGCCATCGCCGGCGAACATCTTTCTCAGCATTGAGGATGTCACCGGCAAGCGTCTTCTGGAGCGCGAGAACGCCCAGCTGCTGCGGCTGAAAGACACTCTGCTTGACGAAATCTACCATCGCGTAGCCAACAGCCTGCAGATCATCGCAAGCATCATTTCCATGAAGGCCCGAAAGGTCACATCCGACGAAGCACGACGGCATCTGGAGGAGACGCGTGACCGCGTCATATCGGTTGCGGCCGTCCAGAAATACCTCCATGCGTCGACTGTTGGCGGGTCCGTCGCGCTGATCCCCTATTTGTCGAGTCTTTGCAAAGCCATCTCCTGCTCGATGATCAGCGATGACCAGGCAATTTCGATTGACGTCAGGGGCGACGGGGGCAACGCTGATCGCGCAACAGCCGAGAACCTCGGATTGATCGTCGCTGAACTTGTGATCAATTCCCTGAAGCACGCATTCGGCGATGTGACGACAGGTGGGCTCATTGTGGTGACGTGCGACGCCGACGAAACGGACTGGACGCTGTCGGTATCCGATAATGGAGGGGGCACGCAGAAGCACGCGATCGTCGCGAAAGGTGGACTTGGTACCGGCATCGTCGCGGCCCTTGCACGACAGCTGAACGCGCTGGTCGTGACGAAGAGTGGCCCCGAAGGCACCTCCGTCTCAATTGCTCGTCACGCCGTAAAAGCCGTTTGAGACTCAAAGAAATCCTGCCCAGCAAAACAACACGCCGCCGCTCATCGCTCGAGCCGCAAACATCAGCGTGTCGTGCTCACGATTCACGCCCGGTACACTGAAGCGATCAAGACAAGAAGAAGGAGAAACGCGGGAATCACGATCGGCGGGACTAGCCAATCGCGCAGTTTGATCGGCGTTGTCTCTTGCATTTGAGCCTCCATCCAAAGCTGGTGCGGGTCCCAATTCGCACTCGAAGAATTCGAACAGTCTGCCGGGAACCAATATTGCTGGAGTCACTTGGTAGTGGGCGACCGGATGTAGTGTCCCCCATCACATCCGATGAATGACGGCCTCAGCTCGTGCCCCCGTGCTGGGGTCGTTTTTTTGACCTGACACGACTTGCGAGGTCCATGCTGTCGAACTTGACCAAGCCCCCCTTCTCGACTCAGCGGGTTTTTCTTTTGTTTTTCCGGGGCGCGGCAAGTTGCTGACGGCCCCTCTCAAGTCGACCCTTTTGGGCGCGGCCGATGCCGCCGGCGAGACGAATCTGGCGGCCCACCGCTGCTCACACTTTCGTTGAAGATAAAGAGGAATAGCGCTCATATCAAAGCTCCGTGTTCCTAGTCGCCCGCGCACGGCCATGTCCCGCATGGTCGTTCAAAATCTGCCTCGGACCCGCGGCGGCCTTCTTGGATTCGCGCAAGGCCATCGAGGGCGCAGAGCATGCGGACTCCTAAACGGGCGCTGGCAGCCCGGAAGAAATCCATTTCATCGATGGGGTTTTGCTGGCGTCCCATCAACGCGATCGCAGTTGACGCCCTGAAACATGCGAAACTCGACTCCAATGTGCGAGGGCTTGCTGTTCGGCCACTACGCCTTGGCCGATTTCGCCGGATCCTCGGCTAATACGTCGTAGGCATGCTCGCACTTGGAGCACGCGAAGGTCCGCAGATCAGGACCGTTCTGACAAGATTCGATCCGGGTCAATGTCATGCGCCCCTGACACATCGCACAGCGTGGTCGGGCAATCGGAATTAGCGATGGCTCGGGGCGAGCAAACGTTTCTGACATGTGATGCTCCTGTGGATCTCCCGGGAGCATGCAGCTCCCCAACCGCCGATAACAGCCGATCTCGCCGGCTGCGATAAAGCAAACATGCCGGACCGCGCCGCGAGTTGTTGGTCAATATTGCTCACTTCTAAGAGAATTAACTGCGGGGTTGGCAAACGCGTTCGACCCGCATCCGGCGCATCCTGATCGCAGAATTGCAGCCTTTGATTCTGCCTTCAGTCGCGATGTTTCGTGCAGCACTGGCGAATTGGGCGGTGAAATGCCGGTCTCCGGACTGAGCAATATTGCTCAGCAAACCACCCGGATACAGGTCAACATGCGATTCGCGGGGCGACCTCTTGAGGTAGGAGCCAAAATGAATCCGATCACGGTATTCCTAACGATCGCCTGTCTCGTTGTCGGCGCGGCGCTGATTGCGACAGGCTACCTCGTCCCAGGCGCCGTCTTCGTGGTCCTCGCGATCGTCATCGCCTCCGCGCTGAAGATGGCGAACACCTGGCAGAAATTCGTCATCCTGCGCGCCGGCAAATTGCGCGGCGTGAAGGGGCCCGGACTCTTCCTGATCATTCCGGTCATAGACAACGTCGTGGCCGTCATTGACGAGCGTATTCAGACTACCGCCTTCAGCGCCGAGCAGGCCCTGACCAAGGACACCGTTCCGGTGAACGTAGACGCCATCATTTTCTGGTTCGTCCATGACGCGCAGAAGGCGGCGTTGAACATTACGAACTATCGCGAAGCCATCGATCGCGTCGCCCAGACCTCGCTGCGCGAGATGATCGGCGCGTCCATGCTCTCAGCGCTTTTGTCGGAGCGGACCGCCGCAGACGAGCTGTTGCGCAGCGAAATCGGACGCAAGACGGCAGACTGGGGCATCTCGGTGAAGTCGGTCGAGATCCGCGACGTCGCGATCCCCGTCGCCTTGCAGGATGCGATGTCTCGGCAAGCCCAGGCCGAGCGGGAAAAGCAGGCCCGTGTCATCCTAGGATCGGCCGAAGCCGCGATAGCCGGCAAGTTCGTCGAGGCGGCCATGATCTATGCGGGTCAGCCGGCGGCCCTGCAACTCCGCGCCATGAACATCATCTACGAGACGACGAAGGAGCGCGGCACGACGATCCTGATGCCGACATCGATGGTCGACAGCATGAATCCTGTCGTGGCCTTGGCTTTGGCGGGACAGGACAAGACCGCGTCGGCCAATGCAACTGGATCACCGCCGCCGCTGAGCAACCGTTCCACGCAGCAGAAAAACGCTTCCAAGGTCAAGGAGCCTTCACCCGCTCTCCAGTCAACTTGACAGACGACCGACGCCGTCTTGGGAGCTGTTGCCCAGGAGCGTGTCGGTAGACTTGGCTTCCCAAACGCAAATGTTCGAAAGAAGTCGAGACGTGGTTCAAAGCCCACCGGAAACCCGCGCCTTGGCGCAGTTGCTCGCCGGCTATCGCGAGCCCGACAGCACGCGCGGCATTTTCGAGCTGGTGATCACAGTCGTACCCTTGCTTATCATCTGGGCTTTGATCTGGGCGGCTGTTGTCCGCGGTCATTGGGTCGCCCTGCTGCTGGCGGCGCCCGCGGCGGGCTTGCTCGTCCGCCTCTTCATGATCCAGCATGACTGCGGCCACGGGTCATTCTTCCGCAGCCGCGTTGCAAACGATTGGCTCGGCCGAGCCATCGGTGTCGCAACCCTGACGCCGTACGATTACTGGCGAGGCAACCATGCACTCCATCACGCGAGTTCTGGCAATCTCGACCACAGGGGTTTTGGCGACATCGACACCTTGACTGTGCGCGAGTTTCTCCATCGGTCTCGATGGCGCCGGTTCCTTTATCGTCTATATCGCCATCCGATCGTGATGTTTGGCGTGGGTCCCACCTATCTTTTCATCTTACGGCATCGGTTCCCAGTCGGGATGATGCGCGGCGGTTGGATGCCCTGGCTAAGTACAATGCTTACGAACGCCGCCATCGCGATTCTGGTCGGCGCGATGATCCGGCTGGTCGGCCTCGGGCCGTTCCTGCTGGTACACCTACCGATCATGGTTCTGGCGGCGTCGATCGGCGTCTGGCTGTTCTATGTCCAACACCAGTTCGAGGACACCTCCTGGTCCCATGACGAGACCTGGAGCTTCCATCAAGCTGCGCTGCATGGCAGTTCCCACTATCGCTTGCCGGGTGTCTTGCGCTGGTTCACGGCAAACATCGGCGTCCACCACATCCATCACCTATGCAGTCGAATTCCCTGCTATCGATTGCCGGATGTGTTGCGGGATCACCCGCAGCTCGCTGCCGTCGGACAAATCACCCTGCTGCAAAGTTTGCGGTGTGTGCGGCTGGCTTTGTGGGACGAAAAGCAGCGGCGGCTAATTTCGTTTGGCGAGGCGACCGGGGGCGCGCTTCGGCCAAATAGGACAAGAACCCGAACTCCCGGGCTCACGCCGAATTGTGAGCGCGAAATACCCACGAGGTACGGCGTTCAATCGCCAGCTCCCCTTCATCGAATCTTTGGTTCGGACATCGCGAAAAGCGACGAGATTTGAGATCCGGACAAAAGAACGGCAACACCCCCGCCGTACGATGCAGGTCACCGCAAACATCGTTCAACCTTCCGCGCGGCGCCCATGAAACCGGATTGGCTTCCGATATTGCACGTTATTGCTGAGAATCCCCAATCTTGCTTTCGAGAGCGGAACGATCAACGCACAGGAATTCGTGTAGCGTAGAGAATGTCCGCTTCGCAGAGAGTATGACAGCATCTTCATCTTCGGGCTGACAAGACGTCAGAATTGCAGCTTGGAATGATCTCCACATATGGCCAACCGCGTCACCATAACACCGGAAGTAGCTGCATCCTCGGCAACGATCAAATCCAAGCCGACGCTCGACGGTGCGGGCGATGATCCGTCCACCCAGTGTCGAGCCCTCAACAACGTACATCGACCCGAATGCCTCTGGCGAACTGCGGATTGGAGGGACTCTCAGGCCTACAGCGAGTTGCGGCAAGTCCCGATCCATTATTCCAAGCGCGTGCAGATCCTGCTTGAGTAGTTCGATCTTGCGTCTTGGACGAAAAACACCTTGGTCGTCAAGGGCAGCCTCGACAAGAGGCTCCCAAGCAGTGTGGAAGGCATAAAATCGTTCGAGCAGCTCGCAGTACGCACTCATCGAATTCGTCCGCGCTTCGAGATCGAATGCTTGCTCGACGCGCTCGTGAGCAGATGCCGTCTCCTTCCTCAGATGCTCAAGTAGGTTCACCGAATTCGCTCCGGTTATCGAGAGGTGGTGACGGAGGATACGGGCTATGCCGGGTTGGCTTGTGCGGGGTTGTTCACGTCCGCCGTCATCGGAACGGTCACCACGACAGAGGTCCCGGGTGTGGCGGGTGTTATGTCAAGCTCCCCTCCCATCTGGCTCACCAGAGCTTGTACCAGTTTTGATCCGAAGCCATTCCCCGGCATGCGCTCTCTCATTCCGATGCCCTCATCAGTAACGCTCATCTGAAGTACCTTTCGCTCCTTCTGCCGGACTTTGATTTCGATCGGTCCCGGTCTTCCCTCGTAGGCGTACTTGATCGCGTTTGTCAGAAGCTCCGTGAGCACGAGAGCCAATACTACTGCTTGATTTGTCGGCACCAGAACATGGGCCGCATCGACTTTAATATGTCCGGCCCACGATCCTCCCCAGCTTTCAAGTAGCCCATCCCGGAGCTCCTCGACGTAGGCCCCAAACTCGACGTTCTGGATGTGGTCCGACCGCCACAAACGCCGGTGCACCGTGCTAACCGCCACAATGCGCCGCGAGGCCTCCTCAAACTTCGCCTTTGCTTCGGGGTCGGAGGTTTGTTGCGCCTGCAGGCGCAGCATCGAGGTGACGAGTTGGAGACTGTTCTGGACGCGGTGATTGACCTCCTGCATCAAAAGGTCTTTCTGCGTGAGCAGGACCTCCTTATCCGACAGCGTTCGACGGAGCTGCAGATTAAGCTCACGCACGGTATTCTGCTGACGCAGCTCGAATACAGCCTGCCCGAACCGTCGCGCAGCGTCGATTTCCGCCTGCGACCAGGGCTGCGCCTGATGCCGAACTGTCTCCTTCCACACATCAAATGATCTGCGTGGCGTAAGCAAGCCGGGCTGCGAGCCGGGATCGGCCGCCTTATGCGGGTTGCCGGCCCAGTTAATCGTCTCGATCTGTTCTGCGCGAAACCAGAGCACGGCAAGCGGTATGTCGCGGTCGACGATGCAAGCCAGTAATCCGCTCGCAATCGAGGCATAGCTTTCTGCTGCCGCGTAGTCCCGAGCAAGGCTGTTCGTCGCAAATATCTCGGATGAGGAGGAGCTAATCAGCCATTTCAGCAGGCCCCCGACCTCATGATCATCAGGAACATGGCCATTCCGACTGACCTGCCCCCTAAACACAACCGCAGTCCCATCGCATGGGAGCAAGCTCCTGAGCCCCATGGCTTGGTTGAGAAGCCGCTCTTCCAGAGATCCCGTCGAGGCGAGTTCGCGAAGAAACTCGTCCCGTGCCCTGGCTAGGCGGAGAACCTGCCGCTGCCTCTCCAACTCTTCACGCGCCTTCACCTGCTGGCTCAGCAGGTGACCTATATGCTTACAAGTCTCGCGAAGCTCGTAAGGTACCAATCGCGGGGCGCGGTGATGACACGACAGAAGCCCCCAGAGCTGCCCGTCAACCACGATGGAGACCGACATAGATGCCGTGACGCCCATATTCTTCAGATACTGCACGTGAACGGGCGAGACGCTTCGGAGCGAGCAATCGCTCATGTCCAGCCATTTACCCGTTTTTGGCTTGATCTCAGGAACGAGCGGAGCTGACACATAATTGACATCGGGGATCACTCGGATCAGGTTTTTAAGATAAAGCGCCCTGGCCTGCTTCGGGATGTCCGACGCTGGATAATGGTGATTGAGAAGGGGATCCAGATTTTCCGCCCGGTTCTCGGCCACCACCGAGCCTGTCGCGTCATCCAGGAAATTGTAGATCATCACGCGGTCGAAGTCGATCAGACGCCGTATCACGAGGACAGCAACCTGAAGGACCCCAAGAAGGTCGGCCGCGGTATCCAGCTCGACACCGATCCGGCGAACTTTCGCCAACGTCTGGGCCGCACTCTCAGGGTTGGATGCGGCTGGCTCGATCTCCACGATGACGAGTCCTTCGCGGGAATGAGCGGTGATATCGAGCAGTTCATCCGGGTTCGCGCGTGCGGCGAAGGAGCCCAGGTAGATCGGCTCGGGCCAGCCAACTCCCTCGACCGGTCTGATTAGCCCTGCGATTTCAGTACTAAGGACGGCATCGATCGAGGCGGCCAGAGTTTCGGCAATGCTCCGACCTATCATGTGCGCGGTGTTTCCGGCAGCTTGAATGACCCGGCGGGTGCCTGGATCGATAACCAGCAAGATGCCATGCGGCTGGATGGACCCGGGAATGTGGATCGGTTCTCGATCACAACTGGTCAGATCGAGTTGGTGGGCAACTTCAGCCATGTACGTAGCACTCGGCTAAGAAGTGACTGGCAATCATCGTGTTCAGCTCTTTTCCGAACTAGCTCTTCCTCAGGAGTACAACTTTGGATGCGTATTCAGACCGTCTGACGCTTGCCCTAAATCGCGTCGGCCCCTCCCGGGCTTTCGGATTCGCTCAACGGAAGATCGACCTCGCAACTGAAGCCCTCGACGGCGTACTCGAATCGGGCGCGGGTGAGGACGGATTTGAGCAGAACCGTGCCAAAACCTTTGCGAGATGGAGCAGCGACTATTGGACCGCCGCGTTCCCGCCAGCGGAAATTCAGGACCCTGCCGTCACCGATATCGTCCACATGCCACGACGCGCGAACCTCGCCCCCTGAGCTCGACAAGGCACCGTATTTGACTGCGTTCGTGACCAGCTCGTGCACAGCGAGAGAAAGATCCTGCGCGCGTCGCGGGCCCAGCTTGATTTTAGGACCATCGAGCCTTGCCCGCGCGGCAAAGGGCGCGAGTTCAGCGAAGACGATCTCTGTCAGTTCGACTCCACTCCAGTCCGACTCGACTACGCGTTGGTGAGCCCGAGCTAGCGCGTGCAGTCGCTTCTCGAAACTTTCTCTGGCTTGAGAGAGCGGTTGCGAGCCGCTTAGGCTGCCGCGCGCGATGGTCTGAATAACGGCGAGCAAATTGTTGCTGCGATGCTGGAGCTCGCGTATTAGTCGTTTCTCCTTCGCCTGCGCCGCCTTGTGCTGGCTCATATCGACCAGCATGTTCACGCCTCCGACGAACTTGCCGTTGGCGTCATAGAGTGGGGTCGGAAAGGGCATCAACGGAACTCGCCCTCCGTCAGGTCGTTCGGCGATCACTTCGGCGTATCGGACCGGTCGTTGCTCCGCGATGGCAATCGCCATGGGACACTGCGCGTGCGCCAGCGGTGATCCATCGCTGCGGTGCAGGCGCCAGCTCACGCACCATCTATCTACGCCAAGCTCGGGCGTGCGTCCCGCCATCTCCTCGGCGGCACGATTGAAAAACGTGATCCGTCCCTCGATGTCGGTGGTGTAAATAGCGACAGGAAGCGCGTTGAACAGCTCGCGGATGCGATGTTTGCTTTCGCTCACATCCGTAACCAGCTGCGTCTGTTCGCGCACCTCGATATTATGGGACTCCTCCGCGCGCCGTCGTTCGACGGCCTGATAGGCTGCCGAGGCAAATCGGCCCAAACTCTCAAGCTGGCGCAAATCCTCCTCGTCGAACTGGCGGCGATCGTCATGCGCAATTGCCAAAATCGCGCCAACGGCTTTGCCTTCAACGTAGAATGGGACCAGCAGGCCCTCCTCTGCGAGCGGCTTGGCCGCCATTAGATACGGATAGCGCAGCTCCCAATGGGAAAAGAGTAGGGGCGCATTGCGGTCGAGTACATCGCCGCATGGCCCGAAATCGCGCAGGGTGCCGCCACCGAGATGCGGGCGCCACGCACCGGCAATTGCCGGCCACTCAAAGCTCTTGCCGTCCCGCGCCAGGACACTAACTCCAGCGGAGTCGGCCTTGAACACGTCGAGCAAGGTTTCTGCAAGTCTCTGCAGAATCTCGGGCGGCGCGTCCGCAAGTGCCTGGACCAGAGCGGCGAGCGCGCGGCTTTCCGTCCCGAAATCCGCGGCGCGTTTCGGCCGTTGTGTCAGCCGCTCCGTGCAGAGGATGACCTCCAGAGGGGCGATGTTACGGGGAACGTCAATGCAGTCGCCGTGTTGAGATTGCGAAGGTTTGAGAGACACGGCCCGAGGTCCCTATTCGGCGCAGCGGCTCCCGCTGCGCCCCAAGAGAAGACAACGGTCGGTGCCTGGATCGGTTCCAAGCGCGCCGTGGGCAGCAGCCAAGGTGAAATGAGGCCAAACTGGCCGGTTACTACACAGATTGGCGTGCGCGCACCACGCGCCGTCCCTGATCCGCTTCGATTCGATGCTTTCCCGCCAGCGATGGAGCTTTTCGGTCTCGCCATGGGTGGACAAGGAGCGGGCCGCACCCAATCAGTCGGTCAGCAGATCGAAAAATTCTTCCGCGCTTCCATGCTAAAGATCGCAAGCGATCGCGTTCGCCCGCTGGGGGCTCTGGGACACGTCCCCGAAGGATAAGACCTGTGTCGCACGCGGATGAGGTGAGAAGGGACACCCTCTTCAGCTCAGCGGACGATTTCCAGATTGGATGCATCCGGCAATGAGCCGTGAGGGCGTCGAGCTATGCTCCAACCGATTGGAGGCTCCCAATGACCGATCACGTACCAGCTGACTTCGATAATTGCTACCGCGATATGCGAGGCCTGCGCCCGCCATCCGGACAACGTGTGGATCCCGAGGAAGCCTTGCGAATTACAAAGTGCACCGTCGAGGCGCTGAGGGGCGCCGGCCTTAGGATCGTGCCCGCAGGCACAAGATGGCTTCTATCGTTTATTCTTCGCGGAACAAGCCCATCAGCGCGCTTCTAGTTACGACGGCCATCATCGTCACGCGTACAACATTCATCTCGAGTTCGACAGTGTCGGGCGGACATACGGTCGGCGCTTTACGCCATGGCTACTACATCGAATTTGCGCCGATCGGGACGTGATTAGCTCAACAAAGGGTACGGACCTTGTTAGCGGCGTCATAGATTTCGATCTGACGCATCGGATAAGCCGACTTCAGTTTTCGAGCCGATGATTCCGCAGCGTCGACGCATGGCAGGAAACGCACCCTTGCAATCGGCGTCTATCCGGCCATTGGGTTGACGGCGGCGCGCGCTGCGCGGGATGAAGCCAAGCGTAACCTTTCTGCTGACATCGATCCTTCCGTAGTGAAACAGGAGCGTAAGCGGGCCGCAAAGATCGCGACTGACAATACCTTCGAAGCCATCCCGCGCGAGTGGCACGAAAACCGGTAAGGTGCACGTACCCCCTACTACGCTGCTCAGATCCTCCGACGTCTGGAGGCGGATGTTTTCCCGGCGATCGGCCGCCGTCCCATTGCGGCGCTCGAACCGCCGGAGCTGCTGGACCTCCTCCGAATTGATGGACACCTGTAGTAGGCTCGAGGAGTGCTTCGCGGAACTCGATTGAGCGCCGATCCAGTATTTGAATAGGAGCTTTCCCCAGCTCGCTCGCTGTCTTCTTTCGGCTGAGCCGTCGCTCTTGTCACTCCGTTGCGCGACGGAATGAACCTGGTTGCAAAGCAGTATGTTGCTGCACAGAACCCCGATGACCCTGGCGTGCTCATTCTCTCGCCCTTCGCGGGTGCGGCCTACGAACTCGACACTGCCGTGATCGCCAACCCGTATGACCCCGACGCCGTCGCCGAAGCATTGCAGACAGCGCTGAGGATGACGCTTGAGGAGCGATGTGCGCGTTGGCGGGCCATGATTGCGGTACTGCGTTGCAATAGCATTACGGCGTGGCGCGAGAGTTTTCCTTGGGGCACTCAGCCGCTAGCTCCGGATGTCGTTCGGCAGTAACGTCGCATCGGTGTAGCGGGTCGCGATCATCCCTTTCGTCAACGGGGCTGCCCCAGTCCGCCGATAAGGTGTTACTTCGAAATCATCTCCCGGGCGGAAATGATCCACGAGTGACGGGACCAGCTGTATCCATTTCATCGTCGCGCCGAACCAGATAGACCAAAGGCAAGTCGCCCGCAGCGTCCTCCGTTTTCGCGTCAACGTAGTACACTTCTTCTGCTGGCTCGGCGCGACGCACGCTGATCGGCGCCTTCCCATCCCAAAGCGGCCTGTGCCCGATCATCATTCGCTTCAGGTCCTCTTGCAGCCAGTCCTCCTTGCCGAGTTCCCTGGCCTGACGAAACGTCGCAGCTCTGAACGCCAGAATCGGCTGACCGTCGATCTCCAGCACGAAGACGGTCGGAGGTGGCGCCTCGGGCTTCGCTGGCATCATCATCTGAACCTCGCCTTCCTCGGGTGGTTGCGCCCTTGGCGAAATTCGGTCGGTCCTCTTGTCAGTCGGCGCTTGCGTTCCGTACGTTCCTCACCCGTGGCGGATGCATCGCTCATCTTATCGATCTGAGCCCCGGCGGCCAGCAACGAGCTTCTCTCCATTGAATCGAAGTCCGATCTCGACCAGGCAACTCATAGCTTCGGAGCAAGAGGCGGCGTCGGATCTCTTCGACCATCTCGCGATTTCGGCCAGGAGAGGTTCCGGCAGACGGATGCCGAAAGATCGAGGCCAGTTGCCGGTCGGCCCCTTTGTTTTGCAAACATCGACTTCGCCATAAAAGTCCGCCGGTTCACCTATTGTTTCTACAGAGGCTGCGCAAGCAAGACGCGATTTGTCGGCGTTCATTCCGCTCAGGTCCGGGCCGGAGCGACCGAGCAAACCGGAGCTCTGGCGGCGCAATTGAACAAGTTCCGACATGCCGTAGCCGATTTTACTGTCTCTGTTCGCTTGCACTGAAGTGACGGCATGACATCAACCATGGATGGTGCGGGAGCGTTCACTCTCAGTCCCCAGTAGATATTGGAACCAGAATGGAACTTGGGTTCCTGCTCCGCTGGTCAATATTGCTCACAACTCAAAAAAATGAAAGTGGACCCCGTGCGTGGGACCACGGGACCGGTTTGTTAGACCGTTATAGTAGCCTTAGCGGGGATTTTGTTCTCGTTGTGCGGCGTTGTCATGCGGCAGTTTTGAGCCCGACAGCCTGGACGAGTGCATCAAGGTCATCGATGACACGGTGGTAGAG